>Ga0123354_10001882_pt1 | contig 26618 bp, 16 predicted proteins | sample TergutLab28metaG_2_FD_97872 | JGI IMG/M metagenome (GOLD analysis project Ga0123354, IMG submission 97872) | Labiotermes labralis P4 segment gut microbial communities from Petit-Saut dam, French Guiana - Lab288 P4 | ecosystem: Host-associated > Arthropoda: Insects > Digestive system > Gut ...
ACTTTTATATTGATTGTGTAATGTTTAGTTTAATCATTTTATTTACTTAGCATGTAATTATAGATGACTATTTCCACATCTTTGTAAGATTTATGGAATGTAAATAAATACTATACTATACTACTATACTATGTATGTAGAAATAATATCAAGCTACGAATTCATGGCCTTGAAGTTTTGAAGTATACAAATACCAACAACTTTATTTTGTAACAACTTAACTGTCTCAAAACTGCATTTGGGTGGGGGGGAGTCTGGCCTGAAAATGGGCCAAAGCACCACAGAACAAGCAGAACATATGGACTGCGAAAATAGTTCACAAAAACATAACACAATTTGTGAAGCTGATATTCTGAGATACAATACTGTGGTCAGGTGGCTAGTATTCATGCTGTTGATCTAGTATATTCTGGGTTTGTGTTTAGAACCAAAGACTGTCACTGAGGTATCTGTAGGTGTCCATAGTCCCTTCATAAAAATTCTGTGTATACATGAAAAGAGTTAATGAAGCCTGAGAAAATGTCATTAAATAATCAATCAATTTTATACCCTGAGAACAATTAATACAATTACAGTCCCATGACAATTTTAACACTGATCATTCATTTGTGATTTACCATACCATCAGTGTCACCAGCAGCATGAAACAAGCTTAAATGAAACATAATGAACTCAAAATACAACACACCTCAAGAAGGGCTGCATGAATATTCTATTCCAGGAAGTGTCCAGCTTGAAACTACTCATAAAAATGTAACCCCAAGCACCTTATGGGGGAGAAGGCAAGCAAAGAAACACAGAACACACAGGCTCAGCTTACTGGAAGCATCAAATAGTGTCAACATAATGGCATGACAATACCAAAGCCTGGAATTCAATTTCCAGCACAGTCACTTCAAATCTTGTTACTATCACATCCAAAAGACAAAGCATTTACCGAAGCAAAAGAGTGTCATTCCCTGTTACGTAGGCAAACTGCCCACCACAAAAGCGTCAAACATAAAAATGGAAATAAAAGTATGTAAAGTAATTGTACACTTGTTGTTGCTTTACAGCTTTATGAAATATACATGCTCTTTTTTATATATGAATCTTTCTCTTGTTAATGTGTAACTACTTAATTCTGCAAATCTGCATAGTGTCACTAGCATACTTTGATGACTGTGATGTATCTGGTTGTTCAGGCATTTTAAAAATATTTTGATGATATTTAACATTCAAGTGACCATGCATAACGATAAATTCTTATAAAAAACCAACCAGATGCACTAATTTCTCAAATTTATTTTTGGAATTAAACTCTGCATGTTTCAGACAGTTCCTCTGTCCATCATCAGGAGTTTTTCACTGTATGCACAGAAGGGGTATACGTCATACGGGTTTGCTGACAGCTTGCCAGCAGGGTCAGGACCCTGCTCATAAGCTGTCAGCAAACCTGTATGACGTATACCACTTCTGTGCCTACAGTGAAAAATTCCTGATGATGGACAGAGGAACTGGACGTATACCACTTCTGTGTGTACAGTAAAAAACTCCTGATGATGGCCAGAGGAACTGTCTGAAACAAGCAGAGTTTTATTCCAAAAACAAATTTGAGAAATTAGTGGATCTAGTTGGTTTTATTATAAGAAGATGATATTTAAATTTGTGTGGACAAAGATTAAACAGATTACTGTTAGGCAGAAGATATATTTAACACACACAAAAGTTTAATGACACTTTTAAAGCATTTACTTTGATACAGAAGAACTAATAATGTGTATTTATACAGAGGAGAATAAGTCCAACAGCACGCTAACAGGCTATCTACAATACGCATAAGAAACAGAAATGAAATTTTTACACCTGATGTTCAATGTATGGGCATAAAAAGGACAAAACAGATCTAAAAACCGTAATGGAAATGTGTTAACTAAATGATGATTCCAACAACTCCTGAAGGCAAAACCAAGATGTGAAAGGTATGAAAATAGCAGCAAGTGCCAATCAAAAAACCAGCCTACCAATGAGAAAGTTCTTACCATAGTCCACTGTTGGAGGTGGGTATTCTGATGTGTCACCCCGAGGCGGGGAAGATTTACCTACATCTGTGTATATGGAAAGCAAAGAGAGATCAGACCAACCCAGGGAAAGGAAAGTTGACTGCAAGATGACTTCACAGGAAATACATTCACATTTATTAAAACAATACTGCACTGTATGAACATTACACAAGTCACACTTCATTCTAACTCTCTATAATATACGCATAGCTTCAAGAGGACTTGATTTAGGAGTTTCAGAATATGAAGTTGTTGAACTTCTAAGCTAAAGAGAATGCTATTCACTTTCATTTCAGATGCTGTAGTAATTATCCTAACTAAAGATTACTGCTCAAGGAACACCAAATTTCATGCAGCAGGAAGCAAATAAAAAGTTGTAGTATCTTATCTTAAACCTCTATAAGCAGTGTATAAATGTATGCACAGTGTAAACCACAATAAGCGAATGTCAGTTCAAATTTACTGTTTTGTTTTTCCAAGCCAATTAAATTGATACCAAACATCAACAGCATATAATGTACATGTAACAGTAAGCATAAGATCTACTGCATGACAGTTTTTTAATAATTTAAGCAATAACCAATAACTTGAAAGATAAAAACCACTTTCAAAGGGTTGACTGATATTACATCATACTGTAGAGATGTAGAATACATAAGAAGTTGGAAAACCTGAAAAGAAGAGATCCCGTGGGAAGACATGTGATCGTATTAAATGTGTTACAGACCAACAAATGCACTGTAATGGTATTGATGCACTTGTGATGTAGTATGGTTACCAACATATTTTTGCCACTCGTGTGGCCATCCTCAGGGTGATTTCTTTGAGAAGAGGAATAAAATTGTAGCTAAAATGTGTCTGAATCATTCAACAGCATTAAAAACCACATAATTTCTGGTTAAAAGTCACTGTAGAATAATAAAATGAAATAAAATATGGATGACTAGAAAAATATGGGAAGTTAAAATTATTTGGAGTGTGAACTACTCAGAGCAGATTCTGAACAGATGACCATACAGACTACACATTGCCCAACAATCTGGATTATAATTCACCACATGTATCTGCTAATACATCACTCAACATACTCCAAATAATTTTAAATTCTGATATTGTTATCATCATCCATGTTTTATTTTATTATTCAACAGTGACTTTTAACCAGAAATTATATTGGTTTTAATACTGTGGAGTGACTCAGACACATGTAATTACTATTGCACTCTTGTTCTCAAATCAGTCAAACTGAGGATGGTCACTGGTCAAAACATGTGGGTGACCATAATACAATACAAGTACATTAATAAAACTGAAGTGCATTTGTTTATCTTTAATACATTTTATGCACCTAATTAATGCATGAAATATGGAATATATCAAACTGGTGATTGCACTATTTGTCAACTTAACAGCTGAAGTTTATGACTGATTATTTGTATTAATTCCTTCCAAATACAATTCATCACAGTCAATCCAGAGAAACAGAATACCGAACCAGCTAAAAACCATTTACATTTTAGTCCAGCATTAAGTTTTAAACTTGCCCATGCAATGTCAATGGACTGCTATGACAATTGACAAGGATGATTTCTGTCTTTTATTTGAATCCCACTGAATAACTCTAGGTGGCACTTGTTGCGAGAAATACGTGAACAAAATGAAGGAAACAATTTAACCTACACTAGTGTTCACAAAAACTAAATGGAATGTAAAATTTCACTTAGCAAGAAAAGGGTTAATGTGGAATAACACTTGAAAACTCCTCTATTATGTAAAGTTTCATGCAAATATGCATAAGATCCATCACTCTCAACAAAAAACTGTGCCAATAAACCATTTTATGATCCATGTCAGTCCAGTCAGCTCTCTGTTTCCATAAAACACATTTTAGTCATCATTAGGATCTGAAGTTGTCTCATTCCATGGTATTTCCAACCAAAGATCTGTATGTATTTTGTGTTCCCATCTCAACCTCTTCCATTTAACCACTGTAATATAATTAGGTAGCGAATACAAAATCCATTTCCTTGTTACTTGTGTTACTATTGGTCTAAATATTTTCTTCAGAATTTTGTTTCCAGATATCTTTCAGTCAAATATTAAGTTTTGCACTCATACGAGAAGTAGGTACTAATATAATTATATTTCTCTAATATTCATTCTTTAGAAAGACAATTCTTCAGTTATATATAGCATGCGTTTCCTGATATGACCCTTATATAATTTCAGATTTTCAATGAACTCTATGAACTGTTTCTAAATATTGACTGAGAAAGACAGACAGACAGACAGACAGACAGATCGACAGACAGCATAAACAACATGCTATATATCATAGAGATACAAATACTTCATATTCTGAATCTTAAAAATCAAGGCCAGCAACCATACAGCTGGCAAGAATATACACAAACCTGGCAAGGAATAAGCAATATTCCCATGGAACTAGAATGAAGTAAGAAGGTGTAACACATAAAAATACATTTGTAGTGCATGAAATCAACTGAATGGCCACTTAAAATTAATATGCAAATGCTTTTAGAGCATATATATATATATATATATATATGTTGCAGGGCATTAAATGATCTCAATGAGTGTACATTCTTCATATGAAAAGAGGAAAAAAGTATATTTCTCTTATCAGAATGATTTGGCTCTTGACATTTTGTTAACTCCAATCTAATCTTTAAATTAAAAAAAAATAATAAAAAAAAATGCTATAAATTTTGACTCATTTCACGCCTTCATTCACCCATAATTTGTTGCTTTGCTGTTTTACTCTGCTTATGCTGACATGCGTTCTTGTAAATGGACACAAATGACACCTCAGTAAAATCGCTGTACAGGAAATGTTGATCTCATGCACTGCAGTGATATACACAGTTACCATGAAGCATCTTGAGGCATACTAAGAGCTAAATGTTAAGATACACACTACACAATGCCATCTCATGTCCCTAAGATGCACTATGTTAAAAGTGTACTGTTTTATTACAACACAGAAATCAGGAAAGTAGATTAAAACTGCGTGTGCATAGTCTCAAGTTTGTGCCTTTTGGACTCTATGCTGATTAGGACAGCATTCCAGCAAACTGTGAGGTTAAGGTGGCTTAGAAGACATTAAGGCAATCAATCAAGCCATATCAAATCACCTGATAATCAGCAAGGAGACTGGCTATAAAATGGATGGTCAGGGTTCAATTTCCAGCAAGGGTATTAAAAATGTCTCTCTCTTCACACTGGTGAAATATTTCACTTTATTCACTAGTACAAAATAAACTTCCATTTTATAGCTGTAAATTAGAGGAAAGAACCTCACCTTATATTAAGATAATAAATACATGAATTTATTCGCATAAATCTAACCTCAAGTTTTGGACACTGAGGAAATATTATGTATTGCAATGAAGTGTCCAAGGAATTGTATTCTTTACAAAGGAAGTAACTATAATGCTGATATTAATGGCTGTCCTATTTCATAATATTTTTAAAAGTTTAAGACAACTGGATACTGTGAACAGATAAACGGATAAGCTTAGTTCTTGATACGGTAAAACCCGTACTTTGCATTCCTGAATTTTGTGTTTTCCAAGATTTTATATACTTTTTGTACAGTTCTGGCCAAATGTCCATAGGAATGATATTTCCTGGATTTTTCACCATTTTAGATGGTCCCTACAAAAACATAAATTCGGGGCTTTACTGTATACTGTATAGGGTGATCTCTTCCAACTTGCACTAAGATTTCAAAGGAGAGTACAGAGGAAACAGTGAATGAATTAGCAGAGCATATGGGGTTATTCAAAATGTTCATCACTTCACATAAAATTATTTCACAGCACATCTATGCAGACCTGAATACAAATTCTGAATATGAAACTGGCAAATAATTTCACAATCCACATCACTACATCAATGGAAACTAAATAATGTACCATTATGAGTAAAACAGTGTAACAATTATGTGAGAAAACGATGGTATTTGAAGAGGTTTAACATTATTTTCAATGGACAATTAATTAACAAGTGAAGTAGTTATACAAAACTAACAATAGTTCTTGGAAGTACTTGCAACTATTACGTTCTCTAAAATGTTCAACATGCACACTATGGATAACAGGAACTATTCAGGGATCCATTTTTATACAAAATTTTTACTAGAACAGACTTCAACTAAGTAAGTTTATGTTATATACCCTCACAGTTTATGACTAATGTATTATAAAAATAAGGGAAAAAGTTAAACATAGCATTTTGAATAACTCTATACTTGAATAAACCATATGGCAAGTATTATAACAGGCAGTAATACCCTTGTTTCATTTGGGGATGTGACACCACTTTGTACTGAACAGCACAACTGCACAGAAGAAAGACATACCTTTCAGGGTAAACACATACTGCTACAATCAGAATTAACCAGCTAGACACTTTAACTAGTGCAAAAAGGAAATTCTTTACAGCCACAGATGTACAAAATCTGAGTCTGAACAGACGAACTGTACCAGCTGAACACTTAAATCAGAATGGATAGCACTGCCATTTAAAATACTGAGTCAGACGTACACATTAAATTAACATGATTTATATTAGAAAGCACACAGGCAATATTATTGACATGTTACTCACCAAGTGTTCGGACAGTGATAACCTTGCTGAGCATACCGTCACCTAGAGCATTCTTTCCAACTACCTGGAACTCGTATGTTGTACCTGATGAGAGCCTGTTTATTGTAACCTGAGTGCTTCCAGGAGGTGTCACTGGAATGGTGGACCAATCTGACACTCCAGCTTCCCTGTACCTGCAGTACAAAAAGAAACACAGACTGCAATTTGAAGACATATTTTGCAGAAATGACCTTTGTAATTTATGTTTTGTATCTTGCCATACCTTCCATGAAAAACCATTCCGCTCCTTAAAATTTGGCGTACGGTGTGGTGTCTCTCAACAGACCATGATTGGTTCCACTTTCTTCAGACAAAAAGTAACAGCAGAAAATTACTGTGAACTGTTAGTATTTATTAATTTTGTATCTTTGTTGGAAGTGGATGAATAAGACTGCTGGGTCCAACAGGATGGGGCAACAGCAAATTTAATCAGACAAATGTTGCATGAATCCTTCAGTGAGCAAGCCATTTCTTGAAAATTGTGGCCCCCTCCAGACGCTGGACCTAACACTACTGTATTTCTATCCTTGGGTTGTTGAAAGACATTGTGTAAACAAACAACCCACACACACACACACACACAGCAGAAGAACTTAAGCAAAATATTCAGCTGACCATTTCTATTGTCACTTAAGAAACTCTTCACTGAGTTGCGTCAAACATGAGGGGAAGAGTCAATGCATGTATTACTAAGCATGACAAATATACACAACACTTAAAATAACATTGTGTTTGACAAAGAATATTGGTGTATTACACATACAGTCGAACACAACTATATTTCACCTAGTAGTACAGTAGGAATACAATTACATGTTTTGGCCCTATATGTGGGCCATCTTCAGGTTGTGATTTAACTTATGGAGCAGCTATACAAGATGTGTGGGGTGTTCTTTGAGGGTATTGGGGTTTGGGTGGGGGGAACAAGATCTCGTTGTTTCAATAGTGGGTACCATGACCTAGGGCTGTTACAAATGAATTATCATTAGTTGTTTATGTACATATGTCTAAGTATGTTACTATTCTTATGCTAAGGATATGTTACAAGTAGTATCATTAGTAAAATTGTTGTCAATATACTTAAAAACTAGCATGCTATAATGTTATAGTTCATAAAACTCTAGCAATAATACTATCACTCAGTGTCAGTCAATATTTTCATGTGTTATTTGCACCAAAACTTGTTTCTATAGGCTAAGCAATGTTATAACAGAGCAGCGTTTCCACTGGGTGTGCTATTTTAGCTGAGGTGGGTTTTTTGGCAGTGGCGCGTGTTTGCGTAGTTAGGTGGAATCGTGGCATGGATGGGTTCCAATCCGGATGCTCTTCTATATTCTACCGCCTCTTTTTAGGTGGGGGTGTCTGTGGATTATGGAGGTGTAGGTCCGCTATTCAGTTATTAGAGCAGTTGGTCGTCTTGTACAGGCCGGGAGTCATGTGGGATTTCTTCTGTTTTTACTGTCACATCACACTAAATGGTAGCATAGTTGTACCAGTACACTGCATCATGGTGTATCTGAGTGGTTCTATTATTGTATAGAGAAAGTTTTCATAATTTAAACACAGTTTAGTTTTACATTCACAGATTTAACATAAATCACTATCTTGTGTTTGCACCCTCACTCAGGAGAGTTGCACATGTGGAAAAAGAAAAAGAAAAGAAAATATCACAGCTGTCATAAGGTATGTGTGGTATTTAGGTGTGTGTGGTCACTGTACATAAACAACTAATGATAATTCACTTGTAACAGCCCTAGGTCATGGTACCCACTACTGAAACAATGAGATCTCGTTCCCCCAACCCAACCCCCAATACCCTCAAGAACACCCCACACATCTTCTATAGCTGCTCTGTAAGTTAAATCACAACCTGAAACTGGCCCATATATAGGTCCGAAACATGTGGTTGTATTCCTACTGTACTACTAGGTGAAATATAGTTGTGTTCAACTGTATGTGTAATACATGAAAATTCTTTGTCATTGAACCAACACAACGGAGATGACACACCTCAAAATTATGACAATGTGTTTGTTTCCAGATTTTAATGCATTTAATTTTTATGAACAGATCACGTTTCAAAAAACTGGTTGCATGACTTCTCTGATTAAATGCTACAAAACTTCATATGCAAAGCTGGGATAGCTCAGTTAATATAACGGCAGATAGATGCCAGAGGAATCATGGTTCAATTCCCAGCAGCTGCAGGAAATTTATCCTTTTCCCTAAAGCATCCAGACGAGCCCTCAGGTCACTTGGCCTTCTATTAAAAGGTTAACAGTAGCTCACTCCCCAGCAATAATGTGCACTTGTCATTAACCTGATTACTCACCTCCCTTTAGTAACAATGTTCAGAACACTTGAAATTAAACCTCCATTCCCTACACATCTTTCTACAATGCTGCTCATTTAGGTACATGGAGAAATTTATCTTCTTTCATCATAAGTAGTACATAATGAAAGCAAGAGATACCATATTTAATCAAATGCAAGATGAGGTCTTTTCCTGAAATTTGGTGCTTAAATATATGAGGTTGTTTTAAATGTGCCAAAGCAGACTGTGCTGTACCGGACCACACCAAACCAGAATGCTCTGAACCAGACCATGGGGAGCCAAACAAAGAGCTGCAACACCAAATTGTCAAGTGCAGACAAAAGAGAGAACAGAGCTGGCTAAAGATCAATGACACAATCTTTCTTTTTTTTTTTATTTTCTTTTTTTCCCCCCTCCCCCCTTTATCAACTGTCTGAATTTTTTAAAGATGCATGACATGCCAAATGTCAGCTCTGGTTCTATCACAGGCCAAGAAAAACCTAACTATTAGACTCAAAAATAAAACCTGGACCAAACCCAAATTACAAACCATAAAAACAGTCATAACTCAAACTGACCAAATTACAGACACAACATAAAAACCAGAACACACATGTTTAAAATATTTAACACCACTAACACCATCACTCAAGAAAACTGTGTATCTTCTTCATGGGTTCAATTAAGTTTATAACCAAGAAATATAAATGTATTTTTTCATCAGTGTGGATCAGAACAGCATGGCACCACAGCACATCTCACCAGAAGTGACTGTTAAGGGTTGTCAGAAGTGCTGTATATCCAATCCAATGGATGAGACTGATGATGATATGTTGTGGAATGGCAGTGAAGAGGATGGGAATGTTAGGAGTGAGTGTGAGGAAGATGAAGGCACTGACTGTGAAGATGGAGACAGTGAAACTGATTGGTAAAGGTAGATAGAATATGAAATGCTTCATGTATTAAGTGTACGAAGTTAATTGTAAAATATTTTTTCTTAGCAGATGTTTCATTTTTGGGGATCTGTATTAGGTGTTGATAGATACATTTCCCTTGGCAGACATGTTTTATTTTCAGGGTCATCTTAGATTAGAGTCGTCTTGCATACAAGTAAATATGATATAAAAATAGCACTTACCAGATAGTGTAATCCTGCTTGTAGTCTGGTCCACCACTATATCCTGGCAACCATTGCAGAGTGACAGCAGTTTCACTAGCATTTGCAGAGACATTATATGGTGCATGTGGCTGTGTGCCCTCCACAACAAGTTGTGTTGTAGTCACAATCGTTGCCACCTCATTGGATGCTACACACTGGTAAAAACCAAAGTCTGTTCTTCGTAGCCCTTCAATTGTTATGTTACCACCACTAACTCGGACACGGTTTCGTTGAAGAGGAGATCCATCCCTCTGTTAAAATTGAGAAGTAGAAAGTGGCATGTCCTCAGAGTTATATCTTCCTGTCTTGCAGTCATTATTTCTAGGTTAAGGGAAATCACAATTGCATTTTTTTTTTCTCAAGCACTCTTAGAGAAGAAATTTCAGGCAGTGATGTGCTTGGGTAAGGGAAGAAATGGATGACCAGGTTGCAAGTCTTGGCAAGGCAGGTATTATTGTCTTCCCATTACATCCAGACTGGCTTTGGTGCCTACCAAACCTTCTAGGCAATGCGTATCAAAAGCTGTCTCCTGTGGAGTAAAGCAGGCAGAATGTAAAGCTGACTGATCACCTCCATCCAGACCCAAGGTCCAAAATGTGTGGTGACTTACCTCCATGTCCATTATACGCTACCACAGCATGGTGATTATGTCCAGATGTAACTCTACATTTGCACGTCTTAACAGATAAATTTTAACAGGCTGGTTTAATGATCCTTGTGGCAAAGACAGTTTATTAAGAACTTTGAAATTAATAGACTGGTAAATATGCATGCAGCTCTGAACACAGAAATGCACACAAACACTTACCCGCTGCCATTGGATGGTTGGCTTTTGAGTGCCTTCTGTCTCTTGAGCATCACAGTGCATTTCTACAGTCTCTCCCACTTTGCGCTGATACATACTATCTGGCTCAATAGTGAACACTGGTGGTTTACGGACTAGAACTTCCATTGGGCCAGAAGAACCCTGAGTTCCTTGGGCATTGTATGGAGTACATGTGTACCGGCCTTCATGGTTCTGGTTCACCTACAGGACGAAAAAAAGTGCCATACCAGACTCCCTCATTTTTAATGCTTGCAATGTATATAGCAGTTAAACACTGATAACACTTTGACAGATGTAAACGGAAATGAGAGATACACATATTGTGTCAAAGACCATTAATCAGTGTTACTGATGTCACATTACACTACTAATTGCATAAAGACAGACAGAATGAAAAGCTCACATCTGATGTTTAACCAACACAAAGTGTCATTGTAAAATTGTTATTGAGATATAAAGACATTAAATCTCAACAGAAAGGTTCACACTGTCAGTACAGTGTACAGAGCATTTAAGGGCTACAGACACTGAAGCTAACATACAGAGTGCACAACCATATAACTGTGTTTCAGGGTTGTCATGAAACACATCACAGGAAGTGTACCATCTTCAGACCAGCACCTGCACAATCAGCATCAATGAGACCCAGAAAATGAAGTGATGAAATTCACTGAAAATTTTGGGTGAAGATGATCCTGAATATCATTGTCACCAATGTATACAGGGTCATAGTGAACATTTTGAATATCTGTGTCCTTAATCTTTATTGGATGAATGGCAAAATGCTGTCTCATTAAATGTACAACATGTCATCCAAACAGGAAAACACTGTCTCGCAGTGGGCATTTAAAAACAACACTGCACTGATCACAGCAGAAAACTGGCATTTAAAAGACCAAATGCTATATATTAAGGTACATGCTGTACCACTGCAACATTATAATTTTTATTACAAATATAAAAATAACATTAGTTACTGAAGTGTATGTTAAAAAACACCTTGTATACTATAGCAAACTGAAACCCATTCAGTGATGTAATGTTTAGAGCTCTGGGCCAAGAAGGCCCTGATTGTATCTCTTCCATGTAATACTTACTCGAGTAAAGAGTAAAGATCCATTGTTCATCATTACAATCTCCTTGGTCTGGTATGGCTCAAGCAGGCGCTTGTCTTTGGTCCAAGTGACATACTGTAATGGAGGGTTTGCTTTGATGTAACACTGCACTACGCCAGCCAGACGGAAAGGCAGAAACTGCACTGAGGGAGTGAAGGTCACCTTCGCTGGGTCTGTGAATATTACACAAATACGTGGTGAGACCAATAAATGAAGAACAAAATTAAGACCTTAATAATATGTGTTTTCCTTCATATGGTTCTTTATGTACTACAGAGACTGCAAAAACTATAAAGTAACAAGAAATTCTGAGAATAATTTCAGATAATACCCACTTCCTTTACTGTCTCCACATTTTTGGGAAGGCTAGTACAAGGAAATAATTACACCATTTGAACGTTTTCATGACTGTATAGTTTACACTTGCTGCGCTACAAATCGGAAGGTCGCTGGTTTGATTCCAGATGGTGTCATTGGAATTTTTCATTGACATAATCCTTCCAATCACACTATGACACTGGGGTCGACTCAGCCTCTAACAGAAATCAGTAACAGGAGTATTTACTGGGGGGGTAAAAGCCGGTGTGTAAGGCTGACAACCTTACCACCATCCTGGGCCACTGTCACATTATCTGGGAACCTTAACTTCCTGGAACCCCCTGGGCAACTTGGGCCTGTAATGGGACTGATTTACCTTATTTTTTTTTATAATTTACGCTGGTACAGATACTGGTTACAGTTCTGACTTCCCAGTCATGTGCTACAGCTGTCTGTAACTGTTACAATTTAAGGAATATTTCATATAGAATAGAAATTGTATGCACATTTACGAACCAACTGCACCAAGTTTCACATATCTAGATCAATAGATCCAACATTATTAACCTCAGACCTACATGTACACTTGGCATGGCAATCACATTACCATTTCACATAAAACCAATAAATTACAGAAACAAATATTTTATACTTTATATTACAACATACAATTTCAGGGCCCTGCATTAAGTACTGTGTCATTTTCACCTCAAAATTTTACATGGCAGGCATGCTGGTATTATTGGTGGGAAATTATGTGAAATGTACAAAGGCCTACATGATACAGTGTTCTTACAAGTTTTATGAAAATGTGTTAATTCCTTCAATAGTTATCAGGCGGGACAAACAAGAGAATGGCTGGATACATGGATATTATGTTCATACGACCATCCTCCCTTGTAAAACATGAGAAGTAACATAAGTGTAACTTTCCTTAATGATATGTGACATACAGGGGATGGACAAAATAATGGAAACACTAGACAATATAGGAATAAAACTGTTTGTGTTGGTTGCACTGAAAGAACAGTAGTTGGAAGTATCTCTCATTATTCTTTTGTTTGTTTATGCTGTGTAGTGCCAGTGTCAATGCATTACAGATTGTATATAGTAACAGTTCATATGAAAGTACTGCAAAATGGTAGCATTATCACATTTTCAAAGAGGACGGATAGTTGGCGCACATTTATCTGGAGCATCTGCAACCAAAATGGCCACTTTATTAGATACATCCAGAGCAGGAGTTTCCAAGGTTATGACAACATACACAAATCATGGGAAGACACCATCAGGTGAGAGGAATAGTGGCCAGAAGCCAAAACTAAATGTAAGGGGATCACTGTACACTGAAGAGGATTGTGTCTAAAATTTACAGAACTACTGCGGCAAGGTGACAGAAGAACTCAGCATTCATCTTGAAGACCCTCTTTCCACACAAGCAGTCCAATAAAAGCTTTACAAATCCAAAATCCATGCTAGAGCTGCAATTGCTAAACCTCTTATTACTGAAAACAATGCTAAAAGCCGAAAAAGATAGCGTGTTTATAAATCCTGGATGTGTTGCACTACATGCTGTTCCCAACATGACATCGGGTTTAGGTTGGGAGAACGCCCAAGGAAGCCTATAAACCTGAATGCCTGGTTCCAATTGTGAAATATGAATGTGGATCTGTTATAATTTGGGGAGCAATATCTTGGTATTCTGCTGGTCCTACAATTACTCTGAATGGTTGAATTATTGCCAGTGACTATGTGGACACTGTAGGTAACCAGGGCATCCTGGGGTCCAGAGGTTTTTACCTAACAATGAGGCAATTTTTCAAGATGACAATTCACCCACACACACAACCAGAAGTGTTCAGTCTTGGTTTGACAAGCCTGGAGATGCACTTCAACATCTTCCCTGGCCAGCACAATCACCAAACTAAATATCATCGAACCGTTGTGGTCGGTTTTAGAGAGTAGGTTGAAGAGCAGATTCCCTCCCCCATCATTTCTCAAGCAACTGGAAGATGTTCTTCATGAAGTGTGGTCCAATATTCCATTAGAGACCATTCAGAATTTACATGAGTCTATTCCAAGAAGTACATAAGCTGTATAACAGACAAATGGCTACCCGACTCCATATTAACAATGAAATTTGTACCCTTCACAATTAATCTTAGTAATTAACAAAATTGATGCACAAAATCTTGTTTCAAAATAAGTTAATTAAATGCCTCTACATGTTTCAAGCACTATGTGCTCAAAACATGTGGAGGCATTTAATAAACTTATTATAAAACAAGATTTTGTGCATCAAGTTGGTTAATTACTAAGATTATACTGAGATGCACAGTCAGCAAAACATTAAAAAAACCTTCGCAACTGTTTCCATTATTCTGTCCATCCCCTGTAGATGGCTCATGTACATACACATACATACACAGATGCATACATACATACATTCCATGGATCCCTAAGTGTGTCACAAAGACAGTAGGATGTGGAATAAGTAATGAATAAACAAGTATACACAATTTTTACAGAATAAAATACTATAAACATTTTACAAAACAGTAATATAGATCACTTTAATCTACAGAGTACAGAGTTAAGGCTGCTTTGAATTTTGCCTTGTCAGTCTTGAGGATTGGCAGACTACATGGTAAAATGTTGAAAATTTTGATGATAGCACAAAATGTATTTTTTTTTTTAAACAAGACAGGTTGGTATTTGGTCTATGAATATGGTATTTATTCCTTGTATTAATACTGTGTATCGATGAATTTTTTTGAAAATTTTTCTGATTATTGATAAAGAAGTTCATTAAGGAAAGTGCAGTATATATTGGCATGGAAAAGGTCAAATCTCTAATTGTTTAAATAGACTTCTACATGAAGCTCTGGGTTGTGCACCAGCCATAATCATGATGATTTTTTTTTTGTAAAGTGAAACTCTTCCCACTGTTGGAAAAATTACCCCCCAAAATTATTCCATACTTTACAACAGAATGAAAGTATGTATAGTAAATAGATTTCAGAGTGTTAATGTTGCTGATATGGACCACTGACCTAACAGCATAACATGCTCCACTTAACGGTTGTTTGGTACACATGGGGAAATTAAAAAAAACAACAAAGAACACATACAAGATTTGGTAGGAAAACTTCTTGCAAATAAACCATGACAGTAACTGAATCTCTGGGAAACATCACAAGGATGTAGAATGGGGTGATCTCCGTACAACCATATGCAGGACTTGGTATGTGTGGTGGTGAGCCTTGACATTCTGCAAACACATACTTAGTTGCAATTGATTCAAACCTCCTTGTTTTTAAGACAGTAAACCAATTTAAAGGGTACCTTGATAAAACCTTCACTATTTCTTCTATACTACTGTTTATACTGATTAAGAACATCTTTAGCCAAAGACAAAAGAACCTTTACATATTCCAATATAAAAAAGCAGAGAGTTTATTGAAAGCTTGTGTTTTCACTTACACTCAACATTGAGGTACGCTGCAGCAGACTGGGGCTCACCAATACCATTTGTGACCTCACAGAGGTACTGCCCTGAATCATCCGCACTCACAGGGTTCACAATGAGGGAGCCATCACGACGAATTGTGACACGAGTCTCGAGTGCTGCTACCTCCTTCACAGGAACCCCCTCACGGAACCATTTGACAGTAACATTGCCAGGCAGTGCCTTGGCTTCACACGAAAACTGCACCTTCTCTCCCTCCAGTTTTGACTGGTTCGTTGGTGGGACCATAATGACTGCGCCACCTGCAAACACACATATTCAGCTATTGAGAGGGGGAACCGATTGTCTCAATCAAACTGAACCTCAAATGGGGCCCTTCCTTCCTAAAAAAAAAAAGAAAAAGCCTCTTTCTCTCTTCTAACAAGGCACACAATCATATATCTTTACACTTTTTGCACAATGTTCTCCACTGACCCAGAATGAGTTCTATCTCCTGGTACCTATGTGGACTTTCCCTGCAATCTGGCTATAAAACTCTACTCCTGTGAACCCTGAAGATGAAGACAGCTTCTTCCTCTGAGGTGTTGTCCACTGGTAAGATTACAAGGTGTCACAAATGGGAAAATCACAATTCAAATTACTTAGCCTAGTTTGGGGGATAAAACATATATCTTTCACAAAACATACGTCAGAGTATCTTAATTTGTCACTGTGAAATACAAAACAAATTTGACAACAGTCACCACACGTGTGCTGAATACGGTATATTGAGGTATACTTGAAATATACAAATTTTTTAATCACCTCTGTTCACATCTTCAGGTTCTCAATGTACTGGCAGAAATTTTAATGTATTTATTTATTTTTTGTTTATATTCATAAAAGCACTCAGGAGGGAACTCGAAACGTTCTGTACACCTACTGCATACACTAACCACCAATTCAATGCGAACTGACCACCAGAAGACTGGTGCAGAGGCAAACTCAAAACACAGTACGTATCAAATAAACTTTCAACAGCAGATATTATTCAATAGAATAATAGCATATTAAAGCAATTGCCATCATACATCTACACAGAACTGTCAATTTAGAATGCATTCAATAAGGACGTTTGTTTATATCAGTATTCCTGCGAATGTTTCCCTGTGCCAGGCCAAGCAAAGCATTACTACAAGCAGTATCAATCTGCTGCAATTGAATTCTGACCTTTTACCTCCAATGCAAGCTACATTCCTTCGTCTGTTCCTTCAGTTCTTTACCCATCACTTCCCCTACTTGCAACTCCCCATTTGTTTTAAACACTGTGAAGTAGGGCTGTATCTGACAGCTGGGTTTAGGGGGTTAAACCCCCCCACCACCCACCCAACAACTTGGGAGAAAAAAAAATCTTCTTCATGATATAATATAATTTTGAAAAGCAATTGTCGAGGGAAAGAAGGAAGAAAATTCACATATATCAGCCACACTCACAGATTGGAAAGTTTGATACATAATAGGCCTATACAGTGGACAGCCTCTGATAGGTTTAGTCACAAAGGATTAACAATACTGTATCAATTACAGTTTTTACTTCTTTACTGCTTATGGTCTATTTAAGTGTACTGTCAACAGCCGTGACCATATAGCATCAAATGGAAAAATAATTAGACCATAATAAATCGGAAGAAATCAGAAAGTTCGTGGTCATGTGGTAATTAATGGTAATATCTCAGAATTTGTCTGAGGATGCAGAAAAAAACCACAAGAAATCTTACTGACAACTTAGACTAAAGCACTGTTTCAGGTTTGACAGTATTTGTATGAATATAAATAGATGCAGGGTTTGAAGCCTGCAAGCAAGTAGATTTTCATTTCAGAAGATTTTCCACAGCACAACTGCACAGTGGAGATGCCATATAAATGTCTTCAAATTTTGGTAAAATAATGTCTAGGGGTGAATATATAAAATTATGTACTATACTGAGAAAACTGCTTATAAACTAAAGAAATGTGATATAAAAAATGAAGGAACACATGGAACAGCAATTAAAATATATTTTATGTTCAGCAGCAAAAAAATATGTTACATAAACTGAATAGTACATACTTGAGGAACATTTGAACTATAACAAAAGTGAAGAAATCATTACATAAGGCAACACAGAGGGACCATGTAGACAAAAGGGGTGAAAATGGGTTGCTAAAAGAGTGTGAACTATCGTAAAGTGCAAGATCAAAAAAAGGACACTAGGAAGAACAATTTTTTTAAAAGTACAATCACTAATGTGATTAATAAGTAAAGAAGAAGAAGAGGAGGAAGAGGTGAAGAAGAGTTTAATGATGCTGTCAAGTGCTGAGATCATATAGCACTGAAGGTACATAAATTCAATATCAGACAGAAGAACTGGTAGAGTGATAATGACAGAGGTAAACCAAAATATTTGAAGAGAAACCTGCCTGGCCTGGGGTTGAAACTGTGTCTCTGCTGTGAGCCATGGTGACTCTTTGACTCTGTAATGGTAAAGTCCAAAAACAGGAAAAGCACGAAGGAGAATAAGAAGAAGAAAAGGAAGAATTAGAAGAAGCAACTAGCAACGTAGAAAACAAGCAATTCAAAATAGTAAAACATTATATGATCAAAGTGATACTTTGCAGTTCAGTAACCAGAACACACTTGGTCTTGTTACCTCTTTCAGTTTAAAAACCAAGACATACAATGTATGTATAAATGTAACATTGAGGCGCATTTGTGCAACCATTGTCGCAATGGAAAAGCAATAAATATTGCATATTCTGAGTGTGCGTTTGTAGCCTTAGTTATTCAGTTATGCAATGCACAAGCACCACATTTTCATCTGTGACCTGCCCCATTCTACAATATTTTTCCACATTATATTATTAATGGCAAGATAAAAAAAAAAGTTACTGAACATAAAATGTGTGTTTTGATTTTCTCTACAACTACTGTCTGAAACATTTCTCATTGTAAGAAGAAATGAGCAAGATGTGATTATAAACGTACAATGGTCTTCATGAAAGTACCCAATAGCTTTACCAGATTTTAATGAAACTTGAATTTTCTTTACAGATTTTCAAAAAATACTCAAATATCAAATTTCATGAAAATCTGTCCAATGACAGCCAAGTTGTTCCATGCAGATGGAGAGATGGACAGACAGATATGATGAAGTTAATAATCGCTTTTCCCCATTCTGCAAACATGCCTACATGAAGGAACAGATGCTGTACTTAATAATCTTCTAATCCATTATACAAAAACAGCAAGCCAGAAGGAGAAATCAGCCTATTGTTTTCATTATCTGTTAATATTCTCTGTGTGTTGATAAAATTTAGGTATGTGGGTTGTAGTTTATTTTAATTGTGTGATTTATTTTATGAAGCTACAGTACCTCAGACTATACACAGTCAAACTGTAGGATGACTGATGTAATAGACACAATTTTTAAGTGTTGGGCTAATAGGGGGTATTTTCTTGACAATTTCCAAGAAGGACTCAGAAAGACTATAAAAATCTCCATTAGGATAGCTGATAACCTGACTGAGAGAGAACAGGCATCTACCAACAACAAATCTACCATTATCCCTACACCAATTCATTTCATATTAAGTGTAGTACATTTTATCATATAATAATTGATATCAATTAACACAACTTGGTCCATGCAAAATATATTTCATGTTGAGTCTTCATCATGTCAGTTAACAGTATGTTGTATCTAGAGAATAGAGTGTCGATGAGAAAATCGTAGCCTGCACGAGAAAAGTAACAGGAGGGTGAAAAAGACTACGTAATTATGAGTTCCATAATATGAATGCTTCATGTAAAATTGTTAAGGTAATCAGATTAAATATATCAAGGATTGGCAGAAAATGCTGGTATGCATGGAAAAAATTAGAAATGCATACAACATTTTGGTCATAAAATATCACGGGATAAGGTGGAATATCTAGGTGTCAATGTGTGTGGAGAATATCAAAACGGATTTTCCAGAAATAGGGCGTGTGAAAATGGGGAAAGAATTAGTCTGGCTCAGGGTTTTGAGTAGACAGCAATGTGTCTTTTGGTTTCTTCCACAGAGGGAAATTTATAGCATCATGGAGTCAGAACCATGTTATAATTAGCTCATCATAATGATCATTATCAACACAGTGTGGCCAGCTGTTACTGTCTTCAACAATATAAAACTGAGATTTAAGATGTTAACGCTCACCCCAATCTTAGAATTTTTTTCTTTCTACATAACATTTAAATATTTTTACAGCCCACAAAATTAAGACCTTATATATTTTAAAGAATCAGTATAATACAATTGTTTTAAACTCAATGAAATGATTCTCTTTAGTAAATTCAAATATCAGGAAGGACCCACAGTTTGAGAAATATTAACTTACAGGTTAGAGTCTAAGAAGCCCATTATCTTGCACTTCTATTCTTACAGGCATTTTGGTATGGATTCTTTAACATGATTTACAAAGGTTTGCATTTAACACACACTATATAGATGAACATACATTGAATTTTATATGAATTTTATGGATCTTGCTGGAAACTAATTTTAAGATCTTTCTATTTATTTATTCACTTATTTATACCTAAATTATGTTTCATTTTAACAGAAACTAGTCACTGAAAATCTGCACCCACCAACATTCTACTGAGCCACACTACCTGTTTGATATCTGTACACCCAAACATTTCTCTTCTGAGCTAAGTAAAGCGGCTACACTGAAGATTGCCGTCATCTGTTTTATTCCACCTGGTAGTTTGATATGTGGCTACCACAGTTTTGAAGACACCTACTGCCACCATCTTCTGGGTATAGCTCTGAAATGGAGGCAGCAGGATCCTACAAAATGGTCACCACCTACCAAGCTACAAAATTTCATAATCAAGAAGACTGCAATCTTAATTTCCAATACTACGAAAATCTCAGCTCTCATACAGACAAAATTTGCTTACAGAGGGACAAGTATAATGAAACAGCTTTTCAATTTGTCAGTGATAAGCAAAAACAAAAACTCCAAAGCTCATTATAAGATGCTTCAAATAACATGACAGACCTCTACAGGTGGTGTGACCCGGTGAGTCACTCAAATGTGTAGATAGTTAAAGAGTGGCCCACCAGTAGGTTGCCCTGTCATGTGTATATTAGGAATGAAAAAAAATGTAAACAGCAACTAAAATTTCAAAACATTATTTTCACTATCAGGGGTGCCTGTTCAGTCTATAGAACATGCTTCTGGGAAGATCCTGCATGCATAATGACACTGTATTCACATTTTATACATGGAATGATTAAAGAGATCTTTGCAGTCTCAGTCCACATACATTTTTCTGTGTTAGCATTACATAAATGTGTAAATCTTCCCACTGAGGAACAGTGTTCACGTGACATTCAATTCTTTTCTCATGGCATGCAGAAGTAGCTGAAGTTTAATATTGTCTCTGCATATTAATCCTTTCAATGTCATCCCAAGTAAAGTCTGCATTGTGATGGCCTCTGCACATACTAAGATGCCATGTAACATTTACATTTATTATTTTACAGACAGTGTTAATGGAAATATGGCATATTTCACATACAGATTTTTTTAAAATGTCTTTCAGAGAAATTAGTAGTAAGGTGAACTTGGTATAAATATTCTACTTTTATAGTCAGCAAGTTATACTTGTGAGACACATAACATCAAGGCAAAATAATTACTGATAGCATAGACACATACACAGTTCCTAGAAGATGCATTACCTGTGGAAGTCCTAAACCCTAGCCCTCTAATTAAGTTGCCCTCAATGTTCTTGTGCTCAAAGCATAATTAGAATGTTCTTTCTTTTCTTTTTAAGACACACTAAAATCAGAATGGAGAACTAAAATTTATGACATTTTTAAGTAATGTATTTTTTGTATAAAAGCATAAAATTATCATAAAGCAGCAAAATCATGTAATCTTCATATAAACATCACCTTGAAATGCTTAAATCACTGCAGTAGTTCTTAAACTTCATAAAATGGTGCTCCTCATCTTACCAAAGACTTGGCCAACTACCCTATTTCTCAATGTTGTGTGTGCATGTCTACAAAGAGCACATTTTCACACACCTGGCAAATGTTCATGGCACATTAGTGTGCTGCAGCATACAAAGTGAGAACCATTGGTGTAGATCTGTGCACCTAGTTCCTACAGCCCTTCCTTTTCATGTTACAAATTAGTCATTCATCTCCATATAACATAATACTTGATTTGTAAAACCAATGCATTAATTGAACAAGAAAACTCATGAAAAGCAAGCAGAGTTTGTTTGTACATTACTGTACTTGGATTTTTTTAAAGATAATTAGCACTAAAGGACATCCATGAAACAATCTGTGTCACATAAATTCTAATTCTGCAAGTTTAATTTGAAACAATCCTATACTGTGATATCAACATGGAATTGCTCTATGTATAGGTGCCTTTCTTGTATTTCATCTCTGCAAATAGCTTCTGGGAAGTAGAAATATCAAAAGATTGTTACGCTTGATACAGTGCAGACATAACAACATTGAAAGGGTTAAGGAATAGCATTGGGAAAGTTGATACTGAGACAATGAATAAAAATGGCCATGGCTTGTTTAATAAACTATTCCAGCATTTCCAACAGTAAAACCATTAACCCATTCACTCAATATGGTTTATGGTTTACCAGTTTCAACATGGTTATAATATTATAACACCAAAAGAACATCATTATGACTGTAAGTGAGTTTCAGAATTTTGGTAATGACTGCTTAAATGATTCTTATTCATTCTGAAATACTTTTGTAACTGCTTAGATCATGCATCATCAGAGGACAACTTGTGAAGGGAATGTGGACGGAGGGTTTGACGTTAAGTTTAAGAAACTATTCTGGAATACTGCTGGACAGAGACTAAGGAAAAACATGGAAGATTTGAACCTAGGGCTTCCTAAATATGAAGCAGAAGTGCTCATCATTGAATCACAATATTCTGTGAAATGGGACTTATAGTTTTAGTTACGGTATCAATAAGGGTTACAGAGTAGATTTACAACTAGTGTTAGTTTTATTTATTGCTGTTCTCTCAACTGCATTATATAGGAGTGGTGAGGGAATTACTGTTAATGAAGGGTTCAAAAGAATGTAAAAGCAATTCTCAAGTATTACACCAGAATTTCCTACAAAGAACCGAGAAAAATTATAAAAGCTTGAAATCAATACAGCCAGCCTCCAAGCTGCTTACCCCCATTTTCAGCAAGGTGTTTTATACAAACTGGTCATACAGAGTGTGAAGCTGGACTTGGAGAAGACTGCAGAAGGCGGAAGAAGAAGACTGCAGAAGATGGAAGGAAAGGTTTTGCACTAGTGTAACATATCAAAATGGGGTCTATGCTTTCCGAGGAAAAGCAGCCAGAAAAATAAAAAATTCTGAAAATGATGAGGGGGGGGGAGAAGAGTAGGAGGATGACGACGACAAGCACAAGGCAAGAGGGGTAAGAAGGGAGAGGTGAGAGACAATTAGGAGTAGCAGGAGTAGGAGGAGGTACTGTGATGACTGCATGACCTCCAAATTGTTTTATGTATCAGTCACACTGTAAAAAAATTGTGTGGGATGTGTGAAACTTGCACACTGCAACCCAAAAATTGGCTACCCTTAACCTTTCATTCATTAAACTGAATAAACATAATGTGTAGTCAGAGACATAAGGTAAAAGTTACAATACCATGATACATTTCAGCAAAAAATGATTTATGAGGACACTGCACAGAATAGCCAAAGAAAGAAGGAGTATTTTAAAGCATTAGGTTCTCTCCTACAGTGGGTCCCAGACTTTTATGGGAAATAAATGGTAGGTTTTCCCAGACCAGTGCTGTGTCGTGTATTTTACCTCATAAGTAATAGTCTGCAAATTTAATTATTACTAGCATATCTCAACACATTTATTTACAAATAAAAATCAGTGACCCTGCATAGTATTAACGTGTAATAGATTCCATGCATACAAACCCTGATCATTTGAAACTGTACATTATTTATCAAGTAACAGATAAAATTTATACATTGTGAGGTATATGTGTCTCCCAAAGTCTGAAGTCTGTAACATTGCTATGCCCTTAACTTTTTGAAAGGTGCAGTGGACTTTACCCAAAAACCTCTACATTTTAATTCCACGGTCAACCTATCACAATAGCAAATTACGATGAAAGGAAAAATAATAAAAATTAGTAGTTACATTCAACACAAACTGGCTGGACAAGAAAACGAAGCTAAAAATTCAAATGTACACAACTGAAAAATGTTTGTAGTATTTTTCTAGCCGTAGTAAAATCATATAACACTAAACAGGAGATTCTATGAGCCCCCATTGTACCAAGCAAACTGGACACTATTCCCCCAACTTCCACTTCATAAACACTGATGTTGAGTGAGGTGCTACAGGGCCCCCAGCAACTGCTGAATGTGCCATTAACTTCAGATTGTGCCAACAATAAGTAGAATATTTGTAGTCGTAGACCACAAGACAATGAGGAACATCATGAAAATGCTAAGCTACACATACACATTATTGAAACCAGATAAAGGGCCTCCAATAAGGCTCTTTCACTGCCTCAGTTATTTCTTCCACTCTCACTTCACAGAAAACTGATGCCAAAAACTTATCTCAGTTGTAATATTCTCTATGTGCCACACACACATATGAAATCTGTACCTCCAATATATAAGCCACACATATGATCAGTGTTGCCAAGCACATGGCCTAGAGACACAAAGGTCTTGATGTAAATACTGTGCAAAACTTTCTCTTATCTGTAAGAGTGTCTGTAATGAGAGATCTGTATTAAGCATTAACTATACTTTGCTTAGAATTCAAACTTCGACAGATGTGACACTGTGTTGCTGGATGAGTAGCTCCCAATGATTAAAAATATCATTTTACTGTCATCTTCATGGATGAGCAGTAGACTTCTGTCCCTGAAGATACAGGCAACCACTTACCCAATAACTCTGTGTCACATCACAGAAGACTCAAATCCTCAGCCTCACTGCTGTAGGAACTTCAAAGATAACATAAATTTGCTTCATTACCTTGTATGATGTGTCATATCATTGGAAAAAATAATTTCCTTGATAGCAACAAATGTAAACTTCTATCTGAAACTGTTCAAGCAGCCTGCACAAACTGTACAACTCAGTATGTGATTAAAATTGCCACATGATGTAAAAAATGTAAATAATCAATTTCTATAGTAAAAAATGTGAAATTATTTTCAACTTTCAGACAGAAATTTTATACACAACTTTCAGTGTCTAAGTTTGCTTTTCATCTTAAACGAATAACACGAAATTAAAAAAAAAAATAAATAAATAAATAAAAAGCCAGAGGTATAATCAGTTGAGATGGACACAGCAAGTAGCACAGGTTGGGGAAACAAGAAATGCATATGGACAGGGGGTGGAAGAACCAGATGGAAGATAATCCTTGAAACCAAAGTGTACGTTTTAAATTATTTCAGATAAAGAAACTGTGATGAAATGGGTTTAAGTGTCATGTGATGGCGAGTGACTACTCACTCTTCAAGCGAGACACAGAATATGGGTTTAATTAATTTTAGGTGAAGTTACACAAATATCTAAGCACAATACAGTGAAGGTGTATTGGAAGCGCAGTACAGAAAGTACATTTCTTACTATTCTTTTTAAGTGCTGACTGTAAAGGGGGCGGGGAGGGGGGGGTGTTTGGAGCTGTGTAAATGACTGAAATTGGGTATTCACACCACATAGCCTCCGCTGACAGAAGGTTAAGTCCTGCTGCCATATTAAGTGAACAGGTGGCTGTAGTTCATACTGTAGGAGTTTTTATACAAAGCGCTCATGCTAACAATGAGGTACCTGTGCCATGCCATACTAATGTACTTACCAACTTTATCATGTCCCTTTACACCAGTGTCAGCGTTAGGCCCCTTGATCTGTTGTTCGTTTTGGAAGAGGGGCGAGAGACGTGGAGGGACAACTTACAGCATGTAAGTATATCAAGAGAATTAGAGAGTCAAAGTCATCACTCTGTGAGGGGGCCAATTATTGCAAGGTAGGGTGTTTACAACCATAAATGTTACAGCACTGTTGAAATTAACTGTGTTACTGTTAACACTTGACAAATATAAATTTATAATCAAACATGTTCAGACATGCCAACCTCTCAAAGTGAGTCATCTACATTTCTAGTGATACTTCCCCTAACTTACAATTCTGGATGATATTTGCAGGATATAAGCATTTTTCATCGTGCATATTTATCTTCTATAAGCATTATACATGTATTATTTTAAGTTCTAAATTTTAATGTTTAAGTAATGCAGTATTATTCATTTTTAAATATCATCACACAAATCCTGCTCTTAATCACTACAGAATCATACCGCAAAAGAAGACAAGGTCATTGAGTTAAATCCCATCCCCAAACATATCAGGTACCAATTTTTTTGTCCCTGCAAATGCTAGAACTTTGTAAATTTCAAATGAAATTCTTCTGTACAAGGGGAAAGAATATTAATAATTCAAATTTAATACCTCAAGGCAACTTTAAAATTAATGCCATCTGTCATACATTGATAACTATGTTTTCTGTGAGTGGAATGTATAACAACAGCACATTTTCTCCTAGGCCTGTGTCCCCTGTGCAAACAAACATCAAAGCCAAATGTA
>Ga0123354_10001884_pt1 | contig 26613 bp, 17 predicted proteins | sample TergutLab28metaG_2_FD_97872 | JGI IMG/M metagenome (GOLD analysis project Ga0123354, IMG submission 97872) | Labiotermes labralis P4 segment gut microbial communities from Petit-Saut dam, French Guiana - Lab288 P4 | ecosystem: Host-associated > Arthropoda: Insects > Digestive system > Gut ...
ATAAAGAATAAGTTGTTCATGCCTTTATTATAAAGCACACGTGGGAAGTATCAGTAAAGTCCTATTCGCTCTTAACCAACTAACTGGATGGAAGTGAGTGGTTAAATTTACACCATAGATGTTTCACACCCACAGAGAACTCCCGGTACCCATTGAAAAGGAGGCTGGATGGTGTCCAGTCTTTCAACAATAAAATAATTGCAATAATTGTAAAATTGGGCACGAAGTCAAAGGAAGTGATCTTATCCTGATTTAACCGTTTCAGCATTTCCCTCGAGGGACGAAGTGAGAAAAGTCAAATGCTAGTCTGGTTAACAGAGCGAAACCTGAAACCAAGACCTGCCGAAATGCAAACGGGATCACCCAGTTAAACCTTTATTTGCGACTTTCGGTTTGTAGGCCACTTTGCGAAAGTAGGTAAAAATTATGCCTTTTCAGTTTCTTAGCTGAGAAAAAGACAAGTGCCTTTGAAACTAAATCATTCATGACCCAGGCGTGAATTCTTCTTGGGTCCCAGCTGAATTGTAAATGTCACACAACATAAAACGTATAACCACAATTGAATGAGTTTTTTTAATTCCAAGAATTGCTGTGCTCCGACAAAGGCAAAGTTATTCCTGTGCACACCATGAAGTCACTTGGGGTAGTGAAGGTAGACCTACATCTCCACTCGTTCCTTAACCTCGTCACTAGATAGAGGTAAATTGCCAATTCTACGTTCAGTCGCTTTACCACGAAGGAAGTAAACCCTGCTAACCATAAAATAGAAGGCTCATTGGGCAGCAGAGGAGGTATAGACGCTGTGGAGAAAATTTTTTACCTTAGACAGGAATTGAACTCGATTCTTCGGCTGTCCAGTCCATAGCCTAGTCGTTATGCTGACTACACTATCCCAGCTCCGAGAATGAAGAGTACTCCAGTGAAGGAATGAGAGTTTGTTCAATCATTGCAAAAACTGCTGATGCTCGGTATATGACATTTTTGCATTAAGCCGTTTTATCGGCATGTGTGCAGCGTATGTACCGATCCAGTGTGTAGCAGCACATCAAAGCCTTGTTAAACAGATTGCCGGACCGTACGTCGTGGGGTTGACATTATTGCCATATAACGAGCTGTCATGCTCTGAATTGCTCCATCAGGCTTCCGCCTCTACTACTCCTATACTCCCTATTCCCGTGTACTAATAAATAAATACTAAATTTTTAGTTTAGAAAAGATCTGCCTGTGTACACTCGACTGAGCAAACAATTCCAAACGCTTGTCAGCTTTTGTACACTGCGAGTTACATAGACAGAACCATCTGAAACAGTAACTTCCTTCGAATACAGCGTGATTAAAGTTGTGCATGCCGCACGATGAATTTGGTTCAATATGTACAATATACGAATCACGAGTAATTAAACGTCTAATTTACTATATAATTAACTCTATGAGGCAGGGTTATTCTTGAGACGATTAACATTGGAACTGAAGGAGTCGGCCGAGATTTGTTAACGTTCAGAGTAACTGTAATGTTACGGAGATCATGTAATTAGTCAATGCGTATTTTCGTGACTTTTATCTAGTTTATGTTCCCGTATATCAGGTTTCCAGTTACATTACTCGGAGCTTAAACGCGACTTGTGTTATTTTAAAGTCCAAATATTTTTTACTGGATAAAAAAGTATTTCCTTCTGACTGACATTTCAGACTGCTTTGTACTGGAGCATACTGTAATTATATTCGGTACAGGAATAAGCAATTAAAAACTCTTAGGTTTTTTATTAAACAGGAACACTTCTTCTGAATAGTGTTTGCCAGTTGCTGTGTGCATTCATCTAGCAGTCATATGATTCACGTACATGCATTTAGGTTACGGAAATCAGTTGTAGAATTTCGCGAAATCATGGCTATTGTACGTCAAATCCCCTTTATATTCGTCAAATCTTTGTCTTCATTAAAATCAAAGCGAAGGCCGTAAGGCTTTTTAAACACGTTTTACAGTTATAAGTGTTCGAAAAGTAGGCTACTCAACTTTGAGTGAGGTACACTTTTATTATCTTAAACACACGGTAATCTCACAGCTTATTTTAGTAATAATGCCCTCTAATAAATTAGGGCTGATATATCTTAATTTGGCTTTAAAGGATTCTGACGATTGTGTGTTCATAATCATCATTAATATTTTGGACCTTGACCCTCGTTCAAGACTGATAACCCACAACACAGGGCTTGAGGCCACTTCTTTCTAAAAGTCACACCACATTAGTTTCTTCTGTCTTCCCTTTCACCGTACAGACGCAGGCCAGCCCAGCCTCCGAAATATTATGAACTTCATAGCCTGACAAGAATGAAAATATCCAAAATTTGAGCTCGACTGTAATAAATATTTTTCAGAAATTTGTAAGATTATATGTTATGAACACGACTTCCGCTAGCAAGGGTAGTGACGTTGATTATTAATCTGTAGAAAATGCCGTACTTCAAAACACGTAAATGCGTCAGAACAAAGCTGAATTTTTCTAATACGTTTCTCACTAAACGACAGCATGTGAGGTGTTCTGTATCCGCTTCTGACGTCACAGTTCCTTCTCCCGAACCGTATGACTTGTGAGGATCACTCGTGTGTGACGATGTTCGGCCTTGGGACTTGTCGTTCCTCAACAGACGAGGCACTAATAAGTGGAATATAAAATATGCTGATTAATCTTCATCTGTGAAGAGAGCTGAGAATGTAAACACAAACTAAACCTGTAGGAAACTTATCTAACGACGCTCTGAGTTTCACAACCAGTTTCATCTTAACTCAGAGAATATATCCTGGATGGGATCATCACCGTTATCATCATAATCATTAACATTACCTTTTGCTGCTTCTTCTTTTTCTTCTTCTTATGAAAACAAATTTTTATATTCACGTATAATTCTTTCGTTACAAATGTTCAACCACTGGGCTTCATAAGCCTGTTACCTCATTCTAAACAAAGTAAAATAGTCGATTTTTACGTCATGAAGGTATATAGGAGGGGAAGGTGTATAGCTTCACTCATTCTTAAGCTCGGCACTAGATGGAGACCGGGCCGCCCTTCACCTGGAGAAAGAACCCGGAGGCTGGGTGGACCCAGAGCCAGCAGGGACACTTTCGAGAATAGAAACCCCCCCCCCCGTCACTGAAGAGATTTAAAGCGTATTTCTCAGCCGCCCAGCTAGTTGTGTAGGCCTACTCACTATACGAAGATATTCCGATTCCCTTCACTATATATTCTTTTGAATATTTGTCTATTTATAATTCTCTTTACTTTACGTCATTTCTAATCATATCCTGAAAATATTTACAGTTCAAATGTTCCTTTGAACTGGCAGTTCCAGGAAGTAATTCTTACGCCGAATTTCTTTAATAAGACGTTCTAAATCTCTGCTTCAAGCGCACGCCTGAAGTGGATGTGAGGTATCACCAACAGTACTCACAAAGGGATATTCGCATTTTTAACCGTCAGTGTGCCTAAACAATAACGTATTGAAGTCCACATAAAGTAGTGTAGGAAATCAAGCATTCGGGCCGGCAGATGAAGAGACACGGCGATTTCTGTATTCGTTAATTCGAAGCATGCTTCTCAAAAAAACGCATAAAAATTCAGTTTTTTTATTGATTTTCGACTCTCCGCCCCTCGGTGATCCGAAAGGACACACACACACACAAACACACACACACACACAAACACAAACACACACACACTATATATATATATATATAGAGAGAGAGAGATTTTTTCCAGTCTTACCAATACCTAAAGTCTACAAACATAATTAAGTATTATTTACTTTTTCCTCCACATGTGTTGCAACATGCCATCTTGAAAACAAATCACCGCCTTCAATTAGTCTGCACTTATCTGTAAATAAATCTCCACCACCTACAAAAACTTGTGGGTATTTCAAGAATCTTTTAATATATTGCTGCAATGTAGTGACTACTATTACAGCATCGATGGCAAAGCTAGTTTTTCCCATTCCAGACCTGCACAGGCCCTTGGGGCTCAAGAAGTGTGGGGCTTTCAGGATTTCTAGACAGTCGGCATATGAAGGTCGTAAGAATGTCAGCCCTACGCACCGGCCGCCTTTACCCCCAGGGTATACAGGAGATATCCCTGGAACTTGTTTCTGCTACAGGCTGAGTCGACCGCATGGCCCTAGTGATGCCGGAATTATTAAGTCAATGAAAAATCCCAGTAACTCCATGAGGAATCAATCCGCGATCTTTTGTAGCGCAGTGTCTCAGTTAACTGCGCCACCGCGTACCCCATAGCATCGATGGTAGCCGAATGAATATGAGTTTGGATCATTGATGGAGTTATAACTGACAGGGAGAAACTCGGACATTAATTTTCCTTGTTCCATAAATCCCATGTGGACGGCCCTAGGATCGAATCTGAGCCTCAAATTCCCGGTGTCTGAAATGTTATAATGCGGAGGTGAAAGAAGGTACAGAAACTAGTCAAGAGCTGTTTCGAATAAAAAGCGGTCCTTTGGTATGCAAAATAATTGAGAGAGTGTTGAAAAATCAGACACGGATAGTTGAGTAGAAATCGTGCTCCAAATTAGAAGTAATATCATTGAAACTAGAAAAAAAAATAGTGTAAGCTACAGATTCTTGTCTTATGAAAATTTTAAGAATTTTTAGACAGAAGATAATTAGATTAAGCAATGACATACTGGTCAGTCCCTTGATGATAAAGTTCATAATTTCTACTATTATTCTAGTAGGCACGGAAGATATTCACGTAAGAGGAGTCACTTGTGTTGAAAACGAGAGATATTTTCAGAAATTTGCTGAGGGCTTGTAATGGGAAGAGACAGCTTACGAGATGCTGATTTAAAATGTTTGGGCAATATTGAAATATACTTTGTATATTTAAATTATAATACAGGATTGCCTAAGAAGACTGTTACAATGATCAGCAAATTTCGTTTGGCAGCTGACGTTGAACGTCAATTTCGAAAGGTACTAAATTTTGGGATCAACCTATAGGACGATAGCTTGTCCGTGTATGATTGTCGACTTCCTTCAGTGTCATCAGCTACTGGCATAGAAGGAAACGTGTTCTTTGTTCACATGATCAAACATAAGCCAATAGCACAGTAAAAGTGAGCCTCACCCATATTGGGCTAGTTCACAAAATCTAGTGTTATGTATACATAAGAGACATCCTTCAGAGCGGCCCGGACAAAGCAGTACGTGACAAAAGATCCGTCTCTAGTTCCTTGATTGGATCATTCGGATAAGATGGAGAGAATTAACAGACAGAGTAAGGTGCCTGGAACCCAGTTAGTGCCTGGAGATTACAAGTTTCAGTACCGAAGTGTGTTGAGTTTCAATGCTCAGATCATACATAGGGTATTATTATAATATTATCTATGTTATGAGAATTTTAATTATTATCCTTGCATGGAATACATGCGAAACGCACTCACGAATTTAGTCAGACATTTGGAACAAGCTTGGATAGGAGGCTAATATTAAAGATGTTCTTAAGGGAGTAGGAATCAGGGGTATGAACGAGATGTACATAGGTCCAGTGATGAGGTATTTTGAGCACGGTGATGAACGCTCTGGAACCATTAATGTTAGGACATTTGAGACTAGGTGAGCGACTCCTAGTTTTTCATGAACGAGTCTTGTCTAATAGTGTTGTTTGGTTACTTAATGCGGTTGGAACTTGATTCATAGATTTCAGCGCGGTCGGAAAAACAGGAGAAATCTTCTTAGGGCGAAGCATTTTAAAAGTTGTCCTGGTTTGCCAGATTTTAAAAAATTATACGTATGGATGTTGTGTATCCTTAAGTATTCAACTTCGCCTCCATAAAGCACCCCCAGGTGGTATTTATAAGAACTTAGCCATAAATATTTAATGCGTCTGGTTTGTGCTTTGAATACACAAATAGATTATTCACAGCGAAACACCAACTCCTCTCCCTTCCTACATAAATATGGCTAAAGTCCACTGCTTCTTGTTTGTGGAGTAGATCGATACTCAGTACTTTTTTAATTCACACAAAATATCACGATTAACTCAGTCGCAAACTACGCTTAATCTGTACTTGCCTGATTCTGAGCATTCTGTTCCGCCATTGCCTTCTCCTTGGCTTGTCGTTTACATTTATACCGGTGATTCTGGAACCAGATTTTCACCTGAAAAATACAGAAAATGTATCTTTAATGTTTGGTTGACCGTGCATCATGATATATCCGTATAATATCAGCCAAGAGGATGCACTATTTAGTTCAATTTATTTCAATGATTAACCTCTATATGTTTCGAGCAGTCTTACTACTCATCATCAGGAGGAACTACTCTGCATGTACGCGCTTATGTTGATTGGCTGTTGGCAGGATCGGATCTTGCCAACAGCCAGTCAACATAAACACATGACATATACCAATTGCTATGTATACAGAGTAGTACCTCTTGATGACGAGCAGTAAGCCTGCTCGAAACATGTAGAGGTTAATCATTGAAACAAATTGAAAGAAAAAAGTGCATCCTGTTGGTTCATATTGTAGAGGAAATGTACTTTTATGCATCCACTTCACGGATATTTGTAGAATCACAAGACAAGGATTTTTAATCTTGCAGAAACACACTCACTCAGAGCCACACACGACACATAATATAGGTATAGCACTTACCACTAGATAAATAAACTAACACACAAAACCTCTATCATTGCAGCCTACATAACACAACAAGTACTCGCTAGCTCCTGAAGATGGACGTATTAACGTCTGAAACATGTTGAGCAATATATAAAAAAGCAAGTGTCATCTAGTTGGTCAACCTTTATTCAAAAGGATTTTTAAGTTTGTAAGAAAAAGTTGATTTGTCGTATTATAATTACAGGAATACTGTGTCATTGTGGGACTTAAGATCCTGAAAATCAGAGCGGTTGAGAATTAGGGTTAAAGAAACCGTGTCAACTGTTAACATTTATGAGATTTTGGTTATCAGTATCTTCACGAAACGTGAAATAAGTGTAATAACATGTTTAGAAATAAAATGTTTCCAAGCAACAACCCACGTAAAGTAAGGAAATGATCAGGCATATTCAAAATAATTCTCCGAGAGGTTTATTTTGAAGCACTGTTTTCATATTATCGTAATGCAGACATAAAACAATGTAGAAAGTGCACACTGATATTGTGAGAAAATGAGCTGCAGCACTGCACCTAAACTATTACCAGTTTCAGTCAATTAACGTCTGACATGTATTTGCCACTCGTGTTATCACATTGTTGTCTTCGTCATTATTATACAAAGAAACACTTTTGTTAAGTGATATGTACCCTGAAATCTTTAAATGTCTGAAGTCTTATGCATTGCAAGTCTGTTATTGTCACAGTAGTCTAATGCATATGCAAAACAAGCACCTTAATTACGTAGGTTAATATTAACAACTATCTGTCTAATGTCATGGTTCACAATCCTGCTTAATAAATTAGTAGTCACTGTGCATGATTCCAGCCTTCCGCCGCGAAGTAGATAAGTACTGCGCTCTTCTGGGTTATTACGCAGCGAGTAGTGGTAGTTTATTACCGACGTTTCGAAACAACCTATAGGCCCCATCGTCAAGGGTAACAAACTTGACCCTTGAAGATAATTATCACTACGACCCTTGTAGATGGGACCGATAGTTAGTCCCGAAATGTCGGTAAGAAATTAGCACTACTCGCTGCATAATAACCCAGTCACTGGTGCTTAAGATATTTTCCACCTTCTATGGATCATGAATGTCCATTTTAATATTCAAAAGAGCTCGTCAATGACAATGGTACTAAGCCCGATGAATCCAGCTCATATCCTCATACCAATTTTTTTAAATATCAATTCTAATACAGTATTGTAATATTCGCCCGTCTACTACTAACAGTGCAGTCAGTATAATGATTACACTATAGTTGTGGAAGAACAGGCAAGTGGTGCTAAATTTCAGGCTGGGTCCGAAATCATTCTCATCTCACAGCTCCCAGGACTGGTTTTGGATCCACTCAGCTTCCTGTCCAGTGGATATGGAGAGTTTCCCCGGGGGAAGAGTAGCCACCGCGTGAGGCTGACCACAAGCCACCCTCTAGTTCTGAGATTAAAAATGCGTGGATTCATACTTCTGTTCTATATTGGTCATCATGTTTTTGTGACGCTTAATTGATGACAGGATTAACTCTCCCTGTAAGCACTGTTAAATTTTCCTTCAGGAAATATTTTATATGCATTAGCATCATTGATACGTGTTACATGCCTCACCCATCTCGTCGTCTTCCATTTTGACTCTGTCATAGTAATATTTGACGAAAAACACACACGACGCCCGTTTTGACTTCTTAGTTACAGAAGAGATGCAGACGTGAGACAGGAAGATATAATTATGCAGATGTAGCGTAGAAGTGACATGAAACAAGTACCGTATTATGTCTTTTCATTATTTTGCAAACTGAAGGAGTAGAAAATGAGCAAATCCACGTGTAGAGCGTATAGAAGATCATAACGTGTTTCATTAGTCCATAAGAGACTGTCATTCAGAGACAGAGATAAGAGGCTGGAAGAAGCTTTCATCCAAGTCCACTTGTATGCACGCATTTCAGTGACTTGGTTTGCTGCAACACAAGCCCTCTACTGCGAGTCGTCCATAACGCCACCTGCGCTTAATTGCCAAGTTTGGTTTTGGAGTAACTTGTAAAAAGCTGGTGCTTCGTATATCGTAATTTTAAAACACTCATTCGCACACTCTTTTAAGTTTCGTTTCAATATCAAGACAGAAGACGCCTATAAAAATGATTCTGAAAGCAAATGAATACATTATTTAAGATTATGATGATAATGACAGTAATACTGATTATAATAATACAGTAATAATTCCATTAATTTCAATTATTAAATTACCTGACAACAGAGGTAATGCCGCTTGCAAGGAAGAAATAAAACTTGCGAATATAAGAATAAAATGCAAAAATACGTTTACAGAGCGTGATTCATGAAAATCAAGTAACATGTTCAAAGGAAAAAAAAAGAATAAATTGCAATAAGGTGGATAAACTTAAAAATAAATTAAGATAAGGCACCTTTTCAATATAAATCTCTGAGAAGACAAAAGTTTATAAGAAGGGTAACAGTAAAAGTTACAGAACCTGCTTATGACCCCTTAACATAAGAAATAAAGTAAATGTGGGACCAAAGTAAGTGAATTGCCGTACATTTCTTCCACTTGAATCATTCATTCCAAAGAATCTGCGTAACTACATCAAGTATACATTTCTAAATCAATTCTAAGAGGTGCCTGCTCTATAGGGCGTAAATTTATAAATGGCAATATCCATATGTGATAAAGGTAACTGACACAGTAGTATTTCATACACATGGAGTGAGTATGTGTAAATTTGTCGCCTAATTATTGATACACTAATCCTAATGCATAACACACAGTTGCCAAGGGGCCAGCACATTAGCATTAACATCACCATAATCATCATAACAATCTATTATTATTATTCCTGCAGAATAAAGTTGTTCCTTTAATTTTTTTGTCCTTAAAGGGTGACTATTCGATCTGCAGCGTCTAATGTGTCAGTTTTTCTTCCAGCGATTGATATATGAATAAGCATTTGTGGAATGATATTTGATCGGATACTGAAGTACTAGGAGCAAACGTTGTTCACTTGCACATCTGTTCACCATGCATTCCTCATTGGAACGTAACGAGGCTTTTGCGGGGAAGAAACCGGCGACAAATTTTGTTAGTTGCTCAGCTGTAATAGTGCGGGCATGGGAATAGATCCCATGTGAGGTTGGGATAACAGCGTTGTATGCTCCCCCTTTCCTGCATACCCTTTTTGTTCCTTCCAGGTCCTTCTGTCCTATGAACCAATCCAAAGCGCCTTGCAAGTAGCGAAGTTTAACATTACCAGTATCCATTAAAACAGAACTGGTATAAGACTGGAAGGAATTATTGGGATGTACTTTGGAGGAGAGCGCGAAATAATTGTGAAGCGGGACGATCTGTGGGACTTCTTTACGTGGCCCGGACATAGACAAAATTTGTCCTGATTTTTTGCAGTCCGCAGACTCCTTACGGTGTTCACAACCATCCCACGTTCTTTCATATACAGAGTCACATGCATCTAGTTTTCAGATACTACTACTCTTACAACAACAACAACAACTACTACTACCACCACCATCACCACTACTATGGCATGACAGCCCAATTTCTGATCCTAACCACCTTATTCTTCAGATATTTTGCCCAGTTAAGTAAATGTGAGCAAAATGTACACGGTAGGCCTTTAGAGCAGAGATTGTCAGGTTTACACTCAACAACCACAAGAAGGACTAACCCTTGTAGGCTGTGTCCAGTTGGTAATTCAGTACAGGTATACATCCAACTACCTTTCACATCTTGATGATATCTTTTCAATCTGCAACTTGGGAAGGCACACCACGGTTGTGACAAAGAAACCAGATAACACGGCTTCTCTTTAAATTTGTCATGAAAAGGATCTATCTAATAATTAAGTACACATTTGTTTCATTTCTAAGATCCGACCAATTCATCTATTATGAGCTGTGATTATGAAGCTAGGCAATCTAAATTTATAGCAGAAAGGACCTACAGTCTATTCCGTTAATAGTCTACTGATACGAGAGTACTGATTCTCATATCATTGTCACTACAAACTGGAATCACTTACATCCCATGTCCAAATACACTTTTTTCAGAGATTTACTGTATTGCGAGATTGGACATTTTCACAGTGTTCTTGATGGAGATTTAAGTCTTCCGGGATGTGACACCGTATGAACTGATATATAAATACTAACGTTTCGAGAGAGCGTGCTGCCTCTTTCTTCGGAGTCTAACCATAGTACGGTGGTGCCATTCCACGAAGCATCAGATCCCTAAAACGTAAATATTAATTTATCCTCCCACACTTTTCCCTTCATTCTAATTAGCCGCTGTCCAAGAAAAGAAAACACCAAAATTCTATAAGCATGTGATTCTCTCTCAGGCAGGTTCCATGTTGCCTTAGTCTGCACTTTTTATTTTCACTACACTAAAAATAAATCATGAAGTTATTGGTCGTGTACCATAACACATATATTTTCCTGAGAACTAAGTTTTCCTTCGCTTATAATTTATTTTTTTTCCCCTCGAAAGTAAGAGACCATTTTTTAGATCCATACAGATCAAGCCTCCATATTAATGGTTAAATAAATCTGAAACTTGTAAACGAACACTGTGTTAGGAGGCAATTAGGGAACAACGAACTCGCGGTGTCGTACAATTGTAAACACAAACAAAACTGCTTGATGCATCTCCTACACTTGGAAATGGGTGCTTAGCTTTGAAGTGGCACTGGAAACTGCCGACAGCAACGAGTGGCTCTCGCCTTTGTTTTCATGTGTGACAGTGGACAAATTCAGTTACTTCTCGAATCCTTGTGGTTAGAGATCTGAGAAAATTCTTTCTCTCCCTTCTTTTCTTTCATTTCTTTCTTATCTCTTTATCCCCTTTCATTTAACATCTGTGAGATTATTGATCCTCCTCTTTCCCTGTTCCTTTAGGACACCCGTGCGTCCCAAATTTTTGCCTCGGGTAATAACAACAACGTGGTAGCTTGTGTGTCGTTACTAGAAACATAAAATGCTAATTAGGTTTGTTATTTCAGTCCTGAATGACTTGCATTCTCTGTCAGACTGCTACATTGTGAAGACTAAGTAGAGGAAAGCGATTATAGCATACGTCTCAATGTGGGTTACATAATTAGACAAATTCTGTCGAGGTAGAAACAAGTGTGTTCTGAAGTTTCAAGAGGTGTTTGACAAATACGTAATTTTTATGCAACATTTCTGAACATTGGTGTTCCATAGAAGGCTGGAATTTTCTTGGTGACGTAAGCTACTACTGTCATCTGTAGGAAGACTTTTCGGATTAGTTGGTATTTTTTACTGGGAATATTTATTGTAGCAAAGGGAAACATAAATAACCCCTACACTAACCGTATGAAATGATGCGTGCGTATAAATTTACACCGGACCCTAAGATTCTATGTTTTCATAAACCTTCTATATATATATATATATATATATGTGTGTGTGTGTGTGTGTGTGTGTGTGTGTGTGTGTGTGTATTAAATAATGAAGTAAACTTCAATGGAATTACAAATGTCTAAGCTTTAACCCAGCATAGCCCACACACACTGCGGCATCTCTGGAAATAGCCCTCCAGGTAATGTTCAGGAGACTTGTCTTTAAATTCGCTAGGAAAAATGTTAGTCTAAATAAGGCCGTTTCCAATTTTCTGAAAAAATTCATGTATATCTTCTTACTCCCAAAATGCATATTATCGAATAACTTTGACGCTGATATCTTCAGATTTGATGCCAAAGAACCATTTAATGGGAGGCTATTTTAATTATACGGTGTGTGTGTGTGTGTGTATGTGTGTGTGTGTGTGGTGTGAGCTTGAAATATTCTAACGTAGGTGAACTACGTAAAACAGAGGATCACTTTAGATTTTCCATACCTTCTAAGCAGGGGAGAGGGGGACACGTTTAGACATTTTTTTAAATCCCTGTATTGTAAATAAACCAAAAGAAATAGATGATTGCAACAAAAAGCTAGATGTGCGTCTTAGACGCACACCTAGCCACTGCTCCACAACACATTCCTACACAACATGGTATGCTGCCACAACACCTCTTTTGCAAATATCAATTGAATTGTGAATATTATAATATAACTTTAGCAAGAAACTAAGCTCCCTGATGATGATCTGACAAGATCGAAACATGTCGGAGTGTCTTAAAGTGTTTTAAAAGTGTTTTATATGAAATTATGTGTTCATTCGTTGGTTGATAAATTGAAGTGATTCTTCAAAAATGCACGGTGCTACAATAAGATTTATTTCGGAGTTTGTTTTATACACTTTTGTAACACCCATTTTGACTTTCTTCATAAGGCTGGGATTGGAATTCCCAGAGGTCTTCTCTAGGCAGCAAGGTCCTGAGTACCTGCCTATTCAGATGTTAGAGTCAGAATTCTTAGTTTTCCCTTAATTTGTCCACCACTAGTGCTTCCGCTGGGCGCAAACCTTGGATATGGGCAAACCTCTTCGACGGACACTTTCTTTTCCAAAGAGCTGTCTACTTGTGCCATTGATCATGTTGTCAAGCCGTATTCTAGAACAGAGGGTACATTGCTCCCCCTACATAAAGAGATGCCCCTTTAAAATCTTCATCGCTAAAAGCATTGCTTCAAAATGGCCATATACCTGAATTTTCACACCCAGCCAAAAATTCTTCACGATAAATGAAACTGGATGTGCTGAGGCAACTATATTTGTGAGGTCAAGAATACCTATCTTTTTTTCAGAACTGGCCAAACACCAGTCACTTTGTGTAACGGAGTATTTTGCCATAAGACGCCGCGTGACATTAAAATCAAGGGGCTGTGGATGATGTGTTCAGTGCGGTGGAAAAGTGGCACGGAATGTTTCGCTAAAATTAAGAAAAAAGACGACAGGAAACATATATGCCAAGTTGCTATACCCTACACTGTCATTAACAACACTGACAATTTTAATTACTTACAGGAGCTGAGAGACTAATTTAGTCTGTATTTTGCTTTGTGCTAGAATTTTCAAAAGATTTCCCTGTTTTAAACTGGTTTCCATCTCTACAGATCACATATCCTGAAAATATGATTCATCAAGGAAATACGACATTACTGCCGTTCAAACACTCCCCCCCTCCCGCCTCTGTTTTCAAACGCGCCCCTCACGTCACGAGATATTATTACGTAACATTACACATCACTGGCTATGACTATCATCGTCCTTGAGTATGTAAATGACATCTTAAAAACGCACCTCTTCAACGCTGTAAGGGAAGTTTCCGCAGAATAATTCGAGAAAATTCTGCGAAGTTACGTGTGACAGCAACAGAATTAATGGTTATACCTCAAAATAAACAACAGCCGCATCACACTCAGACAAATGGCGGGCCTGAACTGCATTCTGTGTTACCCGAAGGGTGTATGATTCTCTCAAATCGTAGTTGTGGTGGTTTTCCGAAAACTTTCAAAATAACCGTAATATTTAATATGTTGAAACGTACCCCCTTTCCCTCTACTTAAGAGCTGGTATTAGTTATCAGTTGGACATCTCTCGAGCCAAGAAACTTTGCTCTGCTCTACTCATAGGAAAGTTTTGAGAAAATGTAGCCATTTAAATTCCTAAGTGACGTTTTGCACATCTGTGGTCTTCAGTGGTCATGATATGCGACGCCCGTGTTTTATGCGATCAATATGTAAACTGTTACAAACGCCTATCATATTGGCCTCCTAGAGGGTAGGTTCTTGAAAGAGCAGAATAATGTTATAGCGGGATCGAATCCGACTACAGCGATGATGTGACATAGTTTTCTGCATGCCTTGGGCCTTTGTAATGATCTGACTACCGTGAAAACAATTCAGCACTTGTACAAAAGGATTAGTTTCAGAATTAATTCTTAATCGGAGGAGCCCAGAGGACATATGACATGCAAGACAAAGGATTTTAAAAGACACCGCCAAGGTCAATTGCCCAACTAGTTACGATTTAACCACATTTATCTTCACTCTAAGTGAGGTTCATTAAACAGCAGGATGTGGGGAATGTCGTTTAATTATGAGCGCTTCATTAAATACACATCCCTACGTGTTTATTTCATTTTTATTGACTTAATGATCACGTTTCCCTGCAGTATAAGTTCTCAATCGTTTCATCGCATATAGCAGTTGAAGCCGGATGCCGTATTTCATAGCCTGGGCGTGAACAGCCCTTCTGGTGAGACGGTACTCCATGTCTATAGACGAACTTGACGCTTATTGAAAAGTTCCTGAAGCGATGCTCTTTCGATCAATGGGTACATCAGCAACCAAAACAAAGTAACGCATTTACACGCAGATGGCAGTTCTGATCAACTAACAGCACGCCGTGACGTATGAAAAAATATACCTCCACGACAGCGACTCAAAATTATTACGTCCTGGTAATAGTTTCATAGTACAGAGCACATACGTTTGAAGATAAAGATATAAACAAATGTTTGGTTTGAAACTTGGCCAGGGTAACGGCCTTTCTGAACAAGGTTTCTGTCAGTCATCCTCAGTCGCTGTAGGGGTATTCGAGGACAGCACCTTGAACTAATGAACGTCAGGCTAATCTTCGTACGTCTCCTTTCTAACTCAACTATCTCAGTCCTACTTTCAACTTCTGAGCGGGTTTCTTTGGCGGCGAATCTCTATAATAGTAATCGAGCGATGTCTGAATTCAATATCGGCTAATGTAAATGGGAACTTTCGTGATATGTGTCAGTTTCTCCAGGTAAATTCCGAAATTGTGTTTGGATAAGGCTACCACGCCTTCCTTTCAATTTGTTTTCAGTCTACCATTCACCAAACACACATCATTCGACTTTTATAACTTGAGTTAGTTACAAAATTGTGAAAAAATCACCGCCGATTTCTAATTCCACCCTACTGAAACACGTCAATAGACAATCTTCATGTTTGCACCGTGCATCAATGAAAATTAAACACTAGATTATCCAACTAATTTATATAACTTTAATTGTATCTACAATTTATATATTGTGCATTAGTTGAATAATAAAGTGTTTAAACGCCAATAGGCAGTTTAAAAACCATTAGTTTTATCCGAACGTTAACTAGCGGTCTAGTGGCCATTGAGGAACTTATCCTGACTACAAGTCTTTGATTGGTGACGTTATCAGAGTAACTTCATTTTTTTAATAGATAGGCCTAAGCAATAGACCGGTGAAAGATCAGACCGGGAGATGGATACCTGAAGGATACGGAGACATAAACTTCTGGAACTAGAGATATATTTTCTCCGATAAGTCTATATTTACTCTTGTCCATGCAATGGACAACGTCCACATAAAATTTCCAGTGACAGCACTAGATTACTCAAAGAGATCTTAAGAAAAAGAGAAGTAGTATTTGTCTGTGCGTAACCGACCAATGCTCTTCAAAGACAAAGTTAAATTAAATTAACAAATTTAACTTAAAAAGGTAATAATCAAAGAACTGTGTGGCACATTCCATTTTATATTCCAATGGCTCTGTAGCTTATGCGTGTATGTAATATAGCAACCAGGAACAAGGGTAGTACCGAGTCACCCACAGAGAAAATTACGGGTTCCGTAATTCGGGGGCGTCAGCTATCAAAACATGGGGGAACCATGAAACTTTGATGATCGCTCCCCCATTGAGTGAAACTAGTTCCTTTTCTAATTCACTGATGTTGGTTGCTTTCTATTCAGCTCGATCCCCGAGCTTTTGAGTTGCTTCCATTCATACGTTCTCGGAGAAAAATGGTTGAGTGAGGGGGCGGAAGGAGGAGTTGATGATGTGAGGGCAACTACATAACTACCCTCTCCCTTCCCCCGTTTTATACTATTCCCACCCTGAATCTTTCCCAACCCACGTACCCTCACAGAAATCTGTATACAATCACCGCCCCTTCTAACACACCAACGCCATCTGTCCTCCCCCTTCTAGAACCAATTTTAAATCCAGGAACAACCACCTCCACCACCGCCACCACCAATACTGCCACCACTTTCCCCTACCACAAAAACTACCCCTACAATCGCTTAACTTAACAATACTCCTTCGAATGTAGTGAATCTACGAGCCACTATGCCCATTTTCTCATATCGTACGCTCATAGAATCCCTCTGTCTTCTGCACAAAAAATTGCTGGGGTTTTTATTATCAAGTTTTTATTTTCGGTGGGTCCGCGTCGGCGTTGCTACATTGTTCGTGCTACCCATGCAGATTCACCTCAGATTGGAACGTGCTTGAGAATGGTACTTGAGAACGACCAAACGGTCTGCTTTGCTAGGGGCGACCATTACAATATCAGACATCATGCGATGTCAGGGGTTGCCAACATATATAACGGAAGCTTAATATTGTCACATTAATAATTATGGCGTGAAAATACAAAACAAAAATAAAATAAACTTTAAGACTGATACAAAATAATCGAAGATAATGGAGTAGTAAAACAAGTAAACAGACCTACGGATAAGCATGTTGGTTATTATCTGTAGACTCTTAATGTATGGAGCAGCTTCCTGTTCTTGTGAAGGTAAAATTAGCTCAGATAGTCAAGAGATTCCCCACCTGTTATGGACACCACATTTTTACTATTATATTCACAATCATCTGCCACTCTTCCCTGTTCTGAACCACATAAATGTAATTCACATTCTACCCTATTTTTCCAACACATAATTTAATTTCACATCTTCTGGGATTTTTAAAATCCACACAAGTTGTACTAATTTTTCTTACTGTATTTTCCCTATTAATTACCGCTGGCCCTATTGGAATAACAGTTGATTTTTTGGTGCTGATACCTTTTATATAGCTTGTTTACGTTTACTTTTTCCTCACATGAGGCGCAACATGCTTTCGTGATTCTACCATCGAATGTAGTTTTCATAGATAGTTAAAATATTGGTCCTGTGAAAGGTACTGAAATGTTCTTTTCGTGTAGTCAAAGCAATTAGTGAATAATAGGGGCAGAAATTCGATTATTTCAAGAAACAATGGGATTAATTTATAGTAACAGAGTAAGCCTGACTGTAGTTTATTTGATTTGTAGCTTAGTCTTATATTACGTGAATGCGCTAGTAAAATGTGGAACCGAAATAACGTTTATCTGATATTCGAAAGAAAGACGTGTTTCTTTTTGTCGCCTTCCTAGAGCTGTGTTTTCAAATATTTGTAGGTCTATGTGTTTATACAAAAAAAAATTTGGAAAGCCACAGAAAATACTTTCTTTCTTTTCGAAGGAATAGGAAAAATATTGTTTCCATGCAAACGGACACTTTATATTACACAATCTGTTAAAGAAACAAATACCAATATTTAAAAATTCCTAGAGCGAGACAGGGAATATAGATAAATGTTCAAATTTTACAAAATCCTGGCACCGCTCTGCCAGACTCCGAATATAAAGCTGCTGATTACAAGCAACTGAAATGAGAATCTAAACTCAGGAATAAGTTTAGCCATAAATGCAATGGATTAAGACGTTAATACCCCTTAGGAAATGGACATGGTTATCTTGAATTGTGCAATATTAGATCTGAAGAGACCGATTACATATTCTGAAAGTGTTCAATTGTATCCTACACAATACTAAAATTGACAGAACACAGGCACCTCTCTTTGAATTACATTGCAACATCATCGTCATCGTCATCACCATCATCATGTTGTAGGCTCTTCAGCCTCTTGCACCTTTTAACAGCAGACCTAATTGATAAGATCCTAACTTTTTACATATTTAAAATATTTGTAGGTTTTTATCTGCCTACATTTTTATATAAAATCTAAAAAAATTGAGAGAATTCCAGAGAACAGTCTTAAACTACCACACCAAATTCTCAAAAATTTTAAACTCTTAAATTGGGAGTTTACGAAATTAAGAAAAATCTTATTTTTTATTTAAGTCTGAAATACTTTTGCGAATTTATTAATGAACACAATTTCAACTTTTATTTTATTTTTGTGGGCCTAGCACGAGGGCTCACCTGATTACCACAATGCTGTTCTTCAAGTAAGGTAATGTCCTGTGGTTAGTTTTAGAGTTATACATGTCATTTTGTACCACAGTAGTCCCAAAAATCTAGTCGTTCACCCCCCCCCCCAGCCCAACACAAAAAAGGTATCTTATAGATGTGACTTACTTTGACTACAAATCTTCTACATTTATTTACTTAAGATCGTTCATGGACATTGAAGTATTTATTTCACTAGACGAATCTCACATTATGAATTATGTACGTTCTCGAAGAACATTTACTATACTAAAATATATTATGTGAAATGTCATGGGTGTTTTATGAATCAGTACTAATAAACATGTGCGAAAGAAAATAACATAGCTTCTGAAATATTTTCCAGCCTGTGGCCTGCTTACTGAAAGTGTTGAAAGTCCTGACATTGGAAACGTTGTAGAACCTAAGTCATAAAATACTGATGTTTAACCAGTCTTAACCCTGGAAGAAAAGGGTACCTTTATTTTCACGTATTATCTGGGAACAGGATTTAGCCATTTCTCATAAACGTTCCTTCTGCGTCAATAATTATCCAACAAGATGCAACAATATACAGTTTATTTATATCTGCAAACTGCTCTACATGTTTCGGGTGGTATCTCCAACCACCATCAGGAGCTTATATCACTGTATCTACAGTATCTGGCATTATTGAGACCGTTACTGCCACCTGTCGTGAACGTGACTGGATGGGAACTTATTCTGCCTCCTCTAAAGATCGGAATATGAAATATCATACGCCCGTTTATGATCGAGCAGTGAAGATCCATTCATCACTTCATCACAGGCTTCTCTGCTGCTTACATTATGCTTTATTCATAACAGAATTTATTTTTCCCAAAGAGCTGCTGTAGCGGTAATGCTCGAGTATTGCTTTCGACAAATGATTGTTTCGAATTTCGGCAGGTTTATCAGGTGTTCTGCCACATGTTTGTAGTTTTACTCAGTCCCTCCAGACAAATGCTGGGAGAAAGTCTCACTTTCGACACGGCCTATTCCTTCCGAATACTTCCCAATTTATCAGTCATCAGTCATCTTACCTGTAGAGGCCACTAGACCGACTTACTGACGACGTCATAAAGGAGCCACAAAGACCCTAAATTTTAGGTTATTATGCTTTATAGGCAGCAGTGGAGTTTGTTCAACCCTGCAGCATCAGAACCTGGGGAGCGCAATGTAAAACTGCAGCAGGAGACAGTACGACGTATGACACACATCTGTAGACGGGCAGATGAAGTGAATTAAACACACTTTCAAATAACAAAACATTCAGGACTTGAAGTGGATGTTTCTGTACTTGGTACAGCACAGGGGCATTATAAATGTGAATGGAAGTGTAATAAAATGGCGACGACCAAAACCTGTATATTTTATGAATGATTAACATAGTTATCTCCAGTGAGACAACTGTCGATAAATTTCAGGCCTTTTAAATTAGTGTGTTTCACATAATTTAACGATGTATTTTGAATTACAACGGTTAAACACAATCGACTGGAATCAAAGGTTGAGTACGTACCTATGTAGTGAATCGGGAGGGGTGGTAAATGAACCTTTAGTGAACTATTGAAAAGACTTATATTCTGCTATACAGAGAGTCAGGTCAGAAGTTTTATTGGTGATATATCATTTACTTGAATTAATTGTTTTTGGAGAGCCGAAAGGACGTTTCACTAAGAACAATTAACTTTCGCCTATGGTGTTTATGTATTAATTCAGAACAGATTCTCGTTCTGTGAAATCACAAAACTTACCCACCCTTTTCTACTATAATTACATTAAGGCCTATTCTAATGCGCCGCACATATAAGAACGTACTTTCGATTGGATTAGGTCCGCAGTTCCCTAGAAGCTTAGCTAGCCAAGAAATTTCCCATCTTTTATGAAACGCAGAGAAAAATCGAGCCCACACTCACGCAATTTTCAAATCAGATTTAACATTACCTTCCCATTTATAACTAAGTGTTCCAAAACTCCTGCCTTCGTTCAGGGTGTCCAACTGAGATGTTTTAAACTTTTGTCTCTTCAATGCATGCTACATGATCTGATCATTCTAACGACATTTCACCAAGAAAACTCTTACGAAGTTCTTCGTTATACTTAACTTACTTATATGTAATCTCTTTCTTGTCTTTTTTTAACTTTGATTTCGAATTGGAGTTAGTTGTAATGTTTAACCTCCTTTATCATCGGGTTTATTTATGTCTGGAAGTTGTTCCTTTGTAATCTCGTATTTCTTCTATCTTTGTAACTGGCCAGCACGCAACTTAGTTAGTACGTAAATAAATAGAAAAATTGACTGAATCTTACAATTTTCTCCAAGGAAGAAGTTCGGCATTTTTGTTGTAATATAGGATTTTAAGTGAGTGAAAATTTGGCGCGGTGTGCATAACGTATACCCTAAGCGAAAGGGAGGCGCGTAAAGCCGCGAAATTTGCTACAAAACGGATAATATTTCCCTCTGTGATAAGACGCCATGTATAACGGTATACGTGCATGAGTGACAATGTTGAGGAGTATATTACTACCTACATCTCTAGGATTGTCGAAGAAGAAGCTTCTTCTTCATGGTAGTCTTATAAGAAGCCCGTTTTGGACTATCCTGAAGATGGAGGCAGAATAGTCCTCGGCAACTTTGGTACTAATATTACAGTATAGATCACGTCATATTCAAGAAGACTGAAATGTTTATGAACGCCAATGTGTTTTCAAATAGCCATGCTTAAATTTGGGTACAAGCCATCTTGCAATGTTCCCCGGCAGATATAGCCTACGACACTGAGACATCCGGTTTTGTGACTAAGGTCCTCGAGAGACGTGTTTCGTTGTGAAGCAAAGGCCGGGGTGGGAGAGCTTCTCCAGATGCAGACGTATCGTAAGGCACGGCATCGGTTGTTTTTTCAGGGCGGCACTTCCTTCACTAAGTCCGATGAAATTGGGAAGCTAAATATTGACCTCCGAGCCTCTCTTGATGACTGGTGCAGGAGAGAGAATGCTCTGCAGGAGCGGAGTGGCATGCGCCCAATTACTGTAATTGAATGTTACTTGCGAGGAAACAATGCAGCATCTACATGACGAGGGTTTGTATCTTCTGATTGGATGTTTCCGTTTCCTAAACATGAATCGTTACTAAGCCAACCAGAGATAATGGAAGAGGGTTTTAATTGGTTAATGATTTTGGATTTGCCAATGGGCGGAAGGTGAAGTCATTTTCTTATGAACGGCAGTGTAATTGCTGAAGGAGAGTTACATAAAATGAAACATAAACAAAGGAAATGTTTTGAAATAGAAACAAGCACCAACAAATTTACGTCTGAAAAATCACATGTGAAGTAACTAAATCCACGCTGCGAGCTGTCTACTTAAATCTTGATAGTAGATCTACTTGTAACCAACCCGTCAAGCAATGCCCTGTTTTTTTTTTTAATGAAGCAACAGGCCCTAGTGGGACAGTGCTTTCTCATTACCAAAGCTTCACGATAACAGTGAGACATACCACAGTCGGTTGGACTCCCCTGGACGAGTGATCAGCGCAACGGACCGAACTCTAATTGATAACACACAACGCTCACAACAGACAGACATCCATGCCGCCGGCGGCATTCGAACCCGCAATTTCAGCAAGCGAGCGACTGCAGACTCACGTCTTAGATCGCGCGATTGCTGGGAATAGTGCACTTCTATTGGGGTTCCCTCAATTTCAGTGCCGCATACCTGCGTTTGGACCAACTGCCAACTTCATGTTCTATCCAATTAAAGTACTTCTTCATTCTAAACTACACTTGTTGCATGTAGACTTGCAAATATAATTACAACTATCTATGCAAGAAATGAGTGTCTCAGGGAGTTTGTATTATACTTTAATTTTTTAGGATTTTAAGATTTTAAAATTTAAAAGGAATAATGTCAGGATTTCTTAAAATTTATTGATAACACTGAGATGACTTAACCTGCATTTGGACCATGTCTTGAACCAGTCCAACCTCTTGTTCTATCGGGTTAAAATGCATTTTCATACCAAAGTCTGAGTCCGCAATAAGGCTTCTAGCCTTTAGATTTCTGGCAAAAATTGTATAAAATATGAATTTCTTATGCTGCCACACGTGTGATTATCCGAACAAAGTAGGGCCAGCCATAAATGATTATTTGATATACTTAGCGAACAATAAACGGAACGGAGTCCGTACCCTGCATGTTACTGTCATGGTACAAGAAGTCAATGGAATACCACTGCAGAGAAACATCCGGAGTATTTCTAGTAGCAGCATATGGGCAAAACCAGTTTCACATAATTTTGAAAAACATCAAGAACTGTTCAAGAACCCCAGCCACTGGATTATCATTACGATAATACGCGTTAAGCTTTGAAAGAGAAAACAAAATCCTAAAGCAATAAAAGTCGGGAATAAAGCATTAAAATTCTTGGAAAGAATAGTGTATAGAAGTTGACATAGTGCTTGTTAAACAGTGAAATGCACCAAATCTAAATTGACGGATATAGTGAGTAATTTACACTTAACAACTGTAAGTAAATAAAAAAAAGTGGAACCTGCGTAGTCAGATTGAGTAGGAAACAGTACAAATAAGAACAGAGATAATAATGAAAGAATATGTAAATAATGTTAATATGAGAGGCAACCCCTCTCGTAGGGTTGCTCACCTTGTCGTGTTGAGAGGGCTTGCGTGCTTGAAATGGTCCTGAGAGCTGCTGTCAGCGGTAATATACTATGTAGCTACTGGCAGGGCTACCCATGCCGGAGAGGTCGAACGGGAGAAGCTAGACCAAGGAGTAACCCACTGGACATCCAGGTTATGGGGGGTTTGCGATGGGGTGGCAACCAATCCAGCAAAACAAGAGGTGCTACGTACCTCAGTCAAAAGAATATGCCGAATAGGAACGACTGGAATCGAAAGTGGCTTCGAAGAAGGACTGCATATGGGTATTAGGAATGTTCAGGGATTAAAAACAACATATGACGAAATTTCTAAGAAACTGGAAAAAAGTGACTTAGACATTGCTGTGTTAACGGAAACAAAAGAAAAGACGTACAGGAAGTGAATTACAAGGTAAATTTATACACGTATGGAGCGGTGTTGGGAAAGACTAGAGAGCAAACAGAGGAATCTAGATTGCAATATGGAGCAAATGGTAGAAAAATGCAATAACGGCGGAAGAAATAAACGAAAGAATCCTGAAGATGATTATAAAGAAACAAATGTATAATTTGTCATTATTTTAGTATATGGTCCAAATGAGGATGCCAAGACAGAGAATAGGATGACTTGTATGACCACATAGGGAAATAAGTAGGAAAATTAGATCAGAACAAGAATTCAAAATAATAGAAGGTTTAGATGGTAAATTGTAAAGCAAAACAAGTGATAGAAGGGTTGGATAACCTGGGGAAAATAAGCAAAACGATAATGATGATAGAATAGTGGAACTGTGCAACGAAGAACATTTGGCAGTTGCAAACAATTTTTTTTAAACATAAACAAGTTCGTATGCATACATGAGAACAACTTAGGGCCTTCTAGAAAACTAAAATCTATGTTGGATCTGTTATTAATGCAGCAAAAGGTTGAAGCATTACGAAAGACTTTAGGGCACGCAGAAGACCGGAATGCGGAACGGATCACTATGTGGTGAAAAGAAAAATCATATGCCCTATGCGAAAGAGAATTAAGGAAGACAAAAGTGAATTGGGCGTGGAAATTAAAATTCAAAGTCCTAAATATAAACTACATTTATTTCACGAAGAAAGTATCAAATAGTCATATAAAACATGGGCACAGACGTATATTAGAATATCATATGAAGGCAGTGTGGAGGAAAGATAGAGACATCTAAAGGAAAATTTACATAAAGAAGCAAGCGATATATTAGGAGAAGAAAATGAGGTGAGAGGGGAACACAGAAAACAATGGTATAGAGAAGCAGAATTGGAAAATATGATAAGCAAAAATAAAAAGCTATACATACGGAGTATGGCCGCTAAGTCACAGACAGACAGACAAAAATAAGTATAACATACTACATAGGAAGATAAAAGTAGAAATAAGGAAAGCTGAAATTAGAGAGTGCGAAAATAAATTCAGTGAATTATAGGATACGATAAGGTATGTAGGATGAGCGAAAGCATGCAGAATAATTAATAATATTAGGCGAAATATAACATCACATTCTGTAACAAAACTTGTTACACTAGACCAGTGGCAGTCTCATTATATAAGGCTACCACAGGAAAACCGAAAAGATTATATGGAATCCAATCCACTACAAAACGCAGCAGATAGAAACTACGTAATAAACACAGAAGAAGAGGTAGAAAGAACCTTAAAATTTTCAAAACGCAGTAACGTTCAAGACCCAGGAGGTATACTGATAATCTACTCAAATATGGAGGAAAAAATACAATAACCTTCTTAGCAGACATGTTTAATGAAATATTTGTAGGAGAAAATATGCCACAAGAACATAATTCCGCATACATATTCCCTACATATAGAAAAGGGGATAAAAAGGGTTGTCATAGTTACATAGGTAGGCCTAAAATTGTTACAATTTCTATTGGAAGGTTATTAAATAGAATAATAACAATAAAACAGAGAACATCATGAAATAAAACATTTCAGTAAAAAAGCGCGATTTACAGCAGGGCAGAATTGTTTAGATAACATATTCTGTCTGCAGCATATAATAACGAAACAAAAGGAAAAGACTAAATAAACCCATTCGGTATTTTTTTTGGAGGGGGGGAGGGGGTGGATTTTGAAAAGCCGTGCGACATGGTATCAAGGAAATTGTTATGGCCAGCGATTTAAAAAATGGGATTTCCAAGGAAATTCTATTGGTGATTCAAAAAATGTATGCCAGAATGAGGCACATGTGAAAATAGGAAATAGGAAACAACAGGCTTTGAACTCCTGAAGGATTAAAACAAAGATGTATTTTATCGTCAATCGTATTCAAGATTTACTTACAGATTATAATGTATGACTGTAAAAAAACTGAAAAATTATTGGACTACCAATAGGGAACGAAACAATACATTTTCTTCTTTCGGCGGATAACCACGTTATTACAGCACAAAATAAAGGTGATGCAGAATATATAACAAAAGTTAATAGAATAATATCAGAGATGGGGATTATATGTAAATAGTCTTAAAACAGAATATTTAAATGTAGGAAGGGATAAACAGAATATAAAGCTTGAACATAACACTGAAATTAAGAGCAGTTGACCATATAAGTACTAAGAACCCATTTTTATGAACTCTGGAAATCCATCGAAGTTGTGTTAAACAGAATTGTGCAAGCCAGGAAAGCAACCACAGCAGTAAGTAGCTTACCGTGATTTAAATATATTTCGGTGAATAGAAAGAAAGGAATATTTTATACAGTGATAGAAAGCATTCCAAATTACGTTTGGGAAATTTGGACAGTGGATTACAAACTAAAGAAAAAAATATTAAATGAGGAAATGGATTATTGGAGAAGAGCTGCAAGGACCTCAAGACGACTACAAGGAAGAAATAAAGTCATCAGAGAAAAAATGAGGGTGAGACAAACAATTAAGGGAAGAATGGAAAACAACATGTTGCAATTGTATGGACATGTAGTATGCATGGAGAATAGCAGATGGCCTAAGCGAATAATGATCTGGTCATCGGGAGGAAGACGACGATGAGGACGACTAGAAGTGAAGTGGGACAAGGAAGTTGAAAGGGTTATGAAGCAGAGGAACTGAACATGTGACGCCACGATTGTGGCAACTGAAAGTGGATGGAGGGATGGAGAGACGGATAGATAGATAGATAGATAGATAGATAGATAGATAGATAGATAGATAGATAGATGGATGGATAGATGGATAGATAGATAGATAGATAGATAGATAGATAGATAGATAGATAGATAGATAGATAGATAGATAGATAGAT
>Ga0123354_10001885_pt1 | contig 26612 bp, 6 predicted proteins | sample TergutLab28metaG_2_FD_97872 | JGI IMG/M metagenome (GOLD analysis project Ga0123354, IMG submission 97872) | Labiotermes labralis P4 segment gut microbial communities from Petit-Saut dam, French Guiana - Lab288 P4 | ecosystem: Host-associated > Arthropoda: Insects > Digestive system > Gut ...
AAAGCACAATGCCAATGCTACAGGGTCGGGTGAAGATCAGATCGCCACTGATTTCTTTCACTGAACAGAGCTTAGTTAACCTTTCAAAGCCTAATGGTTATGCGATGCACAGACAGGTTTAACATTCAACAACTGTACGCTCTGTCTACACTGTATTTGTGTGTTTTGTATTTATCTGAGAACAAACAGCGACTTGTGCCACTTTCACCATAAACTGATTGGTTTTTATAACCGAATTGAAAAGTGTTTACAGCGCGGTACGGACTGGGTCTTTAAATAAAGCGGTCTGCGCTTCGTCCTTAAATGGTTAACTTTAGAACAGGCCGTGAAGGCCCACATGAGTAGAGTACTCTTTCTTTAACCTCGGATCTAGATGGAAGGTGATCAACGCCGTATCCCGACCGCCTCACTGCCACTGAAACGGTTATATTCACCTACCAGACTATACGGTGTAATGACCCAGCGGACTGCGATATAAATCTTCACTGCCGAAAAAAGTCCTCGAGCCTTACATATCCGGTTTTGACGTTAAAAATGTTGTATGACGCCGTACTTACTTATTTTAATTTTATTCTGATTTGTTTAATGACAGCAACTTAAATGCGAGTAGCTTATAGAGATAGCATTGAAAGGTAAGATGGAAGAGATGTGGAAGGAAATGACTCAGGGTACTATCCCGGAATTTTCCTGGAGGAAGTGAACCAAAAAACGAAAAGTCTTAGACAGGATGGTCGATATGTGGCCGAGATCCAAACTGGGTACCTGCACTGTAGAAGTTGGCTGTGACTGCGGGCGTAAGAACGTAATATACAAATACTGCTGGCTACAGTTATTCACAGATAATAGTAACCTGCCTTCTGGTATCCACAGCCAAAAGACTGCAGTTCACAAACTTACAGTTTTGCCTGTGTCTATACAGGTGTGAATATCAGTATCAGTAAAAACGTTAGCTGTTTAATTACTGCAAATCCCACTTTCAGTACTTTAATCCAGTATGGGACGACATGTGGTTCCACTAGCTAACAACTTACCCATTTCTTATGTGCACAAATAGATATGCAGTCACTCTCTCAGCTACTCCAGAAATACACCTTTGTCCATAAACAATAGAAGTAGTACATGTTTTGTCATAAAAAGATTTTTTCAGTTAAATCCGACATAGATAAAAGTTCAAACGACAACAGTTGCAGACACACAAAATATAACGAGCGGAGTTAGGCATATTTTAACAAATATTTTTGTCTTATAAATGTACCGTGAGTTTACACTCCCAGAAATAAATCAATGACAAGAACAAAATTTTGGAAATTATATTGTGCGGATGATAAAATCGAGAAGAATGCGATGGGCTGGGGATGTGGCGCGTATGGGTGAGGAGAGGGGGGTGTATAGGATCTTGGTGGGGAAACAGGAGGGAAAGAGCCACTGGGGAGACCTAGGCGTAGATGGGTGGATAATATTAGGACGGATCTCCGTGAAATGCGAGGAATTTCTTGACTAACTGTAAACCAGTTAGCTTCTCTAGAAGGACTTTGCACCATGGAGTAAGGAAGTATGGTACCTAATATATCGTATGCCTCTTTTAACGAATTTTGTGATATTACGGAACCTACTGTTCCCTAGGAATAGTTGTGCCTCTAAACATTACGGGAGTAAAGAAGAAAAATATCCGAATCTTGTGTAAGTATGCCAACTTCTGCAAGGCTCTGGAAAGGGAGCTTTTCTTTTTTCGTGAGGGCTCCATAAGGGGAACAGAAAGGCACTTAGCAAGTGAGGGCGCAGCCAATATGTTTTCTGGGCTGGAACCTGTTGCTGGTATGTTCTTCGTTATGTATTACTTAGAGTGTCTGTGGTCATGTCTTGCCACAACATTCTAAGAAAGCACCTGTAAGTGATGGATGATTATTTCACATCCAGCAGTGGGAAAGAATCTGAATCGTCGCCCCAAATATTATATGAGTGTGATGCTTTAGCCACACTTGGATGTTACTGTCTGGAGTCGGGTAAGCTAGACCCAGAGGTTATTAGGAAAGCTCATACAGGATCAATCCTGGTCTTAGCAAGCCTGTAGGACTTGGAAAAGTCTCTGTCCTGGACAGAAATTAAAAAAAAAGGGGGGGGGGGGAGGGTAACAGGGGGCCTGTTAATAAAAAGGCCTGCGAGTGTCGGGGTTTTAAGGGCTCGAACCCACTACATATTCTATTCTTCTATTCTATGGATACTATTCGGTAGATAATTCCAGACTAATGTTCGATTAGTCGTTACGCTACCTCAAACTTTGAACATGCTGTGCTGCCAGTGCGATGAGAATAATATGGCCCAGAGTCTTTTCGATTACAATAAACTCGCAAACCCTATTTTGAAAACTTGTTTAATGGCGAGAAAGGATGCAGATTCTTCCAGCAAGATGGTGCTACAGCCCCCACAGCCACTAAATCAGCCGTCGCTTTGTGTCACAGTTTGAACCGAATCATTATTTAGTCGCCCTTTGTTCACCCGGTCCGACTCCATGTGGCTATTACGTGTGGTGATGCTTCAAGTAAAGTGTTCGCACCAGCACACACACACACACACACACACACACATACACACGAGCAAAGGACTACCATAGACGAGTTACGTGGCACGCTTATCGGAAATTTATAGACAGTAATTTAAAAAAAAATTCTATTAATTTCCTACTAGGTGTCTTATCACGCCTTTGAATTGAAGGCTTCAGCCTCCCATCTTTGTAATTTTAAAGCTAAAATATAATACAAAATTCTTTCACAGAACTACGAGGAATCAACTATATCGGTGATGGCAGAGGCGTAACTTTGGGGGAAGGAGGGGGCAAATGTCCCAATTGCCCCCCCAGTAGCTTTTCTACCGAAGAATAGTTCAGTCAGTCAAGAATGTGCGCATTTGGGGGTGAGAGTGGGGGAAAGTGGTGTATATATACTAATATCCGGTTTAAAAAAATTCTTCCCTACTAATATAGCTCCTTCGTAAATTGAAGTTCCTAACACCCATGGTCAATTTTGCCCCTACCACACCCCCTAAATGTTATTAGCCATAATACGCCCGTGGATAATGGACGCCGTATAATATTTTTAGGTGTGAAGAGTTAACTGCAATAATGGGAGTAAATGGTGGTTATAGGTAGCTGTTATTGAGAATTTCATCACTAGTCTATGAAAATAGTTCAATATCTCTTATTCATATGAGATTTAAGCTACTGGCGATGCTCTTCACCGTGTACCGTGTACAGCATAGTGACATATACCTGCTCGAGCTACCTGATTTAACACTACAATATTAAAGATATTCTGAATTTTGTCCACACAATGAGCTTAGGTGCTTTTTTTACAACAAACAATGATTTATCCCTAACAGCATTAACTAGTTGGGCTTTGAAATAGAGACGCATTGTGTTTACTGTGAGGCAGATACTGAATGCTTTTATCCCTGCATGAAGACCAATATTCAAAGTACTTCTAGTTACATCTTGCGGTGTTGTTATTATATTACTATTGAACATTGTGTAGTCCATGTCTATGTTTAGGGTGCCGCATAACAAGAGCAAAAAATTAACATTTTGAAACAATGGACTGAACGTGACTGTTATAATGGGAATTTTTTCAATAAATCTCTAGTTAAATGCATCCAAAATCGACACAATTTCTTCCGTTATTCCACATTAATTCGTGCAACAAACAAATACTTATCCCGCAATTTCTGTTTCCAAATTTCTCAGTTCCATGCTCTCGGCTCCAGTTCCTTGGGGCACGAGGATTTGAATGCAAAAAAGTCCACAGACGTTTCGTCGCTTGGCGACCATTTAAAGCACAAAGCGTTCAACATGGCACGTCTAGTTGGTAAATCAAACAGTCATGCGTGACGTCACGTGCCTTAATTTATCGTCTGAATTTAATAAGTACGAAACATTCTGTGAGTTCTTGTCCAACAAAAATATACCATTAGAGTAGATAATGGAGGCATAAACACGTACGTCTGTAACGTTGGCATACTGCTACCAGTCTCAATGGCTTCACATCCCAGAAGACAACAATCTTTGTCGTGATCAGTTACTGCATTCCAATAGCTTTAGTATGCCAAGTGTGTTAGACGTCAAGCAGTAGACAATCTTGAATCGTGTGTTTTTTCCCATTCCACTGGCTAAACATATTCCTTCGAAGTTCCCGAATTTAATAAAGAATAACATCTACGAAGAACAGCTCTTCAAGAAGACTGACGGTAACCCAAGGGAAGCTGGTGGCGGTGCGGAATATCCACTCCGCTTTCGGTTTGACAGCGATAACTAATGGACCACTGGAGCAGAATTGTTAAATTGTGCGTTGGGGAAGATTATAAACAGACTTCATTGACTGTGTGTACAATGCTCTGTATGAGTCAGCAGTATTACAGACATCACAAGAACGTGAAATGCTGATCACATCAGAAAAATTTAACGAATTCCAGCAGCACACATTATGTATTTGGCACTTTTATGCTAGGACTCTCAGCATGAGGGTATATAAATTTACTGTTATAATGTGTAAGGCTTTTATGATAATGATGCTAAGAACACAACAATAGAGAGTACACCGTTCAACAGAACCTATTACAGGTCAGATCAGAAGGATGCATTGGTGTCAGTATGTTTATACGGACAGTAATTCCACAGTTCACAAGTGGTTTAGGGGCTCTAATACCTAACAGGTGCTATCTTTGAAATCAGCACCACCAACCCTTTAACGACTTGCATACGCTGAAAGTTGTCCATTAATCCATATCTCTATGCTAAGGCAACGCAAATCAGTCCGACGGGTAATGCTGATGATAACGTTTGACGCTTCTCCCTTTTGCCTACTGTTGTCTTCTCCTCCAGCCTCCTCTAACCCCTACCAACTAGCCCAAAGTGCCTGTATCCAATGAAGATTATCGTGAGATTATCATTACCAACATTCGTGCAAACAGTATGGTTAGACTACTTGAGGGATTATAGGAAAGTATGGTGGAAGGGAAACTGTAAGACATCCATTGGACTTAAATCTGTGACCTCATTTTAGGCTGTTGCATTCGTTCTGAAATCACTACGTTGCACACAGATTGGTGGAAGACAAACACGTGCCGACTGTGTCTGATGAAGACAGTGAAGAAACACGTATAATATTATGCACTCCGCTGCACTCTTGCAGAGAAAGCACAGAGAAAAGAAAATGATGCCACATTCTTCAAAGTGTACACCTTCTTTTAAATTATACATAAGAACTGAAAATAAATCCTCTACAGATCACTGATGTGCAAATATTTACATCACTGCTGACAACCAGGGGTCAACAAATGTTGGCTCGTTTCACCAGTCAGGCAATTTTTTAAATGTTCGCTCTTGTGGGATGTACGGAGTGTTGATTCGTAGTTAGTTACCGACATTTCGGGACAGTCTATCGATCCTGTCTTCAAAAGTCAAGCAGTCCGAGAATACTCCTTGGACTGCTCTAAGAAATAAACAGAGATTTCAGAACACAGCTCATAAAATTCACTTACCTACTGCAACATTGTTAGTTACAAGTGTCTGTTATTTATTTATTTATTTATGTGAAGAAATTAGTGCTTACGTAAAGAGTTCTTACATGTTCTTTATATTTGTTGGACAGAAACTTAAATTTTCGTAAAACGTTTTGATCTGCAAACAACATTACGTTTATAATGCACAGTATATACTCTGTGTTAGTTTGAAATTTCACATGCGTTGCTCCCATGATTCATGATTTATCGTCATCAAAAAGAAAGTTACAACTAAATTTGAAAGACCACAATCTTGATAACGTAGATTTTACAACAGGTATATACCGTATATTCTCGAATCTAATCCGCATCCTTTTTACAGTTTCAGAGGGCTTAAAAATCAGATGCGGATTAGAATCGCGTGCGGGTTAGATTCGCGAATTAAGTTTTTTTTTTTCGTTTAAGAAATCGGCAAAAACAAGTGCGAAGCGCTTTATTCATGAGGTGCATTTGGACATAATTGAGTAAAGTGGCCGGAGCGTGAATCTGACCACAAACCATTATATAATGTGGAGTTAACTTGTGGGGCTATAATTCTATGCCTCTACATGAATGTACGAAGCATTTAAATGGCCGCAGCGGTAATCAGTTGTGGTGCGTTTGTACTGCTGGCAGTTAAACGGCCACTTCACACACGGCGCGTTAGTCGGATAACTGTTAAAGCATTGGTAACATCCAATATTATTCAACCAGTCTGCCTTGTAGGCAAGGGGCGGTTGAAGAAAAGGTGCGGAATGGAACCGCGAACTAACTTTTTTTTTTCGTTTAAGAAATGGGCAAAAATAGTGCGGATTACATTTGAGAATATACGGTATTAATAAAAGTTAAATATTTTTAAGACATCTTTTCATACATCACTTCACGACTTAAAACTAAGTCAAGCGAATGTTATAGGGGTATATCAAGAGTTCGCGTATCCGCCATCATGTCTTACTGACTGCAGGAAATTAAAAGAGTAGGATTTTCGGGTGTTCCTAATGGCAAAATATTTACAAGAAATTTCGTGCAAATATTTCCTTTCGCAGCAAAGAAGTGGACTAAAAGGACTGTGAGAGAGAATTATACAGATAGCACAAGATTTTGCCACTGCTACTTCCTGACAGTGCAGTTGTCTGACAAGTGCGGAAGACAGCATTTGCTGAACTTACTGACAACAGTAAACAAGATAACAGACTTTTATTTCGCGGTTCCGTGCATTGTAATTCTACGTTGAAGAAATCCAACGAGATGCAACAGTATGCAGATATTTATTTACTGCTAAATTACTCTACATGTTTCGGGCGTCCATCGTGCCCATCATCAGTATATAAAACTGTAGTTGCAGCCTGTGGTACAGACCATCGGCCCCACACTAGTCCTTATTTGGTCACGTTTGACAAAGCTTGCTCCCCAGATAGTATGATCTGTACCAGAAGTTGCAACTACAGTTTTATGTACTGATTATGGGCGCGATGGACGCCCGAAACATGTAGAGTAATTTAGCAGTAAATAAATATCTGCATACTGTTGCATCTCGTTGGATTTCTTCAACCGAAGATAACAGACTTTGGCTGCTTGAAATAACACTCTGAGGCAAAATTCCAGACGCCACTTTGAACATATATTTTTAAATAGCAACTCCTACGCTTCTATAGTTGCAAGGGGCAGGAGTGACTCCTGACGCAACGTCAGATAAAGATAATCTCGTCAAGAGTCATCATCAGTGCCAAACAAAAACAATGAACGTTTCACTCGTATGTGAAAGTTTCCATGCCGTAACTTAAAACATTCTAGTTTTACGGACAACGTCGTCTGCATAGCCACCCGTTACGGGTTGTACAAAGGATAGCGGGTCTTTCCCGGGCGTACAGCGGCCGGAGAGTGCTGCTGACCACCCACCACCTTTTGGCGTCGGATTTTCAATGGGTTGAAGCTACACCTCCACCTCACCTCACTGCCTGTCTAGGCATGTCATGGGTCTGACCTTAGATTGTACGAAAGAGGTGATGTTCTGTTTTAACACTTTGATAGATGACGTTTAACCACGTAACACCTAAAAAATTTCATTTTATAACTCACAGAGAACACATTCCATATTGATTACTTTACTGCTGTTTATGAAAATAACAGATTTATTTTTAAAACACCACGATGGCATATCTGAGATTTGTGGTAGAAAAAGTGGGACGACAGCAGGTTTTCTCTAAGCACTTCGGTCATCCTCTGCCAAATTTAAATTCCATAAATGCTCCACAAATGTCATCTACGGCTGGTAATATAAGTTGTAGTATTTAAGGATTCATTCTCACACCGCTGCTGCAACTGCTAGAATGTGCTTTGTCGTAGGAAATTAATGTTTTGTGTACAAATTCCTAATTTCACATGCAATTGACGATCGTAAAACCAAATTACTTACAGTTCTTCCAGGTTGGGAAGCTCGGCCACAGACCTTTCAGTTAATTCCGTTATGTTGTTACTGGACAAGTCCCTGAAACAAATAACAAAATAAACATTCATCAGACATGCTCTTTTGACAAGTAATGTGAGCAGATACAGTAACTAGGGCCTAATCTTTCAACTGCCTTTTTTAAGTAAGGGAAATATTAACATAATTATGAGCTCCGACGTAGTACAGGTAGCGGTGAATGAGTGGAGCGGAGGGGTGTGCATGCAAAGTTTTGATCGGAAACCCCGCAGGAATGAGACCGCTTCGAACACGAACGTAGATCGTAAACTGAATCTTGAAGTAGGCTGGAAGACTGAGAATGCACTCTGTGGCTTCGAACGGCGACAGAGCAGCGGCGGGCTCTTGCGAACACGGCAATACAATTTCGGCCCGCAGAAACTGCAGTAAATTTTCTGACTAGCTGAGCAGCTAGTAGCTTCCCAAGGATGACCCTTCTCCACAGATATAATATAGACAGGCCTATTAAAGTAAATCTATAGCACTGTCTCCACTCCACCACACGTCATCATGACGTAGACATTGCATAAGTTAACGGACATCTTTACACTTATATTTCTAATAATCAAGGCTGTTCCAAGTTTACTAAAAAATAAGAGAGTTATCATATGTATGTAGGTAGGTCATGCTGTACTGAAGATACTATAAATACATTAGTTTATTCATGTTTTTTTAAATGTTCAGTGTAAATCTGTCGATGTTGTTGCATTAAGAAACATATCAAACGTTTTTGATGTTTTTTGTACCGTGCATTGTATATGTATGTAATGTATGTATGTAACGTATGTATGTGTATATGTATGTATGTATGTATCTGTGTATGTATGTATGGATGTATGTATGTATGTATGTATGTGTGTGTGTGTGTGTGTGTATGTATGTAATGTAAACCAACAAAATGCACTTTTTAAATTAACGTTTTAATTCAATTCTTCTTGTCTTCTGCATGTTTCGAACATCTTATGTTCATCTTCAGGAAGACTATATTGTACATACAGCCTTGTATGGTATGTTTTTTATTCACGTATGCAAGCAGTCCAGTAGGATGCAGGAGCACATGTAGAAGACAAGAAGAACTGAATTAAAATGTTAATTTAAAAAGCGTATTTTGTTGGTTGACATTACCTAATAATATCACACGTTCTTAACTTCAGAACTAGTTGGAGGACAGCAGTGAGCTTCACGTTGCGGCCACTTTACTGCCCGGGGAAAAATCCCCCAATATCAACGGCACACGAGAATAAGGAGGTCAGGGGCATTCTGGATATTCTGAAGACGAGGAAACGTCGGAATTATCCCTGTCCCTTGCACTGCACACAGCCACTCCTATCATGGCTGGTCTCTATTCCGATTTAACCTCTGCTGCACAAACTACCAAACACATAAATCAAGCAAGGAAGCAAGAAAGCAAGCAACCAAGCAACCAAAAAGGCCGGTTGAATCCTTTTCTGGGTTAAAAAGTTCTTTCGTATAAAACGAATAGCTGGGATGTGAAAACTGTACGTTGTAAATCTTAACTGAGGAAGAGCTCACGGTAACTAGACGCCTTCCTGCTGTTGGGAGAGGCTCCCATCTTGAAATCACGGACGAGAGCTTTGGTCGGATTAATGTCTGAAGACTGAACACAGACATGATGTGAATGCACTGGCTGATGAGTCTGCAGTTGTGGGGAGGGAAGGGATAATCTTTTTAACTGAAGGCACTCTTGATTTTGGCAGTAAAGTAAAGGTAAAGTTGTCACTGTGCGGGCCATGAAGTCGTATGTAGGAGCAGAGTAACAGGCACTCACTTTTGACCTCAGTTCTAGATTGGGGTGATCAACTGTACCTTCGGATGACGAGGCCCCAAGTGCCCAATGAACTTGAAGTCGCATGAGCTCCAGAGCAGGACTGGGCGGATTAAAGATGAAGAAAATTTTCCATCTCTGCCAAGAATCGAACCACGATTCCTGGCTTATCCGCCCAAAGACAAGTGACCAAGAAACAACTACGCTGGTGGAAGCATAATCCTCTGGATTATATTTGAACTCATTTCCTACTTCGAAGCAAGCACACTTCTCCGTTTCAAAAGACAAATAATTGAAAATTGCCTGCAGGTACAATCGCTGCTTCCTGTGATACTCGTAAGAAACACACAATTAAATACACTCTGGACAAAAGGGAAGACATCCTGAATGTTCAACAAATTGTACATGCAGCAGTCGTTAAGCTGTAATCCGTACAGTGATAGCAAATTTGTGGCTTACAGAAAATGTTAAACATCTGCGACACCACAGAATATCGTCACGGGTATAACAGACGGTAGATAATTTGGTATAGAAAGCTCTATATGAACAAAAGTGTACAGACCTGTGGTAAATGTGGCCATTAATTTTATCGGTAGTTGGAGACTATTATGTGCCGCGCTGGGCTCTAGTTAACTATCGTATGGGAGGCAAAAGGGGGAGTGACAAAACAATTAGGTATTCTTCAACGAGATATTTACCCATTTACTGCTCCTACCACGTCAGCACCAAAACAGGCAGGCAATTTAATACAGAAGAAATTAAAAAAAAAAGAAAAGAATGTATAGCCTTCCCGATAAGATCAGAAGAATATAACACGTCACAGATGTTCTCTATTGGCTAACATGATGGATAGAATCTCAATAATACGGTTACTGCAGACACGCGAGGGGTGGGATAGAGGGGAAATATTCGATTTAGAACTTTTGCTGTGTCACTTGAGTCTCTTTTCGGCGAGAAAGACAACTTGTGATCGAATCTGAAATAAAAAGTTCGTAGCATTGTCTCCTCGTCATGACTAACCTAAGTAAGAACAGATTTCCGGGAACGCCTCCTAAAATTCAGTTCAAAAACTTTATTTAACCATCGGCTATCTTAATAATGTAAACAGTATAATATCGGAATTACAGCATAATTCTTGTTTTATAAGGGTGAGAAACTTAATGTTTCGTAGTGAAGAACAATGATTGAGGGTGTCTGAGAATGCGGTGTAAGAATATTTACGAGAGATGAAGTGAATAGAAAATGGAGAGACCTGTATAATGAGGAGTTTCAAGATTTGTACTTTTCACTAAATATTATAAAGTAACCAAATAAGGTGAACGTGATAGGAGGGACATGTATTAGGCCTGCAACACATAGTTCTGATATGAAAACCGACGGCAGACCTCGACATAATAAGAGAAAATGGTAAAATTGACGTTGAAGAGCCAGAATTTGAGGATACGGCCTGAATTAAAGTGGTTCAGCATAGATTTAAATTCGTACAGTCAACTTCGGTTATAACGGATTTCTAGAGGTCTTCTACAAAAACCCATTACGTGAGTCCATTATATGCGAGGTAAAAAGTAAGGGTTTTCTTGTCCAACCCATGCAGGCATATATAACTTCGGCACTATATGGAGGTGAATGGTTAGGTTCAGGCCCTGGCCGCTGTACACCCGGGAAAGAACCCCAGTATCCAGTGAATAGGAGGATGGGTGCGCCCCCGAGGTGGTCCGGACGTTTTTGAAAAGAGGTCCGAATAAGTTTCGTTTTAAAATGTAACTCAAATTTACATCTTTTAAATTTACGTATATATATAATCATCATATTTGTATATTTATCATGGAGTTGGGCCACTTGTCGACCCGTTCCGGTCTCACGTATCCAGAAGTCTCTTCAAAGGTCTACCATGATTCCTTCCGCCAGTTGGGGAGTAATGTTTCATTACCCTGGGTAATCTATTTCGAGGCATTCTACTTATATGTTGCATCCAGTTTCTCTCGTATTCCAGTAATTTGTCCAAAATTGGTGTTATTTTTATCTCCTTTGCAATTTGTTCATTTGTTTTGTAATCTGTCCAAGTGTATCTTGCTGTTCTTCTCATGTATTTCATCTCTGCTGCTGTTATTCTTCTGGCGTCACTTGCTTTAATAGTCCAAGTTTCGTTGCCATATAACAAGACTGGAAGGGCCAGTGTATTGTATAGTTCTAGTCTTGTTTTCTTAAGGGGGTTTTTGTGGTCTAAAACATTATTTAAAATACCTGTAATCTTTAAAAAGTTATTTAATTTGTTATCAATGCCCAATTCTCCTTCATAAGATATCATATTTGCTAAATATTTCAACAAATTTACTTGTTCTATAATTTTGTTATCTATTACAATTTTAGTTGTCACTGGATCTCGCCCTTTAAATGCCATCGATTTTTTTTTCTGTGCAGATAAAGCTAAACCCATTCTGTTATTATTTGATTTAATTTCTGTAGGTTATCTTCTGTGTCTGCTATTATAACTTGGTCATCTGCAAATAACAGCGTTGACGGTTGCTTGTTTTTAAAAGTTTGATTCCGGTTATGTCTTGATTTTGCCATTTAGTTATTATTTCGTCTAAATGTATATTAAACAGTGTAGGTGAAAGAGGGAACCCTTGGCGTACTCCTTTATTGATTTCTACCGGTTTTAATAGTTTGTTGTTAAATTTTATCAATATTTTGTTTTGTTTGTAAATATCCAGTATTGCCTTTAGTAATGTGTCTGGGATATGTCTGGATTTCAAAATGTTAAATTACATCTCTCATTTTATGTTATCGAATGTTTTCTCATAATCTATAAACACCAAGTGTGTTTCCAAGTTAAATTCCCTTCTTTTTTCAATTAATAATTTAAGGCAAAATGTTGGATCTGTGCATGACCGTCCCTTTCATAATCCATTTTATGTTTCTGTCATAAATACTTCTGAGTACTTCTGCAGTTTCATGTCAAAGACTTTAAAGTATATCTTATAGAAGGTGTCGAGAATACTAATTCCTCTGTAATTATGGGGTTCCCTTCTGTCACCTTTCTTAGATATTGGGGTTATAACAGCATTTCTCCATTCATTTGCAATGTGATTTCTCTCTCTCTCTCTCTCTCTCTATATATATATATATATATTGTTTAAAAATTGTAGTAATCTCAATTAAAACTGTTCTGGTGCATACCTGTATAGCTATGAGTTAATGTTATCTTGTCTTGGAGTTTTAACATTTTTGTTAATTTTAACACCTTTTCTAGTTTACGTATATTCGCAATGTTACTCTTCATGAGCATGGATAGACACATATTGTACATCCAGAAACACCTATTACACCTTCATTTTAGCTCTTTTTTATCATAAAAATTGGTTATGTTTGTGTGCTTCTTCGAGTTTAATAATTAACGCTGGCTTAAAATGCTGCTAAGCAAAAAGCAGGAAACTACAGCCTGTCCGTGTCGTGCCGTTCTATGGAACTTTAATTTAAGCCGCTGCACTACAAACGGATATGTAGAATGTGTGTACTGACAACTCTGCTATGTATCCAGAAGTATACTTCAGAATTCATGAGGAAATGTTTACTAATTGAGGAAGAACTTTCACAGAAAGCAACCAGTTCACACAAAGCTTACTCTGTTGGCTGAGTAAATCGATTTCATATCCTATGTTCGAAGAGAAGAGCAAAAAGGTGACACAGGATACACGTGTGCAATGATAAACGAAAATAAGTAGCTACATGGGGTCCATACATGCTTGTACATTCGCTGTCGAACTTTGCCCTACGTATTGGATTACACAGTCATGCCCGGAAGTCTGTGCGGTGTCCCAGGATCACAAATGGTATCCCATTACTTATCGACTCTTCATATCCCTGTGATCGGTAGCCATCTAAGCGCGAACACTATTGTTAAATGTTGCACATTTTAGCTCTTGTGAAGTGCCCACTATTTTACCACGAACGGTAGAGCAAAGGAAAGTAGACTACTAGGGAGTATCGGAGAATTCCGGCCTAACCGAAAATCCGATATGCGCCAATGATCAGCTTAACCGAAGTAGGTACAGCAAGAGTGACGGAATAAAAAAATACCCGTCAAGACGGAAGATCCGATATCACTGAGGCTGCTGTAACCTAGTTTGACTGTATATTTTAATAGACGGCCTGAAGTATGTTACAGGTCGTCCTTTCAGCACAAAAGCCCAGTGCGCTGGTCACCACAGTGACTCGTCTCCCTCCCCATCTAATCAGAATATGAACACTTTCTGCATTTGAATGCAAACCGCTGTGTTAATTGATTAATATTAACTTTAGAAGTTTGGCTTTCATCTAAATAAATAAGTACGTGTAAGCATATATACAAAAACACCGTTCCTACGTCACAGGTGGCCCACTATATCTCCATTAAAAAGACCAGCTGGTTAATTCTTTACAGGAAGATATTCTGTAACGCCTATGATATCGTTCACTGTCACTGTTCGAAGTGAGCTACACTCAGTCCACAATTATCAGACGCATCCTTTCATGATTTCCACATCTGCTTGCATCTTATTAGTTAGTAAGCCTTGTGCTAGACACGTCCTCTATAAGTAGACACATTATTTTACCTTAAATTTGACTGCTTATGATTGAGATCATGATGTGATGTGTGATGTCGGACAATTCCTTCTGGTCCTCCGTCACATTACAACAGAATCCACGAAATAATAGAAGTGACTAAGTATAGATTTCGAGAGGATTTTCGTGTTAATTTTCAGTCAGTATCTGTCGATGTAACGTAAAGATCAAGAAGACAACGCAATTGGAGGCTCACAACTTGCTACTGTTATTGCGCGGCTCTTGCTACTCCACATATTGAGTGTTTCGTTCCGCAAGTTCATCTCTTTTTGGTAATCTGCACTATTAATTTATCAGAACCTACTCCTAGGCCAGGAATAGAATCTTCTCGTAAAACCGGTCCAGATGGTTTCGTTAAGAAGGGAAATTCATGAAGTATTTTCAAAACTTTGGTAACACCAACCAATGCACAATTCGACAGTCTATGTATTTTGCTATCACTCAGCTCCTATATGTTTCGGCACTGTCGACATTTCCAAGGAACGTACGCCAAAATCTCTTCAGAATACACAATGATAAGCAGTTTAAAACAAACATACATTTGTTGTGAAGTCAGCAGTGGTGCAGACTGTGGTTAAAATTATTATATGTATAAAATATAAAACGTTGTTAATACGATGATAATATAATTGTTTGTTGCGGTGATTAAAAGGTGTATAAGTGTCCCTTAAAATTAGTCGTTGTTCACCAACATATACTCTTGATCAAAATTGGACTCCGTCCCTGTATGGTGTCTTATCGCCATATTATCAACATTACACACACACACACACACACACACATATATATATACACACACAAGTGTATTATATAATAATAATAATTTTAACCACAATCCGCACTACTGACATCAGAACAAATGTATATTTATTGTAAATTATTTATCGCTGTACGTTGTAAAGAAATTTTGGTGTAAGCTCCATGAAGATGGCGACAAACCCGAAAACATGTCACAGTCGAGTAATAGAAAAATACATAGATTGTGGAATTGTGCATTTGTCGGGGCTACCAAAGTTTTAACATATCAAAATTCACGGAATGAACGAAGGAAATTTCAGGAAGTAAATTTAGACGTGTTTTGTTTACATAGTTCAAAATAAAGAGCAGACGCTTAGATAAACAGTCGGGCTCTCCCTACGGTTATTAACACAGTTACTTCCAGACGTCATAACAGGAATTCAGAGTACAGGACTGCCTTCTGTCAGAAGAACGGAATCCAGGCTGACAACCTCCATAAACAATCCATATTATGCACCTTTGGGAGCCTGTATGACACACGAGTTTTATCTACACCACTGCTTAATGGGAAATCCCCAAAATCATAATTTAAGCATACACTAACTTAATCCTCTCATAGAGAGATACCACCATTCTGAACAAAAAGTACAATTTGGTATTAAGTTAAGACAGATTTAATTTCAATTTGCGGGATTGCCTCACTTAAGTCCTGTGGCAGTCTTACTCAGAAACTGCCACAGTCATTACTAGTGACAGTGGTCACGACAACTGGTGACCACACCTGATGATCACGGTCGCTAAAATTCGGTATTTACTGTGACAATAGTAGGCAACACATAATATGAATAAATAAACACTGTGGCAAAATTCAGGATTACTCAGTAATACATCGTTTGGTACCACTGCATATAAAATGGTTAGCCATTACAATAGCACAAAATCCATGTCATTATCGAACATAACGTTACTTACACTTCTCACAGACCGACGTGTTATACTGTTACTTCAGCTATTAAGAGTGCAGTTGCTAACATTCGACGAAACGTAGCTTATCAGGTAGGTGCTGATGTTTTGGAGACGTTTGTAACCCACACCTCAAGGGCAGAAGAGTACGCCGAGCGAAAGAGTGTAGGGGGAAATGCAGCAAAATTGACTTAAATTTAGAGAAGAAACTAAACAGTAATACATTTGAAGCAGAGCTTTGGATGGTGCTCAAACTTGGACACCTACAGCACAGATCAGAAACATCTGGAAAGTTTTGAAATGTGGTGCTGGAGAAGAATGGAGAAGATCAATTGGACCGATCGAGTAAAAAATGAAGAAATAGTTCATAGGATCAAGAAAGAAAGGGAAATCCTTCATATAATTAAATGAAGGAAGGCTAACAGGCCGGTCACAGTTTGCCTAATAACTACCTTCTAAAACACGGTACTGAAGAAAGATACAAGGGGCCAGAAAACGAGGAAGAAAAAATAAGCAGCTGACGGATGACTTTAAGGAAAATACTGGAATTTTAAAGAGAAGGCATTGAATCTCTCTCACTGGAGAACACGCTTTGGAAAAGGCCATGAAACTGTCACAAAACAGACTACAAAATGAATGGAGAAATGGGGGGAGGAGGGGGGATATGAATTGTAACTGTGAGCAAGCCACAGAGAAGTAAAGGGAAGAGAGCAAATTGAATGGGATAAATTATAAGGAAGGAAGAGGGGGCAGGAGAAGAGGGGGGCATAATAATATAACAATTTCAAGTCTAATGAAGGGTGTTGCCAACAATTCAGAAGCTGAATGAATGGGTGTAATGAAAAATAAACTGGAAAGCGTGGAACAGAAACACCCTTTGCCTCTTTTACGACGCCATGTGAGTATGTCTTGAAGTACTGTGTAAAACCACAAAAACCTAAATTCAGAACAGCAGCTGTCCCTGTCAAGAATCGAGCAGGACAATTGTCGAGGATCATCCTTCATTTAACCCCACGGTACGACTCCTGTTTTGGCCACGATGGATTGTAAATATCATGAAACAAGCCTCAGTAATTATGGCACATTTTGAACATGTATCCGCCTCGCAAACAGCACACATGCACCTTAACACAACTAGAACTTCTCATCTATGCCTCGTGCGCAACACAGTGGTGGGGTTATAACAGGAATAAAGTCACAAGAACTACATTTTGTGTCGATTTATCGGTGGATAAACGGAGAACAGAAGAAGGACACAACGATATAAAATAAATACAAAAATGAATTGAAGGAAGGAAGGAATACGTGACAAAGACAGCTAGCTTTCCGTTTTTCACCGTATCCAGCGGCCTAGAATCAACAGCCACGTATGTGGGGAGTTTACATTGTTGACTGTTTACAATTCGTATGTCTACTAAACTTTGTACGTGTGAATAGTTTGGATAAATAGACTATAATTGTGTTTACTTTACTTTCATTTAACTGGATATACAATGGACACCGAATCAGCTGCAAAAGACGCATTTGCAGGTTGCAGAAAGGGTACATATACATTAAAATATCATGAAAACATGAAAGCAAGAAGAGTTCCAATGACACAACAAACTTAATGCTTCCTCCACCCACGTAGTCGTTTTCTACAGTACGTTGCCAACGCTATGTATGTGGACGGACGCAACGCTGGCATTTCGTCTGATTACAGCGGCTAATCTGCATGTCTGCGAACATTCTCGTGTTCCGATATCTAGTAGAAATTAGTTCTGTCACATTAAAGTATGAAAACCAGTGATTATTTTAAGGACTTTGAAGTCCTCACGACTCTTAATGCTGAACTCGCTATACTCTGCAATGTGACACTATGTACTACGTAATTTGTTGACATCACCGTTTCGGAAAAATCAACTGTCTCAGTCTTCAGGGTAAAAAAAGAAGTCGTTATTCTAAAGTGAAGACAGGGAAATCCGGTTCCTCCACTGTCTTGTCATATATAAGACACACTCCTCGGCTTCACATCTTGTTTTCTCTTCTTCGGCTGCAAAGATGAAGATGAAGGCACTAGGTTTCCACTCACACAGCGACATAGGGTCACATGCGAGGAGACCTAAATCCTCTGTAACACTGTCAGAACTTCATATCTTGTATTTAAACCGACTAAAAAGGGTCAGAGGAAGGAGAAGGAGAATAGGCACGAAGGGAAAAGTCCCAATCACAGTTATCCTCTCCCCCCCTCCCTCTCCCAGTCATATGAATTCATTCTGTGGTCTCAATATAGGCCTAATCGTAGAGTTAAATGCGGTGGTGAACGTGTGTTTATCACCCGTTGTATCTGCCTGAAGATCTTCAAGAAATGCAATAAAACGCGCGTTGCTGCTAATTACATTACGCTGCCAGACGGCTGAGAAACAAAATCCATTACATGGAAATGAGGTGGAGAGACCCGCTGCTATAAACGCGACACGACACACCAAGCAAGACACTCTTGGAGACCGCCTTGGAAAACTAAGATTTCTTTTTAAAGCGAATACCTTCCTTAAGGAAACCCTAGGCTTGACACGCACAGACCTTACTGTAATGCTATATACTGTCAAGAATTACATTCCTTAGGTGAGGACGAAATGTGACTTTGAGGTTCAAGCGATGGTGAAATTAGGATTACCGTTGTCTGGGATGTGACTACATTGAGTATTATGGTTGATAAGAGACAGAACGTTCTTCAGGAAATTTAGTAGTTGTCTACCAAAATATACGGCGTCACATCGCAGAAGACCAAGCATACAGATTAAGGATATCTGTAAACAAAATGAATTCAAGTTTCAGTGTAGGCCTATATGTTCATGTCTCTCTAACAGCACAACACGGAGAAAGTGAATAAATCCTTTGAAAATGTGACAAAGTTCAAATACTTGCTATCCAAAAATTTAAAAACTAAAAATTTAACAGAACCACATTTTTGGGACTAAATATTTGAGCGTCAGGCTGTATCTGTGAGTCATTTCAGTGGCGTACAACTGTTTTATACTTCATGTCGTAATGCTTTCCGGTATGGCAGTACCATCATCAGGCTAGCTTGCAAAGTTAACTTATTGCATCTAGCGTACACAGACTACATGAAAAATGCACGGCCAAACCTACAGAGGATAAGCTACAACGCAATACAAGAAAAAGAAAAGTTGTATGAAAATAGTCCTTCTGAAGCACGGTTTCTGAGTTACAGCCTCCTGACGATTAAAGAAAATGCTTTAATTGTCCACCTTGAGCTTCCCTGGAGGCAATGCGGGAGACAGACTTACGTGACTGCACTTTCTTCCACCAGGCCTGACTGGGACTCTTCACCACGAGCTCCTACGAAACGTCTTTCCAGAGGCGTTGCAAGGTGTCGATTTGCAAACTAGGATTCATTTGTAGTTCCTGCATGATGGCGGTCCGCCACATTTTCTTCCTGCATTTCAGGAATTCTTGATCAGCACGTTTCCCGAACAACGGATAGGCCGAGGTTGACCGAAAGTATGACCTGTTCGTTCCACTCGTTGCAGGCGCTTAGATTTTTATCACTCGGCTGTCTAAATTCTACTGTTCATGCTACAGAAGTCAGTGACGCCCAGGTCTTTGACAAAGAATACACGATATATTAGAGATGATAAGTTTATGTGGAATTTTCCAGCGTGTCAAGCATTCTTTTTACCAGCGTGCAACTTCCTGAGTTGATGCTCAAGTTGGACACCTTGAGAAGTTTCTTTAAGCTTGGATGGCATAACTCGGAAACCATGCTTTAGGAGGCTTATGTCATAAGACTTTTTTATTTGTATTTTGGTGTAGATTCACCTTCTGTAGATTTGGCCGTACATTATTGGTTCACTCTGTAGGAGGATATCTACCTACAGCGCAAGTTACTTACCTGCGATGCAAAAGTTAATTTTATCACAAGACGCTTATAATAAAACTTACATTTACACAAGTAACACTACATTGCACTACAACCAAACATAAACGGAGAAACAAAATACGAATAAAAAAACAGATTCATTACAAGAGAAAACAGCACATAAAGAAATAATTCATAGTTAGTACAGCTTCTATTAACCACCTTTTGGAAACAGACCTGGAATAAAAATATAAACAGCCCACTATATGCAAAATTAACCATTTTTTGATGATTTCAATCAGCTTAACATGTTTCAGGCGATAATTTCGCCCATCCTCAGGAGCATTAGACTGCGTTTACAGCTTGTGGCATAATGCACCGGTGATGCTGCCTGCTGTCGCCAGCAAGCAGCATCGCCGGTGCTGTGTACAACAAGCTGTAAACACAGTCTAGTGTTCCTGAGGATGGGCGAAATTATCGCCCGAAACATGTTGAGCTGATTGTAATCATCAAAAAATTTGTTACTGTTGCATCTAGTTAGCTGTTTATATTATTGTATCAGTGATGCACGGTCACACAAACATCAAGACCTGGAATAATACTGAACATAACATGCAACATACCTTATAATTATAAACGTCACAAAAATTAAAAAAAAAAAACTTGCCCATATAATCAAGGAACTAAAAGACACATCGCCAGGAACTACACAAAAAAAGTCTACAAAAATCATGCCTTTTATAACAAAGATAAAACTCTTACAGCAGTTCACTTCACTACACAGTACTAGCTATTGTTATCCAAATCCTGCGATATAATTTGTATATGAAACAAAATAAATGGATTGAGTATTGACAACTCGATGCGGAATTTGCCATCGAAAGAACGAACAAAAATGTCCATGAATATTTAATATTCTCTTCCGTTTAAAAGACTACAAATATTTTAAAATAAAAATAAACAAAATTTTACATCTGCGAGCAGCAGTACATTGTGGCAGCGAGGGCAATTCAATTGCGACTTAGAGACAACGAATTGGTGTAACAGAAGGTGGTAACGGCAGAAGAGTGTTCTCACAGTACAACAAACAAGATGCAACGTTTCTCAAATTTATTTATTTATTTCTGTAAGACGCTCTACATGATTCAGACTGCTTTTCCGTCCATCATCAGGAGCAAAATCTGCACATACAGCGTCAGGTATTTGTCAGACCGTTACTGCTGCCTGCTGACGCTGTATGTGCAGTTTTGTGCTCCTGATGATGGACGGAAAAGCCGTCTGAAACATGTAGAGCGTCTTACAGAAATAAATAAATTTGAGAAACGTTGCATCTTTTTGGTTGTACTCTGAGAATATATTAGTGATGCACGGACCTATGAATGTTAAAAAAATGGCGAAAGAGTAGTTAACCTTTCAAAACTGGGCTATGACGCTGGAGATCTAACTTTCCTACAACTAAATTCCTTTCACAAAGACGATGACAAAAAAACAAAAAAAAAATCTTAAAGCAGCCATAAAACATGAAATAAACACATTGCTAAAGAACGAGCAGGGAAAATTTATAACATAAATCCCGAAACTCCCAAATTAAGGCACAAGTCAAATTACACATAAAAGGGAACAGAATACGTCTGCACACATTATAAATTGGTGTAAATCTCCAGCATATCCTTTGGCGAAAGTTAACACTATATACTTGTAGATAATATTTTAATAATCGACAATAGTCAGCACATCAACACAGACGACAAGACACTAACAGCTTTTAACAGCGTCTATCCAAAACTCACATTCACCTTAGAGAAAGAATAAAACAGTAAATTTTATCGTATTTTACAATGCATAGAATTAAAGAAAACTTCCCGAGTTACGTAAGGGTTCCGTTCCTGCAACTTTGAAGTAACCCGGAATTTACGCAAGACGGAATTGATCCCACTCCCTTTTATTTGTCTCAACTTCGTCAATAATGTATACATTATTATGATGTCAGTGCACATGTTTAAACTGTTACTGCTATCAGTAATGGAGATTTATAATTTATCATGTACCGAAAATGGACCAGCACTTGTAAAATAATACGTAACACCTCCTGCCACTCACTAGCTTGTAAACTTTCAGCTACAAACTCTTTGTTTCGCACAGTGAACATTAATCCTATACATTTGGAGAAAAAAGTAGCCGCGTAATAAAGAACAGTCTACGGGAAAACTAATGTTGCAACTGCAATCTGTCCAAACGACGCAAAAAGTCGTCATCGGAAGCAAACTGTTGAACATTACGTCAAAAAAGAAAGTCCCAGAGATAAATGGGATACCTTTACCTAAATCGGCAAAGAAACACACTTTATAACAAAAATGTTCCGTTGTGACAAAATACAGATTGTTTGCAAAACAAATAACACTATTCGCACAAATCCAGGATTTAAGATTTTTTTTTTTAAAAAAAAGAAGTGAACAAATTTGACAACAGTGGTGTCTGCAGCGTGAACTGCTTGGAATACCCACTTCGGTACGTTGGACACAAAGACAGAACAGTCATTCCAAACACGATATAAAGAACATAGTCAGGTCATAAAATAGACGAAGAACTCAAATTATGTATCTCATATCATTAACACGCATTAGAGTTATGGAACTACACAGAATACTATGGAAGTAATCCAGGATCATACATGAGTACCCCCAAAAAAGGCCACATCTCTTGTGCAGTGACATCCAGTTGAATGATTCCCATACTGATTATGAAAACCCAATATCCGATGTGTTAAAAGAAGAGCATAAACAGACGCCTGAGCGCCTAAAAGTAGCCACGTCACGCAACACAGTCGGTTGGCACCAGCACACATCCCAATACCCTATTTCAGCACTTACGCAGTTCAACACACTGTAGTGATTAAATCGTCTGGCAACTACAGCTTGTAACAGACAGTGCGGAATAAAAATTCTTTACATAATAATATTCTTGTACTAATGAGATTTCAACGGTGTACAGCCTACTGAGTTAACCTGGACATTCAGCATTTAACATCTAGCTATTATCACTTTAATTATAGCTGTACATATCGGTTAGTGTGGATTTAGCAAGCAGAGTGCTAATGAACAGAAATGCTACAAGTTAATGTCGCACGCTCCCAACGATTGTACGGCCGCACCGGAACTCGCAGAGGTGCAAATTATACAACAGCTGTACTTGACTGAAAGGTACGGCAATATATAGAACAGCGATTTTGCCAGTGGGTGTGCAACTTGGTTTCTCACGTTAATTAAAGAAAATACTTGTAGCCGGAGGATATTCCAGTACACGGTGACGAAGATATTTGAGCCTAAGGGGAAGGACACCCGGAAATGGGCGTCTAAATTCCCTACGACATATTTAATGAAATTTCTTTCTTATATAGCTTTGTACAGTAAAACCCTTTCTGCCACAAAAGTACAACAACAACGACGACATCAACAAAAACAACAACAACAACAACGATGACGACGACGACGACAATAACAACAATTCACGTCTGTTGCGAGCAGCTTATCAAAGAGGATTCTTCAGTATTTTGTTGCTATGTTGGAGAAACCCTTTAAATGCACTGAAGTACGCTGCGATCAAATTACCGGAAACGAGTCGTACACAGACTGTTACACAGGGCGACAGCGTGGGGTCCACATTGATATGGACGGTCTTCATTATTTGGTTTACGAAGACTAGAATGATAGGATGAGATGGGCAGGTGACATGCATTGTAGAAAACCTAAGCGTAGATGGGAGAATTGTATTAAAATGGATACTGAAGAAACAGAACGTGAGTGTGTGCGTCCTGGTTCGATCCAGTTCAGGTTAGGTACAAGGGATCGACTGCTCTACAGACGGTATTGTACATTCGGTTTCCATGCAAAACGGAGAATTTCTTGAGTGGCTCTCGATCTATTAGCTTCTCTAGAAAAACCCCTGTTCTACAGTTTCACTGACTTCATGAAGCAGAGCTAGTTACAGATAAGACTACTCGAATCTAAGTAAAATAAAATTAAAGCGTGGTTGATGAAATTACAAGAAGCGCACGTTGATAATCACGTTTGCACCGTGCATCAATGATAATTAAACACTTTAGTATCCAACTAATGCACAGTACATGATATGTAGATACAATTAAAATTATAAAACATTTAAAAGTGCTCCAACATGTTTCTGATCACAGTGGATCCATCATCAGGGAGCCTTGTACAGTGCTTGGCTAAAATTTACAAGAATGATTCTATCGTTTCCGTGCTTGGCTAAAAATTACAAGAATGTTTCTATCGTTTTCGGACACGATAGAATCATACTTGTAATTTTTAGCTAAGCACTGTACAAGGCTCCCTGATGATGGACCCTATGTGATCCAAAACATGATGGAGCACTTTTAAATATTTTATAATTTTAATTGTATCCACATATTATATACTGTGCATTAGTTGGATAATAAAGTGTTTAATTAACGTACGCTGATAATTTGCAGGACTACAAAGACGATTTGATAGAGGCAGGCTTAAATATTTACAGCAATATTAATACTGATACTAAATACAGAGGTGATGGCGTGTAACTTGGGTTCGGTGGTCCAAGACAACATCCAGTTTTCGTGGACTCTTGAGGTTATATTAACCTTTTGGCGCCGGAATTATTTTTTAAATTTTAGCACACCTGTATATAAAATGTGAATAATAAAGGAACAAAATACGTTAGAATTATGAAACAAACTGCATTTTGAAGAGAAAAAAACGGAGAGTATATACCACGTTTAAAATATTCAGTGCCTATATTTGTTTAATAGATATATAAAATGCAACTTTAGAAGTTAGCGGTGCGGTACGACCACTATAGCTGATATTAGGCGTCAAAAAGTTAATGAAACGTCAAGGTCCATACAAGGAGGGGCATTTCTTGACAAGCTGGACTATTGTCATTTCCCCCAGAAGATTCTGTTCCACAAAATTCACTAGTTACCAGCTTCACCTTCACGTCACTAAAGTGCCTTCCGATATCGGAAATAATCGTACGTGTGGCTGTAAGTACGGAAACGAAATAATGTTGGAATGATATGAGCAGTCTCCAAATACATTACCCGCCCGAGGGTCTGCATACATTTCAGTTATTTCGCAATGTCTAAATATGGCCGGCGCTGTCAATATCCGCTGGACGTGGCAGTATTAATTACCACTGTGACAGGGCAGTGTTGTTAATGGCACGCTAAAACTACGTAAACGAATTTCACGAGTAAAACATTCTCTTCTAATTTCCGAAATACATAAAAAAATTTTTCTGCATGCATTAAGGACGCTGTCTTTGCTAAAGAAAAGAATTATAGTCTACGCTTGTACAAATATATTTCCGTAACCCGATGAACAAGAAAAATACAGCAGTATACACAGTGCAGAAAACGTGATAAAATTAATATCTTTTTAGCCCTGAGAAAATAAAGCAGCTGACAGTCAGCTCGTCCATATAGATACACTGTGAGTGTACCAACAAACTGAACCTAGCAGATACTGAGGATGATGAATTATATTTCTTGTTAGCATGTGTAGGATTAGGCACTATACACTTCGAGGATCGGGTCACCAGAAGGGATCGAGTGGCTTAGAGAATGAACGCTATTGAGCACTAGAAGAAAGGGAAACTTACTTTATTTCATGGCATGCTGTACTGATGCTATTAAGTGTTTCAACGCCACTTGCAAAATTCTATACAGAAGGCTCCATAGCGGAACTACTTAGTTTTTGCGTCCTTCCAAATATTGGACAAATTAGTTTAAATATTATTTCTATAGAAAAATCAACAAGATGCACCATTGTATCAAATTTGTTTTATTTGGGATTGACACTCTACATGTTTTGGACGGCCTTTCCGTCCATCATCAGGAGTTCAAGACTGTGCATACAGCAACAGGCATTTGTCAAACAGACACTGCTGTCTGCTTGCTAGCAAGACCGTCCAAAACATTTAGAGTGAAAATCCAAAATAAAATAAATTTGATACAATGGTGCATCTTGTTGGTTTTACTATAGAAATAATATTACGAACAGCCATATGGACGTCAAATTTGAACGTCAAATTAGTTTAAATATCTCTTAGCAGAGAGCTCCATAATCTTGCCATTTATAGGGAAGTGTTAAAACGATTTTATTAAAATATAACCAACTAATTGCACCAATTTGTGATTCTAAATTCTTATTTACACATTAAACCACGTCACTTGGTTAAAATACTTCCTACAACTCCTACCTGCTTCATTCAGTCTGTCAAGACCATCTTCAGGGAGTTTTGTTTTGCCTTATTTTGAAGTTGCTAATGCTTCTATGCTTAATATATATATGGTACTGCAGCAGCATATCTGTAATCAATATACCGTGTAACATTAATGTATCGGGAGTATTGTATTCAACCCCGTCCGTAATGCAACATATTTTCATCATGGTATGACAGATTCCACTAGGGTTACTTAAGGTGGCTGTGTAGGTTGTGCCTGTGCTCCTTTGCTGATGTGCGTCCTGTACTGATTGTGTCGGTTGCGTTTCGTGGTTGTCTGTGCGTGGCCCTGTTTCCTGTATGCAGTCGTAGAGGGGGTTGTGGTCATAGGGTTGTTGCTCCGTGATCAACATACCCTTGCGGTGAAAGTTCTGAATGAACATGGA
>Ga0123354_10001886_pt1 | contig 26608 bp, 21 predicted proteins | sample TergutLab28metaG_2_FD_97872 | JGI IMG/M metagenome (GOLD analysis project Ga0123354, IMG submission 97872) | Labiotermes labralis P4 segment gut microbial communities from Petit-Saut dam, French Guiana - Lab288 P4 | ecosystem: Host-associated > Arthropoda: Insects > Digestive system > Gut ...
CCACCTTGTCGTGCAGGTGCGCGGCGATGCCGGCGGCCAGCGCCAGGCCGTCGAAGGTGCTGGTGCCGCGGCCGATTTCGTCCATCAGCACCAGCGATTCGCGCGTGGCGGTGTGCAGGATTTGCGCCGCCTCGGTCATCTCCAGCATGAAGGTGGACTGCGCGTTGGCCAGGTCGTCGGCGGCGCCGATGCGGGTGTGGATGGCGTCCAGCGGCCCCAAGCGGCAGCTTTGCGCCGGCACGTAGCTGCCCATGCTGGCCAGCAGCGCGATCAGCGCCACCTGGCGCATGTAGGTGCTTTTGCCGCCCATGTTGGGGCCGGTGATGACCTGCATGCGCGCCTTGGGGCCGAGCACGGTGTCGTTGGCGATGAAGGGCGTGCCGCTGGTCTCTTGCAGGCGCGCCTGCACCACGGGGTGGCGGCCGGCGCGGATTTCGATGCACGGCTCGCGCACGAATTGCGGCGCGCACCAGTCCAGCGTGAGCGAGCGTTCGGCCAGCGCGCACAGCGCGTCCAGCGCCGCCAACGCGCCGGCAAAGCGGGTGAGTTGCGGCACCTGCGGTTGCAATTCGGCCAGCAGGTGTTCGTACAGCCATTTTTCGCGCGCCAAAGCGCGCTCCTGCGCCGACAGAGCCTTGTCCTCGAACGCCTTCAACTCGGGGGTGATGAAACGCTCGGCGTTTTTCAGCGTCTGGCGGCGGCGGTAGTCGGCGGGCACCTTGGCGGCCTGGCCCTGCGTGACTTCGATGTAAAAGCCGTGCACTTTGTTGAACTGCACGCGCAGATTGGCGATGCCGGTGCGCTGGCGCTCGCGCGTTTCCAGCTCGATCAGGAAGGCGTCGCAGTTGTCGGCGATGGCGCGCAGTTCGTCGAGTTCGGCGTCCAGCCCGGGCGCGATGACGCCGCCGTCGCGGATCAGCGCGGCGGGCTCTTCCAGCAGGGCCACTTGCAGCAGATCCGTGGCTTCGGGCGGTGGCGCGAGGTCTTCGGCGATCCGGGCCAACAGCGCCGTGGGCACCGGATCGACCAGCGCCTTGAGTTCGGTTTTTTGCAGCGTCTGGCGCAACGCAACCAGTTCGCGCGGACGCACCTGGCCCAGCGCCAAGCGGGCGGTGATGCGCTCCACGTCGCTGGTGCCCTTGAGCTGGGCGCGCAGCTTCTGCCACAGGCCGCCTTCGCGCAGCGCGGCAATCGCCGCGTGGCGGGCGCTGGCCGCGGCGCGATCGCGCACGGGCGCCAGCAGCCAGCTCTTGAGCAGGCGGCTGCCCATGCCGGTCATGCAGGTGTCGAGCAACGAGAACAGGGTGGGCGCGTCTTCGCCGCGCAGGGTCTGCACCAGTTCCAGGTTGCGGCGCGTGGTGGCGGGCAGCTCAATCAGCTCGCCGGCGCGTTCCACGGCCACGGCGCGCACGTGCGTCAGCGCCCGTCCCTGCGTGTGTTCGGCATAGGCCAGCAGCGCGGCGCAGGCGGCGTGGGCCTGGGGCAGGTCTTCGGCGTTGCAAGCGGCCAGGCTGGCGGTCTGCAAATGTTCCAGCAGCTTGCGGCGGCCCAGCGCGGCGTCGAACTGAAAGCCGGGCCGGCGGGTGAGCGCCGGGGCGCGGCCCGCGGCGTGACGCACGGCGCGCAGGCGCTGTTCGAAGGCAGGCGTGGCTTCCTGCGGCAGCAGCACTTCGCTGGGCGCGATGCGCTCCAGCCAGGCGGGCAGTTCGTCCAGCGCGCATTCGGCCAGTTGCACCCGCCCCTGCGTCACCGCCAGCCAGGCCAGGCCGCAGCGCTGGCGCGGGCCGGGCCAGACGGCCAGCAGCAGCGATTCGCTTTTTTCGCTCAGCAGCTCGGCGTCGGTCAGCGTGCCGGGCGTGACCACGCGCACCACCTTGCGCTCCACCGGCCCCTTGGACGTGGCCACGTCGCCCACCTGCTCGCAGATGGCGACGGATTCGCCCAGCTTGACCAGCCGCGCCAGATAGCTTTCGACCGAATGGAACGGCACGCCCGCCATCTGAATCGGCTGGCCGGCCGACTGCCCGCGAGTGGTCAGCGTGATGTCCAACAGACTGGCGGCGCGCTCGGCGTCGGCATAGAACATCTCGTAGAAGTCGCCCATGCGGTAGAACAGCAGCGTGTCGGGGAAATCGGCTTTCAGGCGCAGATACTGCGCCATCATGGGGGTGTGAGCGGAAAGGTCCTGGGGTTCCATGGGGATCGACGAGAAGGGGGGCTTGTCTGGCCGGAACAGCCGCTGGTTTTCATATCCCCCTCTGAAGTGTAGAGGCTGCTCGAACACGCATGGGCCGATGGACCGTCGACCCGCCATTGCACATTGAAATTTATATTGCAATATGCAATAATTTGCCCGTGCGCGTCATCCTCAACCGTCGCCTGCTCGAGTTCGCCGCCCGCTACCCGGCTGCGGGGGAGCCGTTGCAGGCGTGGCGGCGCGTGATGGAGTCGCGGGCATTTGGCGGCTTCTCCGATCTGCGCCAGAGCTTTGGCAGCGTGGACAAAGTCGGCGAGCTGTACGTGTTCGACATCGGTGGCAACAAATTCCGGCTGATCGTATTTATCCATTTCGGCCAGCAGATGGCCTACATCAAGCACGTTTTGACCCATGCCGAATACGACCGCAACGCATGGAAGGCATCCTCATGAATCTCGACACCATCCGCAGCACCTGGGCTGCCTTTGAAAACGTCAGCGGCATCGGCCCCATCCGCGATGCCGACCACTATGCGCGCATGGTCGCGCTGGCCGATGCACTTGTGGACAGCGGGCAGGCCAGCGATGGCGGCGAGTTGGCGGGCCTGTTTGGCGTCGTCTGCGAACTCATTGCCGACCATGACCGCCAGCGCTACCCGGTGCCCGAGGCGTCGCCCAAAGAAGTGCTGCGCTTTCTCATGCAACAGCATGGGCTGACTCAAGCGGATCTGCCGGAGATCGGCAACCAGAGCGTCGTTTCGCAGATTCTCTCGGGCCGCCGTCTGCTCAATGCCCGGCAGATTGCCGCGCTGGTGGCGCGGTTTCAAATTGGCGCGGATGCGCTCATCGAGCGAGCACCGGAGCAGACGCATTGAACAAAGCCTTTACCCGCGAAACCGACGGCGACAGCGACGACGATGACGCCCCCGCGCTGCCGCCACTGCCCGCCGGCGGCAAGAACTACATCACGCCGCAAGGCTACGCGCGCCTGCGCGCCGAGCTGCTGACCCTGATCGACGACGAGCGCCCCAAGGTGGTGGAAGCCGTGCACTGGGCGGCCAAGAACGGCGACCGCTCGGAAAACGGCGACTACCTGTACGGCAAGAAACGCCTGCGCGAAATCGACCGCCGCATTCGCTTTCTGACCAAGCGGCTGGAGATCGCCGAAGTCACCGACCCCAGCCTCCACCACGGCGGCGACCAGGTGTTCTTCGGCGCCACCGTCACCTGGGCGGATGAGGAAAGCGCCGAGCACACCATCACCATCAAGGGCATCGACGAGGCTGTGAGCGCCGCTGGCGAGGTCAGCTGGATTTCCCCCATCGCCCGCACCCTGCTGCGCGCCCGCGTGGGCGACGTGCTGCCGCTGGCCACACCGGCGGGGCTGCGCGAGATCGAGGTCATCCGCATCGACTACCCGGCGCCAAGCCAATCCATCCGTTAATAGCTATCACGATTTACCCACCCGCGCAAGCTGCCGAAAGCCCGAATGTTGCGAAACCGCCATCGTCCTTGACAAGATTTCTGGTCTGCAGTTCCATGACGGGATATTTCTGCTGAGGCGGTCACTTTCAACAAAGGGGTGTGCTGTGAGCCTTGCTACTTCTTCCGACGTGGGGGTGTTGGAACCCATTCTGGAGCGCTACGGCCGTAACCCACGCCACCTCATGCAAATCCTGCGGGAGGTCCAGGAAAATCTGGACTTCATCCCCGCGTGGGCCGTGGACCGTCTCGCCGAGGCTCTCGCCGTGGCCCGCACGCAGATCCAGGCGGTCATCGACTTCTACGCCTTCTTCTACGGCAGCCCACGCGGCAAGTACCGCATCCTCTTTTCCGACAACGTGACCGATCGCATGCAGGGCAACGCGGCCTTGCTTTCGCGCATGTTGTCCAAGTTCGGCGTGGCCCAGGGGCAGGTTTCGGCCGATGGGCTGGTCAGCATCGACACCACCTCCTGCACCGGCATGTGCGACCAGGGGCCCGCCCTGCTGGTCAACAACTACCCCATCACGCGGCTGTCCTCGCAGCGCATCAATCAGATCTGCGAGCTGATTAAGTGGCAGACGCCGCTGAAGGAATGGCCGGCGGAATTTTTCCGCGTCGAAGACAACATCCGCCGCAAGGACGTGCTGCTGTCGACGGAAATGGTCAACGGCCAGGCGCTCAAGCGCGCCGTCGAGCTGGGCCCCCAGGGCATGCTGGCCGAAATGAAAACCTCCAATTTCCGTGGCCGCGGCGGCGCGGGCTTCACCACGGCGGTCAAGTGGGAGGCGTGCCGAAACGCCCCCGGCGAAACGCACTACGTGGTCTGCAACGCCGACGAGGGCGAGCCAGGCACCTTCAAGGACCGCGTGCTGCTGGCCTCCTTCCCGGAGCGCGTTTTCGAGGGCATGACCATCGCTGGCTACGTCATCGGCGCGTCCAAGGGCCTGATCTACCTGCGCGGCGAATACCGCTACATGCTGGAAAAACTCCAGACCACGCTCGCGGCCAGGCGCCAGGCCGGGCTGCTGGGCAAGGACATCCTGGGCCAGAAGGGTTTCCACTTCGACATCGAAATCCACATGGGCGCCGGCGCCTACATCTGCGGCGAGGAGACGGCGCTCATCGAGTCGCTCGAAGGCAAGCCGGGCCGGCCCCGAATACGCCCGCCGTTTCCCGTCACCCACGGCTACCTGGGCCAGCCCACCGTCGTCAACAACGTCGAAACCCTGGCCAAGGCCACGCTGATCGCCCAGAACGGCGGCGCCTGGTACCACGGCCTGGGCACCAAGCTGTCCACCGGCACCAAGCTGCTGTCCATCTCCGGGGACTGCGACCGTCCCGGCATCTACGAATACCCCTTCGGGGTGCGCATCGCCCAGGTGCTGGAAGACTGCGGCGCGCGCACCGCCATGGCGGTGCAGGTCGGCGGCGCGTCGGGGACCTGCCTGGCGCGGCATGAATTCGGCCGCAAAATCGCCTTCGAGGACGTCTCCACCTCGGGCGCGCTCATGGTGTTCGGCAACAACCGCGACATGTTCGAAGTGGCCCGCAATTTCATGCACTTCTTCCAGCATGAAAGCTGCGGCTTCTGCACGCCGTGCCGCGTCGGCACCACGCTGATGTGCAACACCCTGGACAAAATCGCCAACGGCAAAGGCACGGCCTACGAGATGAACGAACTGTCGCGCCTGCACCAGTTGCTGAGCACCACCAGCCATTGCGGCTTGGGACAAAGCGCCGGGCGCCCCGTCAACGACACCCTGCAGAAATTCCGCCCCTCGTACGACCGGCGGCTGAACCAGAAAGACTTCGAGCCGGCCTTCGACCTGGATGCCGCGCTGGCCCCCGCGCGTGAAATCACGGAGCGCGATGACATCGACGCTCATCTTGGAGCGCAGTCATGACCACGGAAAACACCTTCATCATCGACGGCTCGCCGATCCCCTTCGAGCCGGATCAAACCGTGCTCCAGGCGGCGCTCAAGGCTGGCGTGTTCATCCCGCACCTGTGCTACTACCCGGGCCTGCGGCCCAACGGGAATTGCAAGCTGTGCACCGTCATCATCAACGGCCGGCCCGCCTCCGCCTGCACCGCCCAGGCGCGCGCCGGCATCGAGGTTGAAAACAACACGCCGGAACTCAACGACAAGCGCCGGCTGCTGCTGCAGATGCTGTTCGTCGAGGGCAACCACTTCTGCCCCGGCTGCGAAAAAAGCGGCAATTGCCAACTCCAGGCCGTGGCCTACGACCTGGAAATGATGACGCCGCACTTCAACCATTTCTTTCCCAACCGGAAACTGGACACCTCCCACCCCGAAGCCTTCCTGGACATGAACCGCTGCATCAATTGCGGCTTGTGCGTCCAGGCCAGTTGCGAGGTGGACAAGAAGAACGTTTTTGCCATGTCGGGCCGGGGCATGGCCTCGCGCATCGTCATCAACACCACCTCGGGCCAGTTGGGCGACAGCGATTTTTCCTTGAACGACAAGGCCGCCAGCGTGTGCCCCGTCGGAGCCATCTTGCCCAAGCGCGGCAATTTCTCGGTCCCCATCGGCCAGCGCATCTACGACAACCTGCCAATCAGTTCCCAAACCGAGTTTCTGACCACCCGGAAAGCCTGAAATGAAACACCCCCAGGCTCCACGCGCTTCGCGCTGTTGCGCCTCCCCCCTCGAGTGGGCGCGCCCACTGGCCAGGGGAACCCCGGCCACGGGCGCTTGGGCGCGGCCTGCTCCGCGGCCACTTGCCCCCTTTTTGTTTCATGCGTCGCAACTCGCGCGGCGCACGGAGGAGCAATCGACATGCTAAGTCCGCAAGAACCTCCCAAGAAAAAGTTGCGCGTGGCCACCACGTCCTTGTCAGGATGCTTCGGCTGCCACATGTCGCTGCTGGACATGGACGAGAACCTGCTTGAGCTGGTCGAGCTGGTGGAGTTCGACCGCTCCCCCATCACCGACATTAAGCACTGCGGCCCGTGCGACATCGGCCTGATCGAAGGCGGCGTCTGCAATTCCGAAAACGTCCACGTTTTGCGCGAATTTCGCAGCCACTGCCGCATACTGATCGCGCTGGGCGCCTGCGCCGTCAACGGCGGCCTGCCCGCCCTGCGCAACGAACTGGACGTACGCGAAGTCCTGCGCGAGGTCTATTTCGAGCAGCCGGGCGTCACCAGCAACACCATTCCCAACGACGTGGAATTGCCCTTGCTGCTCGACAAGGCGCACCCCATCAACGAGATCGTGCGCGTGGACTATTTCATCCCCGGCTGCCCGCCTTCCGGGGATGCGATCTTCAAGTTTTTGACCGACCTCATCTATGGCCGCACCCCGCGCCTGGACTACCCCCAGATGCGCTTCGACTGACCGGACAACGATTTGGGAAACAGCATGCTTGAACTCGAAAACGCCAAGACGACCCAGAGCCTGCGCCGCGTCGCCATCGACCCCGTTTCGCGCGTCGAAGGCCACGGCAAGGTCACCCTGCTGCTCGACGAGCAAAACCGGGTCCACCAGGCGCGCTTGCACATCGTCGAATTCCGGGGCTTCGAAGTCTTCATCAAGGGCCGCCCGTATTGGGAAGTCCCCGTCACGGTGCAACGGCTGTGCGGGATTTGCCCGGTCAGCCACCTGCTGGCCGCCTGCAAGGCCATGGACGTGATCGTTGGCGCCAGGCAACTAACGCCGACGGCGGAAAAACTCCGCCGCCTCCTGCACTACGGGCAGATCGTCCAGTCCAACGCCGTGCATTTCTATCACCTGGCTTCGCCGGACCTGCTGTTGGGCTTCGACAGCGACATGGCCCAACGCAACATCGTTGGCGTCGCCATGAAGTTCCCGGACATCGCCAAGCAGGGCATCCTCCTGCGCAAATACGGCCAGGAAATCATCCGCCACGTGTGCGGCAAGCGCGTGCACGGCACGGGCGCCATTCCCGGCGGCGTCAACAAGTCGCTGACCGCGGCGGAGCGCGACGAATTGAAGAAAGACCTCCCGCAGCTCATCGAGTGGGCGCAGGGCGGCGTGGAGCTGATGCAGCGTTTCTTTGAAACCAACCCTTCATTCTTCAACGGCTTCGGCCTGTTCGAATCCAACATGATGGGCATGGTGCGCGCCGACGGCGCCCTGGATTTCTACCACGGCGACTTGCGCGTCAAGGACGCCCAGGGTCAGCCCATCATCGACCGCTTCAACTACGACACCTATCACGAAGTGCTCCGGGAAGAAGTCAAGCCCTGGAGCTACATGAAGTTCCCCTACCTGGCCGACCTGGGGCCGGAAAAGGGCTGGTACAAAGTCGGCCCGCTGGCGCGCCTGCAGACCTGCGACTTCATTGCCTCGCCGCTGGCCGAAGCGGCGCGGAAAAACCTGCTGGCCATCGGCAATGGCCGGCCCGTGCATGCGACGCTCGGCTACCACTGGGCGCGGATCATCGAGGTGCTGCATGGCCTAGAAGCCATCCAAAGCCTGCTGGACGACCCGGACCTGCTCGGCAAGGACCTGCTCGTCCAGGGCCAGCGCCAGGAAGAAGGCATTGGCGTCATCGAGGCGCCGCGCGGCGTGCTGATCCACCACTACAAGGTCAACGAGGACGACCAGGTCACCATGTGCAACCTGATCGTGTCGACGACCAACAACAATCAGGCCATGAACACCGCCATCCGCTCCGTCGCCATGCAGTACCTGGATGGCCGCAACATCACGGAAGGCCTGCTCAACCACATCGAGTGCGCCATCCGCGCCTACGACCCCTGCCTGTCCTGCGCCACCCACGCCATCGGGGAAATGCCGCTGGAAGTGGAACTCCTGGACGCCGAAGGCCAGCGCCTGAGCCTGCTGCGCCGCGACGCCAACGGCACCAGTTCTGAATGACCGACATCCTGCTGACGGCCTGGGGCAACGCCAGCCGGGGCGACGACGCGCTGGGGCCGTGTTTGTTGCAGCGCCTGGAGGCGTGGGCCTTGCCGCTGGGCTTGGCCGGGCGCTTCGAGTGGGTCGAGGACTTTCAACTGCAAATCGACCATGCCCTCAACCTCGAGGGCAAGAGCCTGGCGCTTTATATCGACGCGGGCCGCAACACCCCGGCGCCGTTTTCCTTCTTTCCCATTGCGCCGCTCAAGCAGCCGTGGCACAGCACCCACGCCATGCCGCCCGAATCCGTACTGGCGGTCTTTGAGCGCATTCACCAACAACCGCCCTGCCCCTGCTTCACGCTGTGCTTGAGGGGGGAGGACTTTGACATCAAAGAGGGGCTGTCGGCGGCGGCCCAAAACCACCTCGAACGGGCCCTGGAGTTTGCACAGACCTTGCTGAAAGACCCGACGCCGGAAGCTTGGCGCGCTCTGGTTCGGCAGCCGATGGCCAGCGCCTCCTGACGCGCTTTTGATCACTTTCTGTTCCCTCGCCCGCTTGCGGGAGAGGGGAGAAAAACCTCAGCGCCGCCAAAACGCCGGGAACAGCAAGGCCATGAAGCTCAGGAATTCAAGGCGTCCCAGCAGCATGCCCAGGGTGCACACCCAGATCTGAACGTCGCTCAGCACCGCGTAATTCGACGCCGGCCCGACGGCCCCCAGTCCAGCGCCCAGGCAGTGCACGCTGGCGAGGACTGCGGAAAACGCCGTCACCGGCTCCAGGTCGGTCAGCAGCATGACCATGCTCAGCACGATGACCGTGGCGCCATAGACCAGCATGTACGCCAGCACCGAGAAGATCATGCGGTTTTCGACCACCGCGTTGCCCAGGCGCACGGGCTGCACGGCGCGCGGGTGCACCAGCCGCGTCATTTCGCGCCGTGCCTGTTTCACCAGGATCAGCATGCGCACCATCTTGATGCCGCCCCCCGTGGAACCGGCGCTGGTGGCAACCCCCGACAGCAGCAGCAGCAGCACGGGAATGAACACCGGCCACGCCAGATAGTCGGTGGTGGTAAACCCCGTCGTCGTGGCCACCGACACGGCATGGAACATGCCCAGGCGCAAGGCATCAAGCGGGCCGTACACGCCCTTGCCCCAGAGCAGCAAGGCCACCAGCAGGCCGGAGCCGATCAGCGTGCACATCGTGGCCCGCATTTCCGGGTCATGCCAGAAGCGATCGACATGGCCCTTGCGGAAGGCCACGTAGTACAGCGCGAAGTTGCAACTGGGCAGCAGCATGAACACCACGGCGATCCATTCCAGCAGCGACGAATGGAAATACGCAAAGCTGGCGTCGTGCGGCGACATGCCGCCCAGGCTGACGGTGGCGAACATGTGCATGAGCGCGTCCAGCGGCGTCATGCCGCCGACCCAGAAGGCCAGCGCGCAGGCAATGGAAATCAGCGCATACACGCCCCACAGGCCCTTGGCGGTTTCGGTGATGCGCGGGGTCAGCCGGGTGTCCTTGACCGGGCCGGCCGCCTCGGCGCGAAACAACTGCGCGCCGCCGACGCCGAGCAGCGGCAGGATGGCGACGGCCAGAATCAGGATCCCCATGCCGCCGATCCATTGCAGGAAGGTGCGCCAGATGTTGAGCGACACGGGCAACTTGTCCAGCCCGCTCAAGACCGTAGAGCCGGTGGTGGTCAGGCCCGACACGGCCTCGAAATAAGCGTGGGTGAAGCTCAACGGCAAGCCCAGGCTAATGAAACCCAGCACCAGCGGCAGCACGGCGCACAAGGGCAGGACGACCCACACCAGGGTCACCAGGATGACGCCATGGCGCGCCTGCAGATCGCGCTTCTGGTTGCTCAACCCGGCCCACAGCAGCAAGCCGGCGCAGGCGGTAATGCCGATCGACCACGGGTACACGCGCCAGAGGCCATCGTGCGCAAACCACGACACGCCCAACGGCAGCAGCATGGCGCCGGCAAACAGGACCATGAGCATGCCCAGCACGCGCAGTACGGGAAACAGGTCGCGCATGACTCGGCGTCAAAAGAAGGTCGGGCTGACGTGAAACAGGTTTTCCACGTCGCGCACCAGGTGCTTGTTGGGCAGGAAAAAGACCACGTGATCGCCGCTTTCGATCACGGTATGGCTGCGGGGGATGATGACCTCGCTGGGGCGCTCGCCGTCCCCCGGTTCGCCCGCTGGCCCGCCGAAGTCGTCGCCTGCGCGCATGCCGCGCACGATGAGGCCGATGTGCACGTCCTCGGGCAGGCGCAATTCCTCGACCTTGCGCCCCACCACGCGCGAGCTTTTGCGGTCGCCGCGCGCCACGATCTCCAGCGCCTCGGCGACGCCGCGCCGCAGGCTGTGCACGGCCTGCACGTCGCCGCGGCGCACGTGGGCCAGCAGTTCACCCAGCATGGCCTGCGCGGGCGTCAGGGCGATGTCGATCTGCGTGCCATGCACCAGGTCGGCATAGGCGCGGCGGTCCACCAGCGCCAGCACCCGGCGCGCGCCCATGCGCTTAGCCAGCAGGGTGGACATGATGTTGTTCTGGTCGTCGTTGGTGAGCGCCAGGAACATGTCCACGTCGTCGATGCTCTCGTTGCCCAGCAGGTCCTCGTCGGTGGCATCGCCTTGCAGCACCAGCACCTCGGAAGGCAGCGCCGCCGACAGGCTCAGGCACTGCTGCTCGTTGCGCTCGATCAGCTTGATGTGAAAACGCCCCGGCGTCTGGGCCAGCTTGGAGGCCAGGCGCAGGCTGACCTGGTTGCCGCCGGCGATCATGATGCGGGACACCGGCCGCGAGCTGCGGCCCTCGGGGCGGTTGAACGCGCGCAAGGCTTCGGGCACGTGCCCGGTGGCCGCCAGGATGAACACCTCGTCGCCCGGCTCGATGCGGGTGCCGCCGGCGCAGCGCACGAAGCGGTCGGGCTCATCGGGGAACAGGCGGTAAATCGCCACGATGCGTATCTCCAGCTCGGGCATGCGATCGCGGATGTCGGCAATCCGCAAGCCCACGGCGGGCGCCCCCGCGCGCGCGCGCACGGCCACCAGCGCGGCGCGCTCGTCGGCGAAGGCGCGCACTTGCATGGCTTCGGGGTATTCGATCAGCTTGCGGATGTAATTGGTCAGCGACTCCTCGGGGCAGACGATGCTGTCCACGCCGAAGCCGTCCTTGCCCAGCAACTGGCGTTCGTGCTCCAGCGCGAACGCCGACGAGTGCACGCGCGCGATCCGCGTGGGAATGCCGAACAGGATCTGGGCCAGCTTGCAGCAGACCAGGTTGGTCTCGTCCAGGGAAGCGCAGGCGATCAGCAGTTCGGTGTCGTTGGCGCCGGCCTCGGCCAGCACCTGCGGGTCGGTGCCGCTGCCCAGCACGCCGCGCAGATCGAAGCGCGACTCCAGCGCACGCAGGCGTGAGGCGTCGGTGTCGATGACGGTGATGTCGTTTTTCTCCGACACCAGACTCTCAGCCACGCTATAGCCCACGCGGCCAGCGCCCAGGATGATGATCTTCATAAGAGCCTGTTTACCATCTTTTTGCCGTCGCGCAGACACCTTTTCGCCAATGGGATGCAAGGCGCGGCGCTTGCCCATAGTAGTCTATGGGCAAGCGCCTTGACCCAAAACTCATCCCGATTGTGGTCCAACGCGGCCGCAAAAAGATAGTCAACAGGCTCTTACAACCAGCAGTGCCCGCACCAGGCGCTGGGCACCGCATGCAGGTCAGCGCGATTTCCTGGAATCAGACCTTGACTCAGCTGGGTTGACAAATTCAGGCCTGGTCCCCCACCACGCCGACACCACGATGAGCAAGCCGCCGATCCAGCCCTGCCGTGCCATCTGCTCGCCCATCCACAAAACCGCGATCAGCGCGCCCCATATAGGCTCGCTGCCCATGAGCAAGGCCACGCGCGAGGGGCTGGTACGCGATGCCGCGTAGTTCTGCACGAAGAATGCAAACAAGGTGCAGCACAACACCAGGAAAGCCATGGACCACCAGAATGACGCACCGCGTGGCAGCGGTGGCCACGCGGTGCCGCTTACGGCCAGCATCAAAAACGCCGAACCCAGTGTCATCATGCCCATCTGCACTGCTGTTACCGTGAGCGCGGAAAGTCCGAGCAGTTGGCCCTGGCGGCGCGTCAAGCAGACCATGACGCCGCGCAGAAAGGCCGCGAGGACCATCAGGGCGTCGCCCCATGTCAGGCTGGCCGACCCGCCATGCTGGAATGCCAATAGACCGGCTCCCAGCAAAGACACCACAGCAGCAGCCAGAACCACGCCGGTGGGCCTGGTCTTGAGCAGCCACCACTCGCACAACGGGGTAAAGGCCACGCACAGGCTGATCAGGAATGCCGCGTTGGAGGCTGCGGTGAGCGACACGCCGAAAGTCTCGCTGACGAATACGGCCAGCAGCAGGAAGCCTAGCATGGATAACCCGGCCAGCGCTGCTGGCCACGCCGCCACCGAAAGCCCGCGCAGCGCGGGCAGCAGAATCAAAAAAGTCAGGCCAAAGCGCAGCACCAGGAATTGCAGTACCGGCATCTGCGCGGTGGCAAGTTTGGCCGCACTGTAGCTGCCGCCCCAGATCACGGCGACCAGAAGTAACAGGAATTCGACCGGACCAGGCAACGGCCAAGCTTTGGACGGCCCCTTCGAATCTGCAACGGTGGATGAGGTATTCATCATGCAGCCACCTCGGCAGAAGCCATCACCAGAACATCCCGTCTGGTCTCTTCAATAGGCTGCGAATCTTTCGTATTGACATGCCACGTACTCCTCTGAATGTTGTTGGCATGTGAATTGTTCGTTTGACACCTTGCATTGACTAGACTCGACGACAGAACAGGAGCTGTGCTTGGCGGGAACAGAAGACTTCTTGAAGATGATCCACGAGCTGGTGGCCTTCGTCCGTGTGGCTGAGGCCGGTAGTTTTTCGGCGGCCGCGCGGCGGCATGGGCAGACGGCGTCTGCCATTAGCCGGCAGGTGGCGCGTCTGGAAACGGTCATGGGAATTGCGCTGATGCGGCGCACAACCCGGCAACTGCGGCTGACCGAAGCCGGCATGGAGGTGTTGGAGCGCGGGCGCGAAATGGTGGCTGCGGCGCAGGCAAGCATGCTGGTGGCCGAAGGCCATATGGGCACACCCAAGGGGCTGATCCGCGTGAGCGCACCCAAGGCGTTTTCCCGTCATGTGCTACAGCAGCCCCTGCTGTCATTCCTGCAAAAATATCCCGAGGTGGACGTGCATCTGCTGGTGGTCGACCGGCTGGTGGATCCTTTGCGAGAAGGTATCGACCTCGCGATACGCCTGACCGACGATCCGCCACAGGGCATGGTGGCACGATTGTTGATGCCTGTGCGCCAACTGGTGCTTGCCAGTCCGGCCTATCTGGCATCAAAAGGGGGTATTGACGTTCCCGAGGATCTGATGGCCCACAGCTGCCTGTCGATCGGCGAACATGAGCATGACCGCCACTGGTGTTTCGTGCGCGGTGAGGACGAGGTGGAGGTAAAGGTGACTGGCCGCTACACCTTGAACCACAGTGAGATGCGCATGGCGGCGATTGAGGCCGGTCTGGGCGTGGGCTACGTGCCTGATTTCGTGGCGCATGACGCGCTGGCGGCCGGTCGGGTGGTGCGCGTGCTGGCCGATTGGGCTGTCGATGCCAGCTATCAGGGCATGGCGTACCTGCTTTATTCCAAGGCGCGCTACACCACGCCGAAAGTGCGCGTGCTGATCGATCACCTCATTACAGTGCTCCGTCCGGATCAGTCAGGCTAACCGGCTTGGCGTACGATTTTTTCCGAATGAAAGGGACTGAGATGCCCTCTGGAGGAAGATTGTGACGTGGGCCAGCGGCGGTCAACGAAGCCATGAGCCGGGTCTTGAGGAAATGTCAATGATGAACTCAAACCCGCCCTACTGTCGTGTCACACCCACAGTTGCGCAAAATGAAACCGATGGATTCGCGTTCAGGGTGAGGCACAAACCGCGGTGATAGCCGCAGGCGAGGATTTGCAACGCCGCCCTGAGCGCAAAGACGCGATTTCATGCGCAAGCAGGGGCATGACACGACACTACCCCGCCGCCGGCATGATGCGCCGGGCGCGCAGCACCGATGGCACGCGGTGCAGGGCGCGCAGCGTGGCATCCAGATGGGCGCGGTCGCGCACGTTCAGCACGAAGCGCAAATCCAGCGCTTCCTGCGCGCCGTCCTCGGTCATGCTCAGGTACACGATGTCGGCCTCGGCGCCGGCGATGGCCGCCGCCACCCGCGCCAGCACGCCCTTGCCGTTGGTGACGGTGACGACGATGCTGGCCTCGAAGGCGCGCACCGGCTCGTCGGCCCAGGCCACGGTGATGAAACGCTCGGCGTCCTTGTGCTGCAAGCGGCGCGCCACGGTGCAGGTGTCCACGTGCACCACCAGGCCCTCGCCCCGGCCCAGGTAGCCGACCACGTCGTCGCCCGGAATCGGGCGACAGCAGGTGGCGAACTTGATGGAGACGTTGTCGGCGCCGTCCAGGATGACGGCACCTTGCGACAGGTTTTCGTGCGCGGTGTAACGCTCGCGCGTGAGCAGCAGCGCATCCGGCCTGACGCCCTGGGCCGCCAGCAGCGTGACCAGGCGCTTGGCGACCATGCCGGCGCTGCGCTTGCCCAGGCCGATGTGGCTCAGCATCTCGTCGCGCGAGCGGCTGCCGGTAAAGCGCACCAGCTTGTCCCAGATCGGGCGGTCGGCGGCCCCCTTGCCGGGCGGCTGGCCCATGCCTTCGGCGCGCAGCGCCTGCGCCAGCAGCTTTTCGCCCAGCTCGCGCGATTCGTCCTGCGCCAGGTTCTTCAGGTGGTGGCGAATGCGCGAGCGCGCGCGGCCCGTGCGCACGAAACCCAGCCACGCCGGGTTGGGGCTGGAGACCGGCGCGGTGACGATTTCCACCACGTCGCCGTTGCGCAGCTCGGTGCGCAGCGGCACCTGCTCGCCGTTGACCTTGGCGCCCACGGCGTGATCGCCAACATTGCTGTGGATGGCGTAGGCGAAGTCCACCGTGGTAGCGCCCTGCGGCAGCGCCATGATCTGGCCCTTGGGCGTGAAGACGTACACGGCGTCGGGCGCCAGATCGACGCGGATGTGCTCCCAGAACTCGGCGGCGTCGCGCGTTTCCTGCTGGATGTCGAGCAGCGATTGCAGCCATTGCGTGCCCAGGTCGGCGCCGGCCTGGCCGTCGGCCTGGTTGACTTTGTACAGCCAGTGCGCGGCCACGCCGGCCTCGGCCACCAGGTCCATGGCCTCGGTACGGATCTGGAACTCGATGTTCACGCCCGCCGGCCCGGCCAGCGTGGTGTGCAGCGACTGGTAGCCGTTGACCTTGGGCATGGCGATGTAGTCGCTGAAGTGCCCCGGCACCGGCTTGTAGATCTGGTGCAGCAGCCCCAGCGCGGTGTAGCAGTCGATGGTGCCGGGCACGATCACGCGCATGCCGTACAGGTCGCTGACCTGGGCGAAGGACAGGCGCTGGGCGTCCATCTTGCGGTAGATGGAGTAAAGCGTTTTTTCGCGCCCGATGATGCGCGCCTCCAACCCGGCGCCAGTCAGCGCGGCCTGCACCTGCTGCTGCACCTTCTGGATGAGGTCGCGCCGGCGCTGGCGCGCGCGGCCCGCCGCCTTGGCCAGCACGGCGTAGCGCCAGGGCTTGAGGTAGCGAAACGACAGGTCTTGCAGCTCGCGGTAGGTCCGGTTCAGGCCCAGGCGGTGCGCGATGGGGGCGTAGATTTCCAGCGTCTCGGTGGAAATGCGGCCCCACTTGGCGCGCGGCATGTCGCCCATGGTGCGCATGTTGTGGCTGCGGTCGGCCAGCTTGATGAGGATGACGCGCACGTCGCGCGCCATCGCCAGCAGCATCTTGCGAAACGACTCGGCCTGGTTTTCCTCGCGGGTGTCGAATTGCAGCTTGTCCAGCTTGGTCAGGCCATCCACCAGCTCGGCCACCTGCGCGCCGAACTGCTCGAGCAGGCCTGCCTTGGTGACGCCGCAGTCTTCCAGCGTGTCGTGCAGCAGGGCGGCCATCAGCGCCGGCGGGTCCAGCTTCCACTCGGCGCACTGGGCGGCGACGGCGATGGGGTGGGTGATGTAGGGCTCGCCGTTGTGGCGCAACTGGCCCTGGTGCGCGGCGTCGGCGAAGCGGTAGGCCTTGCGCACCAGGTCGATGTCCGCCGCGCCCAGGTAGTCCAGCTTGGCTTCAAGGGCGGCAAAGCCCGCCGCCGCCGCGTTGGCGGCGGCCACGGGAGGCTCGACGGCGGAAGGCACCGAAGTCATAACTCTCTAATTTAACCGTCCCAGCGTCGATTTTGTGTAAACGCAACAAAAAGGCGCCCCCGGGGGCGCCTGTGGCGTGGTTGGTGTTGCGACGATGTCGCGTCCACCGAAGGTTTCAGGGCACCTTCTTGAGCATTTCCAGGCCAATCTTGCCGTCGGCAATCTCGCGCAGGGCGGTCACGCCGGCGCGGTTGCGCGTCTCCAGCTTGGGCGCGTGGCCCTGGTTCAACATGCGGGCGCGGTACGTGGCGGCCAGCACCAGTTGAAAGCGGTTGGGGATTTTTTCGAGACAGTCTTCGACAGTGATGCGGGCCATGACGACGGTGGTGTGGGTGTGGGTGTGGGTGTGGGTGTGTCAGAGGATGTCGAGGGCGCGGAACGCATCGGCGCGAGAGCGAACCTGCGACGCGTACTTCAGGCGCTGGGCGTGCACGATGGCCTGAAGGTCGAAAAGCGCACGCTCGAATATCTCATTGATTATAACGTAGTCGAAGTGCCGGGCCTGGGCCAGCTCCTCGCGCGCGTTGCGCAGGCGCAGCTCGATGGTGCCGGCGCTGTCCTCGCCGCGACGCGTCAGGCGCGCGCGCAACTCCTCCCAGCTCGGCGGCAGCACGAAGATCAGCACCGCGTTGGCAAAGCGGCGGCGAATCTGCAACGCGCCCTGCCAGTCGATCTCCAGCACCACGTCGGCACCAGCGGCCATGCGCGCCTCAATCGCCTGGCGCGAGGTGCCGTAGCGGTTGCTGTGCACCTGGGCCCACTCCAGGAAGTCGCCCGCCGCGATCAGGGCGTCGAACGCCGCGTCGTCGACGAAGTGGTATTCACGGCCATGCGCTTCCTGCCCGCGCGGCGCCCGCGTGGTGTGCGACACCGAGGGCCGAACCCCGGCATCCACCTCCATCAGCGCCTTGACCAGGCTCGATTTGCCGGCCCCGCTGGGCGCGGCCACGACGAACAAATTTCCGGGGTAGTTCATGAGAGCAACGTGCGCGCTGCCGCTGGCCCAATCAGCGGTGCAGGCGTGGCGGCGATTTTATCGGGCGCGGAGCGCGCCACCGGCGAAGCAGCGACAATGGTCGGCGGTCCGCCCGGAGCGCGCAACACCACGCCGTCGACTGCCCATGCCCGATTCTCTGCACACCCTCGAGTACACCACCGGCGCCGAGCCGCGCGCCACCATCGTCATCATGCACGGCCTGGGCGCCGACGCCAGCGACTTCGCGCCCTTCGTGGACGAGATCGACCTCGCATCCGTCGGCCCGGTGCGCTGGGTGTTTCCCAACGCGCCGCGCCTGCCGGTGTCGATCAACGGCGGCTACGTCATGCCGGCCTGGTACGACATTCACCCCGACCGCCGCCGCGAGGACGAAGCCGGGCTGCGCCGCGCCCAGGCCTCGATCGACGCGCTGCTGGCGCGCGAGGTGACGCGCGGCATGCCGGCGGGGCGCATCGTGCTGGGCGGCTTCTCGCAGGGCTGCGCGATGGCGCTGCTCACCGGGCTGCGCCACCCCGAGGCGCTGGCCGGCATCGTCGGCATGAGCGGCTACCTGCCGCTGGCCGCCACGCTGGCCGCCGAGCGCAGCGCCGCCAACCAGAACACGCCGATCTTCCTGGCGCACGGCAGCCAGGACGACATGGTGGCCCTGCCCCAGGCCAGCGCGTCACGCGACGCGCTGCAAGCGCTGGGCTACGCGGTGGACTGGCACACCTACCCGATGGGGCATTCGGTCTGCCTGGAAGAGGTGCGTGACCTGGAAGCGTGGCTGCGCCGCGTGGTGAAGTAAACGCGACGCTATCGGCTCAGCGGTACGGACGCGGCCCGGGGCCCGGACGGCCGCGGCGGTCCCAGCGCTCCGGCTGGTACACCCAACGCCCGCCCTGCTGCACCCACACCGGCGCCACGTAGGCGTAGCCGGGCCGGTCGCGCATCCAGTAGCCGCGCGTCCACAGGTATTGGCTGTGGCGCCATTCATAGTGCCCGGGCGCCCACACCCAGCCGGGACGCGGCGGCGGCACCATTTCGGCGCGCGGCGGCGGCGGGCCGACCTGGACCGACAAGGCGACCTGCGCCTGCGCGGTCAGCGGCAAGGCCATGCCGGCCAAGGCGCCCGCCGCCATCGTGGCGGCCAGTAGCGTGGAGGTGACGAATGCGGTTTTCATGTGCGATTCCTTTCGATGACGGGTGGCGACGGCTTCATGTCCGGCGCTCACTGTCCATAGCGGATCAAGCCCGCGCCCAGTTGACATCCCCGAAAGTTCTTTACCAAGCATCAACAAAGCGCGGCGGCGCCGGGCGCGGCGCGCGCGCGCAGCCGGCCAGCCCCCGCGCCAGCCAGGCGCGCGTGTCGGCGGGGTCGATAACGGCGTCGATCTCCAGCGTGCGCGCCATGTTCATGGCTTCGCCGTTGGCATATTGCTGCGCCACCAGTTTGGCGAACAGCGCGTCGCGCTCGGCACCGGCGAACGCGGCCTCCAGTTCTTTGCGAAAGCCCAGGCGCACCGCGCCTTCCAGCCCCATGGCGCCGAATTCACCGGTGGGCCAGGCGACGTTGAACACCGGCGCGTCGAAGCCGCCCGCCGTCATGGCTTGCGCGCCCAGGCCGTAGCCCTTGCGCAGCACGATGGAGAAAAACGGCACCGTCAGGTGCGCGCCGACCATGAACATGCGCGAGACGTGCCGCACCTGCGCCTGAACCTCCACGTCCGGCCCGACCATGAAGCCGGGCGTGTCCACCAGCGCGACGATGGGCAGGCCGTGCGCGTCGGCCAATTGCATGAAACGCGCGGCCTTGTCGGCGGCGTCCGCGTCGATGGCACCGCCCAAGTGGTGCGGGTTGTTGGCCAGCAGCGCCACGGGCCGGCCTTCGATGCGCGCCAGCGCGGTGATGATGCCGGCGCCGAAGCCGGCGCGCAATTCCAGCCAGGAACCGCTGTCGGCCAGCGTGACGGCGGTGCGGCGCATGTCATACACGCGCAGGCGGTTTTCCGGCACGGCGTGGCGCAGCAGGCGCTGGTCGGCGCACTGCCAGTCGGCCAGCGCGCCCTGAAAGTACGACAGGTACTGACGCGCCGCGCGCACGGCCTCGGCCTCGTCGGGCACCAGCACGTCGATCACGCCGTTGGCGCTTTGCACGCTGGCCGGGCCGATCTGCTCGGGCGCGAAGCTGCCCAGCCCGCCGCCCTCGATCATGGCCGGCCCGCCCATGCCGATGTTGCTGGCGCGGGTGGCGATGATGGCGTCACAGCAGCCCAGCAGCGCGGCGTTGCCGGCAAAGCAGCGGCCATGCACCACGCCGACCACCGGCACCAGCCCCGACAGCGCGGCAAACTGGCTGAAGGTGTGGTTGTTCAGCCCGGCGACGATGGGCATGTCGACGTCGCCCGGCCGGCCGCCGCCGCCTTCGGCGAACAGCACCACCGGCAGCCGGAGCTGGTGCGCCAGCGCCAGCATGCGGTCTTTCTTGTGGTGGTTGCGCCAGCCCTGGGTGCCGGCCAGCACGGTGTAGTCGTAGCCCATGACGATGGTGCGCGCGCGCTCCGGACCGAACAGCGCCTCGTTGACGCCGCCGATGCCGGCCACCAGGCCGTCGGCGGGGGTGTGGGCCATCAGGTCTTGCAGCGAGCGGCGTCGCGCCTGCGCCGCCACCGCCAGCGCGCCGTATTCGATGAAGCTGCCGTGGCGCGCGGGGGTGGCGGCCTCGCCGTCGGTGGCAGGCAGTTCGCACAAATCGGCGATGTTCTCGCGCACGCTGCGCCCGCCCTGCGCGTGGCGCTTGTCGATGGCGGCGGCGCGGTGGGCATCCAGCGTGAAAGCGTGGCCGTCGATGACGCGCCGCAAATCAGGCCGGATGGCGTCCAGATCCAGCGCCTGCGCGTCAACCTGAGCGGCATGGGCGGCGTCCACCGGCTCCAGCCGCAGCAGCGGCTGGCCCTCGGCCAGGAAATCGCCCGGCGCGGCCAGCAGCGCCACCACGCGGCCAGCGGCGCTGGCGTGCAGCAGGTGCTCCATCTTCATGGCCTCGACCACGCCGAGCTGCGCGCCGGCGGGTACCACGTCGCCCACGTCCACCTCGAACTGCACCAGCCTGGACGCCATCGGCGCGCGCGCCGTCAGGGCACTGCCGGGTTCGTCGTCAGGTTCGCCGTCCGCCGGCCACTGCCGGGCGTCATCAACGACTGGTTTGCACGCTCGCTCAATGCGCGCCGCCTCGTCCAGCAACTGCGGCAGATGGCGTTCGATGAAACGGTTGTCCACCTGCTGGTCGGCGAACTCGGGCCGCGCGGCAATGGCGCGCAGCAGGTCCAGGTTGGTGGCCAGACCCTCGATGCCGCATTCGGCCAGCGCGCGCCGGCTGCGCCGCAGCGCGTCGGCAAAGTCGGGCGTGGGCGCGTGCACGATGAGCTTGGCCAGCAGCGTGTCGTAATGCGGCGACGGCGCGCGGCCCAACTGGCCGTGCGTGTCCACGCGCACGCCGGGGCCGCTGGGCAGGTCGAACCGGCTCAGCACGCCGGAGGACGGCCGGGTGTTGCCCTGCGCATCCAGCGTTTCGGCGTTGATGCGCCACTGAATGGCGTGGCCGCGCATGGCCACGGTCTGCTCGGGCGACAGGCCCAGTTCGGCCAGCGAGCGGCCAGCGGCGACGCCGATTTGCAGCGCCACCAGGTCCAGCCCGGTGACCGCCTCGGTCACGGTGTGTTCGACTTGCAGGCGCGGATTGGCCTCGATAAACACGAACGGCAGCGCCGCCGACGCGGGGTCCAGCAGAAATTCGAAGGTGCCCAGGCTGCGATAGTGCATCTGCCGCGCCATGCGCAGCGCAGCGCCGGTGAGCTGCGCGCGCAGATCGGCGGACAGCGACGGGCTGGGCGCCAGTTCCACCAGCTTCTGAAAACGCCGTTGCAGGCTGCATTCGCGCTCGCCCAGCGCCACCACGGCCTGGCCATCACCCAGCACCTGAATCTCGACGTGACGCGCGTGCGCCATGAAACGCTCGACGTACACGCCGCCGGCGCCAAAGGCGGCCTGCGCCTCGGACGTGCAGCGCCGCCACGCCTCGGCCACCTGATCGGCGCGCTCCACCACCCGCATGCCGCGCCCGCCGCCGCCGGCAATGGCCTTGATAACGATGGCGCCGGCGCCCTGCTCCATCTGCTCGGCAAAGAAGCGCTCGGCCTCCTCGGCCGACACGGCGTGGTTCAGTCCCGGCATCAGCGGCACGCCGCAACTGGCGGCCAGCGCGCGGGCATGCGCCTTGTCACCCAACTGCGCCAGTTGGGCGGGCAAGGGGCCGATGAAGGCCAGTCCGGCGTCAAGACAAGCCTGAGCGAAGCCAGCGCTTTCGCTCAGAAAGCCGTAGCCCGGGTGGACGGCGTCACAGCCCTGCGCCTTGGCAATGCCGATCAGCGCCGCGCCGTCCAGATAGGCCGCGGGGCCGGCGGCGCCCAGCGGCGCCGCCGCGTCGGCCAGCCGGGCGTGCAGTGCGCCAGCGTCGTCCTGGGCGAACACGGCCACGCCGGCCACCCCCAGGTCATGCAGGGCACGCAACACGCGCACGGCGATTTCGCCACGGTTGGCGACGAGAACTTTTCTGAACATGGAATGACTCGGTTGTTGAGGGTTGCCAGGGCTTTTCATTTCAGGCCGATTCGCGCAGCAGCCGCCTGAGTACCTTGCCGGCGCCGGTGGCGGGCAGCGCGTCGATGAACTTCACGTGGCGCGGCACTTTGTAGGGCGCCATGTTCTCGCGGCTCCAGGCGATCAGCGCGGCTTCGTCGATCGCGGCGCCGGGCTTGATGACGATGAACGCCTTCACCACCTCGCCTTTTTCGGAATCGGGCATGCCCAGCACCGCCGCCTGCGCCACCGCCGGGTGCTTAATGAGGATGGTCTCCACTTCTTCCGGGAACACGCTGTAGCCGGAGACCTTGATCATCTCCTTGGTGCGGCCGATGAAGGTGAGATAACCCTCGGCGTCCATGCGGCCCATGTCGCCGGTCCAGACCCAGCCGTCGCGCAGCGTGGCGGCGGTGGCCTCGGGCTTGTTCCAATAGCCCTTGAAGTTGCCAGGCGAATGCAGCGTGATCTCGCCCACCTCGCCGGTGGGCTTGTCGGCGCCCGTCCGCGGATCGACGATGCGGATGGCCACGCCCGGCATCGGCCGCCCGTGCGTGCCCCAGCGAATGGCGTCCACTGGCATGCCGGTGTCCATGGTGTGGGTTTCGGACAGGCCGTAAGCGGCCTCGCAACTGATGCACGGCCCCCGGGTGAAGTCCTGCCACTGCCGGGCCAGCGGCTCGGTGAAGGTGATGCCGAAGCTGGTGACCGGGTTGCGGCGCAGGCTGCCCAGGTCGAACCGTCCGGCATCCGGCGCCTGCATGCAGGCCACGTTCATGGGCGCGATCGAATACCAGTGCGTAACGCGGTAGCGGTCGATCGCCCGCAGCGCCGCCAGCGGGTCGAACCGGAACAGCAGCACCTGCGTGGCCCCCGCCAGCACGGGCGTGTTCACGCCCATCAACATGCCGGCGATGTGGTACAGCGGCGCCACCGACAACGCCACGTCCTCGGGCCCGAGGGCGATCGACTGCGCGGTGACGTCGGTCTTGAACAGCGCGTTGCCGAAACTCAGCATGGCGCCCTTGGGCAGGCCGGTGGTGCCGCTGGTGTAGGTCATCAGCGCCACCTCGTCCAGGTTCACGGATACCGGGGCGGGCCGCCGTCCCTGCTTTGCGCCTTGCTGCGCCATCAACAGCATGTCGGTCACGCCCGCCGGCAGCGGCGCCGGCGCGCCACGCAGTTCGGGCGGCAGGTCGATGGCCGGCTCGGGCGGCAGCAGGTCGCCGTAACGCACTGCCAGCACATGCCGCAGGGCAGTGTCGGCGCGCACCTGTTCCACCACCGGCAGCAAGTCGGCGGCGGCGATGATCACGCGCGCCTGCAAATCGCTCAACTGGTACTGCAATTCATGCGCCTTGTTCAACGGCCCGCAGGGGCACACGATGGCGCCGATCTTCTGCACCGCGTAGTGCGCCACCACATACTGCGGGCAGTTGTTCATGAACAGCGCCACCGGCTCGCCCTTGGCGACGCCGAGCGACTGCAAGTGAGCGCCGAGCGCGTCGCTCCAATCGTCCAACTCGCGCCAGCTGATGGCACGGCCATACCAGACGACGGCGGCGCGCTCGGGCCGCTCGCGCGCGTGGCGGCGCAGATGTTCGTGCAACGGCTGGGCGTGGTCGGGGGGCCAGGCGGCGGTCATAAAGCTTGTCTCCGTGGGCTCTTGCGCGGCCCACGAGCAATATACCGTGAGAACCTGCGCGGCGCGCCTGCGACAATCGCTTTCCGATGCAAGACACCACCCACATCCTGACCCTGGCGTGCCCCGATCAGCGCGGCATCGTGCATGCCGTTTCCGGTTTTTTGCTGGAGCGCGGCGGCAACATCGAAGAGGCCGCGCAGTTCAACGACCACGGCACCGGCCTGTTCTTCATGCGCGTGCAGTTTTCCTGCGCGACGCTGGACGCCGCCGCCCTGCGCGCGCAGATCGGCGCGCTGGCCGAGCGCTTTGCCATGCGCTGGCAATTGCACCAGGCGGCGCAGCCGATGCGCGCCGTGATCTTCGTCAGCCGCGAGGGCCACTGCCTGAACGACCTGCTGTTCCGCTGCAAGAGCGGGCTGCTGCCGCTGGACATCCGCGCCATCATCAGCAACCACCGCGACTTCTACCAACTGGCGGCCAGCTACAACGTGCCGTTCCACCACATCGCGGCGACCAAGGCCGGCAAGGAGCGCGCCGAGGAACGGCAACTGGAAATCATCGACGCCGAGGGCGCCGAACTGGTGGTGCTGGCGCGCTACATGCAGATCCTGTCGGACGCCATGTGCCAGCGCCTGGCCGGGCGCGCCATCAACATCCACCACAGCTTCCTGCCCAGCTTCAAGGGCGCCAAGCCGTACTACCAGGCGCACGATCGCGGCGTGAAGCTGATCGGTGCCACCGCGCACTACGTCACCGCCGACCTGGACGAAGGCCCGATCATCGAGCAGGACGTGGCGCGCGTGGACCACAGCGCCACCGTGGAAGACTTGAGCGCCGTGGGCCGCGACACCGAAAGCCAGGTGCTGGCGCGCGCCGTCAAGTGGCACAGCGAGCACCGCGTGCTGCTCAATGGGTTGCGGACGGTGGTGTTCAAATAAAAAAACTTGCCTGAGCCGTTGGCCGGCAGGTAGGGTGGGTGGAGCGAAGCGATACCCACCAAGCGTTACCCCGACGCGAACATATCCCGTGGGTGAAGCGCAACGATACCTACCAAACGTTGCGTCAACGCACACGCCTCCCGTGGGTATCGCTACGCTCCACCCACGCTACGACGCGGTGGACAGCGGTGTTCAAATAAACCGTTCTCTTACCGCGCGCCAAAAATGGCGCTGCCCACGCGCACCAGCGTGCTGCCGGCGGCGATGGCGGCTTCCAGGTCGGCGCTCATGCCCATGGACAGGGTGTCCAGCCCCAGGCCGGCGGCGTTCAGTTGGTCGAACAGCGCCCTGGCGCGGGCATGCACGGCGCGGGCGGCCTCGAAATCGGTCGCCGGCTCGGGAATCGTCATCAGGCCGCGCAGGCGCAGCCTGGGCAGCGCGGTGACGGCGCGCGCCAACGCCAGCGCCAGCGCCTCGGACGGCGGCACGCCCGACTTGGCCGCGCCGCCGTCGATGTTGACCTGGATGCACACGTTCAGCGGCGCCAGATTCGGCGGACGCTGGGCCGACAGGCGCTCGGCGATCTTCAGCCGGTCCACCGTGTGCGCCCAGTCGAACTGCTCGGCCACCAGGCGCGTCTTGTTGCTCTGGATGGGGCCGATGCAGTGCCAGCACAGTTCGGCGCGCAGTTCGGCCAGCTCGGCGATCTTCTGCACCCCTTCCTGGATGTAGTTCTCGCCGAAGGCGCGCTGACCGGCCTCGAACGCGGCGCGCACGGCGTCGGCGCCAAAGGTTTTGGACACCGCCAGCAGCGCCACCGCCTCCGCGGGGCGGCCCGCCTGCCGGCAGGCGGCGGAAATTCGGGCGTGAACGTCTTGAAGATTGCGGGCGATCATCGTCATAATGCCGTCAGCGTATCAAATCGTTAACCCGGTTGCGCCGCCCGATCTTCCCCACACACGCCCAGACCCGCCGTGGACATCACCCAACTGCTGGCATTCAGCGTCAAGAACAACGCCTCGGATTTGCACCTGTCGGCCGGCCTGCCGCCCATGATCCGCGTCAACGGCGACGTGCGCCGCATCAACGTGGAACCGCTGGACCACAAACAGGTGTTCGGCATGCTGTACGACATCATGAACGACACCCAGCGCAAGGTGTACGAGGAAAACCTGGAGGTGGACTTCTCGTTCGAGATCGACGGCCTGGCGCGCTTTCGCGTCAACGCCTTCAACCAGAACCGCGGCGCCGCCGGCGCGCTGCGCACCATTCCCAGCAAGATCCTGACGCTGGAGCAGCTCAGCTGCCCCAAAATCTTCGGCGACCTGGCGCTCAAGCCGCGCGGACTGGTGCTGGTCACCGGCCCCACCGGCTCGGGCAAATCGACCACGCTGGCGGCCATGCTGAACCACTTGAACGAGTCCGAGTACGGCCACGTGCTGACGGTGGAAGACCCGATCGAATTCGTGCACGAGTCCAAGAAGTGCCTGATCAACCAGCGCGAGGTGGGCCCCATGACCCACAGCTTCGCCAACGCGCTGCGCTCGG
>Ga0123354_10001887_pt1 | contig 26607 bp, 16 predicted proteins | sample TergutLab28metaG_2_FD_97872 | JGI IMG/M metagenome (GOLD analysis project Ga0123354, IMG submission 97872) | Labiotermes labralis P4 segment gut microbial communities from Petit-Saut dam, French Guiana - Lab288 P4 | ecosystem: Host-associated > Arthropoda: Insects > Digestive system > Gut ...
ACGAATTATGGAGAATTCGACGAAACGATGAATTAGAAGCTATAATTAAGGGGGAGAACATTGTCAGGTTCATTAAATGCCAAAGAATATGATGGCTTGGTCACATAGAAAGAATGCAAGACACCACAATTCCAAAAAAGATGTTGTACGGAAAGCTGTATGCAACAAGACGAAGAGGAAGACCAAAAATGAGATGGCTGGATGACGTGTCCACAGACCTGAGAAAAATGGGAATAAACAAATGGAGAGACAGAGCAAGGGATCGAGAGGCCTGGACGCATATTGTAAAGGAGGCCAAGGCCCACCCCGGGCTGTAGCGCCACCGAAGAAGATGATGATGACAGCAAAATGTTGCTGAAAAACATTACTCAAGCTAATATGACATGTATGTGAATGGCCTGAAACAAGAGAGATTTGCCTCACTAAACAGTACAAGGTGATGTAAGGCCCACAGCTATACAGAACATCAGAATATGTTTCAAGAACTGCATGTGTTTAACATGTGGCAAGATGCAAACAACTTAAATTATATAAGGCCTCATATCATTTCATTCTCATACAACCAAAGGCCTGGAATACTGTATATCTAAACATTTTACTGGACCAGACTTCATGCATAGGGGGACCAAAGAGGAAAAATCATGCCAATTACCTCACAAAAACCAGAAGGAGTAATGCAAGAGGATCCTATCATACTACACTCGCAATTCATGCCACTGTGCACAACACTGCAAATGATAAACTCCGCTACTAGAACTTACTTTTTGAGGACAATTTCTGATGCTCCCTTCGTAAAGAGTCTGTAACCTCCCCCTTGTCGTGGTATCACAGTGCTCATTGATTTTCTTACAGAGTTGAATGTGTAAACTCGAGTAAATGTTTCTTCCGGTATGTCATCCCGAACTGTCTGGTAATTTTTACCGAGTGCCTGCACAAACCCTAACAGTGCACACTCAGTTTTATTACCAACTTGCTTTGGCAACTCTCCTGGGCCATCCGGTGGCTGAAATCAGAAACCAATGTTAATCATACGCATCAACAAAACTACCCTGACAGGATTATTTAAAAATATGTCTGAGGTAGAATGTTCTTACCATAATACGAGATGTGTACGCTGAATTTACAGAAATGCCATGGATGAGTGAGTTCCCAACATGTGCCGGAATATCCGAAAACTTAGGAATTGTTTTACTTAACTTTTCGCATATGTACGACTGAACAACTGTCATCCTAATGAAACAGACAACAATGTGTGAGCCTTATTATTGTACCTTCAAAGCTTACTAAGTCCCAAAAGAATTATGTTACATCAACAAGCCATATTAATAAACACCTGTTTGTAGTAAGTGTCCCAGTCTTGTCAGAACAGATGGCAGTCGCATTTCCCATAGTTTCACAGGCATCAAGATGGCGAACAAGATTGTTATCTTTCATCATTTTCTTTTAAAAAAAAAAGAGAGAGAGAAGAGAAAGTTAATTTATATTCTTATGATAATAAATTGTACAATAATACAAAAATTTCCCAGAACTCATCTTTGAGTACAAAGAAAACCAGACCTGATGGTTCCTTCTTGGACGTGAGCACCACATACCTTTACAGAGTATGCAAGAGAAAGTGTAACAGCTAATGGAAGCCCTTCTGGCACCGCAACAACTAACACAGTCACACCGATGATAAAATACTTCACAAGTTCACTTGCGTGGTTACTTTTCCAGCCGCTCCCTTGAATCACATATGTATTTACACAGAACTGAATAACTAATATCACTACTGTTAGCATGGCAATCATGGAACCTAAAACACAACAAAAACATAAATTTATTTAGGTTTTATTTTTCCACAAACTCCACTGTGTCCTACATATACAACATACTGAAATTAATTTAGAGATCACACGAGATTTAGAATAGAACACACAACATGTATATATTTAGGTTTTATTTCTCCATGAACTCCTTTGGGCCGTAACAAGGTGGCTATTATGGAAGTAAATATGGTAACTGAATTCATACATATACAAATCAATAAAAAAGTACTGAGAAAATATTGAAGCCACTCTTCAAAGTTATATACTACCTGTATGAAAGCCCTCATTCCACACAAGTGCAGAAGCATATGTTACTGTATGTGGCCACTGTACATAGCTACAAAAATTAGAGTCAAAAAATGAAAAATGGTTCCTGTGCTACCAGCAAAATGCACTACAACTGCAAGTGACTTCTAATAACATGGTTTACTTAAGTAGCAGGTAGACATGAGCCTCTGTAATACCGACTGTGTGCCAATTCCAGTAGCCATGCAGTTTGCAGTGTATGTCTGCAGCTGCATGGTTGCTGGGATCATGGGTTTGAATCCCACTGAGGGCACAAATGTTTGGTGTTTGTCTCTTGCATTTCTTGTATGTAGTGTTGGCAGCAGCCTCTGCAACCAGCTGACCACTTGCTCAGAGGAGACCTACAAGGAAGTGCATGTGTGTGCGTGCGTGTAAGTGTGTGTAAGTGTGCATGATCTAGAAACCTCAAGATAAGGTGGTCTAGGACTGATTTGGGCTGTTATGCCATGGGGGGGGGGAATGACTGTTCATGACTTCAACAAGAAAAGCAATGTCATTCTGCAAGCCACAGTTTTATTCTTTACAAAATATTTGCAGCTATGTACAAAGTAATGCTTTATGTATATTACAGTCAAATACCAAGTACATAAATTACCTGCATAACCAATCTGGATGGCAAGTTTCGTCAGTTTAGCTTGGAGGACAGACTTCTCTTTCTTGTGGCTCTCTGCAGCTGGTGCAGGTTTATGGTTCTCCATGGCATCATCATGCTTATTGGGTGTGTTATCAGCAATGGGACCAGGCACACTGACATGGCTGTTACCAGTTACTGGTGCAGCTTCTTCCTCACCTATACACATGTCACAATGATTAAGGCTGTCCTTCCCAATGTATGGGAACAGGACAAATATTTTGTGTGCCCAGGGTGTACACTACAGCTCCAGACACAGCAACTGAAGCTCCAAGTAAAACACAACACTGTCAGTTACAGAAACTGGACAGTGTTTTCCAAGCTCTGCTCCTCAACAAACTGGAACATCATTCATCCCCCAGTGCCTAGTAAGTGTCCTTCAATTATCATACAATAAAACATGAATTGCAATAATTATAAACACGGTCATTCTGAACACTATTCTTTGTTTAAGTTTCCTTAGCTTAGTTTGTAGAATGTATGCCAGGCAGTGTAGATCTGACAACAGGCACTTAGCCTAAGCTTAAATTGCTTTGGCTGCCACTACAGAATTTTATCACATTTTGTTAAAGAAATTCAAATGTAATGAAATTGTGTTTGTAATTATCTCAATAAAAAGCTTTAACCTTAACACAGTCTCACAATCTGTCCAGTCACTGTTGCAGCAAAATAAATGACCAATGAAACTATGCTGCTAGCACTTGTGACTGAAACATAACTGTTTTACAAAGCTTAAATTCTTACACCTTAATGGCCAGGTAAGAAGCTACAGTGAAGCCATTATACAATATAAAAGCATGTTTCCCACAAACATAAACATTTTTAAGATAATGTCAAAATAAATCCCATTCCAGCTTTCAGAAAAGTATCATGCAGTTGTCCATGAACCTATTCAAAATTTTTGGAATAAAGTATGATCTGCAGCAGGGCCATGCAAACTTTTAACATTTGATACATCTGTACTATGCAAGCATTCAATGGGCATAAAACTTACCCATTGAAAGACATTCACAGGTATGTATAAAGTAATTTCTCTCAAGTCTGCCAATCATTAACCACCATTCATGCTTGTTAATTTACAAGTTGCTGAGTTCATGTATATGCACTGTAATTTGGATGACAAAATACAGATTTTGCAGAAATTACATTTCAAACATTTTAGTAGCTACTCATGGATTAGACAAGAAATGTGACGTCTGCCACTGTATTACTGGTAGCATTTCTGCTTTGTTTTTATTTGTTTCAGCATCAGAGGTATGACAGTATCATCTCCAGAGACATACTGCAGTTACTTTGCCTCTGCCAACTTAAAGAAATGTCCCCCCCCCCTCCCCAGCAGGCCACAAGTGCCTCAAATTCCATTCTCCATCAATCCATTTACATATATTATTGACGTTTTCCCTTGGTCCAAAACTTCCAGCTAGTGTACTTACAAGAGACCAACTTTCCCATTATTAGGAAATGAAAATCAGAAACACCGGCCATAACATATGCCAGGATCTATGTGGCACAGTGCAAAATGCTATTATGAAATTTCATTCTACATTTAATGTCATACCAATACCATGTTTATGTATGTAACATTAACTGGAATGGCATTTTAAATACTAAACACAGACTCAAAAAGATGAATACTTAGAACCTTTAAAGAAATTCTAAGCTCAAAGTGAATTTTATGGAATTTCTTAAATTCTTATTTAATCTTTGACATTTCATCATCTCAAACAGCAATTGCTGTGCCTGTTACATGACTTCTGTTGCCTTGGTTTTACTGTCAGACCTCCAGTAAGACTAGACACTGATCATCACATGTACATGTGATCTCTTCTGTGAGCAAAAGTATGATTATTCAATCTCTGTAACATTCCTTTGGAAGAAGTTCAAGTGTGGTTATGTAAGTTACAATGCAGAAAAGTTGTGATTGTAAAGAAAGAATTTTGGTTGTGATGATGGTCTTTAACCTTATGCACTACCATTACCAATCATACAAATCTCTCATATATTATGCCAGTCCTGACAATGTTCTCCAGTCTACAATAAGTTACAAACTTTCATAACAAAGTGTTCATACAGGATTTATAAAATTGACCAATATTCATTTCAACTCCTTGTAGGAGCTATCCCTTACATTACTATGTCAACATCATTACTTTCTGGTTGGGGCATGCACACTTTTGATAGTAATTATAACACCATCACACCTGAAGGACTAAGAATTATGTATCATATTCAATTTGTACTTTCTTAACTGCCATGTGAAGGCACTTCTTCAGTGAAAAGCTGTGGCCCTTTTACAGTAACTGGAATGTGATAAATATCACACTGTGTTCGTACAGAAATCAATAAAAAAAGTTTTATAGTCACATTATCAAACAATTGGTAATGAATTTTCTAAATACTTGTTATGATAACTGATTTTAACTATTTTAAAATTATACTCTCTGAATAAACAAATTTCAGCACTACTTTACAGCCAGTTGTTAAGAGCATTTTGCAAATGTATATCCCTTTTAAATTACTGCCACTACTCTGGACAGAATCATTATGTTTAAAGCATTTAGCAAAGGCATGTCCCTTTAAATGACTGGTACTAATCTGCACAGAATGGTTTTGTTACGAGCATTTAGGAAATGCATATCCGTTTAAATACTGGTACTACTCTGTACAGAATGGTTTCCAAGAAGCCATGCTCGGAGAAGCATACATTTTTAGTCTACTGTTATAAAATATGCACCTCTTATCTACAATGTAATACAGAAATAATATAGTAAAGAATAAAAATGGGATTTCACCTGTCAAACTCTTCTTCTTCCGCTGTTTCTTAGCTTCTGGACAGGGAATCATGCAAAAGGAAATCCATTAGTATTACAAACACAAAAAACAAATCAATATCACACATCTCAACACCTGGTCCACATTGGAAGCAGTATCATTCAAAGAAACACCAATAAACAATGTCAATAACAGATTTAGAAGGTAGAAAGTCAAATTTTGTGTGGATCACATACACCAATTTGTGAATTTGATGGTACCTTTGAAAATTCATATACTGCTCAACTCAGTGACAACAACAAATGGTATTTACAGACATGCTTGTGAAAATAATGGAACAACCATCCTTTTCTATCTGTCTGGTGTATTAATTTTTATGCACAGTAACTGCAGTTCAGTCCATTCTATGAGACTTTTAAATGCACATTGAAAATTGTCATTAAATTCACATGCACCGATGTACACAGAGCAGTACTGTTTTTTTTTTTTTTTAGTGCCTCTTCAAATCTACAAAGTGGGTTAATACGTACCAGGACAGACAGAAGTTATGGCCACAAAAATGAAATAAAATGAATGCACTTTTCACCTTCAATGGAATACGCAACTAACATGTCACAATACTAGATTTATGGACCTTGTCCATCATCTCATTCATCTCATATTTAAAGAAAATATTTTGGGAACAGAAGATTTTCAAAAAACAGACAATGGACAAAATCCAGCACTCGGTAAGTGTAACGTACCACTGTCAGAACCCTTTAGAACTGAAGTAAACTTACATCATCTATCTTACATCATACACGCACATACACACCATGTTCCCTTGTGTAACAGCCTTACCTCAAGTTGCCTCTAGCTAGACACTGTTCTGATACAACCACACTAAAACAAAGTAATTTCGCAGTAGGCAAATCAAAATTTATCTAGCATATATACATCATATATGTGTGCATCCTGTCACTATAACCAGAAAAAAACAATACAGAAGTGGCTATTGTACCTTCTGAAACCACAGTGAAGTTCAAATACTGAGAACACACACTAGCAAATGAAATTACACTGACAACAAAATAAAGGAAAGATTAAAATCAAGAAATGTTTGCTATGCTAGCATTCAGTTCAAAATATTCTGTCACTGCATCTCCTATCTCCCAGTATGCACAGATTAAAATATATGTAACTACAGTTCTATGTGTTGTTCCACATGTATATGAAACATGGTACCTCATATTAGGGAAGAACACAGATTTGCAGATTTTGAGAATAGAGCAATGAAGAGAATATTCAGATTTAAGACACACAAAGATGGAAAAAATTTCATAATTTTGAGCTTTGTTAATTTGAATTCCATCAAACATTAAGAGTGTGAATAAATCAAGAACAGATGAGATCTTAAGATCTTATAGCACAGAATAAGAATGAAGGGCATGGATGATATGAGAAATGCATATCAAATTTTTGTTATAATATCTAAAGGAAACAGACCAAAGAAGGCAATGACAATTAGATGATGATGATGATAATAATAAAACAGATCTTATAAGGTGTGAGGCTGTAGAATGGGTTCATATGACTCAGGACTGGGACCAGAGGTGGGTTCTTGTGGAAATATTATGCACTGAACCTCTGAATTTAATAAAAACATGACAGTTCATAATGCACTGGATGAACATACCAATGACTCTGTTTCAGGTGCTTAATTGCATACAGGAGCAGATATGTAAAAGAAGTCCTTGGTGGAAAACAATATAGAAAGGAGAAGGCTTTTCTAACAAATGATCCCATTGTGACAGAAGAGCCATTAAATAAATATGTACTGTGAAGGAAACACCTTTGTTGAATTTTGCAGAATATATTTTCATTACACATCCAGCAAAATGTATGATCATAAGGTTACTATGATGTTAAATCTAAGGAACAGTAATCCAGATTGCTTGGTACATACAAAGGAGCACACAAAAAGTTGAGCCATTCAAACTTTATTCAACTTCAAGATTTTTCCCACCACCTTAACAAATTGCCTTCATACCCACATCACTGGCACAATGGTAGTGTGGTGCACAGCATAGTAACTTCGAAGATCTACTGTACTCACCAACACAGTTTAAACACCCTTAAGACACCAAACAAATGGTTCAACATTTTGTGTGCCACTATGCATATGTGAGTAATGTGATGAATTGACATTTTTCGATGTGCACAATGAAACCACTCAGCACATGTAATTATAAAATAGTTACCACAATAACTTATGTGCTTCACAAGTCAGCATGTAGGCAGAAATAGCAAAAGTACTGGATGCATGTAATATTATAAAATAAAATTACAACTGCAGACCAGCTTACGCAAAGCTACCACTAACGCTGCCTGGGCAACGTGGTGACAATGATCTATACATCAATGAGAGATATGAACTGGGTATCTTCGAATTACATGAACATTTTGTTGTAAAGCACAAATATTATTTTCTTTGTTACAAGGAATGCTTTTGACACGTACCGAGAGAATAAGAATTTTTAAAATTTTAACACTGCTGTCATGACCATTATTTTGTTTCCAAAAATAAATTTTATGCCAAAATGGAAGGAATAAGAAAAAGATGATGATCATGCAAAAGATGGAGAGATAACAGAAAAGAGACTTATATATAATGGGAATGAAAAACAGGCAGGCAATGGCCAGAGACCACTGGAAACGGTGGAAGAATGTATGGAAGCCTAGGTCCACAATGGACTGTAGCTCTTGAGAAGAATAATAATTTTTATGCATCCTCACAAAAAACTGTAGCAGCTTTGTTGTTGTCCCAATATGACAGGAGGAGAAATATGTAATAATCTGTTATACAATCATTAATAGGGTCATCAAATAAAGAGAACAGGTGGGTTAAACCTTGGGAAGAAAGGTCATTAGTGCAGATTGAATAATTACATTATAACTGATCTTAAACAAATGATGTGTAAAGATCTGACCTAGATTAATTCAGCTCAGGATATGATGAATGGCAATAAACTGCCAAGCTCTATAAAAATTGGGGAATTTCTTAATGGGCCTAGGAAATATTAGTTTCTCACAAAAGGGTACGTTCTATGGACCTGGTTACTTTATGTGATCAATGAAAGCACTAACCCTTGCAAACTGTTGCATTACATTCAGCACATATTATGTGTGTTATCACTGTCAGGCAGGTAATTACTATGATCTTTTGTAGTTTGAACATGAATATCTAACTTTTGTCTACACATATCTCACACTGAAATGAAATCTTCTGACAGGAAATGATACAATGCATACTTTACAGGGACGTGTCATATTCCAATACACATCCAGTGAAAACTGTATTTTTTGCTTCTTTCACTTTCATGATAATAATGAACCTTCATTTTCAAGTGCAGTTGTTACACAAGGAAAAACAGTGCATATGGATACCACCTGACAACATCTGTCTACAAGCAAAACTACCAGTACATAAATTTCACTCTAGCCTACAATGAATTTTCAAATGTACAATCCATGCTTACTGGGTAAAGGTACGTGCTTAATCCCTTTCGCTTTTGTTAACAAACTGCTCCTACATAGGACAGAACTATCCAATGTGCAACAGATGATTAACTGAGGAAGTATGAAAAGTCAATTCCATACAAAAATCATGACATTCAAAGATGATTTTGGTTAGAGAAAGTTCAGGCTTTATCAGATTGTGTGTGTGTGTGTGTGCACGCGCGCATGTGTATGTGTATATATGTATGTGTATGTATGTATGTGTGTGTGTGTGTGTGTGTATATATATATATATATACACACACACACACACACACATACATACATATATCCATAGATACATGGCTCTAATGCTGATCCAGATTAACAGAATTCCATTTCTCTGTAGTTTTACCACATCTATCAAGAGAAATAAGACATATCATTTGCAACCACAGTCCTTTCCAGGTCGATCTGCAGGAACTGATATTAAATGTCACAGCATATACAGATTAGAGTAGTGTTCGTGATGGGTCATTTTTGTGGATTAAGAATAGTATAAACTATGCAAAATTCAAAGATCATACAGTCTGCAGCACCAAAAGAGATCATGACCTACACTCAGATAAAATCCATAACAGGATACAGGATGTGCATCAATCATTGCATATACTGTCACATAGTTTTAAAACATGGAATATTTTCAATCCAGAATGTAACCAAAATTTCTAAACACAATTTCATGAACAATGTATTAGACAGGCTGTGGGCTGCATGACCGAGAAATTCCAGTTTCATTCTTGGTAGGGGCAAGAGATTTTTCCTTTCTCCAGAATGTACACAGCAGCTATGGGACCCACACAGCTTCCAGTAAAATGGTTACTGGAGAATCTTATCTGGGGTAAAGTGGTCAGTTCATGGAGCTATACATGCACTTCTATTTAGCACAGAGGTTAAGACAGCTAAACAGCTACACCTCCACTCCCCTGTGTGCCATCATGACATGTATAGGTTTAACTTTACCTTTATTTCCAAACACACTGCTGTTCTGTATAGAATTTAACAATCTTACCAGTTCCACAGTTTGCATACTACTCTATATATACTGGAAACAGAAGAAACAGTCAGCATGCCCAGTATCAAAATTATAGTGTTCAGTGACCTCTTCATTGTGTCCCAAAAATATATGCTAATAATGAGTGGCATTTATGGTAGTAAACATGTTATAGCAGTTAATGAATTCAGAGAAATCAAACAGTATGTAAACAATTTTCAACAAAAACAGAAATGTCATTAAATATAAGTGTAAAATACAAAAGACATACTTTAAAAAATTATTCAATGAACAAGGTCAAAATGTCTTATTACGCAATGTGACAAAGTACACTCTTCGATGCTTAAAGTCTTTCACATTATGATAGCCTGGTACTCAGCAGTATTAGGACCATCTACCATTCTTTTTCCAAATGTGGCCTTATAAAGCTTTAATCTAGTCTACTACTATAATGACAGCTACTCTAAAATAATTGTTTGTAAACAAGGGAGGAAAGCATTCTTTCTAACAATAATCAAAACTGCACCCAACCCAGTACATGGTTCTTGTAATAAAATAAACTTCAGAAACATGTTAACAAACTGGAACATGCTGGAATTCTGCACAAACTGGGAATATAAACACAGATCTAATTCATGCAAGGAAAATCCCAACTACAGAGATCACCTTTCTTCCGCTTCTTGAGCTCTGCTTCTTGCTGGTCAACCGCTGCTCCAAGAAGGGTAAAGATAATGCCAGCTTGTGAGTTCACTCCTACAGCTGCTACCATCATCTTGCCACTGCCCTCCATCACATGAGTTCCTGTAGAAATATGTCCTGTTTCTTATCTCCAAACCTGACTGACTTGTTCAAATCAGTTAGTTGGAAATGGGATTATGTCTCTGGCAAGAAAGTGGACATGTTTCCTTTCCATCTAGCCAATTAATTTAAGATGAAGGATAACAAAGTGAAAGTTGGAATTTATGTTTCTGAAGGGAACATTCGAAATGAATGTGAAATCAAGAAAATGTAAATTTATGTTGATATTTTTACAATATATATTCGGTTGACAGATTATTTGTTCACTTTACTTAAAATAAAAATTTATACAGCTATTGAATTAAAGATGCTACACTAGCAATCTGTCATATTAGAAATATAACCTAGCTCACTTCTGTGGTATGACCATTAAAGTACATTGCTGCTTCTTTACTTTCTGCTGAACCCTGTACCCCTTGTTCTGAGTGAAAATGAAGACAGTTATTGTGTCATCATGAATACTAAACTTTATGAGGTATATCCTCACTGTGCCAATGCCCTCCAGGGTTGGAAAATATTGCTGGAGGTTCACTTCTCCACCACTTCCTCTTCCTCCTCTGACACATCAGCACCATAACTAAACTTTTAATGCATTATTTGTTCTGTATTTCACACATTACATCATCAATATCACAAGATGAATTATCTTAAAATAAGCGTGCATAACTTGCAGTCACTTTTAACGTGCATACAAAGTCACTCTTCACTACACAGGCTTGGTGTCAGCAGGAAACATGACTCCATTTGGCCAGCATTACTTTCAAGCCACAAAACAGTAAGCAAATATGAAGACAACACAGAAGATCAGAATTTATAACTATCACAATTTTTTTCCATCATTCCAAACTGAAAGTACTTGAAATGTCACCAACAGGTCGGATCATGCTCAATCTGAACTACGATCCAGGAACTGGGTGTAAAGCACAAGTGTATAGGTATGCACTGCATAACAATGTTTCTGTCAACAACGGACCGCATGTACAACAGTGGTCCCATAAGATTATAATATAATATTATTAAAATACTTACCACTGTGTTACAATTACCTACAGTATTCAGTACAGTAACATGCTGTACAGGTTTGTAGCCTAGGAGCAATAGCCTATACCAGATAGCCTAGGTGTGTAGTTGGCTATACTATCTAGGTTCGCACAATGACGAAATTGCCTAGCGACGCGTTTCAACGTATCCTCATGGTAAAGCAACACATATCTGTATATGAATGTTCTGGTAGGACTGATAAAACCATGGGTGGAATCAAGGAAAATGCAGATGTGAGGAATGTAAATCCAAGTTTACTGTACACTAAATATGTGAGCAAAACTGAAGATGTGAAAAAGTAGAGAAATGTTATGAATTGTTTGGGAGGCCATCTACACATTTACATTTGTAATGGTACTAGATATAAAGTAATTACTAAAAAAATATTTATGTTCTCATTAGGCTCGTCTCTTCCTGGAATGGCTTAGTGTGGCAGCAACATATCGTGTCTGGCATTAAGCAAGTACCTAATTTGAACCAAAGCAAGTAACTAGCCATCCAGCTTAAGATTTTCTTCTGCTTTGTTCAGTCCTTGAGCGACAACTACAACACCCCTTCAAATGTACTATTCACATAATTCTACTGTATCTCATTTGAAGCTGCAGCATCCCAGCACTGAGCAGTCTGATGCCACAGTAACACTCTAGACTTGTATTCAGAAGCGTCTGGATTGAATCTTGGCCAGAATACTAAGTTTCTGACTGAGTGTTTTATGGGCTTCTCCATTCCACCCAGGCAAATATGAGGACAGTACCTATGCTAGGCCACAGCTGCTTCCGAACAAGTCATTTCTGAACCATCATTCATTAATAATCCTACTATCATTGCTACATAGCCTGTGGCATTGACAATGTTTTTTTTTTAAAAAGGGCACAAAGAAAAACAGCCCAGCTACTGATACAGCTTTACACAGTAAACAAGTAACAAATCTTTATTTCTTACAACTGCATTCCTTATGTTGATTTGTTCTGTTAGATATGATAATTAGTTACCGGAAACAACTGCAAGTCACACGAAATAAATAGCTCTTCTATTCATTGTGCAAATTCAAGATATTATATAGCAACGTACCTGAGAGAAGCATCGGGTCAAAATTCTCTCCTTTCTTCACATGATCTGACTCACCAGTCAGAGATGATTCATCTACTTTTAGGTCATTACTTTGAATAAGAATGCCATCTGCTGGTAAAAGATCACCATATTTCACCTGTGAAATAAAATAGGGCAGTTGAAAAAGAGTACTATTTTAAAGAAATGGATGTTATTTGAGATAAGTGAAAAAAACACTTACTTGACATATATCCCCTACAACAATATCACCAACTGATATCTGTTTCACCTCTCCTGCTCGAATCACAGAGAACTTGTGCTCTCCTTCAATTCTGCTCTGTAACCCTCGGAATTGCCGTTCCTTGGTATAATCATTGAAGGCTGTTACAATCACCACAACTATAACTGAGATGAGAATGGCCAAGCCTTCAATCCATCCATGATTCCCTTCATCCTCATCATGTTTTTTCCCTCCTAGAACAGCAAGAAATCACAAAAGTGAAAACTGATATCGGTGTGTGCATGACCACATTATCTTCCAAGATGACAGCAGTAAAAGCAATGTACAATATGTGCAGGCATCAAAAATAGGTAACTATCATCATACAGCTCTTTAAAACTACTACAACAGAATTCATGAATTGCAATTTAATGTATCATAAATTCACATCAAAAAAGAGAAAAGGGCCTAAATTTTTTTCATGTGTATTCATGCATAAAACCTATTCATCAGCTTTCTGAATCCACATGGTAATGGAAAAGATACAAGAAATTAGAGCTGCATTTAGTTTTTAAGAAACAGTGCCTGAGAAAGAACTTTTATGTCTTGCCATGTCTATCTTTATCAAAACACTAGTAATCTCTCTTCCTGTATAGATAACCACAACTGCAACCAATTTTATGTTCAGGACTGCACTTAAATAAAATCCTCGACTTCTCACCACACATTTAGTACCATATAACATATGATATTTATATCTCATGTAAGGAAATATCACATGTGACAGTGAATTGTCAGTAATATTTACCAGCATGCTGATAATGCAAGTGTCACCTACAACAGAACAATAAGAAGTAAACATACTGCAAGGTTTGGGAACAATAAGATACTTCCGGTATGAACACTTACAAACGTACGTTTGGAAATGTGGCGCGTTCGCTCCTGTACAGTCAGAATTTGCACCATTTAAAATACAGAGAAATAAACAGTATTGTAAGATACCTTACAGTGTATTTTGCTATACCAATTATGGATTCTTTATCAGATACATTAGACCATGCTCCCTGTGTTTTCTTTAGTAATTCAATAGCATCTAGCTTTTTTTGTCTTCACTGTCAACTTCATATCAATCCACTGCAAATGGAACTCTGGCACTTCAGACAGCTTGTGTTTCCCTGTTTTGAAGCAACAGCATAATTGCGCATGACTGGAACTCTATATGTGCCCAGACCAGGGTTGTAACTGCTCAGGTATGCAGATATAAATACAAGTCTTCATGTACAGTAGTTGTTAGAATTATCCATTCTAAATTTAAAATGAAGCAGCTCGACAATTTTTTAAGTTCTCCAATGCCAAATTTCATGAAAATATATTCAGGAGTCCTTCAGCTGTTATATGCATACAGCCAGACAGATGGACAGACAGACAGCAATTTTGAGAGGCATTCTGCAGGGATGCGAACGCACCTAAAATCAGGTTTCAGTAAGACAATTAACAGAAGGCTCAACACACTGAGGCAGCATGCTTCCGGACGTGCTAAAACTTTTGCCACTGTACAACATCCCCTCTACAAACAATGGTGGACAAATGGTGTGGGGACAAACAACAGTACAGCTCATGGCCTAAAAAAGAAAATTAATCTGCAAGGGAGACAGAAATTAAAGGGCTATCCCTTTCCAATGCAGTAATATTTGTGCTACAATAATATCTACTTAGTTATATGCATATGTTCAAATTAGTCCAAGCTGCACATTTACCACACAGACATTTGATCATATTTTCCATGTGCATGAAGTTTACTGCTTACAACTGTCAAAGCACATCAAAACGACATAAACAGTCCTATTTCATGGACTTTGTGGTACTATTCTGTAGAGATACAATAAATAAAATCAGCATTACATAACAAAAATATTACCTCAAGCATAATACAGACTTTTTAACCTCCTTACTCTATACATTCACTCAACACACTGACAAAACACACTTAATGCTCAACATTTAAACGTGGAATTCTAAGAAGTAATCTACACACACACACACACACACACACACACACACACACACATTATGTTACCAACAGGTTTCACAAATTAGTTAGTCAAAAGTGAAGTATACCACACATGGCTGCCACAGTACTATCAAGACATGACCATAAATAATGTACAATGGGTCAGAAATCAAATGACCCTGAGCTCAGTTTGAGGGAGTGGGGGAAGAAAATTGAGGACAATTCCTACATTCTTCCAACACTAAACAGTCTATTCCATATTCATGCCAGTGATGGCAACACCATCCTACGACATTACATATTACTAAATACAACTGAGATTGTTCAAAACCCCCTTCCCAAATCACACAACACAGAAGTTTTTTTAAAAACTATGAATTTCTGTGTTATAACAATCTTCTGCAATGGATCTTCAGAGCCTTCACTGTTTCCAGCCAACATTCTGTAGCTACAAATATTGACATTCTGATCAGCTGCTGAAAACTGTTAACATTTACATCTTGGTACAGCAATGTTACTAGTTCCCTTCAACTGTATAAATAAAACACTTGGAACAACATCAGTGAATGGGCACGAGGGGAGTGACTACAACAAAATCTACTGAACACCCAAAAGCTAACGTATTTACCATCGTTGCTGTTATCGGCTGAAGATGGCAATCCATAAAAATAGAAAACATGAAAGAGGTTAATTGCCACTAACAATATATCAACTCCTACTGAAAGAAATGTTCTTCAAACCAGATCACACACTTTACTACTCAAATTCCTCAAATTAATATACTTTACCAATGTTCCTGCTAACTCTCTGATTTCATATTACATGACAGCACTATCCATGGCTGGAATAATGTAGTTGGTATAGTGATGAGGCTGGACAATTCCTAGCCTGAGCAAGAGATTTTCTCTTTTTCAAAGCATATGACCCCATCTAGGACCCACCCAGCCTCTAATTTGGTAGGTACCAGATGTTCTTTTCCCAAAGGTAGTGTGTGAAGGTATAGAAACCACTCATTCTATCTAGTGTGAAGGTTAAAAATGAGGGGAGTTATACCTCAATTTCCCCATGTGTCTTCCCATGCACATAAGAGCAACTGTACCTTTTACTTACAACAGTACTGTCATTAATAACCTTGCAAATCTTCTTTTTTAGGTTTATTCCAAGGGGGAGGGAGGCTGCCACAGGTAAGTAAGTAAGTTAAGGTCCAGGGTTCAAAAAAAAACATCTTCTGGAAAGTGTATGGGTATGAGAACACAAAAGCACCAATGGATAGGAAGAAATGTGTAATTCACAATGTTGACGTGAGCACGCAAACTCCCATACAGTCACAGTTTTACTGACTAACTAAACTATCAAAGTAACTTCAAAAGCCTAGTAATTCCTCCTGAATCAAAATGGAATTGAAATTTCAATTATTTCAATGTACTACATGCAACACAATTAAAATTCTACAGGTGAACATACTTATTCAGCATTCATTTGAAAGGTTCACAGTCCACTTTCACATATGGTCTAGAAGCCCAAACCAGGGATTAATATTAGAAATTAAACACACTGTATTTTTTAAAATGAAATAATTCATTTTAAAATGAAGGGAACTCTTGTTTGAAGTTTGAGAAATACAAGCCAGCCACTTTATAATAAAGCTCTTCATAACTTACTCTTCTGCAGACAATTAGCATTTTTTTGGTGTATATTAAATTACTTTCTGAGAGTATTCCCTAAGCATCATATAATAGAAATGCCATGGTGCACTATTTTTTCCAATTTCAAGTAATTTTTGCGTCACACCACTTCAGAATAAGTCTTGTGATAGTACTGAACCACCTGTTAGGTTTAAATTCATATAATGAAAAATAAACCAGAAATTTAACCAAATCAGAAGCCCAAATAATAAAAAATAGGCCTACTGGTTAAATGACAAATATGACAATGGAGCAAAGAGTGAAAATGAAACAGTACAACTTTGCGTGTATGGAAGGGAAAAAGAAGTCAAGAGGTTTTGTGTATGTATAAGTACAAGGTGGAAAGTCTTTTACTGTGTTAAATGATACTGCAGCTTAATTCACCTAACACATCTGTTTGTTTTACTGAAATGCACTGGCTGATTAACATCCTCATATATCACAGAAAAAGGAACTAGGAAACTGATGAAACTTCTAACACACAACAGGAGCTGCAGAATGTCAGAATTCATAAGACATGTAAAGTGTAATTTCTTAGAAAATGCACACTGGTTATCAATCACACAACACACTCTTTGTAAACCGTTTATTGTCTGGCAACTAGTTACAAACTTGAGTATAGGTCATCATCAGGCGAATTATACAAGAACATAAACAGAAACTAAGTACCGTGAAATAGGAGATCAACACCTTATTACACTAAAAATACATAAAAAGTGCATATACAATATAAAGGTACATTGTATAAACATTTATAATGTATTTTTATTGTAATAAGGTGGAGATCTCCAACTTCACAGTACTTAGTTTTTGTTTACATTCATGTTCTTGTACAATTGACCTGATGATGTATCAAAGTATACCTTTACACAATGTATATACATTTCTTATTAAATATATCTTTAATGTAATAAGTGGAGAGCTCCTACTTCATGATACTTAGTTTCTGTTTACATTCATGTTCTTGTATAACTGGCCTGATAATGACCTATACTTGAGGTTGAAACAAGTTGCCAGACCATAAACAATCACAAAGAGTGCGCTGTGTGTGATTGATAACATCTATGTGCACCATGAATGTTACATGAACGGGGAAGTTGGACACAGAGATCTCAGATTATCTTTTTACTGTATGTGTTGTGTGTGGTAAACATATTAGAAATCTGTGGGCAATGATAGTGGTTTGAGTTAATTTTAAAGTTACGAGCCAGTAGCAATAAGGAATAATGAATACACGTGATGTCTAAGATATGCAGCTCTACAATACAATTCTTTGCATTCTCCTTGAAGTATCCATAAAAGGCACATGAGTTAGTTTCTAGGGGTGGAAATGATCCCAGACCTCCTAAACTCAAAGTTTTAAGTTCTGCCCACCTCACCACATTTCACAGAAAAAGGCACTTGAAGTGCAGGAACATATGTCTCCATACACAGAAAACCACAGGTACCACAGTAGTGAGCAAGCACTCATTCTGTTTCTTATTTATGCAACACCTGCATCCTTTTTTGTTTCAAATATATCTTAGTTTAAACCATGCTGGAACCTCATCAGTGTCCAGTGGTTTCAGAAGTACATCTATTGTTCTAGTGTTATGGAAAGACATTACATTCTGCCTATATTTTTGTATGCCCGATCATTCAAGATGCGTCCATTCAGCACCAAGTTTGAGGCTGAGTGGAGTTATACTTCTACTCCCCCTTTATGCCTTCGTGACATATGTGAGGCAACTTTACCTTTACCATAATTAATGAGGTGTCCACTCCTTTAATTTCAGTACACTGCATTAACCAAAAGTTTTGAGTTAATTTCTGCAGACTACTCTCACTGAACCAAATGTCCTTGTTATTTTTCCAGTTTGTTTAAACTTACATCATCTTGCAGATTTCAAGTTTGAAGTCCCACAACTAGCAGTAATGTACCAGCTGTTACTGACAAATTGTCAGTCCAAAGGCCTAGACTCATTGCATTAAAATATGTTTTGTTCAATGCTGAATGTGGGATGTATTACCTCACTATCACTACTGATCAGGAAGGAAGAGGAAAATAATGAGACATGAAGTAGAAAAAGCAGCACAAAACATACAGAAGGAGAGGTTGGAAACCCAACAACATATTTAAATCAATAACAAAAATGAGACAATGAAGTGGCAAGTAGCAGAAGAGCAAAATGAAGTTAAGGCATAAGGCTGTAAAATGAGGAACAGTATAAGAAGAAAACAAATCACTTAATGAGGTTGTGGGGTCCAAGAGGGATGCCCAACATAAAGGTTAAGGTACTGAAGCATCAAATGATATTGGCTGGATGAGTATAAGTGATGAACCATGAGAATGTAGTGGTACGAAGCCATGATCTTTCTCATGGTGGCCACATATTTTCCAAAAATCTAGATGCCACCTCAAAATTCTAGTTCCCATTAAGGTGACACGAAACAAGTTCCATAAATAGGCCACTTTGCACAAAATTTAGTCACCACGGTGACCTGGCACCTGGGACTTACGCACCCATGCCCCACTTTCATGTGATTTGATGAAATTTATCTGTAGAAACTGAAGGAAATAAAAAATCAAGATGTTCAACATTAATGATGCATAATCAGAGTTAAACACTACTGCAGAAAACTGGTGACTTCAGAGGGTTATTTGAACTAGGATAAATAACCTGAATTCAGAACACAGAAGTATGAAGTTACAAACAAAACAATCAGAAAGTGTGGGTGGTGAAAATGAGAACATCAAAATTATAAACCATGAAAAAATATGGATAATTACAGCTGCAATCTGTTAAACAGAATGTGGACTGGCGAAAAGGTGAGATAAGCAAGAATGGGAGAAAACAATACGAGGATGTGTGTTTATCTTGACTGTAGTGACAATTTAAGATTCAATTTACACATTTTACTTTCAATATTATATACCTATCTTACTGTATTCAATACTGTAAATATTCATCACATAATTGTTAAAACATCTTAATGAAAGGTCAAATATTCACTGCTGTAGAAATATTTGTTCCATCAATGACATTTCTTATTTACAAAGAGATTAAAGCACCCTCTCTCACACTGTCCTGAGAAAGTCCAAATTGTATGTGAGAGGATGTTTGGTGGGGAAGCATTAGACTTCATTAATGAATATTAGACAAGACCTGCACTCTTCTGGGTTGTTATGCAGCATACAGTAATAATTCCTTGGTTATGGAATTACAACTACATGCTACATAACACAGCAAAGCGCACATCTCATCTACATTGTGGCAGAAACCTGAGATCACACACAGTATTACAGAAGTTACTTTAGGGTAGTACAAAATATGCTGAAGATGAAGGCAGGAAGCTTCTCCGAAATGCCTGCAACTAATTATCATCTGACATGGTGTCATAACCGAGAAGACTTTGATCTTCATCAACACTGTTGCGAAAACCTCTGAACTACATACTTCTGGTACATTCATTGAAAACAACCTGGTCTACTTTCACTGTATTGTACATATTTTCTGCACCCAAATTTTCTCAGTATTCTTGATCATTTCTGTTATGACCTTCAATTATGTCCCATAATCTGTGGCAATAAAAAAGAACCATACAATTCCACATACAAAATTCTCTAACTTCTTCGCAACATATGGGAGTACAAATAAGGCAGCATGAGTGTTCAAAAACCATCTGAGACAAAAAAATTTATACAATCACATTTGTATGGTGGCACAGACATGAAGAACGATGAAATCTACAGCACCTACATGTCACTTGTGTTGACCAATAGCCTTGATCACCTTCAAAACTACACATATTTGATCAAATGACTGGTTTACCAAAATTTCAGACACTTAACATTTGTGAATTTTAACTGTCCTACTAATAAATATGGCCAATTCTTGTTACACTCACAAATAACCCGAAAATTATTAACCTACTGTATTGAAGAATTACTTGCAACCACTACCTGTAATAATCATAATAAATTTCAGATTTGAAGTGACTATGATATTTCTGTCTTCTGGGATGTGCCACTATGCTGTCTGGTAGCAGTGTAGTGGAGTTTAAGAGGAACCTGTTACATTGTCCCAGTATTGGTGCACTTCTGCCAGACTATGCAGTGTCACAACCTGAAGATAGTAACCTTCGTAGCAAATTTATTATAATGCTGCAAACTTTACCATTTCTTATGTGACTTTGCAACACTTTTCTGAAGTTGGTAATTATCAACTACACTACCACAAGCAGTCATCACTTTCTAGCATTCTTTAATAAAATAACTACATTCTGATTAAATACGTAGAAAACAAAGCTTTACAAAAAGTTACATGGTCACAACCATGCAGTTAAATAATACAAAAGTCTTCAAATTACATTTCATGTTAATTTTGTATATGAAATATTTCGCTCAAACTGTGCAAGCTGTGAGCCTGCAACAGCAAAGGCAGTCACGCCAAAACTGATGTTTAGCCAGCAAGTTCATTCAGTCACATGACTTCTGAGGGTTTGCAACAAAGCACAATGACTAATAAAACTCAACTAAAATTTGATGTTCCTCAAAAAATTTGCTGACAACAACCTGCATATAAAATAAATTTTCTGTAACTATTATTACACACAGGTTTTTCTGGTGAATAAGCAGAAAAAAGTTCAAAACAATATTCACATTTTACTTTAAATCATCATATTTAACTGTGTACTAAACAATAATGTTCATTCATATGAGTTTACAACAACTCAAACAAGAAAACGGAAGCCGTTTAAATAATTACAAACAAGGTGGCTCATTAACCAACTTTATGATGCATGGTCCTTTATGAGAAGCTGCCACTCACCTAGTCAAAGAGGCTAATAGTGTGTTCAATGGTGTCCACCACTGTTCCCTATCCCAAGGAAGATGATTCAGTCCAGATCTTCATGACTCATTTCTTTGACAAATTTGAATACTGTCCTTCTTAACCTATGTCTTAAACGTGGTCCTCTTTCCTTCAGTTTTCTTATTAAAATTTAGTACACATGCTCATCTCCCTGTGTCAGCTGAACACTCCACCCAAATTTTCTTACTTCAATTGTTTGTCCTAATAAAAACTGAAGTGCAAAATACAAATTCCCAAGAGGTGCAAAAAAATTCCCCTTTTCTAATGGACCCAGACCAGCCCTATATTCAGCGGGTAATGACAGTTCTTTGCTGGGGTAAAGCAGTGGTCAGTGCCATTTAGTGCCAAGGTGAAGAAGGCATGGTGCTGTATCACCACTTCGCCATACACCTACATAGTGTGGTGCTTCAGTCAGCACATGCACAACTTAACTTTCTGCCTCACTTTGACTCCTTCTTAAGTCAACAAATGGGATAGTCTATAGTAGAGTACAAAGAAAGTTCTCTCTCATCATGACTGATATCACATGTTTCTACAAACACAAATTGAGTAAGTTACGATTCAGTCAAAATCCATTACCTAATGTAATTTCATAACTTCCTGCACGAATACACAATTTGTTTCATATAATTGGAGGACATAACATGGGTACCTCAGACGTAAATCACGCAGAATTTACATCTAAGGAAGGCTGATAAAACACTTCCTCACATTTTACAACAAATTATTTTCGCTGCCATAAATGCTTGATTTCAGATTACTTATTAAAATGTACTTGTCAAAGTCAGATGCCTTTACAGCTTGTTTGTTTATTAATATATATTTATTTATGGTTCATTTAGCAACATTTTAAACAGCTCAGGTTAAATATCTTAAAACAATATGAAAACTGGAGAATAATACATTGGAAATAAGGTGCAAGGAAGTGGTTCTGGTATAATTTAAAGTACTGTGCTGGAATATGAATGGTGGGACTGAGGGAAGATATTAAAAATCTGTCTCTGGGCCAAGTGTGAACAAGGAATCTCCTGAATATGAAGCAGATTGTTATACTACAGACTGTAAACTTCTATAATGAATTTCTATTATACTGTGTGTTATAAGTACTGACTGTGCAAATGGTCTGACAAAAATCAAATTTGAGTACATCAAGTACCAAGTCTCTGATGTATACAGGAAAGTAAACGGTGTGTACAACGTGACTGTTGAAATTAACTGAACACCTAGTACAATATACACACAAAATTCATCACACCTGTTATTGCTGATGAATATATTCATGATTCCCACTAGATGTCTCCCTCAAAACAATGCTACAACCAGGAAATATGTAAATACTTGTAAAATATCTATATTCAACAGTACTGACAAATTTCTGTACTTTGTTCATTGAAACGCAAACAACACTACTGTTTATAACACAAATATATCAAAACAGGTTAAATTAAATCCACATTACCTGCTTCTGTGAAGTCCAACAGTCAAGACCGAGAAAAAAAAAACCACTCAATCGGAACACAATTTCAAATAGAAAGAAACTTCATTCAGCATAATCTACCATGACATCCAGCTACTACTACAATCATAACCACAAGAAGAAGAAAAAAATGTTTCTTTTACATATAAAATATGATTCAACATAAACCTAAAGAACCTGGGGAAGAAAGCAGTCACAGTATGAACAAGGTACAGTTCCAGAATTTTTGACCAAAGTGTTCATAGTCTTCCAAACAATGTTCTTCAAGAGACTTCTCCACCAAACTACTGTATATGTTCCTCATTTCCATAATACCCAATTCATCACAGCCTCTTAGATTTCACTACATGAGCAAAAGAACCTGTATGTTTTATAACGATTATTATTTTGAAACATCCTAACCTCATCTCTCTTGCAGCTGGGTACTTCCTGAATACTTTGCTTTAGAACACTTGCAGTTTAGGGGTTTCTACCAGTAGAACAGACAACATTCCCCTGTCACAGAAAACAACTAGGAAAAATATAAATTTGTATTTCAGCATTCTGCTGATAACTGTTTATACACAAAACCAATTCTATTATCTACTGCCAGTCCAGTATCATTAGAACTTCACATTATACCTAAAAATTACAAACTTTAGGGGAAAAATGTTCTGCACAATTTGATATAAATGTCAGAACAAAAATTCTTAAGAGACAACATGATTATTAATAAAAATAATGTAACAACCTTGTAGCAACAAAAAATTTTAGGCACAGGTTGATTTGATGATTATGGAGAAATGAAATAATTTCCGAACACAGGGTCCTTATTTCATAACTACCGTTTGTCACTCCCTGCCGCTACTCTGCTCATGTGGATGGTTGGCCTGGTGGGCTCTGTTGATACTATACTGTGATATTGCCATACATACATATTTACATAAAAAAATTCACAACATACGAGACTAATACGTATTAACTCAGTATTTCAACACACTGTAAGAAAGGAGTGAGATGCAGATACTTTACATTTGTAAGCATTCTTATACCAAATACCTTTGTATGTTAACATATGTAAAAGGCTTGACACAGCACTGCATGCAGCAGTGAAGCAGAAGCTACTGAAAGGATGACTATTAATGAATTTACAGTGAACTCTTGGGGTACGCATTGGTACAGTTAGTTGAGGCACTTAACTACATGCCGGAAAGTCATAAGTTTGATTCCCATTGGGATCACTGGGATTTTTCATTGACTTAAACCTTATGGCCGTACTATGGACCTGGGGTCAACATATCCTCTAACAGGAACAAGTACCATGGTATCTCCTTGGGGGAAAGGTGGCTGGTGCATAGGGCTGACAACCTTGCCACTTCATGTGCCGACTGTCTACAAATTCTGGAAACCCCAAGCTCCTTGTGTCCTAAAGGGCCTGTCCAGGCCTGTACAGGGATTGATCTACATCTTGGTAGTGAATTCTTACTGAATTACTAAAGCTGCTGAAGTATACAACTGGCAGTTCTCAATAAAAATGTTACAAACAGTTCACCTTTGTGTTGTTCACAGCTATGGGTTACTAATTGTCTGTATGTCTGCCCTTTGAAACAAACAAAAACTGCTCTCAGTAACTGACGTAACATGATAACTGACAATAACGGCTTCAACTCACATGTTAAGTCTTATCACTATTTTGTGTTCCTGAAGTGGCATTTCTGATGAATATGTCTTTGACTTCTGAGACAGGGGAGGCAAGAAAAAGGAGTCACTTCACTGTTTGTTGCACAATCTTTCCTAGAGGACAATGCGTAATACTCAATGGTTACAATTAATTAAAATTTTACCAGGAACAAAATGCCCCCAGAAAAGATGAAAACACTGACATCAGCTTTTGACTGTAAAGTCAGTGGCTCCAGTTACTCTGAATGTAGTGTCCATTAAAACTGGCAAAGAGAATTTTATGTTTGTTCAGATACAAATGGCCTGGTTTCAAATGAATAGCATATCTGTCACAATTCAATTAGAAATTAGTAGAACTTGGAGAGTTATGCGGGCTGCTTCCAATTCTTGGTGATAAAATAGATGCAGTGATGAACATCTGTGCTTCCTATCTTCATGAAACTTGAATTCTGGATTGTTTGCATGTTCACATACACTCAGGGCTGGCTTTCCCAAGATTTGAACCCCCTGTTGTCTGTCTACAGAACTAAAATCTTCTCATAACTCATAAAAGATTTCAAATGATACAATACTGGACATACGTGGAGGTTTGAACATGATAATCTGAGAGAAGAAAAATGCTGTGCTATCATGGAAAACAAAAACACTGGCATCAGAGACCTCAGAATGATTTTCACATAATATTTGACATTTACATGTTCTACATTGAGAATGGAGGCAGTAGGTTCCTCCAAACATCCCTGCTTACCTACCACATTATATGGTGTCACTTTTCAAATGACAGAAATCTTCAGACATAAATACCTATGAATATATTTTGCATAGGCAATTCAACAGCAATTAATCCCATAATTCATCAAGCTAATCAATAGTGTTATCATTACAGCCTGAAATGAGTGTCCTTGCATATCCGTGCATGAGTTAACCCTGCACTAGCTTCACACTTACGTGGGTATATTCCCAGAATTCACAAGAAGAAACACTTCTATTACAAAAAATTGCATCACCCTCTAATAATACCTTTGGTTTACATCAATGCAAAGTTCCTTACCTGAGCTATCATCATGGGGATAAAAAGCTAATGCCAAGGATATAAAAGCTGCAATTTCTAAAATTATGAGTGTCACATCTTGTAGTGCTTCCCAGACAAGTTTCAGGAACGTCTTAGGTGGTTTTGGAGGAATGACATTTGAGCCAAAAGTCTCTCTTCTGTGTTCTAAGTCACCTTTTGTTCCACTAAGACCTGGAAACGATAAAGAACTACACTTAGTACCCTGACCTTAGCCAAACAGCATGCGATACCTTACAACTTCATGGCCAGTGCCAAAGCAACATGAGGATGGCACAGGGACATAGGAATAAAGTTTGTACACATTATTTTGAAAACAAACCCATCATATGAATGTTATGTGCAAGACACAAAATATTAATAAGATCAACTTCTGACACACACATATACATCTCAGACACATTGTGTGACACTGGAGTAACGTTTTATTGGATATTGTAGACATTTAATTAGATCAATCTCAAGTGTGTAAAATGAAATCAAACAGTCCATCTTAATGGTTTTAATTTCTGTATTCAAGAATCCCCTACACTCTTTACAAACACATGTCTGTAATTTGAATAAAAGTTGACGAACTAGATGACACTTGCTTTATTATATATTGCTCAACATGTTTCAGACGTTAATACGTCCATCTTCAGGAGCTCGCGAGTACTTGTTGTGTTGTGTTGGCTGACTTGTGGCGTGCTGATGTTA
>Ga0123354_10001888_pt1 | contig 26604 bp, 28 predicted proteins | sample TergutLab28metaG_2_FD_97872 | JGI IMG/M metagenome (GOLD analysis project Ga0123354, IMG submission 97872) | Labiotermes labralis P4 segment gut microbial communities from Petit-Saut dam, French Guiana - Lab288 P4 | ecosystem: Host-associated > Arthropoda: Insects > Digestive system > Gut ...
ATCAGTCAGACTAGGCTGCATATTCGACATGACACTATTATACCTAGTCACACCATGAAAACCCTGTCACGCCACCCCGTGACACGCCACCCCCACACCCCAGAAAATCAGTGCTTCCCTAGGCGCCCAGTGAGGTCTGCGGGGCGCGAATCGGGCACTTTGTACGGCAAAGGCCCCGATTCGTGCCCCCTCAACAGTTAGCGGGGCAGTTAGCGGGGTGTACAGGCTGTCAAAGGCCCGGTTCGCGCCCCGCGGGATCACTCGTGGACGACGACCATGGTACCGACATCAATCCAGTCGTACATGATCTTCGCGTTGGCGGGCGTCATCCCGACGCACCCGTGGGAAGCGGCCTGTCCCATCGTGGCAACCCAATAGTTGCCGTGCAGCGCGATATCGTTGTTGAAGTAGGCGATCCACGGCACATTAGGCGTGTTATAGGTCGAACCGTCCGCGTTGTACCCGGTCATGTCCTGGAGAGGAAGTTTTTCCCAGACGTGGAAGACGCCGAGGTACGTCGGTGTCGCCGGCCGGCCGATGATCACCGACCAGGTACTGAGCTTGGTCGTACCCTCCCAGCGGGTCACGGTGAAACTCGAACGATCGACCTCGACCCACTTCTCACCGTGGGGTACGAGGTACTCCGGAGCCATCGGTACCTTCTCGGTGGTGTAATTCTGGCTGACCACGCTCACCTTCAGATCCAGCCCCTTGCCTGCCGACAGCGCCGTGATGACTGAATCCGTCACCGCCGTTGGGTTCGCCACCTTGGTGCCGGACATGCCGTCCTGGGACACCCCCAGAGCCGTCTTGCCATCCGGGCCGAGCAGGATCTGCTCAGGCACCATCGGCACGGTCAGGTTCTTCGTCAGCATGGCCGGCAGATCGGCCTTGACCTTGGCCGTGTCGACGCTGCGATCGATCGTGCCTTTGGCCGGATCCGGGGTGAGGACGGTCCAAGCCGCGATGCTGGCCGACGGAATCGTGTACGTCGTACCGCCGGCCGTCAGGACATACTGGCTGGCGAGTTGCTTGTTCGCGGCATCGGCCACCGCCTGAGCGGCGTCGTCGGTGATCAGCGGTGCCTCGGGCATCGTCGCCACCGTCAGTGGCGATCCGTACCCTTCGCCCTTGGCCAGTTCCGCCGCCACCGTCGCCCCGTCAGCCTGCGTACCCGGTTGGCCAGGTACCACGACGTACTTTTTCTGGGTGGCATCGTACGAGACATCGGCCGGTACCGACCGCTGGCCAGCGGTGATGAAAGTGTTGTCCAGGTAGGTTTCCAGTGTGGACTGGTCGACGGAGATGGACAGCGGCACGCTCTTGGCGTCGAACGGGTTGTACCGCGCCGCAACGGCGTCGGCCTGGCCCGCGTCCATGGCATCGGCGACGGTCTGGTCGACATTGAACGACATGCCCACCTGGGCCGGCGTGGCCTTGACCTGTTGTCCGTTCAATTGAAGGGTGACCTGGTAATTGTCGGCCATCGCCGTCGTGACATCCCGTACCTGGGTCTGGCTGAATCCTGTGATGTCCCGGCCGGCCACCTCGGTGCCCGGCTTGGCATGGCTTTCGAAAAAGAGCGCTCCCACTGCTCCGGCGCCCACCACCAGAACAATCGCGCCCAGTACACTGACCAAGGTCGTCAGAAGGACATTGCGCTTCGGCTGCTCGGGCGCCGCCGGCGTCAACGCGATCGCATGGGATTGGTTTACGGGAGCCTTCGGATCGGGAACGGACACATCTGGTACCTCGGTAGCGGCACCAGCGCCGGGCAGCGTCGGCTGGGCGAAATCCGGTCCGTTTGCCTCGCTGGGCGCAGTCGCCTCAGTACCGATCGTCTCGGAGGCTGCACCAGACTCCGCATCGGGTACCTGGGACAGGTCATTCACATCATCTGCCGACATTCCACCTTCTTCCGCGGGCGGGTCATCCCATGCCCGTGTGTGTCCGACTGCCAACTGTCTAAACAATTCTACCTCAGAATTCCGTTTTCTCCGGGAACCTGGGCTCAATGCCCGGCTTCGGCTTGGCCCGGTTCGATCACGATTCGCGGCGCCCGCTACCCAGCCAGGTTGCCGACCAGGGTATGCTCGTCTTGTGATCTTCAAGCACGTCGGCGAAACGCGGCCGTACCCGCCTCATGATCTGACACTGAAGGATTGGGCAGCGATCGAGCCCCGCGAGGTACGTCTCGACCAACTCATCACCACGAAGAGCACCCTCGATCTGACCACTTTACTGGCCGAGGATTCAACCCTGTTCGGCGATCTGTTTCCGCACGTCGTGTCCTGGGGCGGCAATCTTTACCTAGAGGACGGGCTCCAGCGTACGTTGCGGGCCGCCCTTCAGGGCCGGACCACCATCCATGCTCGTATCTTCACCCCAGCGGTTGCCGGGTGAGGAAACTGGACAGCCGTCGTACCGAAAACTGAGGAGGCGAAGTGAACCGTCGTAAGGTGATACGGGCGTTGTCGACCCCCGTCACGCTGATCGTCCTGCTCGCCATCATGGCCACCGGGGTCGTCTGGGGCTACAAAGCCATCACGGCCCGCGTCGTCATCACCCGGCCGGCCTGTTCGACCATGACCATGACCGAACTGACGACCTCCTCGGTGACGGTCAACGTCTTCAACGCGGGCAGCTTGTCCGGTTTGGCCGGCCAGATCGCCGCCTCACTGAGCAAGGGCGGTTTCGTCATCGGTACGGTCGACAACACGACCGAGAAGGTCGAGACAACGCTCATCGTGGGCACTTCAGCCGACGACCCTGAAGTACAGTTGGTGGCCGCCTGGTTCACCGATCCCCTGATCCGGGCCGACGGCCGGACCGACCACTCCGTCGATGTCATGGTGGGCAACAGCTACAACGAGAAGACCGGCATGGCGGCCAAACCCCCCACCAGCCTGGAAATCCCTGGCGGGGTCATCTGCCTGCCAACCTTGCCGCCACCGACGCCAACACCCACGCCGACCAGCAAGCCCACCTGACCGGAGTTGACACCTACAGCTTGGGGCGGCCGCTCATCCGGATGACAGCCGCGCCACCGATGGCGACCACGACCATGGCGCCAACCAGGCCAGCGACCAACAGGGGCGACGCCAGAATATTGCCGGGTCTGCCTATTGACGGTTCGCTGCTGTGGCCGCCAGATTTTTGATCCGGTTCGACCGGGATGCTGGCCCGGCTGGGCGATGGCGAGGCCATTGGATCAGCACTGTTTGCCGAAGCAGTACTGGCCGGCGATGAGGACGCAGCCGGGGAAGCCGGCGACGGCGAGGACGATGGCGGTGTCGCCGACGGAGCTATCACGACCGGTGGTACAAACCGGGTCGGGCCAGCAACGGGTGTTGAGTGATGGGAGGCAGCAGTCTGAGAGAGATGCGACGGGGTCGCTGACGCCGTGGTACTGGCTGGGCTCGGTGGCGTCGCGGTACTGGCCGGGGGCGACGGCTGGGTCGGTGGAGCACTGGGGGCATCGGCAGTCCCGGTTGGCGGCGGCGTACCGCCGGTCGACGTTGGACCCGTGTTCTCGGCTGATGGCGTCGCACTGCCGGTTGGCGGCAGCACCGTTGCCCCGGTTGGCGGCGGCGGGGTACTTCCCGTCGCTGGCGGTACGGTGGTCGGTTGTCCCGATGGCGTGTCATAGGTCGGCAGACCGGTAGGTACACCGGACGGAACGCCTGACGGAAAACCAGTCGGCCATCCTGACGGAGAGCCCGTCGGCGTACCCGTTGGGAAGCCAGTGGGCCACCCCGACGGAGAACCAGTCGGCGTACCTGTTGGGAAACCAGTCGGCGTACCTGACGGGGAACCGGTCGGCCACCCCGATGGAGAGCCAGTGGGCCACCCCGACGAGACATTAGTGGGCGTACCTGACGGTAGGCCAGTCGGCGTACCTGACGGCGAATTGATGGGCGGGCCCGACGGGGAGCCGGTGGGCGTACCCGTCGCGGAGCCGGTTGACGGTCCGTTGGTCGGTTCACCGCTGGTGGGAGAACTGGGGCTGGGCGTTCCCGAGGTCTCGCCCCAGCCGGTCGGATTCGGCAGGGCCGTACTGGCGCCGATAATCGCACCGGCCCCGTACGCCCGGCCGCTGACGTACACGGCGCCACTCCACGTCCCCGTCTGGTTCTCCAGTGTGAACGTGAAGCTCCAGGACGATTGCGCATCGACGATCTGGCCCACGCCCACAAAAGTCTCCGCCTGCCGTGTGCTGACCGGCGCACGTACCCCAGCCGCCGACCCCGGCACATACCCCAGGTTGGCGGGATGCGTCACCGTCAGGCTCATCACGGTCGCACTGACCGAGTTAGGGTTGTCGATCTGGACGAATACCATCACGTGCGACGAATCCAGCACGGTCACCGCGACCGAACTGCTGAGCTGCTCCAGTGTACTCACAGTGGTAGTGTCGTTCCCGGTTGGCCCTGGTGACGTCGGATCACCGTAGGAGGGAGCGATGGACGCAACGGCCAGTATTCCCGCGATCACGCAGGCAGCCAGCGGTCGCACAATCTTCATGTGGTTTCCCTTTTATCACTCCCTGGCCCCATCCTAGGGATCGCGACCGGTCACCGCAAGAGCAATTGACACATAGAGCGCCCCCGACAAGCCACAACGTACGCCGTACCGACATCTTTCCGGCTCGGTCGAGTCTCGCTGGGAAAACATCCAGCGGGCGGCGCGTCAGACGCCGACGAAGTACCGCAGCCACACGTACAGCCAAGCGATGACAACCGTGACAAAGGTCACGATCAGACCGTACTTCGTGAACTTCCAGAAACTGATCGGGTGACCCCATTTGGCGGCGACGCCGAGGACGACCACGTTGGCCCCGGCCCCCACCGCGGTGGCGTTGCCGCCCAAATCCGCCCCGAACAAGAAGGACCACCACAGCGGACTGGCGGCACCGCTGTTCGGTGTCGCCGCGACCATTTGCTGCACGACCGGCGTCATGGCCGTGGCGTAGGGGACGTTGTCGACCAGCGCCCCGATCACCGTGGAGACGACGAGCAGGCCGGTAGCGCCGAGCAACTCATTGCTGCCCATCAGGTTGGCCGCCGCCTGTCCGATGGAACCGATCACGCCAACCTCGACCAGGGAGCCGACGAGTACGAACAGCGCCATGAAAAAGGCCAGCGTCATCCATTCGACCTCGCCGAGGAACTGCTGTGGCGTCGTCCGGCTGACCAGGACCATCGTGCCCGCACCGAGGAGGGCCACGATGGAGGGATCGACGTGGATGAGGGTGTGCAGCGCAAAGGCAACCATGGTGAGGGCCAACACGACCAGGCAGCGTACCAACAGAGGCCTGTCCTCGATGGCATCCGCCGGTTCGATCCCCTTCAGCGCCTCGTCGACATCGACCTTGATCCGCAACTGCCGCCGGAACAGGAGTTGCAACAAGGGGATGAGGACGACGAGCAGGATCAGGCACAGCGGCAGAGCGTGTACAAGGAAGTCGTTGAAGGTCAAACCGGCCCGGGACGCGATGATGATGTTGGGCGGATCGCCGATCAGAGTGGACACCCCGCCGATGTTGGCGGTCAGGATCAACGCGATGAGATGCGGTGCCGGATCGATCCGCAGCCGTTGGCACACCGACAGGGTCACCGGTGCCACCAGCAACACCGTGGTGACGTTGTCGAGAATGGGCGAGATCACCGCGGTGACCAGGATCAGCAGAATGATCAACCGGGCTGGCCGTCCGCCGGAGGTACGCGCCGCCCACAGGGCGATGAACTCGAACAGACCCGTGTGCCTCAGTACCGAGACGATCACCATCATCCCGAACAGGAGGAACAGGACGTTCCAGTCCACCCCGGTGACGTGATCGAAAAAAGCCGAATCGGCGTTGACCAGGCCCAGCAGCGTCATGCCGGCCACACCGCCCAGCGCCGCCGCCACACGATGGACCTTCTCCGTGGCAATCAATACATAGCTGACCACAAAGATGGCGATGGCGGCATAAGCAATCAGGGCGGCTCCTCCCCAGGCGACGTGTCTAGCGCGCGTACGACCGTACGACGAATTTTAGCATGGCGGTGACGGAGGGATTTGAACCCTCGGTGGGTTGCCCCACACCCGCTTTCGAGGCGGGCTCCATCGGCCACTCGGACACGTCACCGCCGGACATCTTACCAAAAGAACCGGGCCCGCCGCGCGGGGCTAACCCTCGCGGCTCTCCTTACCGAAGAAATCGGTCAGGAGTTGCCCGCACTCGCCCGGCCGTACGCCGCCGGTCACCGCCGGACGGTGATTGAGCCGCGGATCGCGTACGACGTCGAAGAGCGAGGCAATGGCACCCGCCTTCGGATCGAAGGCGCCGAACACGATGCGGGCGACCCGGGCCAGGACGGCGGCGCCAGCGCACATCGCGCAGGGTTCGAGCGTGACCACGAGGGTACAGCCGTCGAGATGCCAGGTACCCAGCCGTTGGGCCGCCCGGCGCAGGGCCAGTACCTCGGCGTGGGCCGTGGGATCCGAAGTCAGCTCCCGCTCATTGCCGGCGACGGCTAACGTCACGCTGTCCGGACCGAGTACCACCGCACCGATCGGTACGTCGCCATGCTCCGACGCCCGGCGTGCCGCCGCCAGCGCCTCGGTCATTGCCTGGTCCCAGATTGTCATCGCCTCTCCTCCGGCCAACGCTGCGAAGGTTGCTCATATTGTACCGATGACCCGGGCCCGCCCCGGCGTGGCAGGACGCGACTCCCACCGGGTGGTGGGCTAATCTGAAGTGACGACAGAAGGCGAGCAGCGATGACCACGTACCTCCTCAAGCCGCGTATCCCCGGCGGAACCTGGCTGGCCGTCGTCCTGATGCTCGGCGGAATCGTCATGATTCTGGCCGGGTTGTTCTCCGGCGGCTCGATGGCCCTCAGCATCGCGGGCTGCGTCGTCGCCGTCCTCGGACTGGGACTGCTGATCGTGACCATCGTCGTCATGCGGCATCAGCGGGTCTGGGTCACCTTCGACGACGAGGGCTACACGGTGGAAGGACCGAGCGGCGAGTTCTCCGGTTCGTGGATCGACGTGACCGATGTACAGGTGTCGCGCCGCAACGCCAAGGTCGCGCTCTGGCACGGCCCGAACCGGCGTACGGTCATCGCCCACCCCGCCCGGCAGATGGACGACGAGTTCATGAAGGTACGCCAAGACATCATCGACCATGTGGAAGCTCTCGACGCCTGAACCGCCTGCTAGAGTTGTCTTCGGCACCTGGAGGTGTCGCCTAGTTAGGTCTATGGCGCCCGCCTGCTAAGCGGGTTGGGGACACAAATCCCCTCGTGAGTTCGAATCTCACCACCTCCGCCAAGTGGGGCTTAATCAAACCCTGGGGAGGGTTAGTACAGGCCTCGTGGTAACAGTTATTGTTTTTCTGGCCGTCCATCGGGGCGGTCACATGCCCTGGTGTCATCTGTTGTTCCAGTTCTTTGAGTTGTTGCAGGTCCGGTGTCAGGGTGGTGTTGGTGACCGTGTCTTGGTAGACGTAGATTTTTGTAGTGATCCACGTTTTCTGCCCGATGACCTGCCGGACATGACGGAGGGGAGATATTTCGCGGAGTGAGCTCGCGCCGAAAAGGATTGAGCTGTTGCGATTACGGAAATACGGAATAGCCTGTAACCGTGTATGGCGTTATGCGGGCATGAGGAACAGCCACGGATGAGAACACAGGCATTCAAGATGATTTGCCAGTTCAGTTGAAGACGGAGCGGCTTCAACTGGCCGCTGCGCTGGTCGTTGAGGAGTTCAAGGCACTGAAGACACAGATCCTAGAATTAACGAAATCAGCTCGTAGCGTGGTGTCATGGAGCCTAACCTTATATGCCGCGCTCTTCTCGGTCGGAGGCGCGCTGCTGAATCAATACTTCACCGTCAAGAATCAGCCCGTGATCCTGCTTTACCTATCCATCATCGTCATTGGCGTGTTAGCCCCCACCATGACGAGCCTCGGCGCCTGGATGTGGCTGGGCGACCTGTTGGCTATTGAACGGCTCGCAGCCAGGGTCCGGGGGATGGAACGCCACTTGGCAACGGTTGACGGGATGAAGTTGCTGGCGTTGGGGGCACCGTTGACCGATGAGACGGTCATTGCGCACCTACGTTCGGCGGGCGACAAGAATGGCAAAAGCATCGGTAAACGCCTGATTAGTCATGTCGTCACCTCGGCCGTGTTCTTTACCGCAGGGGGTATTTCTGTCATCCTGGCTGTGTCAATCACAGTGATGGAACGCCCAGCCATGAACACCGTGGTGACGTGGATTCTGCGTGTGGCGAGTTGCCTTGTGCTCGTGGTCTTTCTTGCGGTGTCGTTCTCGATGAGGTCAAACCTGATGGGCATTTTCCAACATAGGCCCCCAGACCCCTACCAGGTCTTTAATGAGGCTATGAGAAACCCCGCCTTCTCCGAAGAGAAGACGGGGTAATGATCTTGTGGGTCCCTTCAACGGGTTGGCCAGAAAAGGGCAACTGCAAGGAGTAGTGGTATCAGGCAGAAGAATGCCATCGCAATCACGACACGCATGGCGCCTGGCTCTCACCTAATCTCCCTCCACAAGCTCACCTTGTCCTTGTCGTCGCGTCTCGGCATGGCGACTCCTCCTTATCTCAGATAAGACAGCCGCCACGAATATGACGACCAGCGTGGCGTCAAACAGATGGTTGCCGGCGCGCTGGTAGGCACATCCCATATAGATTTATTGTATCATAATTGTTTGTATATTACAATCCCTTTTTACTGAGAATCACATCGCGAATATCTCAGTGATATAATACGATCTGGGCTAAAGAAGGCAGGATCATACGAGCAGATGAAAACAGATGGCAGTGGAATAGGCGTGTCGGATGAGACACTGGAAGCATCAGCAGAAGTGGTGAAAACTGCATTCGCCGAGCTTCTTGAGACGGAGTTGATGACGGGCAGCGTGTTGTCACGCGACCATGGCTGAAGTCAGCTTGTGTGGAACACCGCGCACGAAGACGCCAGCCTGAACTAACTTGACTTTCACCCGCTCGGCGCTGAAACCGGTGTCCCGTTGAATCTGCTCCATGGAGTCGCCCGCCTGGTAGCGCCGGATCACGTCCTGAACTGCCTCCTCCGTCCAGCGTTTCGGCATCGGTCGGCGTTGCGGTCGCTCTTGCGTACCCGGATCAGGCCGCATAGCGGCCAGTTCAAGCACTTTCTGCAAACGCGTAACCCCCAAATGGGACGGGGTTTGAATAACACCCGCCAAGCAGTCCCGAGAGCCGACGACAGCCGGCTCTCGCGCCGGTACGGAAGCCACGGACGGCGGAACGTGTTCCGACGACCGGGGGTTACGTGACGGCGGTCAAGAACCTCCTCGGAGGTTCTTGATGGCTGCGCGAAGGAGTGTTGGTCGGAGGGTAGCGCAGCGACCGAATACCACCCAGTACACAACGAACTCCAGCAGCCCAAACTGATGAGAAACACCAAGCCACAAGTTCACCGGAAAGTCAGGTGTCATTTCCGTTGCTCCCCACTGGCTTGATGCGCCCCAGAGGCATGAGGTGTTCCTTTTGCGTGCTGTCTGAGCGAGTCCCAGACAACAACAGGGGTGAGGCCGGAGGCCTCACCCCTGTTGTTGTCTAAAAGATCTTGTCGATGATGGCTGCAGTCGTCAGGTCCAAGGCGTCACGCGCGGGCTTGCCGAGAATGCGGGCGCATTCCTGAACCACCAGTTGGAGCACGAACAGTTGTGCCATGCTGCGTCGCAGGTTGCTCACGAGTGTTTCCTCGTCCGACGTGAGCAGCACGATGTTTGACTCCGTGGCGAGCGGCGAATGTGCCGCGGCGGTGATGCAGATAGTTTCTGCACCATTCTTGTGGGCGAGAACTTGGTTTCTGACAATCTCTTTGGAACTGCCAGTGTGGGATATGGCCAGGCTGACGTCCCCGAGCCGCAAGAGCGCGGCCGACATTGCCTGGGTATGCGTGTCCTGGGGCGCCTGCGCGATCAGACCGACTCGAAGAAGACTGTGTTGCGCGTTCAGTGCAGCAATGGCAGACGAGCCCTGCCCGTAGATCGCGATGCTGCGGGCCTTTGACAGCACATTAGCCGCCTGGCTCAGTGCGCGCTCATCGAGCAAGACTGCCGTCCGGTCGAGGAGTCGGGCGGCTCGAGCGGCTTCCTTCTGAGGAGTGGATCGCGGTGCCGTCGAGTCCGTCACCTCTGGCTGGTCGTCATCGAACGTGACGGCGGCGGGGGACAGGTCAGTCGCGATGCTGATCTTGAGATGCTGAAAGCCTTGCAATCCCAGCCGACGACAGAAGCGGGTGATCGTGGCTTCGCCGACGCCGGCGCGCCCTGCCAGATCGGTGATGGAGATACGAACGATGGCGGTGGGCTCGTCGAGAATGCAGGAAGCAATACGCTGCTCGGCCTTGGACATACTCCTCAGACGTGAGCGGACCAGTCCGAGGATGCTCACGCCGTCAGCACCAAGTCGCGCCGAGTCGATCGACATGAAGGTATTTTCACGCATCTCTTGTGATCTGTCAAGTGGATTGACGGCCACGCAGCGTCCGAGCACTCCACGCGTAAACCACCAATCGCCCACAAAAACGCGCTCGCCGGAGCGGATGGGTCAATCGCGCGCTGCCCAAAGTCGGCTATCGTCGACGGACCACTTGACATGCTCTGTGGTGGAGATTACCATCATTTTTATGCGACGATGCTCCCCCGGGGCAACGTCCCCAACTACTAAACTCCATATTTTCTCACGCCTACCAGGAGGTCGGTTGTCATGACACTTCGGTCCATAAGTTCAATCTCGCGAGGGGGCGGCGGTGCGCGCCGGTTCAGCCTTCGCACGGCATTCGGGGCAGTTGCGGTCGGCGCTGCCGTCGTGCTTGCCCTGACGGGTTGTGGCACGGGAACTGGCGGTACCAGCCCCACGGCGGCGCCCACTAGCGATGTCACGCTCACGATGTGGCACTACTTCACAGACCGAGCTGATCTGATGACACAGCTCGCGGCGGAGTACAAGCAGGAGACGGGTGTGACGGTCAACATGGAGTTGATCTCCAGCGGTGACACGCTCGGGCAGAAGTTCCAGGCGGCAGCACAGGCCAACACGCTGCCCGACATCTGTGCAGCGTGGACCGGAATCGGCGACGGGCTCGCCCCGTATGCGAAGGAGGGCTTGATCGCGAACCTCTCCGGCGAGATGGACACCGCGCCATGGAGCGCGAACTTCACGCCGGCATCGATTGCGGCCGCGTCCTTCCCGGCGGGGAACAGCTACGGCGTCGACCCTGGCCCCTACCTGGTGCCGATCGATTCGAACAACATGCAGTTCTTGTACAACAAAGATCTGTTCACCAAGGCGGGGATCGCGAGCCCGCCGACCACGTGGAATGACTTTCTGGCTGACGGCCAAAAGCTCAAGGCGATCGGCGTCGCGCCCTTCGTCGCGGGCTTGGGCTCGTGGCCGGTCGACTCGCTGGCTCAGGTGTACATGTGGAACATGATCGGTCAGCAAGGCCTCGAGGACACCTTCTCCGGCAGCCAGCCCTACACTGCCCAGCCGTGGATTGACTTCTTGTCCCTGTTCGACCAACTCCGCACGTCGGGGATCCTTGCGGACGGCATTCTCGCCGATGATGACCCGGCGGCCGAGAGCCTTTTCGTGCACGGACAGGCCGGGATGATCTTCGACGGTTCGTGGGCGATCGGCGTCTTCAACCAGCAGGACCCGACTTTCACGAACTACGGCGTATTCTTTCCGCCGAGTGCAGGTAACTACCCAGTGCTGATCCCTGGTGGTGTCGGAGCGATGGCCTTCGTCGTCGGAACGTCGCCGCACAAGGCCGAGGCCACGGCGTTCTTGCAGTGGCTGACCGAAGGACCACAACAGGCGAAATATGCTAACTCCAGCTTCAACCTGCCAGCGAACCCGACCGTCGCCTCGCAGCAGTCCCTCTCGCCGAATCTCGCGGCCTTCTCCGCGAAGATGGACTCCCTGATCCCGTCGTTGCCGCAGGGCATGCCCTCAGCGGTGGACACCACGATGCAGAAGGGGATCCAAGACATCATCGCTGGCAACTCGACACCGGAGAAAGTGGCCGCGGCCATGCAGAAGGCGTCTACGACCGGACAGGTGCAGTAGGGCAGGGGCCGGGCCGATGACCTCACTCTCACCGTTGGTTGCGCTGTCCCGGCGCGCCGCCCGCAAGGGTGCACGCCGGGACAGTCACCACCACCATCGCAGAGACTGGGGGCAGCAGTGGCTCGGTATCGGCATGGTCGCACCGATTATCGTGTTGTTCTCGGTCTTCGGGCTCTACCCGCTGGTGCGAACCATCCAGTTGTCTACCACCGACTGGAACGGTTTGTCGGCGGTGTTTCGGTACATCGGCTTCCAAAACTATGTGGCAGCCTTCCACGACGGCATTTGGTGGCAGTCGCTGGGACATGGGCTGCAGTTCGCCTTAGTAGCACTGACAATCATGGATGGCCTCGGCCTGTTACTAGCGATCGGCGTCAATCAGAAAATCCGCGGCAAGACGATCTACCGGGTCCTCTTCTATCTGCCACCGGTCATGTCCGGCGTCGTGGTGGCCATCGTCTGGAAATGGCTGTATCAGCCGTACGGCGGCGCTATCAACGGAGTGCTCAAAACGATCGGCTTGGGATCGCTGCAGCACGCGTGGCTCGCCGACAGCCGGACCGCGCTGTGGGCCGTCTCACTCGCGTCCGTCTGGCAAGGAGTGGGGACCCCCTTTCTGCTGTTCCTCGCGGCGCTACAGGGAATCCCGGAGGAACAGTTCGAGGCGGCACACGTCGATGGCGCCAGCTCTTGGCAGTCCTTTCGCTACATCACTTTCCCGAATTTGTTGCCGACCATCGGCATGATCAGCGTGCTGACGTTCCTCGGGGCGATGCAGATGTTCACGTTGGTGATGCCGCTGACCAACGGCGGTCCGGGGTACGCAACAGAAGTGCCGGTGCTGCACATATACCGCGCGGCGTTCGGGCTGAGCCAGTTCGGTTACGCCTGCGCGCTCAGCGTCATCTTCGCGCTAATGCTCCTGATCATCTCTCTGGCCACGATCCGCCTGACCAGACGTCCGAGTTGAGCTATGAGCACACTAGCGAAGGTTTTGTCCGATTCCGAGTCGGAGGTGGCGCGAACACCGCTCCCCCACCACAAGCGTCGGGTACATATCGCTCTGCACATCGGTCTGATTATCTGGGCAGTAATCTCGATCTTTCCCACCTCCTATATGGTGCTGGCGTCCTTCCAGACCACCCAACAGATTTACCAGGGCGTCCAGTTGTTCCCGCAGCACATGACATTCAGCAATTACCTGAGTGCGTGGAGCAAGGCCAGCTTCGGGCGATACTTCTTCAATAGCGTGCTGTACACCACCACGGTCACTTTCATGGTGTTGCTGCTCGGAACGGCAGCTGCATACGCCTTTGCGCGCTTGCAGTTCGTCGGCCGCAACGTCATCTTCTACGGTCTGCTGGCCTTCTTGTTCATTCCGATCCCCGGGCAATTCATCCCGTTGTACGTCATTTTGGTCCGATTGCACCTGGCCAACACAATGCTCGGGTACATCCTGCCGCTGATCAACTCCGGCATGCCGGTGACCGTCTTCATCCTGAAGGCCTTTTTCGAGGCCATTCCCAAGGAGATCGAGGAATCGGCGCGGGTGGACGGCGCCAGCCGATTCCGGATCTACTGGAGCATCGCGGTCCCGCTGGCGAAACCCGCGATCGCGACGGTGGGCATCCTGACCGTGCTGAGCGTGTGGAACGAGTTCGTCTTGGCGTTGGTCGTGTTCTCGGACCAGAAGCTCATGCCACTGCAGGTGGGTCTGCAAACCTTCCAGGGCACGTACTTCTCCGAGTACGGCCTGCTGCTGGCAGCCCTGACGATCGCGACCATTCCCGTTGTGATCGTGTACCTCGCTTTCCAGCGGTTCATCATCGCGGGCGTGATGGCAGGGGCGGTGAAGGGATGAGTGGCCCGGAGCTGGTAGTGGCGGTCGACGGTGGGCAGTCCTCGACCACTTGCCTGGTCGGCGATCTCACCGGGCGTCCACTCGGTTGGGCTAGCTCCGGACCGATCTGGCACCTTGGAGAGGTGGGTGGCCCACAGCGCGTTCGTGACGCGATCCAAGGAGCGATCACAGGCGCGCTCGATCGCGCCGGGCGGACGGCGGCCGATGTGGCACGGGCCCATCTCTCGCTGACCGGTGCCTGTGGCTTCGCTGCGGAGGTCGCGGGCGAGTTGCTGGGCGCTGCCACAATTACCGCAGCCAGCGACGCTCTCGGGGGGCTTGCCAGCGGCACGTTCGGCGAGCCGGGCGTCGCAATTGTGACTGGCACCGGTTCAGTCGCGGTCGCCGTGGACGAGCAGGGACGCGAGGTCTGCCGGGGCGGTTGGGGACCGATACTTGGTGACCAGGGTAGTGCCTACCAGATTGGTTTGGATGCGCTACGTTCGGTCGCCCTCGCCGACGACCGAACTGGGCCGGATACCGCGCTGCGCGCAGCAGTGACCGCTGAGCTGGGCATCGGGGCGCCGCGCGACCTGTTTGACCTCGTCTACACCCGCGCGTTAGATCGCGTTGGGATCGCGGCGTTGGCACCCCTGGTGGTGGACCTGGCGCGTACCGGAGACAGTGTCGCCGGTGTCATCGTCGCGGAAGCCGTCAGGGCGCTGATAGATCTGGCGGTGGCTGTAGCGAGCGCGGTGGAGTTGTCTGACGAACATCAGCGGGTGGTGCTCGCCGGCGGTGTGTTACAGGGCAGTGCGGAGATCGCCGATGCGGTGAGTACCGGAATCACCGAGCGCTTGCCTCATTTCGAAGTGATCCGCCCCGCATGCCCGCCGCTGATTGGCGCCTACGCGCTGGGACTGCGGGCATGCGGCGTGGACGCCGTGGCTGTACTCACATCACGGGTCTCCGCGCCAGGGTGGCCGCCAGAACTAACCAATCGGAACTGTTCACCTTACTGTGAAAGGATATGACCATGACTAATACGTCTGCTGGTCTCGGCGCGCTTGCGGGGGGAGTCGTTGTCTCCTGCCAGGCCGGGGCAGACAGCCCATTGCACTCACCGATGATGATCGCCGCGCTGGCGGCATCCGCCGAGCGCGGCGGTGCGGTGGGCTTCCGAGTCGACGGCGTGGCTGACATCACGGCGGTACGTGCGACCACCGCGCTGCCGATTATCGGGATCAACAAGGAGCCGCATGAGGGCTTCGACGTCTTCATCACGCCCACGGTGAAGTCCGCAGTAGATGCGGCGATGGCGGGCTCCCAGATCGTCGCGGTGGACGGCACCGCGCGCCCGCGCCCGGGGGGTGAGTCCTTCGCAGACATCGTACACGCGTTGCATAAGCTCAATGTCGAGGTGATGGCGGACATCGCCACCGTCGACGAGGGCATGGCGGCGCTGGACGCCGGGGCGGACATCGCAGCCACGACGCTGGCTGGCTACACCCAGGACTCGACCGACAAGAACGGGCCTGCATTCGACGTGCTCGCCGGGATCGTTTCCCGCGGCGGTCGCGTGATCGTCGAGGGTCGGATCTGGACGATCGAGGATGTCGCTCACTGCTTCGAACTCGGCGCTTTTGCTGTGGTGATCGGGTCGGCCGTCACGGTGCCGGAGTTCATCACGCGGCGGTTCGTCGCGGCGGCCGAACGGGCGGTGCTCCGATGATGAACCCGGGGACGAGCGAGACCGCCCAAGCAACCCTGGCGATGTACATCGATGTGCTGGGTCGGCTCGTGACCGCGCAGCCTGAGGCTGTACGAGCCGCCGCCACGGTGGTCGCCGACGCGGTGGGTGCCGGCGGCGTGGTGCATGTGCATGACACTGGACACATGATCGGCCAGGAGTTGGTGTCCCGTACCGGTGGACTGGTGGCTTTTAGCCGGCTCGAGTACGGGGCGCACGTCAGCAGCGGAGGTATCGCCCGGGAGGGCGCCGTTTCGCTGTCACCCGACGAGGTCGTTGCGGCGACCACCCGGCTGATCGGCTGGACGTTCGACCAGCGGACGGTTCGTGTGGGCGATGCACTGGTGCTCAGTTCTGTGTCGGGCGTTTCGGTCCCCGTCGTCGAGCTGGCGGTCCAGGCCCGCGAGCGGGGGATTCCCGTTGTCGCGCTGACCAGTGTGACGTTCTCCACCCAACTCGCGTCGAAACACCCGTCCGGCCAGCGCCTGTGCGACGTAGCGAACGTGGTGCTCGACAACCTCGCGCCCTACGGGGACGCGGCGCAGGTACTCGACGGGTTCGACGCGAAAGTGGTGCCGATCTCCGGTGTCGCTGGCGCCGCGCTCATGTGGGCGGTGGTCGCCGAGGCGACGGCGATGCTCGTCGGACGTGGCATCGCACCGAGCGTGTATCCCAGCATCAACCTGCCAGACGGGCCGCAGTTGGTCGCCGAGGTCGAAGCACAGTATCGGTCGGCCGGGCGATGAGCGAAACGCCGACGTTCGACCGATACCTCGAACATGTGCAGGACCAGTTGCAGAAGGTGGCGGCGGACACGGCGTCGGTAGCGCGGGCCGCAGAACTCGCCACAGCGTCGATCCAGGCGGGCCGACCGTTGTTCGTCTTCGGCGCGAGCCACGCCGGCCTGATGGCGCAGGACCTGTTCTACCGGGCCGGTGGTTTGATCCCCGTGGTACCGATCCTACCGGCCGGGCTCATGCTCAATGAGCGACCGGTGCAGCGTACGAGCCGGCTGGAGCGATTGACTGGGGTCGCCGAGACCTTCATGGGGGATGTCCCGGTCCAGGCGGGTGACGTTGTTATCGTCATCTCGGTCTCCGGGCGCAACCCGGTGCCCGTGGAGGTGTGCCGGTTGGCCCAGCAGCGCGGTGCGACGGTCATCGCCGTGACCGGGACCGCATTCTCTGCCTCGCAGCCGTCCCGCGGCGAAGGCCGGCTGTTCGAGGTGGCCGACGTGATCCTCGACCTGCCGGTCGCCGCCGGAGATGCGGTGCTTGAGCTGGCCGACGGTAGCCGCGTGGGACCTACCTCCAGCGTGGTCGGCATCGCCCTGCTCCACGGCATCTTGTGCGAGGTCGCCGACCGGTTGCGCGCCGCGGGCGTAGCCCCGCCGGTCTACGTCAGCGGAAATATCGACGGCGCCGACGACCGCAATGAGAGACTGATCGACGAATGGCGGGATCGGATCGGCTATGCCGGTTGACACGCTGACTCTCACTGCAGACCGAGTGCTCCGTCCGGACGGAAGTCTGCGCCCCGGCGCGGTGAGCGTCGCTGGCGGGCAGATCATCGCGTTGGCTGAGGAGGCCCCCGCCGACGCCGTATACCTTCCCGGTATTCTCGCCCCGGGGTTTGTCGATCTACAGCTCAATGGTGGCATCGGCATTGACTTGGGGGCCACCGACGTCAACAGCTTCCAGCGGGTGCTGGCCCGCCAGCCGGCCGCCGGTGTCACCAGCGTATTGGCAACCTTCGTCAGCTGTCCGATCGAGCGGCTGTTCGCCGCGTTCGACGTCGCCCGGCAGGTGACGAGCCGCCCCGCTGATGTCGGCGCGCGGCTAGTCGGCGTGCACGTCGAGGGACCGTTCCTCGCGCCGGCGTGGCGGGGTGCCCACGAGCCGTCGTTCCTCCGGGCGCCCGATCGGAGACTGATCGCCGACCTCGTCGAGGGCTGCGGCGACCTGTTCGCGATCATGACGCTCGCCCCCGAACTGCCCGCCGCGGATGAGTGCATCAGCGCCCTGGTCGATGCCGGCGTCGTCGCTGCGATTGGTCACTCGGGAGCCGACGCCGCCACCGCCGAACACGCGGCCGATCTCGGCGCTCGGCTGGTCACCCACTTGTTCAACGCCCAGATCGGGCTGCACCACCGCAGGCCCGGCATCGTCGGGCAGGCACTAACCGACCCACGGCTCACTGTTTCAATCATCGCCGACCTTGAGCACGTCGCGCCGGTGGCGGTCCGCCTGGCCTTCCGTTGCAAGCCAGGCGGAGTCGCGCTCATCACCGACGCGGTCGCTGCGGCCGGACTGGCGCCGGGGCGGCACACGATGCCCGATGGCGAGGTGGTCGTCGTCGAGGGTGAGCCTCCCCGGCGGCCGGACGGCACCCTCGCCGGCTCCGGGCTGTCCCTGGACCAGGCAGTGCGCAACGCCGTCGCGGTCGGCGTCCCGGTGGCCGATGCGCTGTTGGCCGCCAGCACTGTTCCCGCCACGGTCCTCGGGCGCACCGACATCGGCCAAATCGCGCCAGGCGCCCACGCCGACCTCGTGTGGCTTGACGCCGATCTACGGCCGATCCAGGTATGGATCGCCGGCACGCTAATCCTGCCGAATGGCCGCCTACCCTACTGAGAGTCGTCTGCTCCCCGGCGGAGGTAGTCCATGCAGCCGATCATACAGATAGCAGGCATCGAGCACTACAAACAGCAGGGTCTGAATCAGTCACATAGCAGCTCGGGCCTACAGCATGGCGTAGTCGCTTCCGCGCGAAAGCGCGAGTGCGGGGACCCTTGCTTCAGGTCTCCTACGGGGTTGCGTCCGAACTGGCCGTGAACTCCAGCCCATCGGCTTGGATCTGCTCGCAGGGACCGGGGATGGTCGCGTTCGCGACAGCATTGTACCCACCGCCGAACACTACCGCGTCTCCAAGGCGGTACGACTTTCCAAATAGCATGATAGTACCATCTGTCGTGGACCTGGCTTGTCCCTCGGGAAAAGACACAAGCGTGGTACGCGCGGCCTGGACCACAAGGCATCCGCCAACCGCCGCGAGCGTACCTTCGAGGCGAGCCGAATCACCGCCCACTCCCTGCTGCTGATACGTGGCAATGTGAAGCTCGGACCCATCACCTGCCCTGGGCGAACCACAGGCTGTGAGCCCGGCGAAAACAAAGCAGAGCGCTACGGCCAAGCCCGTGAGCCTGTGAAGGCCGGTTCCCGCTATCCTTGTCTGGCGGACTGCGCCAGCGGTGGACTCAGCCAAAGACATCGCGTACTCCCCTCATGGAAGGTCCACAGCGAATCTATCATGTGATCTTCCATGTGACCTGTCGGCATGCCCCGCCGTCTTTGACGACGTGCGGTCGCGGACCGCAATGGCGGACTTCAAGTTTCCATCGGAGCATCTACCCCAACCTTGAAGATGACCGGAGTCGGCGAAACTCATGGTACTGTGTACACAACTGTACACATTTAGGAAGGAGGCTGCCATGAGCGTGAGTGTGGGTGTCCGGGAGTTCCGGGAGGACTTGGCAGCGTACATTGACCAGACCGAGCCGGTAACAGTCACTCGTCACGGCCAAACTGTCGGGTTGTTCATCCCGGTCGCGCGAGACCGGAAGGCCGAACTCGAAGCGTACGAAGCAGCCGCCCAGAAGGCCAATGCGCTGCTTGAGCAACTTGGAATCAGCGAGGACGAGGCGGTCGCCGAGTTCGACACCGCCCGCCGAGCCACGTCCTGAACACCCTTCGCGATCAACTTGACGTGAGGCACGACGTAACACAAGGGGCGGAGCCGGTGTTCTGAGTCTTGTTGACCCGGGTCAATATGCCGACTGATCCCTGACAAGTCTTATCGCGACACCGCTGGACGACAGTTCTATCCGTACAGTTGACTGTGCGTGCCGACGCTCTGGAGGATGGCGATCGTGACACCGTCCTCTTCACGCAGCTCCATGCGAATACGCAAGTCGCCACCGGCCGAGATGGATACCGTGCCAGCGTAGTCGCCTTTCAACTCGTGCAGACGCAACTGTGGGCTGTATCACATCGATGCAGGCCTGCTTCAGTGCGTCCTTGACCCTGGCTTGCTGGCGCACCGTCAGCCGCGCGAACAACTTGTTGAAATGCTTGGTCGCGCGAATCTGCCCGACCCTCACGCGGCGGCCTTCGTCACGTTGTCAAAATAGGAGTCGATATCCTCGGGTGCCACAACGTCGTAATCGCCTGCGGCGTAGTCGGCATTGGCCTGGGCAATGTCGGCCTTCAGCCGCTCGCTGGGCACGAACGAGTCGTCGTCGATGATGATCGGATACCCGTTGATGAAGCGGCGCAGATCGTTCTCCACCAACGTGCCCAAACTAACCCCCAGGCGCGCGGCCCGCCGACGGGCAGCTTCTTTGATGTCGCTATCCAAGCGAATGGTGAGTGTGGTTGAACTACTCATACGACGATTGTAACACAAAACGAGTGCTACAGATAACAACTAAAATACCCGCGGCGCTACCGTACGGGCACGACGGCCCGCGCGAGGTCGTCAATCGCGGTGGCGACATAGTCGCCGAACCACACGTCGTCATTATGATTCGCACCCTCGACCACCGACAGCCGGTGAAGATTCAGCGCCTTCTGTGCCACCGTTTTCGACTGGCTCGCCGGTACCAACGTGTCGGCGCTGCCACACAGCACGGTGATCGGCACCTCCACCTGCGGCAGGTACCCCACCGTGTCGAACCGATCCCGCAACAACCACTTCACCGGCAGCCACCCTGCCGGACCCAGTTGGTGCTTGGCCACATCGGCCAAGCTGGTGAACGGCGAACGCAACACGATACCCGCCGGCGGCGCCGTCACCGCCAAGCGGATGGCCACACCGGTACCGAGCGACTCGCCGAAGTAGATCAGGTGGTCCTCGCTGAAGCCATGGTCGCGCAGGTACGCGACGGCCGCCCGCGCGTCCAGGTTCAACCCCGTCTCTGTCGGCGTACCCGGGTTGCCGCCGTACCCGCGATAATCCACCAGCAACACCGTGTACCCCCGATCGCGGATGGCGTCAGCCAAACCCAGGCGGGACAGACGGTTGGCACCATTGCCGGGGAAGTACACCACGGCGACCTGGGTCGCATCAGTGACCGGATGCAGTAACCACGCCGTGAGCGTCAGCCCATCCTGGGTCGTCAGTTCGACATCCTCCGCGTTGGATGTACGGCCGACCACCGATCCCGGATCCCAGCGATCCGGGTAGTAGATCAGACTGCGCTGGCCAAACCACACCATCGACCCGAACGCCGCCACTGCCAACACCACAACCGCCACGGCAATCAGCCAGGAGCGCGGTTTTCGGGACGGTACGTTGCAACCCATTTTACGAGTCGCCTCCTCGCTCATCTTTATGCAAATCTAACAGCACACGTTCAATTCGCATAAATAAGATTCCATAAGCAGCCGCCGCTACTTGATGGCGCTGTCGACCATACCCTGGATGAAGAACCGCTGCAGGAGGAGGAAGAGCACGATGGCCGGCGCCATGGCGATGAGGGCGGCGGCCGTGGCGGCGTACACATTGGACGTCGTCTGGGAAAAGAAGGATGCGATGGCGAGCGGCAACGTCCGCATGGCGGGCTTCTGAAGCATGTACAACGAGAACTGATAGTCGTTCCAGGCGTGCATGCCCGTCAGGATGACGACCGAGGCGGTGACCGGCTTCAGTTGCGGCAGGATGATCGAGAAGAAGGTCCGCGCCACACTCGCGCCATCGATGGCGGCCGCCTCGTCGAGGGCCGACGGGATCGCCCCGATGAAGTTGGTGTAGAGAAAAATCGACAGTGGCAACTCGAAAGCCGTGATGGTGAGGATGATCCCCCAGTACTGCGACACGCCGTGCAACTGAGCCATGGTGACGTACAAGGACACGAGGATCGACAGCGGCGGCACCATCATCACGCCCAGGACGAACCCCTTGATGCCGGAGTTGACCCGCGTCCGGCGGCGGGCCAGCGGGTACGCTGCGAATGCGCCCGCCAACGCGATCAGGACGATGCAGCAGGCCGTGATGATGAGCGAGTTGACGACCGCCCGGCCGACGTTGCCCTGGCGGAAGGCGTCGACGAAGTTCTGCAGGTACAACTGCTTCGGCGGTAACCAGAGGGACCGCGTATCGGTGGCCGGCCGGAAGGCGACATTGATGGCGATGTAGATCGGCAGGAGGTAGAACAAGCTGATCGCCACCACGACGATGGTCTTCCACCACGGCCAACGGGCTCGGGGATGGGTTGTGGTAGGAGCCGCAGCGCTCACAGTTCCACCTCCCGGTGCGCCAAGAACCGCTGTGCGATGAGGGAGACGACCATGATGAACACAAACATGGCCACGCCGATGGCCGAGGCGTACCCAGCCGCTTCACCGGCGAAGTACGTCCGGTTGATGAGGGTGGACAGGGAGTTGGTGTCATAATTCCGCCCAGCCAGCGCGACGACCACGTCGAAGAGTTTGAGCCCGCCGATCAGGTTGATCATGACCGACGAGGTGATGGCGGGGATGAGCATCGGCAGGGTGACATTCCGGAACCGGTGCCACCCGCTCGCGCCGTCGAGCGCCGCCGCCTCATAGTACATCGCTGGAATCGTCTGGAGCCCGGCGAGGTAGATCACCATCGAGACCCCGACGAATTGCAGCGTGTTGACCAAGGTGATGATGATCACCGCCCGGGGTCCGACCGCCATCCAGTCCACGGGCCCGAATCCGAACAGCCCGATGACGTCGTTGAGGACGCCGTTGTTGTACCGGACGAAGAAGTACATGATGTACCCCATGATCAGCGGCGCGATCATGACCGGGAGGTAGATGAGAGTACGTCCGGCGGTACGGCCGGGGAACTTCGAGTTGAGCAGCAACGCGAACAACAACCCCAGGATGTTCTGCAACAAGGTGCTGCCGACCCCGTACACGATGGTGTTGATGAAAGCTGTGTGGACGTTGGGATCGCTCAACAACCGGAGGTAGTTGGCGAACCCCGTGTTCTTGTAGTGCTGTGAGTAGCCGTTCCAGTTCGTGGTCGACACCTGGAGGCCGCGGATGAGTGGGTAGACGATCAACCCGAGGAACAGCAGTACCGCGGGTACGTAGAAGAGATTGATGCCAGCCCGCGTACCGTTGACGAACCGCCCCCGGTGGCGGCGCTTGGCCGTGGCACGGGGAGCCGGGGAGGCGGTGGACGCCGCCTCCCCCACTCGACTAGCGGACTGGCGCACAGTGGCTATCCCTGGAACTTGTCCGTGAAGTTCTGCTGCATGGTGACTCCTGCCTGCTGAACGGCGTTGGCCTTCTGAGACAGGATATCGGCACCCGTGGCACACATGACATCCCACATCCCGCTGGGCAGATAGGCCCGGTCGAAGTACGGGAAGGTCCGCACGGACGAATACTTGTCGAGGTACGTCTGGATGTCGCCCAGATCGGGGGTGACCCCCGTCAAACCGGCCGGGCTACCCGACGCGGCAGCCAGCGTCTTCACGTTCTCGGGCTTCGCCAGGTAGTTCAGGAACTGCATGGCGGCGTCGTGGTTCGGCGAATCCTTCCACACGCCGATGGCCAGGCGCTCGCCGGCGATCAGGCTCGGGGTATCGGCGTCGGTCGCAGCCGGGATCGGCATCATGCCGAGATTGGCGTTGGGGTTGACACCGTGCGCGTCAACGATGGAGGAGTTGCCGTAGAAGACGAAGGCCGCCTGGCCGTTGGCGATCGCCGCGACGTCCGAGTTGTAGTCAGCGGTCATCGAGTCCGTGTTGAAGTACCCGGCCTTCACCCAGTCGGACATCAATTGCGCGACCTGATCCCAGGTGTTCGCGTCGAACGTGCCGGCCTTGAGGGCGGCGCGCTGGTTGTTGGCGTCGTTGGTGATGAAGTACGACGGCGCGACCCAGTCGCCGAACTGCCCGATCGTCCAGGTGTCCTTGCCACCCATGTGCAACGGGGTCACGCCAGAGGCCTTGATCTTCGCCAGCGCGTCGGTGAACGTCGCCCAGGTTGTCAGCGTGTCGGGATCGACGCCCGCCTTCTGGAGGACGTCCACGTTGTACACCAGGCCCGCGATGTCCTCATCGGCGGGCAGTACGTACACATCGCCGTTGTCCGCTGTGATCACCGACTTGATCTGTGGATTGATCTGGGAGAAGAACGGCTGATCGTTGATCGGGGTGAGGAAGTCGGCATAGCGCATGACGCTCCACCCATGGGTGGTGAAAACGTCGGGCATGTCACCCGAGCTCATCTTCGTCGCCATCAGGGATTCGTAGTCCGCGCCCGGTGCCGAGTAGTCGACCTTGATGCCGGTGTCGGTGGTGAACTGCGTGACGATCGTGCTGAGGGCGTCGGCCTGGGTGCCGACCACGTTGCTCATGAAGGTCAGCGTGACGTTCGAAGCGGGCTGCGAGGTCCCGGTGCTACCCGGGGTGCCGGTGCCGGTGCTGCTCGGTCCACCCGAGCAAGCCGCCAGCGCGAGGGCGAGAGCGATCGCCGCTCCTGCATACCATGGTTTCTTCATTAGTTTCTCCTTTGTGGTTGAGTGGTTGAAGTCTTGGTCACCGCGAAGATGAGTGGTTCGTCAGGCGGTACGTCGGGGAGCTGGAACCCGTGCCCGGCCAGCACCCGGCCGGTCAGATACAGGCCGTCGGCCCACCAGTCCGGTGGGATGAAAAAGTACCGGTCCACCAGGCGCCGGCTCTGGGCGACCGGCTCGACGTGGTAGGTGGCGTCAGGATCGAGGCCTGCCACGCGCAGCAGACCGGGCGGACCATAGAACGATGTTTCCAACAAAACAGCCAAAAACAGCGCCCGGCTGCGGTCCGGGGCCACGACGCCATGTGCCCACAGCGCGGGGTCCGGGTGATCGACGTGTACGGTGTCGCCGCTGTGCAACAGGTCACGCCACTGCTTGTACGTCGCGATCCACTCCGCCAGGTCGGACCGCGTCGCGGGATCGAGGGCCGCCACGTTCCATTCCACCCCGAGATCGCCGAACATCGCCGTCGCCGCCCGCATACCCAGGCTGAGACGCCGCCAACTTTGGTGATTCGGATCGGCCGAAATGTGCGCGCCCATCATCTCGGGCGGCACAAGCAGCCCGGTGTACCGCTGGATGGTCTGCCGTTCGTGTGCGTCCGTACAGTCTGAGGCCCACATCCGGTCGGCTCGCTGTAAGACCTCCAGATCGCAGCGTGCTCCCCCCGATGAACACGATTCGATCTCCAGACCGGGGTACGCCGCCCTGAGCGCGTCCATCAGCGCGTAGACGGCCAGGGTCTGAGCGTGCACGCCAGCTGTCGAACTCATCTGGTCCCCCGCCTCCACGAGATCCCGGTTGTGGTCCCACTTGAAGTACGTGATGCCGGGGTACTCGTCGAGGAGAGCCGTCAACCGCTCTTTCACGTACGCGAACGCCTCGGGATTGGCGAGGTTCAGGACATGCTGATGCCGCTGCTCCAACGGCAGCCGTCCGGCCGGAGCCAGCAGCCAGTCAGGATGAGCGTGTGCCAAGTCGGAGTCCAGGTTGACCATCTCGGGTTCGACCCACAAGCCGAACTGCAGACCGCGGGCCAGTACATGGTCGATGAGCGGGTGAAGGCCATCCGGCCAGACAGTGGAATCCACGTACCAGTCGCCGAGACCAGCCCGGTCGTGGCGGCGTCCCCGGAACCAGCCGTCGTCAAGGACGAACCGCTCGATCCCCACCTCGGCGAACGCGTCGGCCAGGGCGATGAGCGGCGGCAGCGAGTGGTCGAAGTACACCGCCTCCCAGCAATTCCCGGTGACGGGACGGGGCAACCGGGGAGCCGTCGGACGGGCCCGCATGAAACGGTGGAAGCGATGGGACAGCTCATCGAGACCCACCCCGTACGACGCATAGATCCACGGGCTCGTGTACCGCTCGCCCGAACCCAACCGGACCTCTCCCGGGAGCAGGAGTTCGCCCCCGGCGAGGATGGATTCCCCGCCTGAGGTCCGTTCCGCCAGGGTACGGTGGTTGCCCGACCAGGCGGTGTGGACTCCCCAGACCTCCCCGTGCCGGAAACCGAAACCGGCCTCGCCCGCGAGCAGCAGCAACGTGGCGTCCGCCCCGGTCCGGCCGTGCCGGCCCTCGCGGACATAGGTTCCGTGGGTGAACCCGTGACGTTGCGGCGCACGCTCCCGGGCGTGACGGCCCGTGAAATCGAGGAGTTCTACAGCTTGGGCAGGAACCGGCCAGGCGAGCGTCAACCCGTTCACGGTGTAGACGCCGGCGGCCTGGTTGGTGAGACCGGCCCTCATGCGCCCGAGTCCGGAGGGCGTGAGTTCGATAACCAGGTCCAGAACCAGTTCCGCGGCGGGGTCGGTGGCCTCAATGGCCACCGTCTGCGTCCCGTCGGAAGCGGTGGTGGCCTGGGATGACGTGGTCACGAAGCGCGTCGAGAACGCCTGGCCGTCGCGGTGACCCTCAAGGCCCGGGGTACCCGTCCACCCGTGCGAGTTCTCGGGCAAAACCGCCAGCCGCAGCGGAGTGTCCATCTGGCCGGAGATCATCTGACGAGACGAGGCGGTGACCAGCGCCGCGAGTTGCCCGGCCGGGAGGTCACCTAAATCGGCGCCCCAATGGACGATCCGGGGCAGCAAACCATCCATGAGATCCAGGACGATCGACACCCCGCCAGCACGTAGATGCTGGACCGGCGCGGCGAACTCAGTTGGTTCCCCTGAGTCGGAGAAGTTCATCGGTGGACTCCTTATGAGTGGCTGACTTAATTTTGTCTCAACACATAAGTCACGTCAATATTCGATGAAAAATGTGACCGAATCGTGATCTTTGGCAGATTTTCCAGATGTTTTGTTCCATAACGTAACGATG
>Ga0123354_10001890_pt1 | contig 26597 bp, 14 predicted proteins | sample TergutLab28metaG_2_FD_97872 | JGI IMG/M metagenome (GOLD analysis project Ga0123354, IMG submission 97872) | Labiotermes labralis P4 segment gut microbial communities from Petit-Saut dam, French Guiana - Lab288 P4 | ecosystem: Host-associated > Arthropoda: Insects > Digestive system > Gut ...
CACCGTACACACGACCTACGCAGCGGCTCTCAAGACCACCACCCATCCAAAAACTCGGTGCAGAAAACCGTATGCTGCAACTCAACATCTAATGCTCCTGATGATGGGCGTATGTACCCGAAATATGTCGAGCTAAGAATACACCAATAAATTTACCTTGTTGCCTCAAGTTTGCGTTTAACATTATTTCGTGAGGAAGATGCACGGTCAAACAACCCTCAAGTCGGTAACTATGTATCATTGAACACGGTAGAACACCCCAAAAACCTTTAATCTCAGAAACCTTTGTTAATAACCTAAGCTGTCACGGACCATGAACTGTTGCCTGCGATATTTATGGACTGATGTAGCGTTTTAAGAAATTAGTTGAAGAGTTGCAGCTTGTAAAATCTTAATGTGTTAGATGTGGGACGCAAGTGAAGGAGAGTGCTTGAAATGAATGAAAGAGATGTTAGATAAAAGGGGAAATACAGGGAAGGGCTGTGTGAACGAAGGGAAAGAAAACTAATGGAGGGAGAGGACTGAGAAGACAGGTGCAGAACAAACTGACTACTAACAGGAATTGGTGGAGTCCAGAGACAGGGTTAATGGAGGCAAGCAATGAATTGTACATCACTGTTAAAGGCCGTCAGGGGTGTAGTTGGAGAAGGCGTGGAATTTAGGGAACAAGAGCTCTCATCACAGGAGAGCAAGCGGCAGGCAAATCCATAGATACTCCGTCTCTTCAGATGTTGAATTTTAAGGTTGGGTTATTCTGAAATGTGATGCCTTGCAATTTGGCGGATGAGGTACCCACGTCTCGGAGGCACTTTCTGTCTCAATCTTCAGGGTGGATCGAGGCTGTAGGTGCTTCTAAATTTTTATATTAATCTACAAGTCTGCACGGCGTCAGGTCCTAGAAAACTGTAATCATCTTAGTCAACAGAAAGGTAACCATAAACCTTGCTGCATGTAGTCGCCCATTTGTTCACGAAATTCACGTTTCTGTGAAGCACGAAGACTCTTTGATACATTGAAACATTCACCATGAGACTGTGTCACGAGCCACAAACAGCCGAACCATGTATTCCAATTCTGTTTCTGTAAAGAGAGTTTTAATAATATGCTCGAATGTATCCTCAAACTTCAAATACGCCTGCTCCTAGGAAGTGTGTCATCCCCGTTGTGTGTGTGAAACTTGAAAAATGGTATGTAGTCAAACACAACTGTGTCACATGAGGTGTACGTAATGACTATATAATGAACAACTACATGTTTCGGCCTGTACTGGCCATCTTCAGGTTGTCTTAGGGGAACTTAAGATCTTACTATAAGCAAGCACTATTTTGCAAGTACGCCTGCTTGTTTTCTTTCTCCTTTCAACCTATAGAGTGTATGTATTGCTTTGTAAGTGCTACATGTCCATATCTGCTTGACTTAAGTAGTCTAAATCATATTTGATGAAGGATTCGAACTAAGAAGCTTTATGTTACGTAGCCTGCATTTTCACATTTTCGTGTCACTTTTTTCCTTACAGTGCCAACACCATCATCCTACTGAATGTAAAAAAATACCACTGAACTGGGAAATTTGGGACCCAGCACGTACAGTGTTAAATGCAAATGGGAAAATCAGGCCAAAGAAGTAGAACGGAGGGTGGGGAGAGAGAATGAGTTCTCATATGGATTTGAAAAGCTCTATTCCTTTTGAGTGAAGGGTATGAAATATTTCCTGTTAAAACAGTTTATGGGATATCAGTATTAATTAATAGGCTAATTATGAACTGTTGGAGCTAGTTTAACCGACTGACTCTAGTCATAAGCAATAGAGTGGATATACACTGGCAAAAACCTGGTGTTAACAGATACGTCCAAGAAATGTATTTGAAACTCTACTAATATCATCTTCAACATGCCGTAATTCTTCACACCAATCTATACTTATAGAGCACATGCGACGGGAAGTACAAGGTTTGTAGTAAAGCCAGTGTAAATTATAGCTTCTAATTATATCCCACTCGATTGTCGATTGCAAGTTTAGACCGCGTGGAAGGAACATGCTAAGAAAGGGGGAGGAAAAAGAAAAACGGAAAAATATACTCTTCTGAGTCACTAATTAGATATTGTTTAGGAAGCTGCCTTGTCAAGGAATTAAATCCCATTTGATTTGGGACAGTTTCAGTTTCCTTTGATCTACGTGATTAATCTGTAAATGTAGTTGGTATTTCTGTGTGGGCGTCTTTTATCTGACGGAATTTCTGGGATTCGGAGGCTTTTGTAAGCCATCGTTCTGTATGAATCAAAGAGAAAAAGGTGCGTCTTCTGCTGAACAAGCTGTATAGCTGTCTGGCTTTTGTCTAGGCAACTAATGCAGTAATTTCCACATTAAAAGCAATCCATGACAGGCCTGGACAGGCCCTGAGGGTTCCAGGAGTTTGAGGCTCCCAGATTTCAAGACAGTCGGCACATGAAGGTGGTAAAGTTGTCAGCCCTACGCACCGGCCCCCTTTACCTCCCCCCCTCGCCAGGAAATATTCCTGGTGCTCATTTCTCTTAGAGGCTGAGTCAACCCCAGGGCCATAGTGCGGCCGGAAGGATTACGTCAAGTGAAAAATTCCCATGACACCATCGGGAATCTAACCTGCGACCATCCGGCTTGTTGCGCAGTGCCTCAACCAAATGCGCCACCGCGTGCCCCAAATTCCACATTGGTCATTCCGAATTGTATCGTCTCTATTGCAAGTGAGCGCAGGAATTTCTCTTCAATATCGAATCGTAGGCGAAGGACGGCTTCGATTGTACCATCACCACCGATTTTGCTTTACATATGGGGCTTAGGAGCGCTGACCATCTGAAAGAATTAACTCTGTTTATAGCATTGGCTGTATGGATTGAAGGTGAAGTAGCAGAATCGGAACTCCGAGGAGTGTAAATTAGTATTTTGATAACTGGTGATCGCGTAGCCAGATCGTGAGAGATGTTAAGTTGCGAGTTTGCGAACTTTTCTGCAGACTAGCTTTTTAATTCATTGACGAAATATCGTAAAAATTATCGTGTCAATAAACTGTCAATAGATTTCTCATTTTTTGTTACGGTATTGGCGTTTCGGCCGGTTCCAACGCTACTCGGAACAGCGATCTTCATATTTTCCTATCACTTCCCAATGGGTGACGGTCTTCAGGTTTCTGGTCCACTTTCTTTGGTAACCTTTCTTCTTCCATTCCGCCTACTTGCGCTCTCCATTCAATCCGGTAACTTTTTGTTAATAGATTCTTCATTACTGTTCTAACACTATTGAATTATATTTCTTCTCGTCAGCAGTGGGATTGACGAGTAGCTTGATTTCAGTTCCACTCAACCGACACTACGAGAAAATGACAATTGTAAGTGGTACAACGCGTGTCTGTTTCACGTCATTTGAAGCATGAAGTGACAACATAGAGAAGATGGACGGTTACTCTCTAGAATATAAATGTCTGAATTTTAATTACCAGGAAGGCTGATAGGAAAAACTTTGACTCATACTTTTTCGCCTACAGAATTATTCGGGACCCTAGAAATGTACCAATGTAAGGAAGTAACTACCGCTCACTAATACATGTCTCTATGTATGAATTTATTCTTAGATCATCATCTATGGATTTGTTTTTTTTTTGTATGTGTAACATAAATGATCCCCACCGTGTTGATGTTTAAAAATTTTGTTATGCAATAACGTGTTGTGCAGGACTGATAAAATTTCGTGAACTTTTGCCACACCACAGTCCGTATGCCTTGCCCTGTGATACATTATTTAGCACTGCAAAGTATAAAATGAATTTCGCGCTAGCCACATTTGATATTCGGTAGAAGAGAGACGGGTGGCAACGGTCGTGTTTCTTTCTAAGGTCTATTGCCACCTAAAATTCGAAGAACTTTAGGTGAGTTTTCTACTTCAGAAGTTCGCACGGTCTTATGCTTCTGTTACTGCTACCAAAATTAACTTATTCATAAAATGGAACTTACCTTTTAGACTTAAACTTCTCGTACAGGTCCATGAACTTCCTCTGTTGGTTTCTTAATAAATTCGAGAGACGAAGTCAGGTTCGTGGAATTTATATGTTTCTCTTTCATTACTCACTATGGAAAATATTTTCAAAATTGCACTATATGACCTTGTCTCTTAATGTTATGTATTAAATATGTCTCTCTGCAGTCTAATACTGTCGGATGTAATAGACAGCACCAGCACCAGGACTATAAATTTAAGTTTGACTGAAATCTCACAACATTTAAATTTCCATTGGTCGAAGCTGAAATTCAACGCCCTCTACATATATGTCACTGAATTATGTAACCGTAAGCGAAGCGTATCAGAATTAAACAGATTTTGCGCGAACTTCAGCAATATTAAAAAAATCCAATTTGTATAATCCGTTTACAACATGTGTGCTAAATTAACCGCGTTGATTATGAAGGAGAAACTGTCATTTCGCATGTATGACGTGTGCACAATTAATCTCCTAACTCCGAATCTGAATATACGTTCGAGGATATATAAACAAGAATCCTGCTTTTGTTATGCCCTCATCTCGTCATCACAACCTTGACATTACCCGAGCGCTTTCTTTCGATCTTCCAACTTGATCTTTCCCAGCAGAGTTGCTCATTACAGGTACGTTACAATGTATGGTGTTTCCCATTCTAGCTACTTGGAAAAAATACACATTCTTTTACTTCAATTTTCTGACAAATAATGTGGATAGAAAGAGAACAATGTAAGTAATGAATTTCACCTCTGTGAAATATCCATAACTCCTAATTTTAACTTTCTTATTTGAACATACTCTTCAGAAAACTTTGTTTTGTGCCCATCGCTTAAACTGAGAAGTTCAGCACGGCATCAGTTCAAAAGAGCTGACACTATATTGATCCTGACTCTCGACCTTTCGAAAGTACCGGAAAAGTAACAATTTCCGCAGTAAGTAGTACGTATTTCTTTTTCTCCTAATTTCGTAGTGTAATTTCTTATTTTTTTAAGTATTTTTTTTTTCACAGAGAGTTAAATTTCGACCCATTGTTAAATGACTTGGTACATACAGCTATATTATGACATCGTTGACGGTTTGCCTGCTTATTATGTTCCTACATTTATTTCTGCCGATATTTCTGTCTATTTATACAGCTCTGCCACTTTCCTCGTGTAAGAAATAGAAGCGTGCCTGGATACTTCAGAATTTCATGTCAGGAAACTCCATTTCAGCGGAAAGACGTTGCCGGTCTAATAAACGTTTAAACAGCAGAATAAGATCACATAATTCATGTAAAATATTGGATGACGTCATGAGATTATAATGAAACAAAGAAACGGCTAGATGTTGAATATAAAATGTAGAGTTTTAGTAATAAGAAGGCATGCAACTGAGAGTTAGAAATTTAAAAAATCAAAGACGTATTTATAGATTTTAATGAATTTTAATACTGCGTGCATTGTGGATACACAGTTCATATAGATTTTTTTTAATTCGGGATCAAACTACTTGCATTTCTATTATATGTATTATACTATAATATATACAGTTTATATTATATTATTGGCTAGCAAATATATGTAATAAGGCCAATTTTTTAAAGCCCGTGCGAATGTAGTTTGGAATCGTATATCTGTTCACTATAGAGAGACATATATTCTGGACAAAGATGAAACTTATATTTATTGGACCGTGCATCATTGTAATAGCTGAAAACAAAAGACCAACTTGATGTCACTTGCCATTTTTATTTCACTTCTTATGCGCTCAACATGTTGCGGACATTAATATATCCATCATCAGGGGCTTACGTCTGTTCTGTTGAATTACCACATTGGTAACACACAAAGCGGATACCACTCCAACCCAACCACACCGAAACACCAACACACATCGAACCAAGAACAATACGACCAATGTGGTAATTCAACACAATATTCGTAAGCTCCTGATGATGGGTATATTAATGTCCGAAACATGTTGAGCGCATAAGAAGTGAGATAAAACAGCAAGTGACATCAAGTTGGTCTTTTGTTTTCAAAGATGAAACTGTTTAAAAGTGTACATTGCATCCCGGTAATGGACGCATGAATTACGTTTTTCTTATCTTTGAAATTTGACAAGAATACATTAAAGAGAGGAGATCCATTAGTTCTTATTAGAACTTCGTGTTTTATGTTCGCAGTTTAATAATGTATGTGAGCTTTGCATGGTACTGGTAGCAATAAGTAAAAACGTGAAAATATATTAGCATTCATATTGAGGTTTCTGTAGGTAAAAAACGGAATCTATCGTGTGCGTGAATATTTATGGAAGAAGTAACTTTTAAGAAAGCATAATTTATGTAACAGAAACCTTATTACAGAATATACCAAGAAGAATAGGAGAAATAACAATGAACGTAAAATGTTAAATAAAATATCAGTCATACTTGCGAAGCGAACGGCATGAAGACTTGGGGAAAGAACGAAAGTTTCCTATGAAGCACGGACCTTCTTTCCTATCCAAAAACTTGAAATCTACTGTCACGTCCAATCAGGTCGACGGCCCGTCATAGCTGGATAACTTTAGATCGCAGCCCATTGGCTAATAAGATATTATTCCAGTATATAATTCAAGCATTAATAAACTAAAATGCATAACTAAAGTTTATGCAGACAAGAAGCCATATTTATCGAGAGCATATAAACATATATTTAGTACGAATTAATACGAATTTATAAATAATGAATTTCTCTAAACTTTACGGAATAAAATCTATAGCAAAGCAGAGTATTTTAATAAGTATTTCAATTCATACACGTAACACATTTACATAAAGTTAAAGTTTTCTTTACCCACACCATGGAGGCATATATGGGGGGGGGGGGGGTAGAAGGGCATTTCCAATTTTTTTTAACCTCGACACTAGGTGGATGTGAGTGGTGAGTTTTACGCCCTTGGCCGCTTCACTCCCGGGGGAAAATAAACTTGGTACCGACTGAATTGGAGGCTGGGTGGGCCTACAGCCGATCTTGGGGATGTAGAAAAGAGAACAATTACTTGTCCGTTATTGGGATTCAAACCCCAGAACGCCCATCCCCTAGGGTTGGCTATACTGAAGTTCCTTGCGCTGTATTTTCGCTAAATAGATTCAAGTAATTTAAATAAATTATTAAAAGGTTTGAAATAATGAAATATTGTTATAGGTGTATTGTTAAAAAAGAATTGAATAGTTTACAGAATATATTAAGACATGTAAATAGCATTTGTAAAATTTGTTCAGGTATTATGTATAAGTATCGAAATTTTGTGTATAGTTAATCACTCCTTACTTGGTTAAACTTATAAGTGATGGAAATATTTGTCTCTGAGATTTGTGGTATTCTTATTGGCGACTTCCTCTGACAAAAGTGAATTATTCCATTTGCGTCGAGAGACCAGAAAATCAAGACCAATTAAAAAATTGTAAGTTAGAATTTGTTTGTAAGTCACAAAAAATGTCTCTTTCTAAAATGTTTCCTCACTCTAATTCCCTACTCTTCCCCTCTTCTGCCAAGCGTGATGCCAATTCCTCCTCCGTCATCTACCTTGATTTGATACGTATATCACCCCTTGTGGAGAATACAGATTGAGAGTTCCTCGTTATGTAAATTTATCAATCTCCGTGTCGCTGTGCAACTGTAGGCCGATATACAGGGAGTTAATTTTAAAGCGGGACTGAGCGGAACGGAGAGGCGTCATCTGTCGCAGTGCAGCAAATATATCGTCCACCATACAGCGAAAAATTACGCAAGAAATAAAATCTCCTGCATAATACTTAATGAGCTAGTTCCGCTTTAAGCTGAACAACCTGTATTTTTCGCCGCACTTCTTATCTTTTACAACGCTGTCGGGGTGTATTCATACCTGGTACTATTTATATTATCTGCTGGCAGTGTTGTCCACTGAGCTAATGAGAATGTCCTGTATAGGACACATAACACAAACCGATGTAAATACGAGTATTATGTGCCTCTAAAATTACATAACCCGCCATGTAGGTTCATGCCTCAAGATGAGCTATGCTGTACTCCAAGCGTTTTGTTATTCTGCTGTCACAAATTCTGCAGTAATGTTCATACCCATTTATACGAGGGGGTGCTGGTAACTCCTTAGCCCGACCTACTTCCCGATGTCGTAGGACGGAATCGATAGTGTCGTTGGAAAGAAGGGTTTGTTCATGTGCCAAATTCCAAGTATTTTCTTGTTACAGTGGCTGAAAGGAAGCATGTCAGGCGACGCGCGCGATTTTAATAACATGGAAACGCGAGCCGTCATCAAGTTTTCTTTTTTCCTTCAAGGCAAGGCGCCGAAGGAAATTCACGCCAATCTGATAGAAACATTACGGGAACATGCACCATGGTATGACACCGTCAAAAACTGGGTGACCCAGTTTAAACGTGATGATTTTTCCACCTGTGATGCGCCTCGTCCTGGACGACCCAAACCAGTGACCACCCCCGAGATTATTGATCAAATTCACGAGCTAATCTTGGAAGACCGCCAGATTTCGGCTAAATCAATAGCTGAGCAAATTGGAATCTCACGTGAGCGGGTTGGGTCCATCGTTCTTGAAGATTTGGACACGGGGACGCTCTCCGCGAAGTGATTCCCGAAATGTCTGAACGCGGATCAAAAACGTCAACGGTGACAGTCGTGTGAGCAACTTTTGGAATTTTTTCGGTGCGATCGAATTAATTTCTTGTCGCGATTGGTGACACTGAACGAAACCTGGTTATATCACTATGACCCGGAGACAAAGCAACAATCAATGGAATGGCGGCATAATGGTTCACCCTGCACCAGAAAATTCCGAGAGTAAAAATCCGACGGAAAAGTTCTCGCCTCGATTCAATTTTTTGGGATCAAGACGGCATTCTCCTCATTAATTATCTTCCAAAGAGCCAAACTATCAACGCGGAGTATTACTCAACTCTGCTGGTGCAACTGAAGGACTTTTTGAAGGAAAAACGCCGCGGGAGTTTCACCAAGGTGGTCTTGTTCTTGCACGACAGTGACCCGGCTCCTCGGGCACTTGCAACCAAGAAGAAACTGACCTACCTGGGCTTTCACTGTCTTGATCACCCACCCTATTCTCCGGATCTGACCCTGTTGGACTACCACCTGTTCCCTGGACAAAAAAAAAAAATTGAAAAGTCGCCATTTTTCTTCCGACGCGGAGGTCATTACTGCCGTGGAGACCTGGTTGGACGGACAAACTTCTGAATTTTTTTTGAGTGGCTTGCAAAAGTTAGAGCAACGGGCTGAGAAGTGTATTGAGCTTCGTGAGGAGTACGTTGAATAAATCCCGAGTTTGGTCCCTGTAACTTCTTTCCTTCCTGGTCGGACTAAGGACTTATCAGTACCCGCTCGTATTTCTTTAACATTGTTTCAAGCAAGGGATACGGCTCGCCACAACATTATGCAATTTATTTTTTGCAAGATATTAACTTTTTACACCAGTGATGCTAATATAAATACAAATAGAATACACAGTATTTGTTCTTTATTCGTGACAAATAAACACAAGTAGTTAATTCAGATATGTTTAACAGGAAAAATATCCACTCTGTACGGTGTGATAGTGTAGTCACTAACTTTGCCTAATTTTATGTATCATACCAACGCTGCAGACATGAAGACACGCGTCTTAGTCGTTATTTATTGCCACTGGCTTAGCATTAGATTTTACCTTCACAAAGGAAAATGGGCGGTAATCACATGCTGATGTTATTCTAACGTGCCTATTCATATGTGTGAAATTCAGTATCAAGAAAAAGGAACTAAGGAAGCAATGAAGATCTAAATGCTTCTGGATGTCTCTTCTGATTTTACAGAGAAATACAAGCTTGTGGTGTTGCAGTAACTTTGTTTCTGGCCCCATCTCACTACATTTTGCACCACATGACAAAATTCTTGTGAAACTTGACAGGAACAGCAGGCCACCCTCAGCTACCTCGCGCGTCAACCAATTCATTCTCTGTCATTTCTACAGAGCTCTGACGTTGATATGCGTAGAGGTGTTGCATATCAAATCCCTCAAGTTCTACACTTTTTCCATATTCTAGCATTTTGACCAGAATATAATATTTCGGAAATTCAATTTCTTTCCTTCCTTAGGTAAAATAATACAGATGTTTTCACTCGTCTGGCTGTGTTAAAAGAGCTGATCTAAATAACCAGCCCAAAGATGGAAAAAAGTATTAACTTTTTACTTGGGGATGAAAGGAGTTCCGTTTACCGAAACGTTGCAGTTTTTACGGAGTAGGCTACTAGATGATGATGATGATGATGATAACTATGACGGCGACGATGATGATGGTGATGATGAAGATGACGACGACGACAACGATGATGATGATGATGATGATGGACAAATTTCACATACCGAATACTCAAGACCGTAACCTGTGTACTGATTAACAATCTCCCTACAGTAGATTATTTAATAATATTATGACTTTTTTTGGTAAAGAAAATTTCCGGCTTGTTATGCAAAGAGAAGCTCTGAAGGCCAAGCCACTGAACCCATCCTAAATCATTTGAATGTCGTCCAAACCGTCCTCTAAGACCCAAGTATTCTCATCCCATCAGTTTCTCCGACAAATCTTTTATGTCCTTTCCATTTTCAATGCATGCTACAAGAGCCGGGGTAGCACAGTCGCTGTCTTGACTAGGCTGGGCGACTTCTCGTCAGGGCTAAGGGACGTTCTGTGCTTGAAGATGTGCCGACCGGCTGTGGGGTCCATACAGTATTTTGTGCAACTTGAAGTGGAAGCTTCTTCCCTGGTGTAAAGCATCAGAGTCGTATAACTGACAATCCACCTCCGTCTAGTGCCGAGGTTAGGAATGAGTGGAGCTGTACCTCCATTTCTCCATAAGATCTTATATAATGATTCTTAAACAGGCAAAGTAACAACTGTACATTGGCATATATGTCAGTTTGATAATAGACACTCGATACTGCCAACTTTGTTAAGCCATTATTTGTGCAGTGTAAGAGTGTAATACAGTAGGCGATCGAAAGTGTATTTGTGTTTAACCTTTCGTTTCCTGCATAAATACTGAACTTTTCCTGGCATGTAAATTAAATTTAAAATGAGGAGAGACTAGGAGAAGTGTTGCGATATTCACGCTCCATTCACCTTTACTGTCGTGGAAAATCTCCCCCCTTCCCGTAGCCTGTATCATACTCAAGCTCTCGCAGTAGTTCCGCAACGATGAAGAGAAAATTCACAGTACTGCTCTAGAGCAAAATTCCATCCGTAGCCCGTCAGTTGGCGGAGTTATCACCACCTTGAATTTCTATTGTAATGAAACGAACAATTCCACGTAAAACTTGTGAGTGTGCAGCAGTTCGTACCCATTATGTTCAAGTGCGAAACATTTTCAATAGAATAGGTACCCTCGGTTGACACTCTGCCGAATAAACGGGGTTCCGAGAACACTGACTTTGTCTGATTCATGTGTAATACACTAAAACTTCTAATTCAATGCTGAAGTTTTACCGCACATCACTTGCATATTGATAACGTAGCAGGCTAGAATACTCAATACTAGATTCGTGCGCTCTCAGAACGTAACAGAAATGGTCACATACACGTAGTCACTCACTTTGTTATTTTGTTAAAAAAAATCTTTGGATTTTTTTTGAGTATGCAAACGCTTTAAAAAGAAGAGCGAGAAGGAGAGACTTAAAGGTACAAGTGGAGATTGACGGGAAAAGTGAGAATCACTTTATTTTTTAGGCGAGGAAAAGCGTCGCTTTGTTAGACTTTTTCCTGTCTTCGCACACACTTCCTCCTCCTCGTCCTCCTGTTCCTCATAGGAGCAGCATGAAAATGAAGACGCGGAAATGGTAAAAGTATTGGCTTGATAAAGAGCCGCGATTTTTATTTGATGCTCGATGTTAAATTTCATAATTTGGGAAAATACTTTTGTGGTCTTTAAAGAAAGGGAATGAATTTTGACGAATTTAAATCGAGAAGACTGCATGAAAAGCATGCAGTAGAAACTTGATACTTGCGAACCATTTGTGTATTTGTTTTAAGGGAGACGAAACCAAGAACACCTATGTCTACGTGAATGATCACGTGACATTAGGATAAACTGTGGCATTTTGCCAGCAGTTCGACAAACGAAAGATGGAAATCCCCTAACATCTCTTTAAAATGCGAATTTTTTTGGTTTATTAACGATTTAAATTTCATGTTTTAAAAATTGGGCGGTAAGGATCCGCCCTTACCCCCCCTTTTTCTGATTAATGTTGTAGCTTGTAAGGGTACAATTTCACTGTATTTCCGTTTACTTCAGTTTATCCTTCCTTAATAATTTTGAGGTAAATCTTGTTTTTGCAAGATCTAGTTTAATTTAAATTTGAGTGAATGCGAAGACTGCTCTCTTGTGGTTGGATGCCAGATTTTAATGTTTCTGTGAAACATCGGTCAAATTTAGAGAACGGTGTACGGCGATGTGTTCCAGAAGACAGCAAATTTCTTATGAAATCTGAATGGGGTTTCGTCTAAATGGGCGAATTCACTAGATCCGTGCGAAAGAGAACTTAATGTAACGCAGCACACTTTAATGCAGGCACTCGTACAAAATGTAACAGAAACGTGTTGAGCCTTTCGGAAGGTTAAACGTGACGGCATTACACAGGGGCTTGTGTGTGCCCGTATGTGTATGTTTTGGTAGACGTATGTGTTTGTTTCACATTTACCTCCACGTTAATACCTTCATTTCGTGCTTTCCATACAAAAAGTCTGGTTAGGATGTACTTCATGATGTGCCGCGCATCATTCCTGACGGAATTCTTTGCATATTATTAAGTTCATTATTGCCTTATTTGAGTGAGATTTTGCACTCTGTCGTTGTGACTAAAAACAGAGTGTCAGACTATCGCTTCACAAAAATGTCTCGTATATTACTTCACCAGAATTTGGTTAACTCTTTATGAGGTACAAAGTACAGTACATTTATGGCCATAAGTGAACTGGTTAACGTATTGGAAAACCGAGATCCGACGCACTTTTTTACATATTTCTCGCATTAATTTGAAAGAAACCTGCCCAGAATTTAGGTCCTAGTACCTGGTCGCGGGAAGCGGGATGAACGTGTACCTGACCTCGCAATAAAGCTTTCTTGAATTATAACTGTCCATGTAATGAAGGCATACGGGGGGTAGCAGAATGGCTCCACTCATTCTTAGCCTCGGTACGAGGTAGAGGTGAGTGGTTAAATTCACGCCCGGCAGTTTTGACCTCCGCAAAGAATCCCGGCACCCACTGAATAGGCGCCCTCGTGGGTCTGAACGTTCTGAGTTATATCTGCGATTGGAACGATGAACCGTCCAGTAGCTATATGAATTGCGCTACAGCGACTCGTGGACTTATCAAGAAGGCCCAATAATGCATAATATTAATTGAATGGACGTGGTTAAGAACGCGCACAATTCTCTATAGAATGTAGCTACTTTTTTTTCGGATGACAAGAGACACTGAGGACAGATATTCTGTTAGTAAGCCTCTGTGCATATCAATTGAACACGTCATGGCAATGACACTGATGAAATGCTGCAGTGGATGTTCGGTGATTTTTTTTCAAGAAGTATATACAAGAATTTATAAATGGGAAGTCGTCCGTCTGTCCGTCCCACGCGTTCTTCGTAAGTGCCAAACTGATACAGGTTAAAGAAATCCTATGAAATAAACAACCAACTAGATGCAACAATAACGGTTTATTAATGATTTCAATCAGCTCAACATGTTTCGGGCGATAATTTCTCCCATCCTCAGGAGCACTAACCTGTGTTTACAGCTTGTGGTACAAAGCACCGCCGATGCTGCTTGCTGGCAGCATCGGCGGTGCTTTGTACCACAAGCTGTAAACACAGGTTAGTGCTCCTGAGGATGGGAGAAATTATCGCCCGAAACATGTTGAGCTGATTGAAATCATTAATAAACCGTTATTATTGCACCTAGTTGGTTGTATATTTTATTGTATCAGCGATGCACGGTCAAACTAACATAAAAATTAATGAAATCCACAATTGGATGTTTACAACAAATACTTTGAGTAGTGGTCTGATAAGAAATGTGCTTAGCACAAAACTCCGATAGAACAGTCGAATTTATCATGCAGACTAAACATAAAAACGTATTTCTCGGCAGGTTCTACAGGACAAATCTCAGTAAAATGGAGCCGGTGTAACGTAGTCTGCATAGTGACTAGGCTGAGGGATAGAAAATCCGGGGAGTTCGATTTCCAGCAGCGCCGAAGGAATTTTGTTGCTTAGAAAAACGTCTGGACACTCTGGATCCTACAGATCTTACTATTAAATGGGTACTGGGGTTCTTTCCTGTCAGTAAAGCCACCGGGGCGTGTAGTTCACAAATCATTCTGTATAGTTATGATGTAAAGAATCGGTGGAGCTACACATCTACTTCTCATATGTACCTTGATGGAGTGGAAGGGGACAACTTTGTTTTTTTACCCTCTATGTCTCATTATAATATGCAGCTTTCATTCGAATTTTTTTCTATACGTTGATTATTCAAAGAATACCAAGATGAATATTTATTCCGAGGTTTATTCGGTATAATGAATATTTTAATATGTGTATAAAAATCAATATTTGGGACCTATTTACCGCTGGCATGATAAACATTTTTGTATAAGATGGGTACCCAAATAAACACTTATACTTTGGTCTACATATTTAATTTAGAAAGACGTCAGTACGGTTAATGTGTTAGGAAGTGTAAAGGGGTGGTTATCTCTCCAGATCTGCCGTTCTCCGGTACATTTTTAGAGGTGTTAATATTTAACAAAGCCCAAGGGAGATTATGTATGTACAGCTGCCATTCGAACAACATTTGATGTAATAAATATTTAAATACTACTTGGAAAAAAGCGTATATCTGTACTTAGGATCCGGAGTTTTACTGTATTGTTGGAGAGAAATATTTTTGGACTTTGCTAAGCTTGATTAACTTTGCAACAGTAATCTTATATCTGCTGCAGTAACTGAAGGCCAAGGCCGGAGAACGTATACAAAATAAACAAACAGCACGTTTGGGTAATATGTGTTTTCAATTCTTTTATAGTTCTTGTTCGTTCAGTATTATTAACTGAGAGAGTTCAACGATCACATTTCTCATGCCAGAGGAGTGAGTTAATGCTCAGCCATGTGGGATAATTTACTGAGTTCCGTCTGTTCCAACGTAAATATTTGTGTACCCAACTACCGCCCGTATAAGGAGCATGGCGACCAGAGCATGATACAAAATTGAATTTTTGGAGTCCTTGTTGGTTTTGTAGGATAAGGAAATGTTGACAGTATTTGAGTTAGTGTTAGAGTGTACTTTAAAGATGAGAGAGTAAATACAGTTGTACCTTACTGTCAAATGTTGCTCTTCTATGCTGCGTCTATAGTAAAGAATATTTTCTGAAATTCGTTCGGGTAGTCTAGGTATAGGATCCTAAACAGAAAAAACTTGAAATTTCTTAAGCGTTTTTCTGTCCCCTAATTCATTGCGGACACAAATAATAATGCTATTAATCAATTGATTTTAAGTGCCTCTCAAAACAATCTGAAACTTTTAATGAAATTTTTTTATGTCCATTTGCATGCAATAATAAAGAAATCTGTGCAATTGTTGATAAAACCAATATAACAGAGAAAGTAAGGTTATATAGATTTAATTGGTTTGGGCATGTACAGAGAATGGAAGAAAATAGAATTCCCAAAGAGTGTTGTGTGTGAATTTGGAAACAATAAGATTGAGAGGTAGACCAAGAAGTAGATGGTAAGATTAAGTGAGGGATGATGGAAGGAAAAAATATATAACATGGAAGAATGGAAGAAGCTCCTGCGAACGGCATGGAATCGTCGCATTCCGCGCATGCCAATGGAATGAATGCATTGGCATGCAGTAGGGTCCAGATGTCGTACCCTATTTTGATCATATTTGCAACGGAGTACAGGACATCCTAGTCATTATGTGTGCAGATTCTCACGAAATTATCAGTGAATCACTTACGTACTGCTCTTGATTGCTGCGCCTTACCTTCCAAACGTATTCCCTAACATCCTTTCTTCTCACGTGCGTTTTCTCTAAGCCTTTCTTCCCACGTGAATTCTGCATCAGACATTTCGTTACCAGTGTGTTACATGCCACCCCTTTCCTTCCACATAAGCCTACATTTTATCACGCTTTTCATTCTAGCTGTGTTAAGATTTACGTTGCCTTCCACTGACATGCACTATTACGCCTTCATTTCTTCGTATATTCAGTATGTCACACATTTCCTTCCACTTGAAATATTTAGGAATTTTCCTTCTCGTGCCTTCCGCACCACGCTTGTCCTACCTAATGCCTTCTACATCACGCCTGTCCTTCCAAGAGCCTTCTACACTACGTTTGTCTTCCAAATGCCTTCTACATCACTCCTGTCCATCCAAATGCCTTCTACATCACGCCTGTCCTTTCAAGAGCCTTCTACATCACTCCTGTCCATCTAAATGCCTTCTACATCACTCCTGTCCACCCAAATGCCTTCTACATCACGCCTGTCCATCCAAATGCCTTCTACATCACGCCTATCCTTCCAAGAGCCTTCTACATCACTTCTCTCCATCCATATGCTTTCTACATCGCGTTTGTCCTTCTAATTGCCTTCTACACCACGCTTGTCCTTCGAAGTGTCTTCTACATACATCACACTTGTCCATCGAAGTGCCTTCTACATTACGCTTGCCCTTCCAATTTCCTTCTACGTCAGGTTTGTCTTTCCAAATGCCTTCTGCATCATGCTTTTCCTTCCAAATGCCTTCTAAATCACGCTTGTCCTTCGCAGTTCCTTCTGTTTTACTTTTGTCCTTCCAAGTGCCTTCAACATCACTCTTGCATTTCCAAGCGCCTTCTATATCACGCTTGTGTTTCTAAGTGCCTTCTATACCACAAGTCTTTATTTCAAGCGAATTCTACATCACGCATATCCTTCCACATGTATTCTACCTCACGCGCCTCTCCCCCCTTATGTTTTGCCACCCGGTTCACGCCGTGTGCATTCTCTCTCACCCCATTCATTCCTCGTACATGTTTGAAAGTGCGTGTTCTTTGTTATGTTCTCGCCCTGTTGTGTGTTTCGTAAAGTATTTGTCTCTATTACTATTCACAGCGAAAGATGCTACCACCTTGTGTTAAGGACAGGCCTTAAGTTACATTCTGACTGCAGTTTTGGTGACCGTTGGCTCTAACAGGGACATGTTTTTAAACATAATTTCCGTCCGATAAGCTTTCAGTTTATGGAAGGAAGATGACACAGTGAGGAGAGAATGCGTTACACGAAGATTTTAAACACAGGTTCATATAGCTTTGTGTGGAGTGTTAGGTCATTAAAATGGAGAGGAAAAAGTGACGTGGTCGGTGGCGGTCATGTCGTGCTGTCGCTGCATAATTGTCTTGGTGGAGGGCGAATTCCACGAACACGCCAAGAGAATCGCCTGGATGCATACCCACAATTCAGAGCAACTTAATCATGAACAACATCCACCGAGATGTTTGGTAACGGAAAGAACGTCAGACATGTAAACAACTCCGTTTCTGAATCCTCACATTTTCCACCCTGGGCGTTTCTGTGTATTTATCTTTTATAATCATTTATCATGCCATGACATATTTCATTCCCTTCTTACATTTCTTAATTTAAATTACCCGCGTGCTATTGGATATATTTTGTTCGGGATTAAGCAGAGATTTGTATAACAAAGGTATCCTAATTAATGTCGTGCTATTTATTTTGCATTGTATTCGTAATGAAAACACTGTTCCAGCCTCTGCCATATGTCTCCTAATTAAATTGGTAAAACTGATTACGTTAGGAATTAGCTTTCGGTCCACCCGCGTAGGCTTCACCAATACATTATAGTGTTTGAATATGTAAAAATCCACTGGATATTTGTTCAAATGTTTCTCCTAATAGGGATAATTTCACTTTCTGAAAATGTTTAATTTATAGCAGCTTCTAACATGGCGAATGTTGTAAATTTTTTCTATGAAGAGATAATTCTTAGTCTCTTACATCAGGGAACTTTGCGGATGTTGTTCAAACACATTGAAATACAAAATAAATCAATAATGTAATGAATCTCCTGTAGGTAGCACCCAGATTAAAAATGCTTGTAGCCACGTCACTTCCTAGTGCGGTGCCGTGTTAAGGCCAGCATGATCCGTAAGTTCTGTTTCTCTAAGCGTGACCTGTCGAAAGTGCATTACTGCTCCGTACAACCAAGGGAACAAGATATAATCTATTTTTGTCGTGAGAAGAACTAGAGATCCCAGTTTATGTGGTTATACGTCACGCAACACTTGTTAGTGCTCGCATACGGCACTAAATTTCAGCTTAGAAATTTCTGAAGTGAAACATTCCAACAGAAGGACTTTCATTATGTATTCGCAGTTATAAATTTATAAAACACACGAATTCTTCGTAGTGAAAATTTATTTGTTAAGCAAACAGTTGTAATGTGCTGTTCAGCTGTCAGTTACAACGAGACCAGCGAGTGGCTGTAATTGATGGAATTACTGTAACCTGGTAAGTACGGCACGCTTTGTGATCTGCTACATAATTTGCACCCTATTCACGGAGTTCCTTTAATTTAATGAAGTGCAGGATGACGACGTGTGAGGCATGTAGTTACCGTGGGTGAGATGGGGAATTTGTGCATAGTTTTAGACGGAGAGCAAGAAATTAAGGGGAAAATGTTGGTGCATAAAATTAAATAAAAGTAATATTAAAACGGATATTAGAATATAAAAATTTTAGAATGTAAATTAGATCAATCTAATTCTTTGTAAACACAGCAACGAATCTTTTGGTTACATACGAGAAGGAGAATTTATTGAAAGGTTCCGAGAATATGAGATTCTAGAGAACGGCGCAGCGTTTCGGAGATAGTTATCGTGTTGAGTGATGGATGTGTGAAGCGGGTAGCGTTATACGTGAAAGAGGGGCAGAGGTATTCAGAGATACTGCTTCCATATCTGAGTGTTCTTTGTGCAAGCTTAAGTTTTATTATTCGTGTCGTCCAACAAAAAGTGAGCTTCGTGTGGTTTAAATAATAACCAGTGTTTATCACTTTACTTATTTAACTTAGGTGCAATGTAGGTGGCACTAAAATTGCCTCTGGAGAATCAAACTACGCCAACTTATAAGTTTGCCGAGCCTGGCTTAACAATAAGGACATTAAGGGACATGGAAACTTGCTCGCCCGTATGTATGACACTGCCATCTCCTGCAATGCTGATCGCTCAAAAGCCCCCCCCCCCCGCCCCTGCAGTCTTGTCAGATATTTGCTGTAGCTTCTTCTTTCGGTGTTTTTGACTTGTGAGCTTTTCTTGTTTGTTGTCATTTCCGATGAATAAATATGGCTTTGAAGTTCAACATAAGACTAATATTTCGAAAACTTGAATTTCGAGGTACGTCCTATCTTCCCTGATATAGGAATACAATATCATCAGGACCATAAGCTGTTTCCAGACGGCCCACCTAACAGGTAGTCTGCAGTCCGAACGCAGCGCGGTGTCGAAGCCGCCACATCGGATTCCTGAACGAGAAGAGTGCATTGTATTTCGTAGCACAACAAAAATTAATACTGAGACCTTTCATTCACAAGGAAAGCGACACTGACGATGGAGACTGTAATGCCGTGGTGGCAGTCAACAGTGCGCATTCTGCCATTTACAGCCTCACTATTTACTTGTAGTGTATTAGCGATAACCTTTAGCAATAGAAAACACCCAATAGGTAGCTTATGTAACATATTCAAACTGGATTGATGGGCTGTGGCAGGCACTTTTGAACACGGTTCCATAAATTACGGGAAACTTTTTACTGAGAAGCGTTGGCGTCTGAAGAAGGATTATGCTTCTTGGAATTGGTTAGTTGATTATTAGTCGTAGAAAACATTTAATCTAACTTTGCGCGACTTACACTTTCTAAACCTAGAGCAGCATTTTATCGTATCGATTGAGTAAGGCTGTTCATCTGTTCTAGTGAACAGAAACACTTACGTTTCTCGGTGCATTGTAAGATTTTGTGATGGAAATTTACCACGAAAGAACCCTTGTGTGTTAAATGTAACTATCTGTCCATGCGGTGCAACAGGATAATAAAGTAAGACCCTACTTCTCAATGAGTCATAGCATCGTCAACTCTCAGAATTTGTAGACAGCGTCCGGCACCAAATTTTGCCACGGTGTCGTGGAATGCGTCTGCAACGAAATTTAAGTTTGCTACTTGTTGACATCAGCAGCTGCTCGGACTAGGCCGTTGAAAGTTGGCACAAATATTTATATATGAGAGTTCCTAATCATTGTGACCATTAAGGTGAGTTCAGCGAAGAAATTGATGTCAGACGTAATAAATAGAAGTAGTAACATTACAGTACAAGCAATTTATAAATGTATAATGAGACTTGGGACACTAAGCAAGTAGCACCGACAATCTGGCAGCGCACAAATGAAGATTTGTCAGTCGCGTTTTTACGTGACAAAATGCTAAAAGGAATAGCGATAAGAAACACAAAATGTATGCTAGAATTATACGGGAAATTGGAACATTGGATACACACGTCCTTGCTACCACACACACACACACACACGCAAACACACACACGCAAACACACACACACACACGCACACGCACACGCACACGCAAACACACACACACACAGAGAATAAAGACAACCGTCTTTGCTGGAGGACAGATACAGAATAGAGTCAGACGGATACACTGGAGTATATGTAAGAATGAAGACAATTAGATGCAATGGATTACATAAACAGAGAGAAAACAACAGGATGCACTGGAATATATATATATACAAATTGAAGACAACAGGATGCGCTGGAATATATATACAGATTGAAGACAACAGGATGCACTGGAATACATAAACAGAGAGAAAACAACAGGATACACTGGAATATATATATATATACAGATTGAAGACAACAGGATGTACTGGAATACATATACAGAGTGAAGACAACAGGATGCACTGGAATATATATATATACACACACAGATTGAAGACAACAGGATGCGCTGGAATATATATACAGATTGAAGACAACAAGATGCACTGGAATATATATGCAGAGTGAAGGAAACATGATGCACTGGAATATGTATATATATATATGTATATACACAGAGTGAAGACAACAGGATACACTGGAATATATATATATATATATATATACATACATACAGAGTCAAGACAACAGGATGCACTGGAATATACATAGAGAGTGAAGACAACAGGATGCCCTGGAATATATATACAGATTGAAGACAACAGGATCCACTGGAATATATATATATATAGTGAAGACAACAGGATGCACTGGAAAATATATACAGATTGAAGACAACAGGATGCACTGGAATATATATATACAAGAGTGAAGACAACAGGATGCACTGGAATATTATACATAGTGAAAACAACAGGATGCAATGGAATACATATACAGAATGAATACAGCTAGATGTAATGGAATACATATACAGATTGACAACCCGAAGCAGTGCGGTGGTGGTACAGAAGAGAGACAACAGTCTGCACTAAAATAAATGCCAATGGTAAGAGGGATCCTGAGCATACAAATGATGCTACGCTGTTAGCCTACGGACTACATCTTATGTTGCACAATAGTATTGCATGTTGTCACACAATGTCAGAAAGTACGTCATCATGATGACTTAGTATGTCTTACGACAGGTCCATAAACTCTTCCCAAGTTCCAGACAATGCGATATAGTGCTTTCTCTTTCAATTGACAGTATCCTCTATTTTCCTTAAGGTCATCCAATATCTGCTTACGGCTTCATTCTCATCCTTCCATCACTTCTATCTTTCTATCTATGTTTTAACATCGTGTTTTAGAAGGCAGCTGCTACACAAGATGTGACCATTCAAGTTAACCTTTCTTCCATTTATTGCATGGTAGATATTCCTCACCTCCTTGACTCTTTTTAACACTTCTTCATTTCTCACACGATCAGTCCAACTGATGTTCATCATTCTCCAACACCACATTTCAGAACTTTCCAGGCATTTCTGTTCCCCTCTCTGGAGTGACCAAGTTTGAACACTGTACAATCCTATTATGCAAATATAGCAATTTACTTGTTTCGTCCTTAAATTTAGATCCAAATTTCTGGTGACAAGAGAATTCTACTTGTTGGATGCTGCTTTTGCCATGGAAATCCTGGGTTTAAATTCAGGTACTCGCGATTTTTTTAACAAGGCGCTCTGAAAATAGTAACGTAAGACACGGGTTCTGTCCTTCAATGGATGCGTTTCAAGTATTCCGCACTTTCTTCCATAATCACCACTCCCTTTGCTCTCTGTCTACAAATATTGAATCACACATTAACGGAACGTGTACGCTAAACATGTAACTTTATTGTTTATAATCACGCAACAAATAAATCCAAAGAAATTCGGATTGAAGGATGTTCAGTCTACTTATGTACGCTGTCTAGGCGTACACGAATCTTTCTATTATCAGTATGATGTTAATCAGACTTGTCCTTGTATTCTTTTTGAACAAAAAATGATTTGACTTGCTAGTAAGAGACGTTGTTAATTTGGCGTTTTTATAGCAGATGGCAGGATACTAATATATAAAGTACTTTATTTCCATTAGTTGTCCACTTCCACTCTCGTGTTGTCTGATCCTGAGTTAGACTAGTTACTGTGCAGGCCTGTCCTTTAAAAGTACTTACATTTAGTCTTAATGATTCACTTAAGTGATTCAGTACACCTAATGTGTATAAGATTGCCACATTAAAACCAGACGGAAAATATCCTGTATCTTATTCATACATATGAATTTTAATGCACGAAATGCCTCCAAACAAAGTTTTACATTACATATATTTTGTATTATTTTCCTGCTCAAAGTAAATATTACGCCTTATATCGCGATATGTGAATGTATTTTTTATAATGAATTCTTTTAAAGTAAGAGCTTTCCTTTCTTGTGGCTTATCTGCTACTGTTTTTATACTTACTTTTTTGGCGAAGAATATATATATATATGTATAATGGTTAGCGTGATGTGATAGTATATTATGTGGAGTAAGATGAGAGGAGAAGAGAGGAATTTTGAAGAGTTTTTTTTTACTAAGTTTTATCTTGTGTCTTTTCTAACCCTTTTAGTTCTGTACCTCTGTAAGGCGGTGGATTTTTGGTGGATGGTTGCGTAGCGTAAAGAAAAGAAGAAAAGATAGGATTTTTCTGGATATTGTACAGCGGAGTACGATTCTACAAGACGTTGGAATCCTCCATCTCTATTATTTCTCCTCTCTTTTCCTAGCTTTTCCTCTCCATCCAGAAGCATGCATTATAAAGTGATGCCGATTATGTGAAATTGAGAATGTTCAAGGGACATTTCTGAATGCATAATCTCACATAATACATGACAAACTTACAAGAACATATGAAAGAGAAATTTTATTAGATTTTTTCATCTTCCAGGAATCAGACCTCCATCTTCTTTTATAAAAAGGAAGTTGTCCAGCCTGTGAACTACTAAGAAGTGTGCGACTGAATACTCAGATAGGAGCCCTGACTGTAGGTCAGGGCTCTGTATCTTGCAAATAGGTGCAGACTCGGTAGAATTGCTTTCTCATTTGTGTAATTTATTTATAATGTCTGTTAAATATTATAGTATTCATGGTAAAGGCATCACATTATGCATCAATAGATTTTCGAGATACGTGGAGTTGCGCCTCCATTCGATTGGCAGTCATCGTATTATCGCTATTAAATATGGGAACTATCGTGTGTTTCTTTTAAAATATATTCCAAGAAATTTTCTAGAGTTGTAAATCAAAGTGAAATCGGCTTTCTTGGTCTGTGCAATAGGCCGGCCGTATTGCACGCAGTATTACTGTGTAATGGTGCATGCTGTTAATATCAATAAAAAAAAGCTGACAGTAATGTGTATAACAGACAATTCATGCAATGTAGTATGTAGTTGTATTGGCTATAAGAATGACTAATTCTTCTCAAACATTCGCGAAATATACGGTACCTGAAGGAATGTAGTTCATCATGGAGGCTGTTACGAAAGTTGCACTTGCAGGAAACTTCAACCGAGAATGTACGACGCTTGTTTGTTGGTACTATTGGACAAGCATTGAAACTATGAACACTTTTTTCTTTGTACAAAAGGATGTATTTAAACTCAAGTTTCGGTATTTTAAAATTGAGTTAAATTTTATTCTAAATTTTGTTTTGTAAAAAGAGTCTAATAATTGTTTTTGATTTTATTTTTTTTTTCCAGAATTTCTCCTGCTTATTAATTATTTTGCGGGGCGCATTATATAGACGTTTATGGCAGCGGAGTATTTCCACCAACCTGCTTCTATGTATATTTGATATCGAATCCTCAAGACAAAATCCTCTTGATCGTGGTGTTTAGTGATGTACATTAATGCTTTTCAGGCCAATTTAATGTTGCTTCCTATTATTTTAGGATAAAGTTATCCTGTAGAAGATTTATCAATTTTCACATTCCGTAACCATAAAATGTTAGGCAGTGTACGTATAACGTAGCATTGTGACTCGTTCGCGTAACGTTTGTACTCGCTCGGCTAATTTTACTTACTGATTCAGTTTTACCGGAAGAGAAGCTTATATGACGATTTATTGTCGCCTGTAACACATACTCAGGCCTTCGTGCAAAATGCACGATTTTTTTTTCCCAAGTTGTTCCACAAGTTGTTCCAAATATTAACTTTCTGGACTGACTTACCTAGGTCCCTAGTACCAAATTTCCCGAAAATCCGTTCAGTTGGTGTCGTCACTGATACGTGTGAACAGAGGGACGGATGGATATCACGAAGTTGATGGGCGCTCTTCGCGACTTACGAAAAGCGTCTACAAATTAACTTAAAAAATTAGTGTCACTGCTGAAAGAACGGAAGTCAAATTTGTGCTAGTGGGCGCTGACGTACACATTTCTGTCTTTTGTATTTTGGTACCGCTGATGTGACGTGTTATGTCACGAACTTACATTTATTTTTGGCTGTTTCTCGTAAACGTCAATTTCCTAGTCACAACATGACTCTTCCATTTGACATCTTAATTCTGTGTATGTATTTCTGCTGTGATTTCCTCAGTTATTCTTGTACGACTGGAGATCCGTGAATTTATATCTTGTCTACTGTGAAGATAACGTGATGTAAGGTGACAAAATGATTCCTGGCTGGGTAACGATATCTTGGGGTGCATGCTATGGTCCCTGTAAAACGTAGACGAAGTGCTTCTTATGGAGATGTGACATGGCATATCAGCCTGGAGTATTTGTCAAATTTCTTTCATTTCTATGTTATTTAAGGAGGCTGTCAGGAAGTCCGAGTACAGGATGTCAAATTACAGTAAAACGAAACTGGATTGCCTACAGAGCAAGGCACAGCTCTAGACAGTTAACAGTTATCGGCCTCGAGAAACTTTGTAAAAGCACGGAGAATTTCGGTAAGGATACTCAACGTCACAGGAATGTCTTCGTAGTTGCGCTGTGCATGTTGATAATATTAAGTTATTTATTTGTCCAAATAATGCACACAATTCTTATAAAATTGTTAAGTTGTTAAAATCATTTAAAATTATAATAGTTGCTCCAACATGTTTCGGTTTACACGAACCATCATCAGGGAGCTTAGCTCCCTGATGATGGTTTGTGTAAACCGAAACATGTTTATGTAAACAATTTTATAAGAATTGTGTGCATTGGTTGGACAAATAAAGAACTTACTATCACAGGAAAGTTTCGAAGCTGGCTTCTCTGAAACACATGCCAGATCTTTATTGCTTGAAACCAACTTGATCTGTCGAATTTCTTTCAAGTGTAAACGCCGTAAACCACAGACAGTATCCGCAAGTGGCCATAACCACCAAACTTAAATATGTACTGTACACATCGGAATACCGGTCTTTATATTACACGTCGTTTGTCACATGAACATCATCCTACATGCTTGTGAGTTCTTCCTTTTTGTTTCACACATTGCTTCTCCATGCATCTTACTAATCTGTGATTCAGTATCCAGATCCAGTCTACAGTCTTCCTTCTCTCGTCCTGGTAAAACAAAGTGTGTTTGCGCTGTATGTGCTGTGTGTTTAACGTAGCGCGTAATTCGGCCCTCTTAAAGCTATTATTTATTTCGATAAAAATTGTTTTTGGGTACGTATATTCATATTGCACATACGAAAAATTTTCAGGCAAAATTAATTGTGGTTTTTATGTTTTAAGATTGATTGAAGGCCTATGATTCAGTTAGAAGGGAGGTCTTATATAAGATTCTCATTGAGTTTGGTATCCCTAAGAAAATTGTAAGGTTAGTAAAGATGAGTCTGACTGAAACATATAGCAGAGTCCGTGTAGGCAAGAATGTGTCTGACAGGTTCCCTATTAGGAATGGTTTGAAACAAGGAGACGCTCTAACACCAATGCTTTTTAACTTTGCTTTAGAATACGCCATTAGGAGGGTTCAGGTAAACAGG
>Ga0123354_10001891_pt1 | contig 26594 bp, 19 predicted proteins | sample TergutLab28metaG_2_FD_97872 | JGI IMG/M metagenome (GOLD analysis project Ga0123354, IMG submission 97872) | Labiotermes labralis P4 segment gut microbial communities from Petit-Saut dam, French Guiana - Lab288 P4 | ecosystem: Host-associated > Arthropoda: Insects > Digestive system > Gut ...
TACTTATATTCCTGAGACAAACTATGTCCCTAGGGAATACAGTGTTGCAGCTATTCTGTTGTCACTATTCATGGTGCTTATATCGTTAGTTTCAGTGTTGAATCTATTGTACTTTTACATTAGTACTTTCCGAAGTATGTATGCAGTGCCCAATATGGCTGTTTTCTGTAGTTCCTTGGCTTCATGTTTTCCTGGTATGTTGTTCACGTATTTTCTAAATGACTTTGAAAAAGTCCCAGTCGCCCCTATTATTACTAGTATCACCTTTGTTTTTACATTCCACATGCGCTGTATTTCTTTTGTAAGGTCTTTATATTTTAGAATCTTCTCGGCTTCTTTTTTAATCACATTTCTGTCTCCTGAGATTGCAACGTCTATTAACATATATGTTCCCTTTTCATTATCACGGAATATAATATCTGGCTTGTTGTTGGGGATATTATTATTATTATTATTACCATAATAATAATAATAATCACCTCGAACATCACTATCATCATGATTTTTTTTGAAGAACGTGTATGAGCTGTGAGGTTTTCGCAGCCATGTTGAGGAAGATTCAAGTTTTGTGTTATGTTAGGCCTAATCAGCAGTCGCGTAGCCATTGATGTATCGGCGGAACACTTCGTTTGGACTCTTTGAGCCAGAAAAAGTAGACAGCGCTCCTCCGAAACGTCGCTAGATATTCAACTGTCTACACGGCATAACATTTCAGGAGACCCGATTCTTCAAGAAGTTGTTACTTAAGAACTGATTATTTGTAATTTTGTTATGTCGAAGGTAACCTCAGCGATATGCATTGTGACCACTCTTATAATTGTTGAGTAAAAAAATGTTTCTTTTTCAAAGTGCATATATGTACATCACACTTTACTTCCGTACCGAAACTGACGTGCCTGCCTCCCAGTGGCCAATTAGTTATCACAGACCGAAAGTTAAAGAAGAATGCAGCACGGCCTCCATGCTTTTATTTTGTGTCTTGGTAAAAATATTATCTTAACAAACATTATATATTTTGTAGCAATATTGTCTTAACAAAGACTATATACTTTGTAACAGTATTGTATGTACAAAGGCTACATATTCTGTACCAAAATTGTCGTAACAAATGCTGTATGTTCTGTGGTACTATTGTCTTAAGGAAGACTATATATTCTGTAGCAGTATTGTTTTAACAGACTTTATATTCTGTAACAATATAATCTCAAGAACCTAAGTAGTGTCTAACAATATTTTCTTAACAGAAGTTATATTTTGGGAACTGATTGCCATCTTAGCCTACAGTTTCTCACGTCGTCTGTGTTGTTAGCAATACTTATAGGAAAACACTAAGTACGGCGTTCAAAACGTTTGTGCACGGTTCCGCGACAAACGTTCACGTGTTGCAGCGGTTTCAGTTACAGAAAAGAGACGTAAACCCAGCTCCTGGTGATTTTATAAACCTAGGTTTTTATATCTGGGAAGATCAGTGGGCTAAACTTGAAGATGGCGTGTGTTATATAAATACAAGCAGCTCAGAAATGTATAAAAGCTACTGTTAGGTCGAGAAGATTTGACAGTTAAACTAAACTGAATCTACATTATACACAGATATAAATAATCAGTATCTCACAGAGAACGGAGTACGCTGCTACTGAGAAAAACCAATCGGCAGTGCTGTGCAGGAGGTAGCTTTTGTTTATTTTGAGAGTCATTCGAAGCGCGGAAGGTGACTGGATGGGGAAGACTCGAAACGTTTACCCGTCAGTACATATATTAAAAAACTGGTTTTTAAATAAAGATTTAAATATAACTACTCATTGATCGGGAAGAACTCTGAAGACGTCAAGTGGAACATTACAGTTGTACGAAGGAAAGTTCTCTGAATAAGGTATAAATATAATTAAAAAGGTAAAAACAGTCCCGTTACAGGCCTGGGGTGGCCCAGAGGGTTCCAGGAAGTTAAGGTTCCCAGATTTCGTGACAACGGCACAGGGTGGTGGTAGGGTTGTCAGCCTTACGCACCGGCCGCCTTTACCCCTAGGAGATGCTCCTGGTACTCATTTCTGTTAGAGGCTGAGTCGGACCCAGGGCCATAGTGCGATCGGAAGGCTTTTATATCAATGAGACATTCGAATGACACCAGCTGGGTTCGAACCAGCGACCTTCGGATTTGTAGCACACCACCTTAACCACTGTGCTACCGCGGTCCCCATAAGTACAATTATGATAGAGAAAACATCACATGCAAGTGTAACATGAACTTACGAAACGGAAAATTGGGCTGTTTTAGTTTACTTAGTATTGATACGGGCAACATTGAAAGAGACGAATAGTAACCATACCGAGAGCCTACATCTGAATCTGTTGTTTTCATTTTCTTTGCAACAGTGATGACTTTCAACGTAGCTGCTCCATTGACAGAATGCTCGAAAGAGAAATTACGATCTGCGGTTTATTTTTCTGTTATCAAGGGACCTGGCTCTGCAGTGCTTGCTGCGGGAACTCATGTCTAATGCTTCTTTATCCGCTGCTGATTTGGCTACACACAAGCAACTACAAATACCAGCAGTAGTTTACCGAAGGCGGAAAATTTGAATTTGCTCACTGTGCCAAAAATGCCTTAGTTAGGTACTCTCCAAAACGCATCCTTTATTTTGATCTCTCCAATATTACCACACACACACACACACACACAAGCACGCGCGCGCGCACGCACGCACACAAAACACACACATCTTACGTCACTTATAGTCAAATGTGTCCCAATTTATTACAACTTTCACTGCCGTTCATAAACGCAAGAATGTTTATGGTTTTATAGGGCTACGACATACCTTTTGCAAGCGCTTCCCTGGAAATTAGTACTGATGAATCAGTACATGAACATTAATTATAAGTTGTCCATGTTTTAATTTGTCCTATGATTCAGTTAGGAGTGAGGTGTTATACAATATTCTCACTGAGTTTAGTATCCCCATGAAACTGGCAAGGCTAATAAAAATGTGTCTGAATGAAATCTATAGCCGAGTCCGCGTAGGCAAATATTTGACATGTCGTCCATTAAGAATGGTTTGAAACAAGGAGAGGTTTTGTCGCCATTGCATTTCAACTTTGCTTTAGAGTAATACATTAGGAGGGTCCAGGTAAACCAGGATGGCTTGAAATTAAATGTTACACGTCATCTTATAGTGTATGCTGATGTTAATATATTGGGCAGAAGCGTATATACTACAACGGAAAACACAGACTGTTTAGTAGTTACCAGGAAGGTCATTAGAATAGAAGTAAATGCTGATAAAACCAAGTACATGGTCATATCTCGAGACCAGAATGCAGGACGAAGTCACAATATGAAGACTGACAATAGTTCCTTTGAAAGGGAGGAACAGTTCAAATATTTGGGAAAAACCTGAACGAATCAATATTGTATTCAGAAAGAAATTAAGAGCAGAACTAAGTCAGGGAATGCTTGCTATCATTCTGTGCAGAACCTTTTGTCGTCCATGTTGCTATCCGAAAATATGAAGATTAAGATTTACAGAAGTCTAATTTTGCCTGTTGTTTTGTACGTGTATGACACATTGTCGCTCACACTGAGGGCGGAATGTAGGCTGAGGATGTTTAAGAATAGGGTGCTGAGGAGAATATTTGGGCCTAAGAGGGACGAGGTAATAACAGAGTGGAAAAAACTACGTAATGAGATTAATGATCTGTACTCGTCACCAAATTTTATCCGGAGCAGAGCAGAATGAGATGGGCAGGGCATGTAGCACGTACGGAGAGGAGGAAAGGCCCATACAGGGTTTTTGTGGGGAAACCTGACGAAAAAGACCACTTGGAAGATCCAGGCATAAATTGGAGGGAAATATTAAGATGGATCTTCAGGAAGTGGCATGGGAGTATATACCGGATTAATCCGGCTCACGATATGGACAGATGGCGGGCTGTTGTAAACGCGGTGATAAACTTTCGGGTTCCACAAATTACGGAGAATTTCTTGACTAGCTTAGGAACTGTTAGCTTCTTAAGGACTCTGTTCCATGGAGTAAGTAAGTAAATAAGTAAGTGAGTGAGTGAGTAAGTAAGGAAGTAGGTAGGTAGGTAGGTAGGTAGGTAAATAAGTAGGTAAACAAAAGAAGTAAAGTAAGTAAGTACAGTAAGTAAAGTAAAGTAAGTAAATAAATTAAGTAAGTTAAGTGAGTGAGTAAGTGAGTAAGTAAATAAGTAAGTAAGTATGTTTTATTTTTGTAGTATGTTTTCATGTCACACCGTGCAAATAGGTTCACTCACTTCTTTGTGATGCCTTTAAGTTTTTAGTTATTTATAGAAAAATACGCGGCTGCTTTTACATGTCAGAATTTAACCCACTGGGTAGTTTGTCCATCGCTGCAGTACACAACACAAGACAGTCGAGGATCCTAACCCTCTACTTGGTCGAGGGTTTACTCCTCATATTACTAAACGACAACACTTACAACGTTAATCTAGGGAATACCGAGTTTATCTTTTTTACTAGGAACCAACATTAAAATTTGAGAACCATAGAGTTTTTCGCCTTCAGGGTACGTATTTTATCTGTGTTGATTAGTCTGCACCCTTTAATTAAAACACCGGTCAAAATTCGAACCACGTAATTGTATTGGAGTGTTACGTACACCTTAATACGTGGTGTCGGAAATGACTACTGAACGAAATATTTTTTGCTCATATTTTTCGCTGCCGGAGATAGGCCGTTCTATGACATAATCACTATTGAGCTGGAATTAAAAAACCGATATGCATTAGTATGAACTAAAAATAATTAGTATGGAAAATACAAGGCGCCACGACAAAATATATGGGCGCCATGATGACCTGGCGCCCGGGCTTCGTCGAGCCCCGTTTACAATCCCATTATCTTTACTAATTCCTTGTGACCTCCTGTCTCGTTTGCTGGTTTGAAAACATCATCTCCCGGTTCTAATTTTTGTGTACTATATAGGAAACCTTTAGGATGTGCACTGTAGTTCTTTACAAGCCTCATCGTTGCTCAAGAATTGTTAAACTCAGCTGGAGGAGTAACATTCACAAAAAATGCATCACTTTCTTAACAGCAAGACGTTTAATGAATAGGGTAGGTCTACTGGTTCAGTGCAATCACTGTTAGGTCTGCCCTGGGGTACCGTCCTTAAGTTTAATTTAAATATTGCTGAAGATTTTGCCGCCGATTTCCGTCCTGGCTATGGAGACTTCTCACTCCCAGGTGCAGGATTTCGTGCCCTGTATCCGTTGTTTATGTAGTGGCAAAGAATCCCTTCGATACTGATGCCTTATTCAAAATTGAAATAGCTGATCTGAGAGGCCTGTCTCCCAATTCCGAAACTTATGGATCACGTTTTGTCGGCAGTGTATGTCTACTCAGCACTTTCGTAGCAGCTCTCCAAGACTGCATACTCACTGCTTCTCCCCAGGAAATTAACAATATGATGTGACAGGACAGTCTAAATATGGGGTCGTTGTAATGCATTGCAGGGATATTCGGGTTTGTAGCGATGCTCTCAATATTTTGATTATGTAGTGTCGAATGATGGGAGCCGAGGATCCATAGTCAGTTCAGTGTCTAGGGTACGGACTTTGTGGTTACGGTGTTTGAATACCGGCAGGGAAGAGAGATCTTTTTCTCCACCAAATCGTCCACATCTGACTCTGGGACACACCCAGCCTCCTGTTCATTGCGAAGAGGGGATATTTCCCGGGCGTAAAGCTGCCAGGGCAAGAATATGACCACTTACTTGACTCTAGCGCCGAAGTTCAGAATGACTGGAGCTTTACCGCTACTGCTCCTGTATGCCTGATTGGCGTGGGGATGGTAGACGACTGAATGTGATTTTAACCTATCGGTTGAATGGGAATGAAAAATCTGAATTACTTGTAACCATATCCGTCCACTGAAATTTTGTCCACCTCAGATCCAACATGATGCTATGTTGCTTTTGATTAGGAACAGTTTGCGTAATTTAAGAATGTATATAAAAATTAAATTATGTAGAGACAGAATTTAAGCAGCTGTGAAACTGATATCATGCATGCTGCAGAACTTCAACCGCGACCTTGTTTGCGAGTATTGCCTGGGGTAGAGAGACAGCATACCTAGATCAATATGTTAACAAGAAGGTCTGTGCTGCGGATTAGTAAGTGATAACATCTCCGGGCAGGAGTAGTGAGCTATAGAATCAGGAAACTGGAATAAGTTGCAAGGTAGGATTACTGTAACAGCACCACAGAGAGTACCACATAATTGACTGAGTATTACACATGGATTTTGTTTCAAAATATGGAGCAACAGGGAGTTTAAAGCAGAAATATTTGTAAAATAAAACGGTCTGGATGATACGAAGCGCGGCGTAAGGTCGTGATCTTTAATTAGATGTCATCGCAGTTAAACGACGTAATACTAGAGCTTACATCATTTTCATAAAAAAAAGGTAAAGTGATCCTGTTACAGGCCCGGTGTGGTCCAGAGGGTGGGTAGAGGTATAGCTCTACTCTTCCATGACCGCGGCACTAGAAGGGGTGAATGGTCAGCAGCACGTCCCGGCCGCACTTTACCCCCAGAAAAGACCCGGTACCCATTTTACAGGAGACTGGGTGGGCCCCAGGGCCGGTCTTGACGGGCGGAAAATCTCGTCCCCACCGGGATTCGATCCCGGACCGTCCAGCCCGTAGCTCAGTCGCTGTACCGACTGAGCTACCGGCCCACACATCATTTTCACATTTCTTCTAAATCTAAGAGTGTTAAAGCGTTCGTAAGTGCTCCAGGCAAATATTAATGACAGGAGGGTTACAGTTTTAAGTGCTGGCATAAATGCTTATAATACACGACAGCGTAAGACGTAAAACATAAATAAAAGTATAGGACTTTATCTGAAAGAAACTGTTGGCGGTGAGAGACGCTAATACTCTTATCATTCTCTGCAAGCTTTCCTGGGTACAGTTTTTATGAAAGGAATGGTTGTCGATGCCACCCGACTGCCTCTGCTTCATAACGGCTTAATAAATTATTGAGTGTGTTCGAAAAATACCTGACAAGTGTACTAGTGTGCAGGAAGTGGTTCCTGAAAAAATTAAGGAGAAGAGTAAAACGTGGAAGTGTTGGTTCATTTGTTATGAGTTGGTGTAACATGTGGTCCAGTGCTGTGAGGGAGGAACATAAATATCACTCGCTGGAAAGGGAATACCGTGGAAAATATTTTAACTGAAGAAGAGTGACGTAATTGAAAAATCTGGGACTCTGAATAAGAGGGACATTGTAACTTACACGTGTCACCTATTTCCGTTAATGGCGGAGTTCCTGAGTGACCGTAACTAGGCAATGCAATTTTGGAAAAGAAACAAGGAAGCGTCTTCGTAAGACAGGAAGCGTAAAGCCTAAGGCATTTGAAAATGCAGGCTCCTTCCCCCCCCCCCACGTCCTGCACGTACACCAGACTATTAAAATTCATAATTGCAGCTATGGGACGACGGCTGTGGAGAACCTTACGCGATTTTATACTAGAATTGGGACTATACCAACCGAGGGTCCTCGAAGTACTTCATGACGATTTGCTGCAGCCAAACCGCTACTTGCGGAGCTCATCTACGTTTGCAGACGACCGACTTCTACGGATGGAATGGCTACTGCAACATGCTGCGTGTGAGCTCGTATACAACAGTTTGTGGATATATGAGGCTTGTTTTACGCGTGAATTTGTATTTAGCGTCCACAAGAGTCACTTCTAGATACGGAATAATCCTCGTCCTCTTGCGGTTGTGGGTATTAGTTCCGCTTCAGCGTTGACGTTCGGGCTGGTATCGTCTAGGACATTGTTGTGGGCCAGCCCATTTACTGGCTGGTTGACAACCCACATATATCGTAATTTTCTTGAAACTGTTTACTGGAGCTGTATAAGGATAGGAGACATGTGATTTCAGCACGACAGAGTTCCAGCACACTATAGGGACGTGTCTGGTAGTGACCGAACGCGACGTATCCTGTTACAGCTACGGGGTCACCATTGCTTGATGTTTGGATGTCTTGCGCCATTTGACGGTGACGTGTAAAATTACAGTTTTTGAAAAAAGTATTTGATTTTCAGTTTGCTGCATGTTTGGCCCAAATCATCAATCTTCAGGCTGTGTATCGGAATAAGGAAATATTATATTTAGATAACTGAGTGGTTTTACATATCGTTACCTTGGTGTGAGATATCATCCTTTTTGTACTACTGTATATGCTTATTTTTCTCTAGCCTGTAGTCTATTCTTATTTGTAGTACTCGGATTATTCTGCACAGTAGCCGCGTATGAACTTCTATTCTGCTAAGTTCTCAGGAGTCTGAAACAACTCGTTGTAAAGACAAACTTCAACCGGAAGTACATTTATAAAATCTTTCGGCTGAGTGGGAGGGGAGGGCAGTCATCTAAGAACACTAATACTCGTATATATTTTTTTGTGCTACAACCACTGTGGGCCAGAGCTTCCCCATTATCGAGGCTTTACGATCACACTCTGACACCACACTCAGTAGGACTCCTCTGGATGAGTGATCAGCCCAAATGATATACTAGTTACAAGAGACAGACATCCATGCACCCGTAGGATTCGAACCCGTAATCTCAGCAAGCGAACGGCTGCAGACTCACGTATTAGACCGCGCGGCATTCATATGTGTACATGCCTTAGTATTATTTCTTCCTGATTATGTAAAGGACAACACTGTTACCACCAGCGTGGTGAAGATTTAAGGTCTCCTTCAATACGACTATGATTGATAAAAACAGAGAGGCCGAATTCTTGGCTTGTAGAAATACGAATAAAGGATTATTTATTTGGAAAAGCTTTTTCAGCTACATGGCTTGTATAACACAGAATTATAGAGTGATTAGGTAAGGAGGGTCTGAGGGAAATACGAAAAACATTATTGAAGATAAATGATCTCTGGGCTGAAAATCAAACCCTAGACTCCCTGAACACGCAACAGAATTTTTACCCACAGTCGGCGGCCTAAGGTAAATTTTTTAGAATTTGATGAGAGGATGTACATATAAGGTAAAGCTTCAACAGGAACTTGAAGTGTCACAAACCACATCCTTTCTTAGGCTTATATATATGATACATAGTTCTTTACTGAAATTGGGTTTCCACCTGGTGGCAGTGGTCAGTAAACTTGTATAGACATAGTAAAGAGCTATATACAAAAGGAGAGACAATACACAAAAATACAAAAACACGGAATACAGAAAAATGGAAAACAAATATACAAAACAAGAAAACAAACATAAAAAGAATATTAAAAACATAAGTCGAGTAGTTAGAAAATAACAAAGGGAAGCGATCAATAATGAGACAACGTACTGCACAGAATCTGCATACAATTATGCAACTATAAATCAATGATAATACACACATTTCACCAAAGATCTTCACTTCCTTTCACTTCACTTCACTTCACTGCACTGCACTACACCACACTTCACTCAGTGATAACCATTATACCACAACATTCGTAATGCTGCATCTTCCTCTTCAGACGTCGTATGTTTCGGTGGACTGTACTCTGGAACACAATTTCTGATTATGGTACTGAAACAGTACTCGCCAGAAAGTGGGAAATGTTGATACAGCGAAGTGACGTGGAGCCATTGTTCCGTAGCCCAGGGTCAGGATACACTGCGTTTTGTGGAGGCATGAATCCAGTCCAGACCGCTGAAATACCTTAATCCGTTCTTGTTGTTACGTAATTTATGGACGCTGTTAAATAACCTAGACAATGTCTGTCTGTTTATAATGTATGACATGTTTGCTTCGTTTCTGTGCTGCCCGTAACTATGTGTAATCCACTAAGCTTATCACTGTGTGTTTCGGATAGCTTTGTATTTGCTGCGAGCACACCAACTTTCACTACAGTACACGAGGACCGTACTTTGAATGAGACTGCATTTTTATGTGTTTTTGTGACTCTAATTTATCTAACTTTACGTTGGGTGTGATGTGTTCTAATGAAAGAGTGAACTGAATATTAACAGTGGCAAAAAGTATTACGGCATGAAACTCACATATATAGGATGATCTAAATTGTTCCCTTGGCGTTTTGCAGTCTAAAATTTTAAAATTTCTCCGATAATCGCATGACGATTCTATTACGATGTACAGTGCGATGGTGGTTTAAGTTCGTGCAGCATTAAAGAGTAGCTATAAACATGAGCTTTGCCTTTTTACAATAAGAAAGGAAAATCACTGTTAATATTTATTGATAACAGATATTAAACGAATAATAAATTATTATCTTTTAGACCATATAGTTTGAGAGCGAGTGATAAGATTGAACTCCGTCAATCATTTGAGAACTTTGTTGCTTAAAGCTTCGAAGGAATGAAGACCATAAAGACAAAAAATATGTCGTGTTTTAGGCGCGTTCGCAAAATTGCGAAAAGCGACAGTTAGTTTCGTCATTTCTGTTTGACCGTATGTCTGCCCGTCCGTCCGCATGGAACAACTCGGCTTTCACTGGACGGATTTTCATGGAATTTGATATTTGATTATTTTTTTAAAACATGACCCGAAAATTCAAGTTTTCTTAAAATATGACAATAATAACGGGTACTTTACATGAAGACCAATATTCATTAGGATTAAATTTCACCCGGTTCTTCTAATAATGAGAAATATTTCAGACAAAAGTTGTGGAGATAATCAAAATACTCATTCTTTGTTAAAATAACCCTTTTTTTTAAATCATGCCATTTATGAGATAATGTGGAAAAATATTGTAAACCCGGACAAGCTATGGACGGCAATATAACACAATGCATTCGCATTGTATGCTGAATATACCCAAGGTTAAAAACACACACTCGGAATAAGCAATGCTTACTGCTTTTCTAACTGCAAGATGGTTACTCGAAAGCATCTCAGTGTTACGTTCTATGTACATTACTTGTCTTGCGTTTTATGATTTAAATATGCGGAGAGACAGAGGATCGGACAAACCCCCCTAAAGTGCTTTCACACCGGTCACATTTAAAGAAGCACGAAGATTTAGGAACAAGGAATAGATATTAGTTTGTTTCCAAAATAGAACCTGTTGAAGCTTTTACAATCGATACTTAAAATGATAGAGGAAAACAGACCACACTTAATCGAATGACTTGATTAAAGTACATAAAAGTTAGCTCAGAATTTTTACAAAGTAGACTACTGTATTCTGGAATGCGACAGCATGTGGTGGAACCTACAGTTAAGTTGGAGACAGTAGATGTTTCCGAAACGCTGCTAAATTTCTACAAGTTCGTAGGGATGCACATCCCTAAAGAATGTAGCTTTCTTCGTAAGGACTGTCGTTGTAGCATAAGATTTCGCATACTTTTTGTCCCAGTCGGAACTCTTATGACACGATTTTGGACACATCCTGTCGTGTTCAACTTATAATGCATGTTTGGATTGCTCAGGACTGTGAAGTTCCCTTAGTTTGGTGGGTCCTTCTGTCTTCCTATACAACTTTCCATGTAAATAATGGCGCTTCTGTTTACAGTTGCATACATGAAAACTGAGGACTAAGCTTTCGTTCGACTTCCCGCTGACTTGAAGCTCGAAGTCTGTTTGTTAATCTGACAGTCTGCTTAGGTTGCTTTAGAACTTTACCTCTTGAAGAATTTACATATATGTGCGAATTATTCTTCATCCAAACGAATTATCATAATATAACCATTCATTTTATTTACGACATGAAAGTTTATTTCCTCACACCCGTTCCGACGATATTACAGCGGATAACCCATGTCTCCATGTTACAGAGACGATGCGATTTATGTTTAAACATTTTAACATAATATTGTTTGTCTTGAAGCAGAAGTATGATAATTTTTTATGCCCTACCTCCCGTTGTTTCTCTTCTTTCCTTTATGTTACCGCCACGACAGCAGGCTGTGAGGCTTCCAGATTACCTACGGGTTAAAATTTCGAGTCTTTATGTGAGAGTATATTTTGTCGACTGCTTAGTGTTTACATGCGATTGGAATTATCGCAGGGACAAGCTGTCCAAGAATTCGGCTGCTTCATAGCTGTTAAATGTTTAGATATGTCTGTAATTAAGAAAGTTTTTTCGGTTTTACCTTACTCCAGAGACGTGGTTAGGTTTGAACAAATGTTGAACGAAAATCTGAAACAATGTTCAAGACAGTAACCATAACATAGAATTATGCTTTTCGACCTAGAACCGTTATATCTCCAATAGACCTAAACCTTCTATCGTTCTCGACTGTCAGTTTACCTTAATATAAAGGGCCTTCTCGGCAGTATCTTTCTTATTTTCATGGTTAGACAGCCGTAGTGGGCCTAAACCTCCCCATTGTTGAGGTTTCGGGATCACACTACCCTCGGTAGGACTCATCTGGACGTATGATTGTTCCATCGCGGACACCTCTGCCTGACAACACACAAAACTCACAAGAGACAGGCATCCATTCCTCCGGCGGGATTCGAACCCGCAATTCCAACAGGCGAGCGGTTAGACCGCACGGCCACCGGTATTGGCTGGGGGGTATCTTACAGGACATAATACTTTCCCATCGTATTACGAGGCATGTACGACCGAAACGCGTGTAAGATTTGCTTCTTATTATGGATTGCAAAGGTTGCAAAAATTACTACAGGCATTTACGGATCATTTATACTGATGCTGAAGTCATCTTATGTCGTCTGCAAAAGAGATCCGTGGGTCGCTATCTGCACCATTACATCTCTTGCACATTGTCACCCGACGTGAATTAGAGGGTTTGCTTTAACGGTCCATGACGCGAAAATCGCCCGGAGGTAATTCTGGGCTGTATGCAGGATGTTTGAGCACTTTCCATCACATGGAGTTCAGTAACACGGGAACGGACATCGTCTTGCCAGAGGAGTTTACCCACCGTGTTCAGGACTGAATGCCGTGCGATTAGACATGTTGAAACACCCTGCACACAGTACTGAATTGTCGCCAAGCGATTTTCACTTCTTTGGGCCTGAAACACCCACATTCACATCGGACGGCGATGGGTGGGAGGTTATGGTACCGTGGCGTTTAGGCAGCAGAGCAAGGAATTTTCTGCAGATGGGAATACGTCGACTTGTCCAACAAGGGGATTCCTGTCTACATACGTCTTGTGATTGTTTTATAATTGTCCCAGGACCGTGACGCTTGAGCCTTCTTTAACGGGATCGAAACTAGTTGCCAAGCACTAAGTGGTCGGAAAAGAGTGTGTTGTATGTAACTGTAAACATCGATATAAACAGTGAACGGATTTTAGTTGTACTAGGATCACAGTAACATTCATTACGTGATCCATGTCTTAAAATGAAGGTCAAAGACGTCTTTGTCTCCATTTTATTGCGTGATTTTCTGTATCATCTTGTGTCTGTAGGATTTTGTGTTCACTATTTTGTTCGTAGTTACCTCACTCTCGGCATAAAAAAGTTTACCGTAGTTCCGTCTTCTGATGCCCAAAGGGAGGCGCAATAATTTGGAAAAGCGGTTTAATAGCTCATAATAATATGGTTTATTAAGATATATGGGAATTAATCATCCCCATAGGAAGTGTAGAAAGAAAAATACAAAAAGTATTAAAAATTCTCTCTCATCGCTGTTAATAACAATACAAGATACCTCATTTCTGTGATTTCTTATCTACTGAGATTTCTGTTGAGCCTCGCGGGTTGGTTTGGCAGTTTTAGGAAATTATATGTACTCTAGAACGATTTGTCTGTAATGATTTTCTACAGTATGTCCTAGCATCTACAAGAAGCTAATTCTTAACAATCCAGGATTTTTCATTGAGATAAATAATTATCCTTATTCTTGTGCCTACTTGCAGAGGAAGTGATGTACGATGTAAATATGGAATAGCGATATTAATATAAGTTAGCAGTCCTTATCATTTCATAGCTGTAGTAGCGTACTGAGTTCGGAACGATATGAAATCATGCAAAGTTTCGACTCACAGAGTTGCTTGTGTTTGTGAGCAGTTGCATTTGATGAACAACTTTCTCTTTGACAGAAGTTGCAGCTGTAGACGCAATGCATTTATTCATTTGGTACGCATTTTGATAGGTGTTGGGAATAAATCCCACGGTTTCTTTTTTAAAAACATGAATCAACCTTCCCAATCTTGTCGCAAATATAAAATAAAAAGTGGAAACTTTAAGTAATCTTGTGTCATATATATAAGAGTTTTGAAGAAACAGATTCTTTATACGGCACCTAAGTATAAAGTGATATCTTCACCATGTGGTAACCCTCAGATGTATTGAGAAACAGGACTCCGCGCCTTTTATGGAATTCAAAGGTTTCTTACCAATTTCACGTTAGCCTTCCACTGTACACTGTTCTCAACCGGGTGAATCAATTCCAAACCTTTAAACCCAATACATTTATGTTCTATTTCAATATTATCATCATCCACCTCCTCCTGTGTCTCCCAAATGGCCTCTTCAGGCTTTCTGACTAAATATTTTACGCACTTCTCATCCACTATTCGTTCTACATGCCTGCCCATCTCATTGTTCTTGACTTGATTATCCCAGTGATATGATGTGAGAAACGTGCAGGAACGTCTGTAGCAGAAACTGACGCTTCGTTGCAATATGGTAAGAAATAGATAACAAAGAGAAGACTTCTTTGCTCTTTTCTCAAGTCGGAGGTTGGGGAATAAAAAGATACAACAGCTTCAGAACACCCGCTTATATGCATCAAAATCACGGAATCAATTTTGCCTGACGGTTTTTGCAGTATATTCTACTGAAATCCGCTTACACAGTTCTCCGAGTGACAACACAGAACGCACTTTGTATCAAAGAGGATGGTGTTCTTCAAGCCTGTTGTGTAGGACGTTATGCAACAGTGAGACATTACAGCAACCACAAAATCTTTTTTTTTTCAGCTTCAGAATGCTTGAGTACAAAAAATTTCGTCTCTCCGTTTTATGTTTTGAATTAATAGCCAAAAACAAAAATTGTTTTTTCCTCATGACTGCATAAGCGTTCAGGACTACGGTTTTTGTTTTAGATGGTTCATTACTGAGCTGGATTTGTTTATACTGCTTCTGAAAGTTACATTTGTAACCGAACTGTTTTTGAAAATATATATGTGTGTGTGTGTGTGCATTTCTGTGATCACTAAACTTAAGTGTCTGAGAAACGGAAATTTGTTGAAGTTATTTTCCGAATGTTCTTTCATTACTGTCGTCACCTTAATCTGAACATCTGCCCTAAAGTGATTCAAAGTAGGAAACGTGCAAGGTGAACTTAATTTTCAGAAATATGAAAGTCACGCGGGACCAAATTAAGCTTATAAATTGTATGATCCATTCCCTCTAACTTTGTTTGTGTTTTTTCTTAGAAGATCTTTTCTAAAAATGCTGTGTGAGAAAGCGGTGTGTCATAATGTCAATCTCACATGGCAGCCCAATGATCCTATTCCTTTATATGATTGCATTGCCTTAATTTTTCCAAAAACTTGAATATGAAATATTGTGAATATTTAAGAGGGTCAAGTTCTGAATCGAAATTCAGATTAGGGACCCCTACATTCAATTATTACATCATCATTGTGTTTGACCGGGAGAATCTGCATTTTTAATTGAAGATTTTTTTTACTGGATCCTACTAAAAGACCAAACTCTTATGACAAGCCAGTATTTTATTTTATAAAATATCGAATTCTTCCAATAATAATTATTATTCACATTTCTTAGCACATTTCCAGTCAGTTTAATGAAATGCGAACAAAATGGTACGTGATTTGAAAGTCAATTTTTATTCACCTACCCTGAGGTTGGAAGCAGCAAGCTCATTCGGAACGTCGATAAATAATTACCAAATAACCTGGTGTCATATTCCAACAGGCTGTAATATTAGGTAAAATTTTGGGCTTTTCAGACGGTGCAGCGACAAAAGAATTGTTTGACGAAACTTGCTGAATGTAGTAGTTACGTGATCGAAGTTGCGCAAGCTTATTTCTTTGCCATTTGCTGCTCAGATTATTAGGTCTGTTGTTTAACTGGCACGGTTTATAATTCAGGTAACTCTTATACGAACAGTGTTGTAAACATCTTGTACAAAATGTACCAGCATACTTTTATTCGTCCGTATGACGACGCTATCAGTATCGGAGAATATATTACATCGAATGATAGTGCAAATGGTGAATTAGAAGAGATTTCGAATGAATTTTTAACTTACTGCGATACTGTCAAGTAGTTTGCGTAGAGAGACTGAGAAATCCACAACATAGGTTAGCCAGGGCCAGTAGCACGGTCGAGATTCGATCCGGGAGGCTTTCGGATATTAGTCTGGAGAGTTTCCGCCATGTCAGCCTATATTTTATGTGTTGTTTGAGTGCAGCTGGCTCTTGCAAGCGACGCTCCGTTTGCAGCTTAGCTGCCTCGATACTGAAATAATAATAAGCGAATCGAATATGTTCAGTAATGAATTTAAAAAATGTAGTTACTTTGTCGTTAGAAATTTAAAGAGTATTATTATTATTATTATTATTATTATTATTATATTATTATTATCATCATCATCATCGTCATCATCATCATCGAATTTCTCAATTTTCAGCTTTGACTGGGAAATATTCCCCTATCCTGGGATGTAGTAATCAACAGGATTAGGCTTGGTGGTCTTATTTGTAGTTTAAAAAGTTTCTTACAGTTGAGCATGTGCCAAGAATTACAGATTTTTGCAGTTGTATATATGTATTGGGGTGCAAGTTAAGTCTTGTTAGACTTTGTGATAGTGACTTTGGAATTACTCCCGTAGATGATATTACTATCGGGATCATTTGTGCTGCCTTTTGCTTTCACATAGCGCATATTTCATTCGCCAGTTCTTGGTACTTGTTTTGTGTGTTGGTTATTGTTTTGGCGAGATTATGTGTATTTGGGACAGCTATGTCTATCAGAAAGGTGTTCTTTGTTTTCTTATTCATAAAAGTTATGTCAGGTCGATTAAAAGATATTGCTTTGTCAGTAAGTATGCTGCGATTCCAGTACAGCTTGAAATTTTCATTCTCCATTACATTGACTGGTGTGTACTTATAGTATGGACTTTTATCTTCAATTAATTCGGCTGCTTCTGCCAGTTTCTGGTGGATAATTTTGGCTAGTCCATCATCTCTCTTTACTTACTCGGTAGGTGCTAGTTCCCCACATGCTGCAGTAATGTGTTGGATTGTCTCCGATTCTTTTCCACATCTTCTGCTTAGCTCATCGGTTTCTCGCTGCTTCAAAATATATTTCTTGTAGTTTCCTGTTAGTATGACTTGGTCCTGTATTGCTGTTAAAAAAAAACCTCTGTTTCGGCGAACAAATCCCCGTTTGTCAGCCATTTGTTCGACGCTTCTATGTCTACATATTGTTGGCTGACGTCATTATTTTATTATTATTATTATTATCGTCAGCATCATCATTATAATCGTCGCCGCCGTCGCCATCGTCGTCTTTGTTGTTGTTGTTGTTGTTGTTGTGCATCAGCCTGCTGACGCAGAAAATTAAAAGTGTCAAGTCACTGTCGCCCAGCGAGATGTCATTTGCGTAAAATGAACCTTGAAAATGCGAGACATTGAATTGGGTGAGATCTAAGAAAAAGTCGACGCCTTCCTACCTAATACATAAAATATTAGGCTGGCTATGACAGAGGGGGAAGGGAAAGAGGTAGGAATGCCGACACAAAACTTGGCTCATCCGTATTTCCGTAAGCGTGTGAGGGCTTCTTTTTTACGCGAATCGCTCGTTGCTTTCTGTTGTGCTGGTAACCCCTTCGCCAAAACGAATTGAAAAGCTGCCAAGCAATTTCTACGACGCTAAAAAGAGCGGCGTCAGTGTTGAGTAAGTTGACAGGTTTTGTACTTGGCGCACAAAGCCCTTTGGAAGCCGCGGAAATGTGGCGGTATCAACGGAGCTGTTGTCCCTCGGAAGTGCATCACGCACGCACAAATGACGGTGAAGTCGAATGACCCACTGCATTGACGGCTTCATTCATCTCAAAGGCAATCGTACAAATGGTCTCTATTGTAATACCGATAAAGGTAAAATAATCCCTGCAACAAGTCTGTTACAGGCCCAAAGGGTTCCTGTAGGTTGAGGCTCCCAAACTTCTAGACAATCGGCACATGAATGTGGTAAGGTTGTCAGACCTACGCACCGGATTATGTCTAAGGAATATTCCAGTGACACTATCGGGTATCGAACCCGCTACCTTTCAACTTGTAGCGCATTGCCTCAACAAACTGCCTCTACGTTTATAATAAATGGAGGTGAATCCTTATTTTCATGATATTAATATATTACAGAGTACAAAAATGTACATTGCGTCTCATAGAAGATTATATTTGATATGTAAGTACAGAAGTCTCGGAGGATCTGCTGTCTGCACGTTGAGTGTAGAACCTTGAAGGCAGATTCATCAAATTCCTCCGATATTATATATACGACGCTATATGACGCCATATCTCGGGGGATGTTAATGTTCACATTTACCTCCGTGACGACCTCACGTAGGTCTCCCTAAAAGCGAAACTGAAAACACTGCCCGTTTTGGAAAAGGATTTAAAATATTCGTTTAATTACATAGTTAACTACGTTTGTAGTGCTGGAGAAGGATGGAGGAGAGGAATATCCTACAAGCAGTAAAAAGAAGGAAGGCTAACTGGATTGGTCACATGTTGCGTAGGAACTCCCTACTAAAACTCGTTATTGAAGGAAAGATAGAAGGAAGAATAGAGGTGACGAGAAGACGAGGGAAAAGATTAAGCAGCTACTGTATGACTTTAAAGAAAGGAAAATTGAAAGAAGCAGCACTGGGTGGCGCTGTGTGGGGAACTTGCTTTGGAAAGAGCTGTCGACCTGTCGCAAGACAGAGTACGTAATGAATGAATTGAGATCTGTTACAGAGAAATGCTTGTTTCGGAATAAATAGCACTGTGGATAACATAACAATAAATTCCTCCCACAGCTCGTAAAGCCTGCGTGGCTGCTGCACCTATTTTCACTTCCCGTCTTATTATTACTATTTTCTGTATTCATTACTTGGGCATACCCACAAAATTTCGCATCGTCGCCATGTTGCAATTAAGTAGCTTATCGTCATCAGACTTAAAGTTGATTGTCTCACGGCAGCCGTGTTGATATTTTAGGGGTAGGCGAAAATATTAACTTAACAGCACTTGCTTGATTTTTCGAAGATCTGTTACAATGAGTCACTTTCAGATAATTCAGAAACTGACGCTGATGTTGCTCCCCCTCACACTTTTGCGTGTCAGCAGTGTTGTCATTACTGACTGCAGGAAATTAAAAGGTACGGTTTTCATGTGTCCTCCGACGGCGTAAAATTTATACCAGATTTCATAAACATTGATTCAGTTGTTCTGAATTTGAATTAACACACAGACACACACACACACACACACAGCATGATGATCTCTTAAGACTGCGTTTTTTGCATCTTAAGATACATAATCAGATCAAAAGAGGTATTCAGATCTATAAATACGGCATTTTACTGTAGCAAATTTACATAGTCGGAATACTATACATATTTCTTTGTTATGTAATATTTTTCTTGCTGGATATTTTGGCTTAGAATGCCATCATCAGTCTCGCAATTATTTATGTAAGAAATTGTCCGTACACATTACCAATATTCTTATAAATGGGCAGTGGAATATAGCTTAAATGGGTGTGACTGGCTATACAAATTTACTGCCAGCGCACGTTGCCTACTTTATTATAAAAAAAAAATTGCTAGCCTAATAGTACTGTTGAAAGCCGACACTTCTAGCTATCATAATATTAAATAATGAACATATACTTGTATATTTTTACCTCGACTATGTGAATTCATATAGCCCACTCCTTTACAAACACAATGAAATATATCAAATCTAAGGTTACGTAAAGAGTTTTTAGTACATATATTATTTATTTTCTGTAATGTTTACTAATGGTGTTCATAAAAGAACTTTTACGAAAGTCACTTAATCGGCTTAACTTTATGAGGTTGGAGGTTAATTAACCTTTTGGCGCCGGAATTATTTTTTTTTAATTTAGCACACCCTGTATATAAAATGTGAATAATACAGGAATCAAATACGTTAAAATTATGAAACGAACTGTATTTTGAAGAGAAAAAAACCGAGAGTATATACCATGTTTAAAATATTCAGTACCTATATTTGTTGAATAAATATATAAAATGAAGCTTTAGAGGTTAGCGATGCGGTACGTCCACTATAGTTGGCGTGAGGCGTCAAAAGGTTAAAGATATGGATAATGAATGTTTGCATAAGAAGCTTCATCTGTTTTTTTATCAATAGATGCATTTACTGCGGTTGAAGGAGGGCGACATTCGTTTGTTTTAGAGGTTCCTTTTGTGTTTCCTAGGGCTGTTTCAAGAAATAGGCCTTGCGCGTATGTGTGGGGAAAATATTGCTGGAATAAACCCAATTATACTCGAAAACACTCAAACTAATACGTCTGCTTCAATCCGACGTATTGCATCTTGATGCTAAAAAAAATTGAAATATAGCACAAGCAAGAATTTGGTATACAGAACTTTTAAATTCCTCTGCATATAACGAAACTACATGATATGGGAACGCGTGTAATATTTATCTGTTGGTTGTGATGCTGAATATGGAATTTTAGTAATTCTCTGCAGCCTGAAGTGAAAATCTCAACGCCAGAAGTGTAGACATTTTCAGACGGTTGTTTGAGAATTTCGATACCAATGACGAGGGATGTCTTGGGGCTGCATGGACAAAGGAACCCGATGACGTGCACTTTGATCGCTTGGATGTCGAACCATGAAAAAGAAGGGACGAGCACTTTGACACATCCGGCCCATGGGTTGTTAGACGGTGAGAGGGAATATTGCTTACAAAATTGGAAAATGGTTCTTTCATTATTAGTAAGTATTGATTTTAATGAAAGTGCGTAGTACTGTGATTTAATTACAGTGGCCTGTCATATTTATAATAATAATACAGTTTATTATTATTTTAATTAAAATTTATTGTTCTGTGATTGAATTAAGCAGTCTTTTATAATAATGATTGTTATTATTATTATTATTTTAATTATACTTCGTGGTTCTGCAATTTAACTACAGTGGTCTCTTGATGATGATGAAAATAATAACAATAAGAAGAACAACAACAACCATTTTATTGTTATCATCATTATTATTATAGTCATCTTTAGGAAACCCATTGCTTCTTTAAAACAAATTCTGCGCTAATCTGTGAATTTTTTGTATCAACTTGTCTGTGTTTTTTTCCGGGGTTTAGATCTTTTGTTCTATTACACGTTTTATATTGCTTTCTGTCTGACATTTTTTGTTTTGTCTGTTTAGTGTTTTGTTTTTGCGTATTTGCACTGTTTTTGAAGCTTGTTTGTGTCTTTGGGCTGGCTTTATAATAGGCACTTGTGCCGTTCAGCCTGCATATTAACCCTTTAAATGCCGAATTAATTCCCATCTGCCAATTGCTGGCATTATTAGGAGCTCACCCTATTCTCCACGTTAGCAGGATAAGGATTAATAAATAACCATTGAATTGAATTGAATTGAATTAGTATCATGATCATTATAGTCCTCATCATCGTCATTGTTTGTCGCATTAGCAAATAGAATGGCGACTATTAGCAGTGCCATATCCTTCCGTCTTTGAGTCCGCACGAAATTGGTCAAATCCAAATGGGAAGGATTCAAGTGGAATCTTAGTTTTGACATTTCTACTAAAATTTCTATTAAAGCCAGACAAAGAATAACAAACATTTTACATGGAGACAAACTACAGACCACTTAATATTTCAGTGTAAGAAAATACGTATACAAAGGAATGAAATGATAAAACAAATAACCCTGGTGGCAATTGGCCTACGACGAATGAAACAATTGTCAATAATTATTTACAAATTTTTATAAAATTTGTTAAATCTATAGACTTTACAGATTTGCAATGACGCTTTACTATAAAAGATAGGTAGACAGACAGATAGATCTCAGAGAATGTATGTTAATATTATTAATTATAAGACTAGACGTCAAAATATTTTTATCGAGGTTATAATGAATTTCAACTACAGTTTTGTTATTATTAAATGTAAAAGTTATTGTAAAACTAGAGCTTAAGTTATATAAAGCACGTAGTATTACTAATGTAATGGGGCATGCTGTTAATATCAATAAAACACATGGAGACCTGGGCACATTTATGCTATCGGTTTTCATAATGGAGACGGTATTGCATTTCAGGCACGAACTGAGTCGCTTGTGCTCATTTATAACCTAATTGCCCCTAAATTCCTATTTTTTGGTTCCAAATGAGTATAGTATTTTTAAAAAAATGTGTTATTCCTTACTTTGGTGCAACTTTCTTGACTTTAAATGGAAAAAGTTTTGCGCGAGAGATCACCATGCCTGCTAAACTTCTCCCAATTTCAACTTTATAAATCAGTTGACCGATACTCACGGAAAGTTCTGCTGTGTGAAGACATTCACCCTTCGCTATACTTTTAATTTCCTTAAATTAGTAATAACAACATGGCGGATACGCGATCTTATGATGCGAAAGCGATACTAGTGCCGCCTACCGTAGGATCTTCAAATGTATGGTACTAGATTTTGGAAATATGTACTAATATTTTTGTAGAATTAATATAACAAAATTGCTACTTTGCGAAGTTTCCCTTAGTTTTCGATATGTTTGCTTCTTACGAGGCAATAAATCTGGGAAATTTGTTAAATTAGCCAGCCGTCTTTTATAGTGGACTGGGATAGCGTAGTCGGTATAGCGACTTACTACAGGGAGGACGGTCCAGGTATCGAATCCCGGTAGGGGCCGGATTTTCCGCACCCGTCCAGACGGGCCCTGGGTCCCACACAGTGTACTGTACAATGGGTAAAGGTAAAGCAGTCCCGTTACAGGCCTGGAATGGCCCAGGGGTTTCCAGGAAGTTAAGGTTCCCACATTACATGACAACGGCACAGGATGGTGGCAAGATTGTCAGCCTTACACACCAGCCGCCATTACCCCCAGGAAATACTCCTGGTACTCATTTCTGTTACAGGTTGAGTCGACCCCAGGGCCATAGTGCGGCCAGAAGGATTATGTCAATGAAAAATTCCATTGACACCATCTGGAATCGAACCAGCGACCTACCGATTTGTAGCACAGCACCTTAACCACTGTGCCACCGCGGTCCCCACTGTACAATGGTACCGGATATTTCCGGGGGTAAAACGGCCGGGGTGTGGCGTTGACCACCAACCCCATCTAACACAGAGGTTAATGAAAGAGTAGACCTGTACATATACCCCCCCTCTGAGCTTTTGTGATCTGTTGTAGGGTGTGCATTACCTTTAATGTCTTTTACACGCCTTTATGCCTTATCTAACTCCAGTTGTTCAGGGAGTTAGCTAATGTATTTAAAATAATTATCTGCCTTTTATACATCTTTATCCGGCAATTTCCCGTAGTCTTTGATGGAACTAGGTAATTCATTAAATTAAGCAACTGCCCTTACGTACAACTTTGTCCCTTACAAGCTCTGGTGATTCAATGGAGCTAGCTAATTTATTACATTAATCGACTGTCTTATACACATGTTTTTCTCATGTCTAGCTTCAACATTTCGCTAGTTATGGGCGTCATACAGTAAGCTACGGCGCATTTCGAATTACACCCGCATTGGTATGTTACCTCACTTCAAATACGTTGCATATTTGTCGATGAACCCTCACAATGCCATATCAGGACTCAACCTTGAATATTCCTAACGTTCAATGAACCGTTCTCGGTCAGGCAGCCGCGTCAAGATGCGAAGGTTCTCCGACATTTCGGGAACTGACTCCATCCCCATCTTCAGGGTGTTGCTGATGGCTTGGCAGAACCAAAACTGATAACTAGGTATCCTACTGTGTTTTGCGTATATGCCAATTCGGCTACAAGTCATATTCCTAATGTTGCTGCCACTGCACAAGTGCACGTCAGCCTTATTGTGTTGCTGATTGTAGGACATTCAGAAATATGATGTTAAGGTGTTTTGTAATGTCTTACCTTTAGAATTCAAGTCTAAAAACAGGTTAACTGATACAGGATTTGAAATTGGGGACTAACTGTCACACAGTGAAGACTGATTTCACCGTGGGTCTTGTGTTCCGTACAGATGAAGCGCAGTCTTCTAGACTGTGAAAAGCAGATCCTCCAATTCTCGAAGTAGAGTTGAAGAACCCACTTGAGTGTTACAGCTGAACTGGAGGCTTTAGATGCAGTCTTCATACATTATACTGTCTTTGAGTAAGGATAAGTTCTCTGGAAATTAGTCTGATGTGGCATGAGGTTGACACGGATCTCCATCCGTCCGTGCATCCGTGAAATTCGACGTAATTTCAATTTAACTAAGAGAATTTGGCTCTCGTTCACAGATTTACATACGAATTGACACCCACTGACAATAGTAAGGTACCGCGCAGTACCCTGTGTAACGTGACGTAAGAAATAATAAACAATATAAAAGTTAACACCGTCACCTGAACTTTCTTAATTTTAAAATTTCGTTTCTCATATGATTGGCCTTGGGATTTGTAATTAAATTTCTGTGTACGCATGTACCGAAGATTCACAACAATAAGAGGAAGACCTTTCCCAATCCTCATATTTCATCTCATCGGCCAGCATTTCTTCATCTTTCTTAAGCTATTTCCGCCATAGGCATTTCTTCGTAATTGTTCCGTAAAGTGATCTTTTCAACAAGCACTGTCAGTATATTAATGTGCCTGACACTACTTTAATGTATCACTCAATCTTACCGTGTTACTACATATATATATATATATATATATACACTTGCCTCGGTTTATACAGATACATTGAAACTTCCTAAAACGGAAACTTAAGGGACCGAAATGTTTTATATACTCGTATATACACTTGCCTCGGTTTATACAGATACATTGAAACTTCCTAAAACGGAAACTTAAGGGACCGAAATGTTTTCCTCTGCAGGAAGGTTCCGTTTAAAACAGGTACTTGAAGTCTGGATCTTCGAGACGCCGGATACTTTGGACTGTAAACGTCATCCGCTAAACACAGGTTTCACTGTATTACTCATAATGTCTGACCTCCTGCCGTCCTATGTTCACGTATTATTTCCCCATCCGGATTTTGTGACATTAAGAACGCATGTATAAATACATAAAAATCTAAAACATTTTGAGTTGCAAAACTATCATAGAATAGACGCCCATATCTTGTTCAAAGGAATTTACGTACGTGAAAGAAAGACAGTAACGGGATGGGAGGGGGGGGGGGAAGGCAAAAGTTGTGAAGAACTTCGCAATTTCACTCTTCACCAGATCCTAGTAGGATACAAAATCAAGCAACATAAGTTAGGAAAACACTTTACACGCATGAGAAAGTAAGAAATACGTAGAAAACTTTATTCGGTAAATCTGAAGTGAAGATAATACTTGGAAAGAATATTATCATAAGACAAGAAGTGAACGTATAACGTAACATAGAGGCGCGTTCGATAAGCCATTGTTGCAGTGGAAAAGCAATAAGTGTTACATGTCATGTTCTGAGTGTCTAATTGTAGCCTTAGATATCCAGCACGCAAAGTGCATGGACCATATTGTCATCCTGTAGCCCGACTGGCTCTACCATGTTCTTCCACGTTGTCTCATAAACGAAAAGATTTTTGTAAAAAAAAAAAAAAAAATATTGAACCTAAATTATGTTTTGATATTCTCTACAACTTTTGTCTGAAACATTCCTCAAACTAAGAACTGAGCGAGTTATTGCCATACATTTGCATAGATCCTAATGTATAATACCCGTTGTTCTGGCCAAAGTTTAATTAAACTTGAACTTTCTCGACACATTTTCGAAAAATCCTCAACTATCACAATCCATGGAAATCTTTCCAGTGGAAGCCGAGTTCTTCCATGCGGTCGGACAGACAGACAGGCAGGACGAAGCTAATAGTCGCTTTTCGCAATTTTGTGAAGGCGCCTGAAAATCTTGACCCAGCTTGGGGTTTGGCAGTGTGCTATTGTGAAGAGGACGATGGACAGAGTTCTGTAAACACTGGAGTATTTCTGTACCATCCAAATTATTTTTAATTTCTCAGTGCCGTTTACATACCACTGAATTTTGGTTTTGTAGTGCAAGTGCTCTCGCGACATTTTGGAAAATTTTCCTGAGGCTTGTGTCTGTCCCTTTTTTTTCTCTCTCTCTCGCCGATTAAAGTAGGCTGGGGTGTTTAAAATTCTGCAGTAAAGCAATAACAGTAATAGATACAGGGAGAGTCAGTCACAACAGAACAATATATTGTAATATACGTATTGCCGACAAAATCCACTCACCACATGTTTTAGCCCACGGAATGGGCCATCCACACGTGATGCAATACAAATATATATATATACAAAGTTTTATCTTAAAATACCAACTAATTGCACACTATTTTAATACACTTTATAAAACACACGCAAAAATACGTAGGTCTAATCCATTAAAATTTATATCACTCCTACATGTTTCAATCCTAAAGGA
>Ga0123354_10001892_pt1 | contig 26594 bp, 24 predicted proteins | sample TergutLab28metaG_2_FD_97872 | JGI IMG/M metagenome (GOLD analysis project Ga0123354, IMG submission 97872) | Labiotermes labralis P4 segment gut microbial communities from Petit-Saut dam, French Guiana - Lab288 P4 | ecosystem: Host-associated > Arthropoda: Insects > Digestive system > Gut ...
CGACGGCTGCCGCATCGCGATCCTGGGCGACCTCAAGTTCGGACGGACGGTCCACTCCCTGATGAAGCTGTTGAGCCTGTACGACGGCATCGCCTTCTCCCTGTTCGCGCCGCCCGGACTGGAATTGCCGGGGGAGATTGAGCGGTACGTCAGCGGGCGTGGCAACCGCCTCCAGGTCGTGGACACCGCGGTGGAGGCGGTCCGGGGCGTGGATGCCATCTACGCGACTCGCGTCCAGCGCGAGCGGATGACCGAGGAACTGGCCCACGCCAACACCCAGGGCGATCTCGTGAACTGGGCGATTCTGGCACAGGCCGACAATCTGGACGCCATCATCATGCACCCGCTGCCGCGCGACTCCCGGCCGGACTCGTACGACTTGTCCAGCGACGTCGACGACCTGCCGGGACTGGCGATCTTCCACCAAACCGACAACGGGCTGAATGTCCGGATGGCGATCTTCCTGACCGTCCTCGGCGTCTCAGTCGAAGCGGTCCGGCTGGCCACCAAGCAACGCCCCTGGAAGGCGACGTTGCGCGACTGAAGCGGGGTCTATCCGGGAGCCTTCCGGGTGTGGGTGCTACCGCCCTGGTTTAGGATCAGTACGTGGATGTCTCCCCGGACTACGCGACCAGCGGCCTGACCAGCGCCGAGGTGGTTCGCCGTCAGGCGGCGGGACAGACCAATGCGGTGGTCCAGGTCACCTCGCGTTCCTTGTCCCAGATCATCAAAGACAACGTCTTCACCCGCTTCAACGCGTTGATCGGCGCGCTGTTCGTCCTGGTCATCCTGACCGGTTCGTACCTGGACGGTCTGTTCGGCATCGCCCTGTTCTTCAACTCCGTGCTGGGGATCGCTCAGGAGTGGTACGCCAAACGCAAGCTCGATGCTCTGGCGGTCCTGCAGGCACCGACCGCGACGGTGGTCCGGGACGGCGCCACGGCGGTCATCGCCATCGGCGAAGTCGTCCAGGACGATCTGGTCTGCTTGGCTCCGGGCGACCAGATTCCGGCGGATGGGCCGTTGCTGACCACCGAGAATCTGGAGCTCGACGAATCCAACCTGACCGGGGAATCGGACGCCATCGACCGGGTGGCCGGTGAGCGGATTTTTTCCGGTACCGTGGTCGTCGCCGGGTCGGGCCGCTTCCGGGCCGAGGTCGTCGGCGAAGCCGCCACCGCCCAACAGTTGGCCCACGAGGCCAGGACCTTCACGCGGGCCTATTCGGAGGTTCAGGCCTCGACCAACCGGTTGCTGAAGTGGATCAGTTGGGTGGTCGTCGTCTTGTTCCCGGTCACCATCATCGGCGAGTACCGCGGGGCGGACGTGTCCACCTGGGCGAGTTTCGCGGCCATCTGGCGCCAGCCCGTACTGGGATCGGTGGCCGCCCTGGTGGCGCTCGTACCAGAGGGGCTGGTGTTGTTGACCACCCTGACCTTCCTTCTCGCCGCTCTCCAGTTGACGCGGCAGCAGGCGCTCGTACAGGAGTTGCCGGCCATCGAGGGACTGGCCCGCGTCGACGTCATCTGCCTCGACAAAACCGGTACCCTGACCCAGGGCGAGATCGTCTTCGACCATTTCGAGGCGTTGCCGGGCCAGGACGCGGCCGCCGCCTTCGACGCTCTGGGCGCCTTCGCCCACGATCCGACGCCCAATGCCACCGCTTTGGCGCTGGCCGCCCAGGTACCGCCCAGTGCGCACGCGGTCGTCAACCGGGTACCGTTTTCGTCGGCCCGCAAGTTCTCCGGCGCCACCCTGGACGACGGGCAGGCCTGGGTACTGGGCGCGCCCGAGGTGGTGGCGGGACCGGACGCCGCCGTTCAGGCGCGCGTGACCCCGCTTGCGGAGACGGGGGTACGGGTGATCGTCCTGGCCCGGGTGGACGCGCTGCCCGACTGGACGACGGTGACACCGGTCGGACTGGTCGAGCTGACCGAGGCGATCCGCCCGGACGCCGCCGAGACCCTGGCTTATTTCGCCGATGAGGAAGTGGCGGTCAAGGTGGTCTCGGGCGACAACCCGGTCACGGTGGCCGCCGTGGCCCGGCGGGTCGGCCTCAGCGTCGATGGGCCGGGCCAGGCCGTGGATGCCCGTACGCTGCCCGACACCGTGGAAGACCTGCTCCCGATCATCGAGGACATCACCGTCTTCGGCCGGGTGACGCCCGAAAAGAAGCGGCTCATCGTGCGGGCCTTGCAGGCCGGGGGGCACACGGTGGCGATGACCGGCGACGGCGTCAACGACGTGCTGGCTCTCAAAGACGCCGATGTCGGCATTGCCATGGGCAACGGCGCGCCGGCGAGCAAGGCGGTGGCCCAGATCGTCCTGCTCGACTCTCGTTTCTCGCACATGCCGAAGGTACTGGCGGAGGGCCGCCGGCTGATCGGCAACGTCGAACGGGTCGCCTCCTTGTTCGTGACCAAGAACGTCATGAGTGCCTGCGTGATCCTGTCCACGGCCATCCTGGGTTTGTCGTTCCCCTTCTTGCCGCGCCACATGACGGTGTTGTCGGCGCTGACCATCGGTTTTCCGGCCGCCGTACTGGCGCTCGGGCCGAACCGGCGGAAGTACGTCGCCGGGTTCCTGCGCCGCGTCCTCCAGTTGTCGATCCCGGCCGGTGTGGTGGCCGGCCTGGCCGCGTTCTCGGCGTTCGCCCTGGCCAGCGGTACCCCGCAGCAACGCAGCACCCTGGCCCTGACCGTCCTGTTCGTCGTCAACTTCTGGTTGCTCGGGGTGCTGGCGCGCCCGCTCAACTGGTGGAAAGTGCTCACCATCGTAGGCATGGTCGGGTTGGCCGTCGGGGCTTTGACCCTGCCGCTGGCGAGCCGCATCTTCGATCTCGACCTGCCCATCGGCGAGTGGCCGCTGGTGCTGCTGATCGGCGGCGGTGGCGCGGTCCTCGTGGAGATCGCTTACCAAGTACGCCGGGTGTTGAGCCGGACAGCGATCGCCCGCGATCAGGCCGACAGCTCGCGATAGGCGACCTCGATCGCCCGATGGACGGTATCCCGGTCCCAGGGCCACTCCAGCTTGTCGTACCCGTACGCCTGGTCGGCTGGCACGCCCTGCTGGAAGGTGTACTCAGCCTGGTCCTGCAGCGCTGCCAGGCCACTGCGGAAACGGGTCACCTCGTCCGGTCCCAGCGGTGAGCCGTGCCCCGGTACGACGACGGTGGTGTGCTTGAGCAACCCGTGGAGGGCATCGAGGGATTGCACCCATCCGCGCAGGGACGAGGTCTCGTCGAACTGCGGCGGACCGGCCTCCACCAGGTCGCCCACTACCAGGGTCGACCGTTCGGGTACGGCGACGATCAGGTCGGAACGGGTGTGAGCCGGCCCGAAGTGGGCGATTTCGACGCTGAGGCCGCCCAGGTCGCGTACCGCGAGCAGGTCGTACAAGGTGTCCGGCACGACGACGGCGTCGCCCCGGATGTCCCGTTCCGCCAACCGCTGCCGGTTCTCGGCGCAGCGCAGATCCTCGGGCAGGTTGGCCTGCCCAACGGTGTCGAGGCCGGCGAAGGCCCGCAGGCCGAAAGCGTGGTCCCAGTGGCCGTGGGTGAGGACGACGACCTCCAGCGGTACGTCGGTGGTCCGGCGTACCGCCTCGCGGATCGAGGTACCCTCCTGCGGACTCGTCCCAGTGTCCACCAGCAGGGCCCGGCGGTCGCCTACCACGAGGGTGACGTTCACCGCCTGTTCGTCCAGGGTGGCGGTGTAGATGCCCGGTCGTACCGGCGAGAAGCGCATGGGTCAAGGCTACGCCAGGCGGGTCGGCGCGGCGGTGATAAACTAGCACTCGACCAGATGGAGTGCCAGCAAGCGTTGGGAGGTGGCTATGCTCGATGACCGCAAGCTCGCGGTACTGCGGGCGATCGTCACCGATTACGTGCAGTCGCGTGAGCCGGTGGGATCGCGCGCCATCGTCGAACGCCACCACCTCGACGTCAGCCCCGCCACGGTCCGCAACGACATGGCGGCGCTCGAAGAGGAGGGGTACATCACCCAGCCGCACACCTCGGCCGGCCGCATTCCGACCGACAAGGGGTACCGCTTTTTCGTGGACCGGCTCGCCGCCGTCAAGCCCCTGACCGGGGCCGAGAAGCGCGCCATCACGGTTTTCCTGACCGGCGCGGTGGACATCGAGGACATCGTCACCCGGACCGTCCGCCTGCTGGCCCAGGTCACCTCGCAGGTGGCCATCATGCAGTACCCGGTCATGACCGCCGCCGTCGTCTGCCGGATCGACATCGTGCCGCTCCACGACTCGCGCGGACTGCTGATCGTCGTGAACTCCCTCGGCAAGGTCAGCCAGCGTCCGGTCGATCTGGGGTCGGCGGCCCCGTCCGCCCTGGACGTGCTGCGCGATCGCCTCAACGAGGCGCTGGCCGGGTTGGGGCCGCGCCGGGCGGCCGAGGTTCTGGGCGATTTCGTACCTTCGCTCGCGCCCGACGTACGCGGTGTCGCCGTCGGGGTCGTGGCCGGGGTGCTCGACATCCTGGCGTCCGACCAGCCGACCAAGATCGCCATGGCCGGCATCAACCATCTCGCCCAGTTCTCCGATGAGTTCGAGTCCTCCATCCGCCCCGTGCTGGACACCTTGGAGGAACAGGTGGTGCTGCTTCGGCTGTTGGGCGAGTCGCGGGCCGATGTGACCGTGCGCATCGGGCAGGAGAACGAACATGCCAGCCTGTCGGCGGCCTCGGTGGTCGCCAGCGGGTACGGCGTGGACGAGACCTGGGCCGGTTTGGGCGTGGTCGGGCCGACCCGCATGGACTACCCCTCGACGATGGCCTCGGTACGGGCGGTGGCCCGCTACGTGAGCCGGATTCTGGCCGAAGGATAATATGACGACTGACTACTACAGCGTCCTTGGCGTGCCCAGGGATGCCTCCGAGGAAGAGATCAAGAAGGCTTACCGCAAGCTCGCGATGAAGTACCACCCCGACGTGGCGACGGAACCGGGCTCGGCCGAGAAGTTCAAGGAGATCGGCGAGGCGTACGAGGTCTTGTCCGACTCCCAGAAACGCAGCCTCTACGACCGCGGCGGCGATCCCCATGGCGGCGGCATCCCCGGTTTCGGCGGTTTCGCCGGGGGCTTCGATTTCACCACCATCGTGGACGCCATGTTCGGCGGCGGCATGGGTTCGCGCGGCCCGCGGTCCCGTACCTCGCGCGGGCAGGACCGGCTGGAACGGCTGACCCTCAGCCTGGTCGACGCCGCCTTCGGCGTGACCCGCGACATCCCGATCGACTCGCAGGTGGTATGCGCGTCCTGCGGCGGCTCGGGAGCGGCCGACGGTACGAAGCCGGTCACCTGCCGGACCTGCCAGGGCCGCGGCGAGGTCACCCAGGTACAGCGGTCCTTCATCGGCGACATCCGGACCTCGTCGCCGTGTCCCCAGTGCCGGGGGTACGGCACGGTCATCGAGCGGCCCTGCCCGGATTGCTACGGCGAGGGACGAGTCAGGTCCAAGCGGACCATCGCGGTCAAGGTACCGGCGGGGGTCACCACCGGCAACCGGATCCGGCTGGAGTCGCAGGGCGACGTGGGGACCGGCGGCGGTCCGGCGGGCGACCTGTACGTCGAACTGGCGATTGCCGAGCACCCGGTGTTCACCCGCCACGGCGACGATCTGGAAACCACGCTGCAGGTACCGATGACGGCGGCCGCTCTGGGGTCGGAGGTCCACGTCGTGACCATCGACGCCGAACGCGACGACGCCGATCCGGCCGACGGTTCGGTTCTCGTCACCATCGTGGCGGGGACCCAAACCGGTACCCGGATCGTGGTGAAGAGCAAGGGCGTGCCCCGGTTGCGCGGGCGCGGGCGGGGCGACTTGGGCATCACCGTGGTCGTCGCCACGCCGACCGGCCTCGACGAAGCGCAGCGGGACCTGCTGGCCCAATTGGCGAAGGCCAGGGGCGAGGACGGTCCGCTCAAACCACCGGCTGACAAGGGATTCTTCGGGAAACTCAAAGAGGCCTTCTCGTGAGCGACGGTTTCTTCACCGCCGACCTCGCGGCTGGGATCGCGCCCGGCGACCCCGTCGAGTTGACTGGCCTGGAGGCCCGTCACGCCGGGGTGGTCCGGCGCTTGGCGGTGGGGGAGTCCGTGACGGTGACCAACGGCCAGGGGCTGGGCGTGATCGGCCACGTCACCGCGGTGGCGAAATCGGCGGTCGGCCTGGTGGCCGACTCGGTCATCGCGGTACCGGTATCCGACTGGCGGGTGACCGTGGCCCAGGCGGTACCGAAACCGGAGCGGGCCGAATTGGCGGTCGATCTGATGACCGAGGTGGGCGTCGACGAGATCCTGCCGTGGGCAGCCGCCCGGTCGCAGACCCGCTGGTCCGGAGAGCGGGGCGAGAAAGCGCGCTCGAAGTGGACATCCGCCATCCGCGAGGCGTCCAAGCAGTCCCGCCGGTTGCGGTTTCCCGAGCTGGGGCCGTACTCCACGGTGAACGAGGTGGCCGAGCGGATCAGGCAGGCCGATTGCGCCATCGTCATGCACGAGGCCGCCACGCGGCCGATCAGTACGTGCCCCGTCCCCGACCGTGGGCAGATCGTGATCGTGATCGGGCCCGAGGGCGGGCTGACCGATGACGAGGTACGGGTGTTCGGGCAGGCCGGGGCGGCTGCGTGGTCGATGGGCTCCACGGTCCTGCGGACCTCGACGGCCGGGGCGGTGGCCGTCGCCCAGGTACGGTTGCTGGCGGAACTGAGCCGTTCGGCGGAGACGCCATGACCGGCGGCCAAACTCCGGACGTACCGCTGGCTTCGGCTGGGCGGTTCGGCTTCACGCCCGGAGTGGCCATTCCCGGCCGCCTCGGGCGCAGCGGGGTGATACACACCCCGCACGGCGACATCCGTACCCCGGCCTTCATCGTGGTCGGCACGCAGGCGAGCGTCAAGGCCGTCCTGCCCGGCGACGTGGCGAAACTCGGGGCGCAGGCGGTCCTCGCCAACGCGTACCACCTCTACCTGCAGCCCGGTCCGGAGATCGTCGACGAGGCGGGCGGGCTGGCCGCTTTCATGGGCTGGGCGGGACCGACGTTCACCGATTCGGGCGGCTTCCAGGTCCTCAGCCAGGGGGCCGGTTTCAAGAAGGTGCTGGCGATGTCGACGGCCGGGTTGGCCAGCGACGATGTCATCGCCAAAGGCCAGGACCGCCTGGCGCTGATCGACGACGACGGGGTGAACTTCCGGTCGTACCGGAATGGCTCGCGGCACCGCTTCACCCCCGAGATTTCCATGAGCATCCAGCACCAGCTCGGCGCGGACATCATGTTCGCGTTCGACGAGTGCACGACCCTGATGAACACCCGCAGTTATCAGGAGCAGTCGGTCGCGCGGACGCAGGCCTGGGCTCTGCGGTGCCTGGCCGCGCACCGGACGCTGACCGAACAACGGTCCGGCAAACCGTACCAGGCCTTGTTCGGGGTGGTGCAGGGCGCGCAATTCGAGGACCTGCGACGCCAGGCCGCCCGCGATCTGGCGGACGCCGCAGTGGAGGGGCTAAGCTTCGACGGGTTCGGCATCGGCGGGGCGCTGGAGAAGGAGAACCTGGGTACGATCTGCCGCTGGGTGAATGAGGAATTGCCGGTTGACAAGCCACGGCACTTGCTGGGTATCTCAGAGCCGGAGGATCTGTTCGCCGCCATCGAGGTCGGCGCCGACACGTTCGACTGTGTGAACCCGTCGCGTACCGCGCGCAACGGGCGCGTCTACACGGCCGACGGCTGGTACAACGTGGACACCCTGCCCTCGAAGCGGAGCTTCTCTCCCGTGGAGGAAGGCTGCGACTGCTACACCTGTACCCACCACACCCGCGCGTACCTCCACCACCTGGCCCGGGCCAACGAGCTGTTGTACTACACCCTGACCACCATCCACAACGAGCGGTTCCACGTCCGCTTGGTGGACGACATCCGGTTGGCCATTGAGGCCGGTGACTTCGAGGCGTTCCGGGACGACTTCCTCGGGCGGTACGCGCGGGGCCGCGCGGAGGCGACGGCTACGCGACGATGAACTGGTACCCCCCGACGGAATAATCCGTGGCCACGATCACCAGTGAGCCGTCGGCCTGGGGATAGGCGACCACATCGTCCGGCCTGTCCCGCAGAGCATTGACGGTGATCAAATCCCCGGTGGTCACGTGTCCGTCCGAGTAGCCCAGTACCAGCAGTCTCAACGCCGGCCAGCATGGTGTACTCCTGGTCGCCTTGGCTGACGATCCCGCAGGGGATGTAGCCATCTGACAGCGAATGACCCGGATAGGCGTACGGCAGGATCCACAACGCGCGGGCGGTGTTAAGATATCTAGGTTCCTACCGTGGTAGCCTCTAACCGGACCTGGGTGAGCGAAGCCCAGGCCGTCAAGTCTTGCGGCGAGTGCCGCGCGCTGTCGGAAGGCCAACGCTCCGGCTAGGATGCTGCCTAAGGCCTGAGGGGGCCTTGTTTCGAGGAGGAAAGGGAAGCGATGTCAACGACCACAACTGCGCCCACGGCTTCCAGCGGCATCAAAGTTGAGATGCAAGGCACCGATATCATTGCCGATGCCGACCGGAAGGGCAAGCCATCCAGCCTGTTCTGGCCGTGGTTCGCCGCCAACATCTCCGTCTTCGGCATTTGCTACGGCGCGTTCGTACTCGGGTTCAACATCTCGTTCGTCCAGGCGACGATCGCGGGGATCATCGGCGTCGTGTTCTCCTTCCTGCTCTGCGGCGTGGTGGCGATGGCCGGCAAGCGCGGCTCGGCGCCGACCATGGTGCTGTCGCGGGCTGCCATGGGCGTCCACGGCAACCGCATCGCGTCCATCCTGTCCTGGATTCTGACGGTCGGCTGGGAAACCGTCCTGACCGCGATGGCCACCATGGCGACGGCCACCGTCTTCCAGACCCTGGGCTGGGGTGGGGGTAACGTCGTGAAGATCGTCGCCCTGATCGTGGTGGCCATCCTGATCGTCGGCGGTGGCATCTTCGGGTTCAACCTGATCATGAAGATGCAGACCGTCATCACGATCGTGACCGCCGTTCTGACCATCGGGTACATCGCCCTGACCCTGCACAAGGTCGACATGGGCGCCGTGACCGCGCTGCCGTCCGGTACCTTCCCGATGGTCCTCGGCGCCGCCATCATGGCCATGACCGGCTTCGGCTTGGGCTGGGTCAACATGGCGGCCGACTACTCCCGGTACCTGCCGCGCAAGTCCTCGTCCGGCGGGGTGGTCTGGTGGACCACCTTCGGGGCGGCCTTGCCGGTCGTGGTACTCCTCTTCTTCGGCATCCTGCTGACCGGCTCCGACGCCACTCTGGCGCAGCAGATCAACAACTACGACCCGATCGGGGCGCTGAGTTCGATCCTGCCGACCTGGTACCTAATCCCCTTCGTCATCGTCGCCGTGCTCGGCCTGGTCGGCGGGGCCGTGCTCGACATCTACTCGTCCGGCCTGGCTCTGGTGTCGACCGGCCTGCCGATCAAGCGGCCGGTCGCCGCCAGCATCGACGGTACGATCATGGTGCTGGGTACCATCTACATCGTCTTCGGGCCCGACACCTTCTTCGGCATCTTCCAGGGCTTCCTCATCACGCTCGGGGTACCCATCGCCGCGTGGGCCGGCATCATGCTGGCGGATGTGCTGATGCGGCGGACCAACTACGACGAGGTCGACCTGTTCGATCCTAAGGGCCGGTACGGCTCGGTACCGCTGGTCCCCGTCCTGCTCATCGTCATCGCGACGGGCCTCGGCTGGGGATTGGTGGTCAACACCTACGCCGGTTGGCTCAGTTGGCAGGGGTACCTCATGGGACTCGTCGGCGGCAAGGATGGCATGTGGGCCTACGCCAACCTGGGTGTGGTGGTCGCCCTGGTGATCGGCTTCTGCGGTACCCTGATCTTCCGCCACCGGGCGGTTCGCCGCCAGGAAGCGCTGCCCGCGACGATCCTCACGGAGGACTGACTCATGTCGTGGCAGTACGGGGATGTCCCCGGTAGCACATGGCTGGTCGTCATCGACATGCAGAACGTCTTCGGGGCTCCCGATAGCCCCTGGGCGGCTCCCCGGTTCGCCGATCTGATCGCGCCGACCCGCCAGTTGTGCGCCGCTTACGCTCCGAATGTGCTGTTCACCCGGTACATCTCGCCCGCTGAACCGGCCGGCGCCTGGCGGCCGTACTTCGCCGACTGGCCGTTCGCCCGGCAGCCTCCCGAGGCGGCGTTGTGGCAGATCGTACCCGAACTGGCCGATCTGCCGGCGCTCACGCGGGGGATCGATGGGCATGGGGCCACCCTCGATGTCGACACCTTCGCCAAGTGGGGCAAGACCCTGGCGGAACTGGTCGGTCAGGAGGGGCGGTTGGTGATGACCGGTGTCAGCGCCGATTGTTGCGTGATCGCCACCGCGCTGGCGTCGGCCGATGCGGGAGTCGAGACGTGGGTGGTACGGGAGGCGACGACCGGCATCGACGACGCCACCACCGAACAGGCGCTGTACATTATGAGCCTCTTCAGACCCCTGCTGAAGATCGTGTCCTTGGAGGAGGCGCTGCAGCGGTAGTCAGCTACCGAGTGGTCAGTCGCTGGTGAGCACCTGGCGGATGAGCGGTCCGCAGCGGCGGGCCGCTGCCTCAGCCAGGCGTACGACCTCGTCTGGGTCGATGGCCTCGGCGGCGGCCGAGTGGGCGGTGACAATCGACAGAGCCAGTGTGCGAAGGCCGAATTCGGCGGCGGCGATGGCCTCCAGGACGGTCGACATGCCCGTCAGGTCGGCGCCGAGCCGCCCGGCGGCGCGTACCTCGGCGGGAGTCTCGTAGTGCGGCCCGGGGAACATGGCGTAGACCCCCTCGCGCAACTCCGGCCAGAAGCTCCGGGCGCGCTGGCGCAGGCCGGCGTCGTACACCGAGCTCAAGTCGACGAAGCGCGGGCCGGTCAGCGGCGACGTCCACGTCAGATTGAGATGATCGGTCAGCGCCGCCACCGTACCCAGCGGCCAATCGGCGTGGACCGTCCCGCCGGCGTTGGTCAGGCAGAGGCGGCCCACCCCCAGCGCCGCCAGGGTGCGCACGCCGTGGACAACCGGACCCGTCCCGTGGCCCTCGTACCAATGGGTCCGCCCGGCCAGTACGATCGCATCCTGCCCATCCCAGCGGTAGTGCCAAGCCATCCCGGCGTGACCGGGGGCGACCGGCGCCAAAAACCCCGGCAGGTCGGCCAGCGGTACCTCGTGGAGCGGCGTTCCCCACGCCTCGGCGGCCGGACCCCAGCCCGACCCCAGGACCACGCCGAGGCTGGCGCGGTCGATGCCGAACTCCCGGCGTACCCAGTCCGCCGCCGCCACGGCCTCCGGGTAGTCCGCAATCGCCTGGTCGCGTGTGTCAGCCATGGTCCCAGCCTACCGATTGCTCCCGCTTGACAGGGCATCACAGATCGTCATATTGTGTATGTACGCTATGCACAATACGGAGGGTACATGAATCTTCTGGACGTCCGGGGCCTGACGAAGAGCTACGACGGTTTCCGCCTCGACGATGTGTCGTTCAGCCTGCCGCCGGGGTACATCATGGGGTTCATCGGGCGCAACGGCGCCGGCAAGACCACCACGATCAAGGCCATGCTGAACCTGGTCCACCGCGACGCCGGGGAGGTCGCGATCCTGGGTCAGGACTTCTACGCTCACGAGGTTGAGCTCAAGAAGGTGGTCGGTTTCACGCTGGGCGGGATCGCCTTCTACCCGACGCTCCAACTGGCGCGGATCACCGACGTGTTCGCCCGCTTCTTCGACACCTGGGACGGCGCGGCCTACGAGGCGTATCTCAAGCGCTTCGAGTTGGACGAGACCAAGAAGGTCAACCAACTGTCGGCGGGCATGAAGGTCAAGTACGGGTTGGCCCTGGCCCTGTCCCATTCCGCGCGGCTCCTCATCCTGGACGAGCCGACCTCCGGGCTGGACCCGGTCTCGCGCGATGACATGCTCGATGTTTTCCGCGAGATCATCGAACAGGGCGACCGCAGCATCCTGTTCTCCACCCAGATCACGTCCGATCTGGAGAAATGCGCCGACTACATCACGTACATCCGCAATGGCCGCCTGGTCGCCAGTTGCGAGCGCGACCAGTTCATGGACGGCTACGTCCTCGTCAAGGGGCGAAAAGACCAACTCACCCCGGACCTGGCCAAGGCCATGATCGGCTACAAGGCCACCGACTTCGGTTTCAGCGGCCTCATCGGCGCCGGTGACCGGGGACGGGTGACAGGATGCGACCTGTCCGCGCCGACCATTGAGGACATCATGGTCTATCACGAGCGCCGTCAGAGCGCCGGGCAGGAGCCAGCGGCATGATCAAGCATCTTCTCTACAAGGAGTTCCGTCTCAACATCTATCCCTGGATGTACGGTTTCTTCGCGTTCCCGCTGCTGCTGTTGGTTCCGGCCTGGCCGTTCTTCGTCGCCCTGGCCTACTTCTTCCTGCTGGTCCTGATCATCGCCCAGACGGACAAGGCGAACCAGGATCTGGCTTTCGGAGCCGGATTGCCGATTCCGAAATCGGGGGTGGTGACTGCCCGGACGTGGACACTGGTCATCCTGGAGGTGGCGCAGGTGCTTTTCGCCGCGGTGGTGGCGGTCGGGCGGTACTGGCTGTATTCGAAGGACAACTCTGCGGGCATGAACGTGAACCTGGCCTTCTTCGGCCTGATCTTCGTGATGTACGCCGTCTTCAACCTGATCTACCTGCCCGGCGCGTACTCGCGACCCTACCGGATGCTGTGGCCGATCCTCGGCGGATCGATGATCGCCGTACTCGTGGGCGGGGTGGCCACCACCTTGGTTTGCCATGCTTTCGCCGTTGGCCAGGTACCTCAACGACCGGGGTCTTCGCCATCTCGGGCCGCAGGCGGCGGTCTTCGCCGCGGGCCTGATCGTCTTCGCCGGGCTCACCGTCTACGCCCGCCGCCGGGCGGTCGCCAACTTCGCCAAGGTCGATCTGTGACAATGTAGCCGATGGACGTCGTCATCTCTCCCGCCTCCGACAAGCCGATCTACACGCAGATCGCGGAGCAGATCGCGGCCCAGATCCTCCGCGGCGACCTGACCTCGGGCGCGGCGCTGCCGCCGATCCGGACAGTCGCCCGGCAACTGGCGGTCTCGGTCATCACGGTCAAAAAGGCCTGGGAGGAACTGGTACGCGCCGGTTTCATCGACGCGGTCGTGGGCCGGGGTACGGTGGTGTCCGACCATCACCCGGCCGATCTCGATGACAAGCGCCAGGTCGTCGCCACCCAACGGTTGGCCAAGGATCTCGCGTTCTACCGTGCACTCGGGTTGACCGAGGACGAGTTCATCGCTCTGGTACGGGCGGTGTACCCGACGAGCGGGGGAGTTGACGCCTGAACGCGTCTCCCGGCGTACCCCGGTGCGAACTGGTACACAACCTCACGGTGTCGCGACGGAAAATGGAGTTTTGTACCATGTGGCACGGGTTTGGGGCGGGAAAACCGGTGATGAATAGGACAAACCTCTCAGTTTTGCCGTCGGCAGGTGAGGTTGTGTGCTACTTGGCACCGCAGTCATACGCCCGGCAGCGCGTCTGCGGTGACCATGATGGAACCGTCGGATCGGGCTGACTCGGATCAGGCTAACCGGGTCCTTGATCTGTTCGGCGTCAGGTACCGGGGAAAGACCTCGGCCAACCGGTCTGCCGAGGCTACGGACCACTCGGTGAGATCCAGTGCCGCAGCGGGGTCGCGAAAGTTACCCGGTTGACGTACCCCGACGATGGAGCGCTTGGTACGCTCGTCACCGCGATTCCAGGCGCCATTCATGTCGAGTTCGCACACCTATCTGAAGAAGTCTCGTTGCAGATCGGCCGGGCGTGAGCCCGCATCGCCACGGTACACATCGCGTAGGTCGGCCAAGCACCGGGCAGGCCCTCGGATTGTGACCGTGGATCGTCCTTTTGCCGTCGTGTGCCGGTCCCCAGGGATAGCTGTGCCCTCTTAGTCTGGGATAATGGAAGCGACATGGGCTGCTGACGCATGGGGAGAGGAACCGACGATGGCTGGACCGTTGAGTGTGGACGGTCTGACGGCGTTGCCGGATGACCGTTTGGATTCTGTGATCTATGACCGGCTGATCGCCAAAATGGGCGACTGGGACAACCAGCGCGAGGTGGTTGATAAGTGGACCGAGCCGGAAAGGGTTTGCTTCGTCGTCAACGCAACTGTTGGTGAAGTACTGAACGGTGGATTCAACCAGTTCTTCTTCAACTCGGCGGGTAGGCAGTTCTTCGATATCGCCGAACAGTCGTTCCGCGCGGTTGGAGCCGATCCGTGGGCCGACCTCGTGCAAAAGGCGTGCGAGTTTATCGACAGCGATGAGGGTGACAAAATCGTCGCCCGCTGGGGTGAAACCCTGGAAAGCTTCTCCGCCAGTTACAAGGACAATCCCCTGAACGAGCTAGACGACCAGTTCTACAAGCTTGACGAGAAGGCACTAGCCAGGCTGATGGTCGCCTATATGCGTGCTAACATCGCCGCTTTTGCCGATCATTAAGCCATGTGCGCCCCGGCGCAGGATCAGCGCCTGCTCGACGGAGCGTACGAACTGGGCCGGGTTGTCGAGGTCCTGGACGGTTGCGGTGATGATCAGCCAACCCGCGTCCTGAAGCTGGCGGCGCCGCTCGGCGTCGATCGCCATCTGCGCCCGGCTGCCCACGTGATCGGCCCCGTCGTACTCGATCCCGAGACGTTCCCACGGGTAACCCAGGTCGGCGTGGTACACCCGGCCCGCGTTCGGGCAGGGTACGGGGGCGTTCACCACGGGTACCGGCAGGCCCGCGTGGGCCAGGATCAACCGGAGCCGCGTCTCGTACAACGAGTCGGTACCGGGTCTCACCCATTGGGCGGCGTGGCGGGCTGCCCGTACCCCGGTAGTTCCCCCCAACTCTGACAGGCGGCTATGGAACTCATCCAGCGTCAGCAGCGGGCGCTGGCGGCGCAGCAGGCCGTCGCCCACCTCGACCAACTCGTCCTGGGTACCGCCCACCTGCAGCCAGTGATCGACCGGATGCAGCAGCGGCCACCCGGTCGGCCGGTTCCACAGCGGCGGCATGGTGGCAGTCGTGTGGGTGATCACGCCAATCCGCCGCGGACGGTAGGCATCCGCCCGTACGAGCAGATGGCAGTTCTCCCAATCCTCCAGTCGGCTCGGCAGTGCCACCCCCATGACTTGCAGGGCGGTGGTCCCATAGAGGACGGCGCCCGTACGGTAGACGGACACCATGGCGCGGACATGAGCGAAGAACTGAGCCCGCCGTGCCGTCCACGGGTCGAGTCCCGGCACCACGGGCGCGTGCCCGTACACCCCGCGGGCCAGCCGGTCGTACCCCAAGCGGGCGTGGGTACGCCAGTTCACCTGCCCGGCGCGCGCCAACCGGATCTCGTTCATCTCCACACGCCAACCCTGACATGGCCGGCGGGTTACCGGTCAGTTATCCACACCCCGGCCGTGGGGTCCTCGGCCAAGCCGGGCGTACCCAATGGTGCCAAGTAGTACACAACCCCATCTGCTGACGATACGTCTGACAAGTATGTACTACTCAGCACCAGTATTGCCGCCCGAAACCCGTGCGCACTAACACAGAACTCCACTTTCTGTCAGTCCACGCCGAGGCTGTGTACCAGTTCGCACCGTGACCTGAGGCGGCCTACTTCGCGATTCCTTCCTTCCGCTTCAGCCAGGGGATGACCCGCAGGGTGACGGGCAGCAGGACGGCTTCGAGCCCGACCTTGTAGAGGTACCCCACCACTATGTAGTTGCCCAGGGTGCCCCAACCGACGACGAAGGCGTAGGCGATCGTACAGAATAGGAGGGTGTCCGCCGCCTCGCCCACCACGGTCGAGCCGATTAGCCGGAACCAGAGTGATCCGGGTTTGGCCCGGTCGCGTAGTTTGACCAGCACTTTGGCGTTGAGCAACTGGCCGATGAGATAGCCCACCAGAGAGGCCAGCACGATCCGGGGTACGAAGCCGAGCACCGAGTGCCAGGCGGCCTGGTTGTCCCAACCGGGGGCGGGTGGTGCGATGTCGACCAGCAAGAAAACCAGGCTGGCGGTGATCGACACGGCAAAACCCATGAAGATGGCCCGTCGGGCCTTGGCGAAGCCGTACACCTCGGCCAGACAGTCGGCCATGATGTACGTCAGCGGGAAGGTGACCGCCCCGCCGTCGAAGATCAGGGGCAGGACCGGCACCCCGAAGGGATGCCAGACCGGACCGATCGCAATGAGTTTGGTCGCGGCCACGTTGGCGATCAGCAGCATGGCGCAAAACCCGGCCAGAATCAGGTCGTAGAGTCGCGTCGGCGTACGATCTGGCACGGTGGACATTGGCTGGTCGGTCACCGAAGAAATCTTAGGCGGATAGGTGGCAGGCTACAATGTCAGCGGAAAGAGGTGCCATGGTACGAGTTCTGGTGGCGATCTGGGCCGCCAAGCTGGCTCGGGTCGCACTGCGATTGGTCCGTCGCAACGGTACCCAGGTACCTGGTGTAATCGCCGCCAAACTGTGTCCCGCCATCCTGCGGCGGATTGCCAAACCGGCCACGATCGTTGCGGTGACGGGTACCAATGGCAAGACCACGGTGGCGAACCTGGTGACCGACGCCCTGCGGCGCGACGGCCGGCGGGTGCTCAACAACTCCTATGGGTCCAACACTATCGATGGAGTTGTCGCCTGCCTTATCGAGGGGGTGACGCCTGGCGGAAAGTCCCGCTTCGACATCGCGGTATTGGAAGTCGACGAGCGGTCTTCCCGTTTGGTGTATCCCGATCTCACCCCCGATCTGTTGATCATCACCAACTTGTTCCGGGACTCGATCACCCGCAACGCCCATCCCCACTACATCGCGGACATCCTGACGGCGGCGATACCGGTGTCGACCCGGTTGGTGCTGAACGCCGACGACCTGATCAGCGGGCGGGTCGCGCCGGGCAATCCCCGGGTCTACTTCGGGATCGCGCCGATGGGCTCCGATGTGATCGACTGCGTCAATCGGATCGACGACCAGCCGATCTGCCCGGTCTGCGCGGCGGATCTGGTGTACGACTACCGCCGGTACCATCACATTGGCCACGCCCATTGTCCGGTCTGTCATTTCGCGTCCCCGACGGCCGATTTCCAGGGGATCGTAACTCCGGGTGCCGAAACGGTGGATGTCGTCGAGCGGGATGGTACCGGGACGTACCACCTGGCCAGTGACGCCATCTTCAACATCTACAACACGGTCGGGGTCGTCGCCTTGTTGCGTACCCTGGGGCTCGGCCGGACCCGCATCGCCGCACTCTTGTCCGGTGGCCAGATCACTGCCTCACGGTACAACGCATCCCAGGCCGGCGGGGTCAAGGTGATCATGCAGATGACCAAGGATCTCAACGCCCTGGCCTGTTCGCGGGGTTTCGACTACATCCGCGGCCTGCCCGGCGAGAAGGAGGTCATTCTCATGGCCAACTGCGTGGAGGATGCCCGGACGTGGTCGGAGAACACCTCGTGGTTGTACGACGCGGACTTCGAGTTTCTGATCCAGGCTGGTGTCACGCGCTATGTCACCACGGGTGCCCGCCGCCGGGACTTCACCTTGCGCCTGGTCTACGCCGGAGCCGATCCCTCGGCTATCGTGGAGTGCGAGCGGGAGGCCGATGCCCCCCGGTACCACCAGCCGAAGCCGGGGCGCGATGTCTACATCCTCTACGGGACCGAGGTCTTACCCCAGGCCTTCGCTACTCGCGACGCCATCCTCGCCCAGGCGGCCAAGCGATGACCATCGAGGTTTTGTATCCTGAGATCGCCAACCTCTACGGCGATCTGTCCAACGTGGAGTACCTGACCCGGTGCGCACCGGATCTGGCGGTTCACACCACCAGGCTGGCCGATACCCCGTTGTTCGCCGAGCAGGTACCCAGCCTGGTCTACCTGGGCGGTACGACGGAGGCCGGCCAGGCGTTGGTCGCCGAGAGGCTGCGCCCTCACGTCGCGCGCCTGCGCCAACTCATCGACGACGGTACCCCGTTCCTGGTCACCGGCAACGCGCTGGAGATCTTCGGCCAGCGCATCGAGGAAGCGGGCAAGCCGCCACTGACGGGGCTGGGTCTGTTCGGGCAGTGGGCGAAGCGGGACATGATCCATCGCCACAACTCCTTGTACCTGGGGCAGATGACCGAACTCGGCGAGGCGCCGGTCGTCGGTTTCAAGTCCCAGTTCGCGATGTCGTACGGCGATCCCGGTGCCGACCCGCTGTTCACCACCCGGCGCGGCGTGGGGCTGGGACCGGACATCCCGGGCGAGGGGATCAGGTGCCACAACTTCATGGCCACCTACCTGTTGGGACCGTTGCTCATCCTCAACCCGGCCTTCACGGCGTACCTGCTGAAACTCGTCGGGGCAGCCGATCCCACGCTGGCCTATGCCGACCAGATCTGGGCCTCCTACCGGGCGCGGGTAGCGGAGTTCCAGGTCATCCAGGGTTTTTCGCACTAGAATGGATCGCATTCACGCCCACGGAGGTTCTTTGTCCGATCCTGACACTCATGCCAACATCAGGCGCGTCACCGTACCGCCGTCCATTCCCATGGTGGCCGTGGTCGGAACAGCGGATGAGTTTTTGCGGCTGCTCGAAAAGACGCTCGCGGCCGACATCCACGTACGCGGCAACGAGATCACGCTGGGCGGCGACGCCGAGGCGGTGGCGAAGGCTGAGGACGTCCTCACCCAGATGGTGACCGTTCTGCGCACCGGCCAGGGGTTGAGCCTGGCCGACGTGGCCCGGATCGCGCAGACCGACGCGGCTGACCCGATTCGTCCGGCCGACGCCATGACCCAGTCCATCCTGTCGCACCGCGGGCGGACGATCCGGCCGAAAACACCCAATCAGAAACGGTACGTCGACGCCATCGACACCCACACGATCGTCTTCGGCATCGGTCCGGCCGGTACCGGCAAGACCTACCTCGCCGTGGCCAAGGCGGTACAGGCTCTCCAGGCCAAAACGGTGTCCAGGATCATCCTGACCCGGCCGGCCATCGAGGCCGGCGAGCGCCTCGGCTTCCTGCCCGGTACCTTGTCGGAGAAGATCGACCCGTACCTGCGCCCGCTGTACGACGCGCTGCACGACATGCTCGACCCCAACTCCGTACCGCGGTTGCTGACCGCCGGGACCATCGAGATCGCCCCACTGGCGTACATGCGCGGGCGGACCCTCAACGACGCCTTCATCATCCTGGACGAGGCCCAGAACACCTCGATGGAGCAGATGAAGATGTTCCTGACCCGGCTGGGTTTCGGCTCGACCATGGTGGTGACCGGCGACGTGACCCAGATCGACCTCCCCGGTACCATGAAATCGGGACTGAGGGAGGTGGTGTCCATCCTCGACGGGGTGGATGACATCGCCTTTACCCACCTGACCAACAAAGATGTCGTCCGCCACCCGCTGGTCGGCGACATCGCCGCCGCCTATGACCGCTACGAAGCCCGCCGAGACGAAAGGGTGAGCCATGATCGACATCAACAATGAGTCGGGCCAGGACGTCGATGAGAAAGAACTCGTCGAGCTGGCTCGTTTTGCCCTGAACGCCCTGCACATCCACCCGGACGCCGAGTTGTCGATCGTGCTGGTCGACGAGGACACCATGGCCGCCTATCACCAGAAGTTCATGGATGAGCCGGGCCCGACCGATGTGCTGAGTTTCCCGATGGACGAGCTCCACCCTGGCGTCCCCGGCTCCGAACCGCCGCTCGGCGTACTGGGCGACATCGTCCTCTGCCCGGCCGTGACTGCTACCCAGGCGGCCGAGTCGGGCCGGACGCCGGTTCAGGAGGCCGACTACCTGCTGATCCACGGCCTGCTTCACCTGCTGGGGTTCGACCATGCGGAACCGGCGGAGAAGGTCCAGATGTTCGCTCTCAACGACCAACTTGCGCAGGCATGGGAGAAACGCCGGCGCGTCGCATGACGGGTCTTGTCGTCCAGATCGTCTTGCTGGTGGTCTTCTTGTTCGTGGCGGCTTACTTCGCCGCCATCCAGGAGGCTTTCTCCACGCTGACCAAGGGGCGGGCCCACAAACTGGCCGACGACGCGGTACCGAAGGCGGGCACGGTCGAGGAGATCGCCGCCGACCCGGCGCCCACGGTCTCGACCGCGTCGTTCCTCTGTTTGGTCGGCGAGGTCGGTTTCGCGGTGGTCGTGGTCCACCTCTTCGTCACCCGGTGGCCATCCGCGGTCTGGGCGCCGATCATCGCCGGGCTGATCGTACTCGTCGTCTTGTTCATCGTGATCAGCGTCGGCGCCCGGACGGTCGGACGCCAGCACACCATCGGCGTGGCCCTTGGTACCGGTCCGCTGATGAAGGTGCTGACGGCCGTGCTGTTCTTCATCCCCCAGGTCCTGATCCTGATCGGCAACGCCATCACGCCGGGCCGGGGGTTCCCGGATGGCCCGTTCGCCTCGGAGGACGAGTTGCGGGAGTACGTCGAACTGGCCGAGGCCTCTAACCAGATCGAAGCCGACGAACGTAAGATGATCTACTCGGTGTTCGATCTGGGGGACACCCTCGTCCGCGAGGTGATGGTACCGCGTCCCGACGTGGTGTTCATCGAGCAGACCAAAACCCTGCGGCAGGCCTTGTCGTTGGCGCTGCGCTCCGGTTTTTCGCGCATACCGGTTACCGCCGGCAAAGGGCTCGACGACATCGTCGGCCTGGTCTACCTGAAAGACATCGTCAAGCGGGTGTACGACAAGCCTGCCGCCGAGTCGTCCGAGTTGGTGTCGTCGCTGTTGCGCCCGGCCACCTGGTGTCCCGATTCGAAGCCAGCCGATGATTTGTTGCGCGAGATGCAAACCGCCCACACGCACATGGCGGTGGTGGTGGACGAGTTCGGCGGTACCGCCGGGGTGGTCACGATTGAGGACCTGCTGGAAGAGATCGTCGGCGAAATTCAAGACGAGTACGACCGGGAGGCGGATCCGGCCACCGAGGTGTCCGACGGCGTGTACCGGGTGTCGTCGCGGCTGTCGCTGGCCGATCTGGGCGACCTGTTCGGCCTGGATCTGGACGATGAGGACGTCGACTCGGTGGGCGGGATTCTGGCGAAGGAACTCAACCAGGTACCGATCCCCGGCTCGCGGCTGACCTGGGCCGGCTTGGAGTTGACCGCCGACCAGTACGCCGGGCGGCGTCACCAGGTCGCCACGGTCCTGGTACGGCGGGTCCCGGAGTCGCCAGACCAGACGGTAGCCGACACCCCGGGCGACTCCGATGACGGGTCGGAGGCCTGATGGCGCATCGGTCGGGTTTCGCCTGTTTCGTGGGCCGTCCCAACTCGGGGAAGTCCACCTTGACCAACGCGCTGGTGGGCGCCGACATTGCCATCGCGTCGGACAAGCCCCAAACCACCCGCCACATCATCCGGGGCATCGTTACCCGCGGGGACGGGCAACTGATCATCATGGACACGCCCGGGCTTCACCGTCCGCGTACCTTGCTGGGCGAACGGCTGAACCAGTTGGTGTACGACACCTGGGAGGATGTCGACATCCTCGGGGTCTGCCTGCCCTGCCCGGAGCGGATCGGCCCCGGCGACCGCCACCTGGTCGGCGCGTTGGCCGAGTTGGGTCACACCGGGGCCCTGATCGGACTCGCCACCAAGCTCGACGCCGCTTCGCCGAACCGGGTTCGCGAGCATCTGCTCGGCATCCAGAATTTGGAGTCCGAGGCGGGCATCACCTGGGCCGATATCGTACCGGTGTCGGCGTTGACCGGGGAGAACGTCGGCCTGGTACGGGATCTGCTGATGTCCCGGCTGCCAGAGGGGCCGGTCCTCTACCCGGACGGCGAGGTGACCGACGAGCCGACGGAAACCCTGATCGCCGAACTCATCCGTGGCGCCGCCCTGGCCATCGTACGCGATGAGCTGCCCCACTCGATCGCCGTGACGATCGAGGAAATGGGCTTGCGCGAAGACCGGCCCCCCGACAAGCCGTTGTTGGACATCCACGCTAACCTGGTGGTGGAACGGGACTCCCAGAAGCCCATCATCCTGGGCCACCAGGCCGAACGGCTGAAGCAGATCGGCAGCGACGCCCGCCGGCGGATTGTCCGGCTGGTCGGCACCCCGGTTCACCTGGATCTGCGGGTCAAGGTCATCAAGGACTGGCAGCGCAACCCCAAGGCTTTGAACCGGCTCGGTTTTTAGCCGCGCTATTTCACCATCCTGGATTTCGTACTATGCTGTCCTTCGTGGCGCGTCAACTGCTCCTTAGCTGCCGCAGCGAGTGACTAATTCCTCGCTGCGGAGTTTCGCGTGACCCGATCATCTACCCATCAGCGAGGAGCTTTCTTATGATTACCACGTCCCCATCCACGATTCACCAACAGCCGTCGTCCATGCCTTTTGGGCGCTACGTACCCTTTACCCCGCTCGACCTGCCCGACCGGACCTGGCCGACCAAGAAGATCACCCACGCCCCGCGCTGGCTCTCCACCGACCTGCGCGATGGTAACCAGGCGCTGATCGACCCGATGACCCCGTCGCGCAAGATGCGGATGTTCGACCTGTTGGTGCGGATGGGGTACAAGGAGATCGAGGTCGGCTTCCCGTCGGCTTCGCAGACCGACTTCGACTTCGTCCGTACGCTCATCGAGTCTGGCCGGATTCCCGATGACGTGCAGATTTCCGTCCTCACCCAGGCGCGCGAAGACCTGATCGAGCGGACCGCCCAGTCGCTGGTGGGAGCCCAGCGGGCGACCATCCACATGTACAACGCCCTGTCCGAGTTGTTCCGGCGGGTGGTTTTCCGCAACACCGCCGAGGAGACGATCCAGTTGGCCCGGCGCGGTACGCAGTGGGTGATGGACTACGCCGACCAGCTCCTGCCGGAGACGGCGTTCGGGTACGAGTACTCGCCGGAAATCTTCACCCAGACCGACACCGATTACGCGTTGGAGGTCTGCGAGAACGTCATGGCGGTGTGGGGGCCCGGCCCGGAGCGCGAGATCATCCTCAACCTGCCGGCGACGGTGGAGATGTCCACGCCGAACACCTACGCCGACCAGATCGAGTACTTCAACCGCCACATCTCGCACCGCGAGTTCGTGTCCGTCTCCCTGCACACTCACAACGACCGCGGTACGGCGGTGGCCGCCACCGAGTTCGGGTTGATGGCCGGCGCCGACCGCGTGGAAGGCTGCTTGTTCGGACACGGCGAGCGTACGGGCAACGTGGACCTGGTCACCTTGGCGATGAATCTTTTCTCGCAGGGCATCGATCCCCAGGTGGATATCTCGGACATCGACGAGATCCGCCGGACGGTCGAGTACTGCACCGGCCTGCCGGTTCACCCGCGTCATCCCTACGCCGGCGACCTGGTCTACACCGCCTTTTCGGGCTCCCATCAGGACGCCATCAAGAAGGGCTTGGAGGACCTGCAGAACAAGGCCGACGCGCAGGGTGTCAGCATCCACGAGGTCGCCTGGGAGGCGCCGTACCTGGCGATCGACCCCGCCGATGTGGGGCGGACGTACGAAGCGGTCATCCGGGTGAATTCGCAATCGGGCAAGGGCGGCATGGCCTACCTGATGAAGAACGACCACCACTTCGATCTGCCGCGCCGTCTGCAACTCGATTTCTCCCGCGCGGTCCAGCGCTACTCCGACGCGACTGGCAAAGAGGTCTCGTCGGGCGAGATCATGCAGCTCTTCACCGACGAGTATCTCACCGACACCACGCCGATGTCCCTCAAGTCGTCGACCGTGACCAGTACGGATGGCACTTACGAGATCAAGGCGACCGTGAACTCGCGCGGTACGGTGTCGGAGATCGCCGGCCAGGGCAATGGCCCGGTGTCCGCGTTCGTGGACGCGCTGCGCCAGATTGAGTACGAGGTGAAGGTGCTCGACTACGCCGAACACGCGCTCTCGGCGGGCGGCGACGCTCAGGCGGCCGCGTACGTCGAGACGGAACTCGCGGTGGGCGGGGAGCCCCGGATCTGGTGGGGCGTGGGCGTCGACGCGTCGATCGTCACGGCCTCCCTCAAGGCGGTCTGCTCCGCCGTCGACCGGGCGTACCGGCATCGCCACTCGGATGATACGGCCGGTTGACGGACGCCGTTTGATCGGAAATCAGTACTTCCTTAGCCCAGCGTGGTGGGCCACTGGGCCGGCTGGCCCAGCACGTGCTCCCCGAGGAAGGCCAACACGGTCTGGTACCACACCTTGGCGTGCTGGGGTTGCAGTACCCAGTGGTTCTCGTCGGGGAAATACAGGAACCGGTGTACGGTCGAGCCGTCCGGGGCGGCGGGCAGGCCCGAGGCGGATAACAACTCGTACCACAGCCGAAGCCCCTCGCCGATGGGTACGCGGTAGTCGTGGTCCCCGTGGATGACCAGCATCGGCGTGCGGATCTCACCGACATGGCGGTGCGGGCTGTTCGCCAGCGCCATCTCGGGCGTCAGTTCGCGATGCCAGTAGTAGCCGGCGTCGGTGGTGGGACCGAACTGGTCGAGCGCCCACAGGCCGGCGTGGGTGACGATCGCCTTGAAGCGATCGGTGTGACCGGCGATCCAGTTGGCCATGTAGCCGCCGAACGAACCGCCCATCGCCGCCGTGCGCTCCTGGTCGATCTCGGGCAGCGCTTCGGCCGCATCGGTGATCGCCATCAGATCGGTGTACGGCTCCGCGCCCCAGCGACCCCAGCCGCGTTGGACGAAGTCTTGTCCGTAGCCGGTCGACAGCGCCGGGTCGGGCAGCAGGACGGCGTACCCGGCCGCGACCATCAGCCACGGGTTCCACCGCCAACTCCAGGCGTTCCACGAGTTCAGGGGGCCGCCGTGAACCCACAGCAGCAGCGGGGCCGGTGTCTCAGGTGCGGCGGAGTCGGGCAGGGCCAGCCAGGCACGGACGCGGCTCCCGTCGCTCGCGGCGGTTTCGAGTTCGCGCAACCGCCCGGGCAGGACGGGGTTCGCCACCGGGGACGGCAGGTCGACCGGTGGGACGGGCGTACGGCTGCCCGCGGTACCGCTGGCCAGGAAGGCTGCCAGATCGATCCGAACTGGTTGGGGCGGTGACAGGTAGCTCGTTCTCAGCGCGTACAACGCCGTACCGCCGGGTGACACGCAGACGTCGGTGTAGGTGGCGTCGTCACTTGTCACCGGCTCAACTGCTACTGAATCGCCGAGCGTCATCAGGAAGACCGGGCCGCGTCCGTCCGCGTCCGCTGTGACCACCAAGCCGGAACCGTCGGGCAGCCAGGTCAATGAGGCGGGCCAGCGGTCCCACTCGTCGGCCAGGATCTGGGGCGTGCCCCCGTCGAGCGGTACCACCGCTGCCCGGGTGACCGGCGCCGACGCCGGGGTGGCGATCGTCGTCCGCAGAAAGGCGACGCGCCCGCCGTCGGGGGAGAACACCGGGTGGTCGCAATCGGCGTCCGGATCGTCGACCAGCACCCGTTGCTCACCTGTGGTGGTATCGACCAGCCTGAGGGTACTGCGCCAGGCGGCTCCCGGCTCGCCGACCTCCCAACTCGTCGCCAACAAGGTACCATCGGGATTGAGATCGGCGGAATGCTCGTGCAGTTGCCAGCCGGTGCCGGTGATCAGGCGCAGGTCCAGCGGGCCGCCGGGTGTGGCGGACTCGTCGGACGGCTCCGGTGGCGATATGGGCTCGCCGGGCAGCGTGGCGAGGTCGGCGACGACCCGTCGTGGCTGGCCGGGACCCAGGTCGTGGTCCCAGTACCGGACCGGGTAGCCGTCGTGCAGAATCGCCTTGACCTTCGATTGCCGGCGGGCTTTGCGCAATGCGCCATCGTCGGCGAAACCGTCTGCACTCGGGAGGAGCGGTGCGCTCACAGAGATGACGCCGGTACGCCGGGCGGCCAGGGGGTGGCCGAGGCCGCCGACCGCCGACGCGATCAGCCGGGCCTCGCCACCGGTAGCCGGAAGCTGCCACAGGGCGGCCTTGGCATCGTCTTTGCCGTCGGCCGTGGCGTCCGGATCGGGCCGGGCGGACGTGAACAGCAGATCGCCGGTACTCGTGAAGACTGCGGCCGATTCTCCTTTCGCGCTGCGCGTCAGGCGACGAGCCGGCTTCTGGCCGGTGGGGTCGATCTCCCACAGGGCGCTGACATAGGCGGTACGTTCGGCGTTCAGTGTGGCGATGGCGGTCACGAGGCGCGTCCCGTCGGGGCTGAGGACAAGGCCGGTCAGGCGGGGGAGCGCGAGGTAGGCATCGAGGTCATGGAATGGGGTTTGAGTCACGTACCTTTTCTACCACAGCCGGCGGGTGGTGCGACGCCTTAGAGTTGTCTGAGTTTGACTGACCCAAACTGGATGGCGAACGGGTCCGATTCTCGTGCCCGGGGGAGTACGGTGATGGCTTCTACGCGTCCGGAGCAGCGGTTTTCGTCCGCTGAGCTTGAGAAACTGGCACGTCAACTAGTGCTCTACCAATGCGCGTTGAAGGTCGTCGACACCCAGCTGGCCAACCTCAACGAGTTCTACGCCAGGCTGACCGAGACCAATCCGATCGAGCACATCAAGTGCCGTCTCAAGTCG
>Ga0123354_10001893_pt1 | contig 26586 bp, 12 predicted proteins | sample TergutLab28metaG_2_FD_97872 | JGI IMG/M metagenome (GOLD analysis project Ga0123354, IMG submission 97872) | Labiotermes labralis P4 segment gut microbial communities from Petit-Saut dam, French Guiana - Lab288 P4 | ecosystem: Host-associated > Arthropoda: Insects > Digestive system > Gut ...
AAATCCAACCAGATGCAACAGTATGCAGATATTTATTTACTGCAAAGTCACTCTACATGTTTCGGGTGTCACAGCACCCATAATCAGGAGTACTAAAAACTGTAACCGCAACCTCCGGTACAGCTACTTCCCTCCAACGTTGCCTGATCCCTATCAGGCCACGTTGGAGAGAAGTAGCTGTACCAGTATTATGACCTATATCGGAGGTTGCGGTTACAGTTTTTAGTATTCCTGATTATGGGTGCTGTGACACCCGAAACATGTAGAGTGACTTTGCAGTAAATAAATATCTGCATACTGTTGCATCTGGTTGGATTTTTATTAACATTAAATTACGATGCACGGAACCATGAGTTTGAAATAGACGTGGTTAGTTCCGTATATATTAAAAACAGTCTTTCAGGTGAGAAAGTATAACAGAACAAACATTTTACAAGGCGTCTTTCTCCGTGTTCAGGTACACTACTGAAAGAGAAGAACTTACGCAGTTGGGCCCACTAGAAAGCTAGTCCCACCTCTTAAGAAGACAGTTTCAATGTCAGACGATTGGCAATAATATAAACAGCCGAATAGATGCAACAATAATAATTTTATTAACAATTTGAATCAGCTCAACATGTTTCGGGCGATAATTTCGCCCATCCTCAGTAGCACTAGACTATGTTTACAGCTTGTGGTATAAAGCACCGGCGATGCTGCCAGCAGGCAGCATCGCCGGTGCCTTGTAAACACAGCCTAGTGCTCCTAAGGATGGGCGAAATTATCGCCCGAAACATGTTGAGCTGATTGAAATTGTTAATAAAGTTATTATTGTTGCATCTAGTTGGCTGTTTATATTATTGTATTAATGATGTACGGTTATACAAACAACAAAACGATTGGCAACATTTAAAATTTCACCCTAGGAATAAGAATATTTTAAATTCCTTAGATCACTTAGCCGTACACTGTAACAGAATTTTAAAAGATTAAATCTGGCCACTGATGTCATTTTTAAAAATGTTTACGGTAGATTTAATACCAATTACAGGTATACAAAAAAAAGAGATTAGTTGAAATTTTTGCAAGCCACTCTATAAATTGGAAATATGTTAAATTTTTAAATACCATCTCGCCGAGCCGAAAAGCATGAAGCCGACAAGGGTTGAAAGAATTCCACTTTTAATTGACACTAGAATAATGGCTTCCACACATAAGAAACGCCCTCTTTGGTGCTAAGACTACAATAAATTTAACCCACTGCGATGAAATTGCTTTCGGAATTAGGCCTTGTACATGAATAATATTTACTGAGTTTTCATGCAATATTAGAGCTGCGTCTTCGGAATGCATAAACTTGGTGTTATGGGATTTGAAACAGTTAGAATCTTGTCACTGTTAGCACAAACTTACCGAGTCATGATCTGCATATCAAGCAGCAAATATACACATTCCATTTTTCCACTGGAGCATCTGACAAACTGCACCCAGACCCGCCCCAAGGCCAGACATTTACAAGAAAAGAAACAAGACATTTTTCTCGTCCGACGCTCTAGTCCGCTAATTAATTTCAAAACAAGAGAACTAACAGATTGATAGCGCCGGTTAATCCCTTTGTTCAGGATTCGATCGTAGACGAAACTGCAAGATTCCAGGCACAAATTGGGGCAACAGCAAATAAATTAAAGCAGTAATTTCGTCTAGTTATGCGGACTAGACTGAAATGGAGGATCTGCCATTAACTCACGTTTTCTCTAATAGGAGCAGAATTTCTTGCTAGCCAGGTGATTAGTAACACATTAACAAGTACCCTGCGCAATGCAGTCATTTATTCTGTTAATTACTTTCAAGGAGCCGAATATATAACCTCGCTAAAATATAAACACCGGTCCCAGTGACCACGCGGTCTAAGGCGTGAGTCTGCGGCGGGTCGCATGCTGGAATTGTGGGTTCGAATCCCGTCTGGAGCAGAGATTTAGGTCTCTTGTGGGTGTTATGGGCTGTCAGGCAGAAGTCTGTGTGTCGGGCTGATCACTCGTCCAGAGGAGTCTTACCGAATGTGGTGTGTCTGAGTATCATGGTGAATCCTCGATAATAAGGGGGCCCTGGCCCACTAGGGGCTGTTGTGCCTTGGTAAAACAAAAGGATACAAACGCCCACCACGCAGATATGATAAAAGGAACAAAAAGAGTATACATTTTAAGCAATGTGGAAAATAGCGAATATTTTTTTATTCATGTTGTTATTATTCAGTTCTTTACGGACTAAATAATTTAATTCTTGTACCTGCTTCAAAATCCCCTCAACTGTCGTTTTTCTTGCAATTACGGTTAAATAACTTTAGAATCTACTTAATTTCCACAAAATCCTCAGTGCCTGTGCTACTGCCTAGGCATGAAATTTCCATACATTATAAGCAACCACGTTTTAGACTTCTTCGATCATTTTGTTGATCGGCACTACTTTTATATGACTAATTCATGTATTTTGTCTCGCCGTGTTTATCCTGACAGATGAAAATCTCATTTCTACATTTATTACTTCCTCCTGCCTCTCAACTCTCTCTCTCTCTGTCTCTCTCCACCTTCATAAAAAATTAGCCAATAAGTTGCAATATTTCAAATGTGTATTACGAAGATTGTTTTATCAAAAAATTGTTTGCTGCTCCTAAAAATAATGCCTTTGAGAAATATATTCCAGCACTAATTTATTCATTTCCACACCATTATTAACAGGATAGTCAGCGTAGGCAATACGTAGCACCATGACGCATTCGCGTAACTATTGTCACCATGAAAATGCAACAGTGAGTTCCCTCTGTAATATTGTTGACATACATGCAGCTGTCAACATTATGAAACCGTTGGGTTTTGCCGCGTAACTGCAAGAATGAGCTAGTCTGCATTGTTGCCGAAATACAAAATATTCCACACTTCTGTCAATAATACAAACGTACTTAGGTCTTGATGTAAAATGCCCGATAAAATAGTCCCATTTAAACCAAAATTGGCATTTGGCGACAGATAACCAAACAAATCCCAAATATCAAAATTCACGGAAATTCGTCTAGCATGAATCGCGCTGATACCCCCTGCGGACGGACGGACAGACAGACATGACGATGCAAATTGGCGCTTTTCGATATTTGTGCGAAAGGGCCTAAAATGTCTTCAATTTTCAAAATATTGCTTCCAAGATTTTTACGTCTTATACACTTATATTAGCAAAACCAGTGTAAAAATGTAGTCTTAATCTTACAATATATTACACACTTAAGAAACTGTGTATATATAATTATATATGGCAGCAACTTGGAAAAACTTTTAAATTCCATATATATATATATACATATATATTTATATACATATATATATACATATACATATATATATATATATATATATATATATATGTGTGTGTGTGTGTGTGTGTGTGTGTGGAATTTAAATTTTTTCCAGGTTTCTGTTATTAAACTTGATGCTGTGTAGTCTGGCAGGAACGTACCGACGTTTCAGAGGCTCCGTCTTGTGCCTTGTATCACATCCCTGCAAACAGCAGTCCTTGAAACGTGCTCTCCTTGAATATTCATCAGATGGTGCAAATGGACAGCTACTGGAAGAACAGGTAACCGGACCTCCCTAAGGCCCTTTTAACATATGCAGCTACCGTGTTCACACCGACTTTACTGGCCACCTGTCAACCATCACAAGACACGGCCTGGCACCAACAAAACTGGCCACGCCACCAAATTCAATGCCGTCAAGGGCGTCAGAAATTACTGTGACAAAGGCAGTAACTTCGATTGCTGAAGACACAATATTGAGTGAGATTTTAGGGACGCGGATTCAGGTGGAATTGTCGGACGCTCTTCTTGTTACGTTGGGCTGAACGTAGAGGAGATTGTTAGAAACTTCGCCATATAAATACATTAGGCTTTGATGCAAAGAACAGGGCGTTGTTGTGGAGCGGTGAAAGGTCAGCCAAACCGCTCCGTGTGAAATAAGGCAAACGTTAACCTGTTGTTAAATGGGTTGGTGACTTCGAGATATCACCTGTCGCGTGGTTCAGCAGCGTCGATGACAGCGCCACTCCCTGGCCGGCCGTCACTTACCGCAGACAGCGTATGGCAATGACGGCTGCAGAAGGCTGAACGCGTGCTCGGCTGGACGGTAGACAGACACTGAAGACGAGGCGTGTTAGGTACGTGAGTTAAACCTAAAGACGGCGGGCGATGGATGTATAAACGTAATATTGAGGCCCTTTCGCGTAACCATCGTTGTCGTGGATGAGCAATAAATGTTACATATTCTGAGGGTATGTTTGTAGCCTTATTTTCCAGCATTCGAAGCGCATACGCTGTTTTATATGGCATCTGAGGCCTATAAGGCTCTATCACATTTTTCCACATATCACATACAGGGTAAAATTTACTGAACACAAAATGTGTATTTTGATTTCCTCTACAATTTTTGTCTGAAACATTTCTCATTCTGTGACGAATTCAGCCAGATATTGCAACAAATGTGCATTGTTCTTCAGGTAAAGTACCCGGTGTTCTTGTCCGCTTTAATCAAACTTTGATGGTCGCGACAGATTTCCGAAAAATACTCAAATTTCATGAAAATCCGTCCGGTAGGAGCCGAGTTGTTGGATGTGGACAGATGGACAGACATGACTAAGCTAACAGTTGCTTTTCGCAATTCTACGAACGCGCCTAAATGTGTGAAGGTGGTTAGGATTGGGAATGAAGCTGGAGATCGAAATGGATTCACACGAGCGCCTTTGTCATTTTACACGGAGAAACTGAAGGTGTTCCATTCGAAGATAAGGCGATGGAAGATGAGGTGAAATGGGCGTCTCAGTCCTCGACATTCGATTAGACTAAGACCTGATTTTGTTATATTAATGTTAATGATCATTAAAATTGTAATAATTAAAAATAAGTAGAAAATTCTAATCGAATTAATAGTCAATTGTACCAAAAATTAAACAGACTTCAAGAAACAATATTCAATTTGCCGTACTCAGGGCAACATTGTACGCGGCTCATTTTCCTGACAGCTTTCACAAACCTGTGGTCAACATATTTGAAACTACTGGGTCGCAAAAACACGAAATTTTTATTCAAATATTTCCTATCAAGCATATGTACTGAAGAGATGTCTGTGCTGTGGTATATGCTACACACAGCTTTGGGGATCAGTAGTGTGAGTTTAGCACTTTGAGCAATTTATTGTCAACATGACACAATAAACAGAACATGCATGCAGGCCAAATTTTTAACTTGCGGTAAATGAGTAGAATAACGTCAAAAAAACTAATTACAAATTTATAGTTAATACTGATGACCTTCTGCGGTTCACAGAAGAAAAACTTTGGGACAGGAACCTATGCAGCGAACTGCCCTTACAAAACATTACTTCAGATGTCTCTTCAACTGGACTAAAACATTAAATTAATGCAGAAGTTAGAAATAACAGACACTAATTAGAAATTGGGGACCTCGATGGCACACTGGTTAAGGTGCTGTGCTACAAATCGCTGGTTCGATCCCAGCTGGCGTCATTGGAAGTTTTCATTGACATAAAATCCTTCCAATCGCACTATGGCCCTGGAGTCGACTAAGCGTCTAACAGAAATGAGTACCAGGAGCATTTCCTGGGGGTAAAGGCGGCCGGTGCCTAAGGCTGACAACCTTATCATTATCCTGTGCCGTTGTCATAAAATCTGAGAGCCTTAACTTCATGGTACCCTCTGGGCCACTCCAAACCTGTAAAGGGACTGCTTTGCCCTAATTAGAAATGACTAAAGCCAAGATAAATCCCTAGATAAACAATAAGGCTTACAGGTTTAGGAGATACGTAATCAACACCGAATTCTCGAAATATTTACAGGAAAAAGGAACAGAAATTATCTGTAAAAACTCTCAGGTTGTTTTCGAAATGCCCATAGTTACTTCTGTCAGACATTGCTAAGTGTATTTGTTTTTTACATTCGTAATGTTATTATCAAGGCTAAATAAAGACCTTCTTAACGATCAGTGCCACCGGACGGAATTGGACGTCATAGGTTGGTAACCTGCTGGTGTGCAAGAACGGTTTATGAAACCTGAACTGATATCAGCGATGCGTGGCGCAACTGACAGCAGCCACGGTTCTGCCTTTCCCACACAGAACAGAGAGGATGAGGTGTACCACAGCGGACAATGCACATATGACGCCACACTATACACCGAACAAGTTAGATATGTAAATTATATAACGACACTCTTTGACTGAAAAAGTTACATCGTCGACTGAGGTAAGAATAGGATGAGTAATGAGTAGGTAAGGATAAAGAAGGAAGTGGAAATGGCATGTTTTAGGATATTACTCGTTATATCGAGTGGCGCAAAAGCCGATTGTCACAAGAAGCAACACGTTAAATATCGAGCCCCAATCGACCCTCGCGGCGCCCGTCACAGCAACGGTAGCAGTGAAAAATGGTGACTGAAAACTGTACGAAAGTGCTTCACAAAGCTCTTATCCAACTACAGATAGCCCTTCCAATAGGTCGTCCTTACATATTACAGCCCTTAACAGATATTCTAAAATGGCGGCGTCGCTGAATGTGCATGGTGAATAAGATCCTTCAGCTAAGCTCGAAACTACAGCTGAATAACAAACAAACAAACAAACAGACTCCACACAGAACAGTCGTTCTTGAGAAGCCAGCAGTTCCTCAGCTAGTCAAGAAATTACCTGCATTTTGTACAACCCACAGGTTCATTGCCACAATCACAACAGCCTGCCACCTGTTCCTCTCCTGAGCCAGATCAAGCCAGTCTACTCCTCCTTTCCAGGTCTTGACGGTCCATTTTAACCCTTATCCTGCTAACATGGAGTATAGGTTGAGCTCCTAACAATGCAAAAAAATGGCAGATGGGACTTAACTCGGCGTTTAAAGGGTTAATATTATCTTCGCATCGAGGCTCAAATTACCTTCACCAATATATTCTCCCGGTGTCACTTATTGCTGTAATTTCTGTCCCTGTTCTGAAATACGAATAATCCATATTCCCGCTTAACACACCTGGGTCAGTCATAAACTGTGTTGTAACATATAGCTTAAGTATTTGATTGCAAGACCTAGTCTTAAATTATTAATGGGTTTTCAGAAAATAAATATGTATATTACCCTAAGAACTGACCATTGCCAAACACAAAATTGCTTTGTGTTCACAAAATCAATTCCTCACAGAGCTAAACATTTGTATGAAAGAAATTCTATTCTGCCTGTCCCCATATCTGTTTATCCATCTCACAGTCCTAAAGTACAGTGTTCAAATTCACTCCTTAAATCAATGTAAGCATGATGAGAAAAACTGCTCGGTATTTTACAACCTTCAGGAAGCACAATTTCTCCCCAGAGGTGTTCCATAGATACACGTAACGATATTTTGAACAAAGGAATTACATATAAACACCTTCAGAATCTTCCTGATTCTTGTAGTAATGTGGAGTGTCGACTTATATTAAGGACATGGGAAGATTTCCCTAACACTTTAGGTACACAACACAATTGTCCCACATCGATTCCTACATGCCATCAAATGTAGGAAGAAATCGGATTTCATTAATTTTCAAAAGCGAAACAGCTCCTGTGAGGATATACGCAATGATGTACATAAACACAAATATATACTCGTACACATATAGAAATTATGCACTTTCTCTCAAATAAGCAGCGGTATTGATACAGCGTTATCTCTTTTTGTCCCCATGTCCATTACAGGGCCTTGTTTTTCATACACGCTGCTAGTTTTTCAATTAAAAAATTCTTCGTTCCGTCTAAGAGATTTTCAGTTGGTTTTTGTAATAAAGACAATTCTCTTGAAACTTCATTAGCCAAATTAACTTCACTTTTCATGCGATTTGTCTCCTGTGATTTGAGAACGCATACAATTTGTATCAGCTTCACCATTTAAAGGGTTGAAAGATTAATAATAAAACATACTCTGATATGAATGCATGAAAATTCTTTGTGTGACATATTCAGGAAACGTACAAAGCTGAATAAACACTCCGCGTAAACTCCCAGTGGTATGAAGTCCTTAACAAGCGAGTGATAAATTAATATCAAGTAAAGCGATTGTTCTGGCTACAGGAGTTGAATGATTGATGTTGGCCGGATTTGTATGAATACGACTAATTTATTAGGCGTTGCTTTCAGCCTTGGTTTCGAGTGACCGCTGCAACATGCGGGTATCTTTCTTCCTATTGTCGTTATTAATTTTAACATACTCTTTTTTTTTTGTATTTCCTCACGGTCAAAGAAACTCTGGATGCCACCTCTGGAAGAAAGAAGTGACCGACTGTACTGCCATACTGGTCCGGCAAAATGCAGACAAGTTGCGTAATTTGGATTTATGTCTGAATGTACACCACGAAAGCTAAACTAACTAATATTGAAACGAAATTAAAAACTGCAACAGAGTTGAGATCAGAGTACAGGCTATAAAAACTCATTTTGATTCAGGCGCATGCAAGAATTAGATCAGGCATCAGTGACTTCACACTGCATTGAAAAAAAAAACCATCAATCACAAATATATTTTCATTGCTTTAAGAATTTAGTGTACATTACGACATGTTTGGGCGGAACTGGCCACCTTCGGGTAATTCAAAATATATACAAAATAGTTGGGAGGATGTTGGCAACATAAAATTCTATAAACAGAAATGAGATCTCATTTATACATAAAGGAAAATAATGTATAAGGGTTTATGTTCCTGATAAAAATTATCACAACGGTATGTGTAGAAAAGAGGTTATAGTCAACGTTGACTGGCGGTAGGAAAGCCAAAGATGGGAGGAGGCCGAAGTTGCTTCAGTGTGAATGTAATATATGAGAAGGGATTTAGCGCCCTTTCGAATTGTACAAGGGAAATAGACCTAATGGCGGATAAGATGCACAGTTCATCACAGAATAAATATTAAACAGGGGTTACACTTCGAATGAAGGAAATGATGGTGTTCGAATTCTCGGTCCAAGAACCATGTTCCAAACCCGTCGTTAAACCAAGCGAAAGGCTAAGGGCTTCAGGAGGCTGCATGATACTACTGAGCCTAAAAAGTGCGAGTCTGTTACTGTTACTCTTAGTGCCAGTGTGCACTAATCTTCAAATTCAGTGCACTGTCTCACTTTAGTAATCACTGCTTCTGCAAACTGGAGTAATTTATCAAAAAAATTAATTATTAATTATTACTGGCTGTTATTATTATTATTATTATTATTATTACTAACAAATTAATAGACAGAAAGTCTCATTATATTTGTGCCTATTATTTAAATCATAATTTACAATATATTGTAATTTTAATCTTGAATACATTATTCGCAATAATGAATCTGACACGGCCAGCCTAACTCATGTGCAGTGAATTCCACAGTTGTAAGTTGCGCGACGGAAATCATCTACTGAATATGGCACGTTTTGTTTTTACTTTTTTCCTTTCTAATACTATACTTTAGCTGAAAGTGTGCTTTTCAGTGTATAATTTCCCTGCCTCTTGCGTCTCAATCTGTAGAACTTTTGATTCCTCATTCGTTTTGCCCATACCTACTCTTCTATCTGCTTGGTGTCTCCAGTGACCCCTACAAAAAATATGTACTGCCGTGAACAGCGCCTTCAGCAACAATATTGAATACGCCTGTGCATCACTACTTGTGCAACATTACATTCTCGTCCACACTTACATTTAAAACACTTCTCGGTGAACGATAATACATGCATGTAAAAATAGTAGGAAAGCCAGTTTAAGTTTCTGTTATGCCATCTGGCGTCTAAAGGGTCTTCATTCTTGTGAACATTAACACACGTTACACAATTCCATGTAATATATATATATAGTTTATTAGCTTTCCTGAAACAGAACTGCATATTAAATAAGTAGAGTAAAGAGTAAGTGACGTTGACATAGTCACAAAGATAAGACATGGAACAAAAAGTCTCGCTTCAAGCTGGTAGACTTATTTATACACTAGTCAAGGCGCAGTTCGGTGTGTTCGGTTACACACGCAAGCATGGTAACCCGAAATAAGCGAGTAGCGTAGAGCGTGCTAATATATTCAGAAACTGCTGATAGACGGAGTGTTGAATGAATGTTCATTTCAATGGAATTAATTATCCTCTGACCTGACAAAAAGTCAACAACAAAATCGTGTCAACAAGCACATTAATCTCATATCCCATCTCTTTCAACCGTAACCAGCCAACAGTACCAGTTATATAAGTTAATTTGTGGAAATTAAAGGGAGCAGACTGAAACGAAAAGTTTCCTGGGACATCAGACCAAAAAATACATATTTTTCCCTTGTAAATAAAATAAGTTGAAGGAAAAAAGCGGTATTTCGTCCTTGTAAGACCAGTGAAAGTTTATATCGAATACCTGAATTACTTGTGGAAGATGTGAGCCTGGACTGCATAGGCTGAACTGAGACTGAGCTACGTAGTAGACAGTAGGGTATTCGAATCTAGGATGCCCAGACCTGTTCCAGGGCCCATCCATTCTCCTTATCAATGTGTGCCAGTGTTTTTTTCTCGGGGACAAAACGGCCGGGAAGTTAAGTTGACCAATCACCGGCATCTAGTGCCGAGATTAAGAATATGTGGTGTTATACTTCTACTCCACCCCTGTGCGTTCATGGCATGGACAGAGATATTTTAATATTTGCCGCGAACTCTCTGTAAATATTTTCAGATTACAAGCCACGTCAGTGACGGACCTAAAACCGAATTTAATTGTTTCAACAAAAGATTAATCCTGCTTGTCACCTCGGAATTATATTCTATTAACCTCTGCACAAAATTAACACGAACACACCTCCGTAAAAATAGCTTTCAACCTCGTACTTGAATTGAATGATAACATCTCATCCCTCTTTTCTGCTCCATGCTCAGTCCGTACTATTGGTGATTTTATGGCCCTGGGTACGACGGTCGAAATGTGTAGAAAGCATATAAACTGCAACAAGAAAATTTGAAGGAAATGCTAAAGACGTGTGAGGCTAACAGGAGCTTTAATGAGTGTCACCCCCCTTGTGTTAGTTAAAACATATGGAAACAATTATGCATGGACATGACCCTCATAACACAACTACGTTGTCAATTATACATAACATATCACCTACATGTTTCGGCCAATACTATTTTTGGCCATCATCAGGTTGGATACAATTATCGGAGAAAACTACACAATACATAATACGATACAGTAAAACCATCAGTGCTGGTGTAAGTAGGGCTGATATGAGATGTGAAGTCAATAAATAGGAGACTTGAGGGTTGTTTGACCGTGCATCTTCCACATGAAATAAACTGAAATGCCAACTTGATGCAACTAGGTAATTTTATTGATGTATTCTTAGCTCGACATGTTTCGGGTACATACGCCCATCGTCAGAAGCATTAGATGTTGAATTGCAGCATATGGTTTTCTGCATACGCAGCGGCTCTCAAGACCACCACCCATCCAAAAACTCGGTGCAGAAAACCATATGCTGCAATTCAACATCTAATGCTCCTGATGATGGGCGTATGTACCCGAAACATGTCGAGCTAAGAATACATCAATAAAATTACCTAGATCCATCAAGTTGGCATTTCACTTTACTTCAATAAATAGGACGTGAAAGTGTCAGCTGGCTCAGGATAAAATCAAGTGACCATTCTTGTAAACTCGGTATTCAACTCAAGGCGATGTATAAAAATTCTGTTCTTCCGCAACGTCAGAAAATTTCTACGAAATCATGGTGCGTCACATGGCAGTCGTGTTCTATAAAATTCGGAGAATTTGTCGACAAAATGCAAGACTACCATATTCTCACGTAGGACTTGTGCTCTGTGGAGTCCGTGAAACAGGTAAGATGAGTACTAGGCCTATACCTTATGAATCTCCTCACAGAAATTTAATTCCTGACTTCTCCGTTTTGTTTGACGTTACAAAAGTATGCGAGGTTAACGGCTACCTCGAACAGGGTCAGTGGTAAGAGGCTGTCTTATATTATGACACGATGATGAACACTACTCTAAAGAACGTAATTAGTTTAACTGTCATAAGGTCTCAGTATGCGTTACGCACATTCTAGATACATCAAACGCCCAGTAACCCCAAACTTGATACCTGTGAATGTACACCAGTCAGTAAATTAAAACACACGTTTCATTATACAAGGCAAATATTTTGCCCACCATTAAGAAAGTGGTTACATCAAGAATATGAAGTGTCTGGAATAAAAATCGCCCTTTCAAAACGGACATTCCTCTAAATTACGTATGAAACTACAATTCACACATCAAAGAGAACAAATTCCGTACGCAATACATAGACCAATCCGTTCATAATCTTCAGGGAAAGAACAGATTATTCCGAAAATCATATGAAAATTTGAGGACACTGTGTGGACAAAATTCATATTTCTTAATGTTACAACAATTGGTACGTATAATAAGCATTGGGCTTAAATATTTTAAAATGGAAAACACCTAGCAAACATACGTAAGTTGTCAGGAATAATAGACAAATTTAAAAAAAAATTGTATCTTGAAAGGTAAATTGAAGAAAGTACTGGAGGACCTAGGTGTCGATTGAAAGATAATATTATAATAGATTTTTAATGACTAGGGTAAACGTGTGTAACAAATTTAACTGACTCAAGACAGACCCAGTATGGAGAAACGTGAATCAAGTAGCTTTACAAAATGTCGGAAGTTTAGAATTCAATACCGTAGGTATTGAGTAGCCTGGTAGCAAGATTCCAAACTGCTAACTTACTATATCTGTCATTACTTCAAGCATAAGGTATGTAATCGGAGGATACCCTATTTAATAACACCACGGAAGGAGTTCGACTATTCTGCAAAAGTTTCAGGTTGTCTGCAAGAATAGCCTACAGATACTTTGAATATGATGACTTCTTGTTATCGTGTAGAATTTAATTAATCATAAAGCATTTAGCTTCGAAATAGAAGTACCTTAACTCTGAATTCAATTATGCATAGTTTAATATATTATGAATTATTAACACGTAACATGCCACTGCAGTAATGTGTCTTTTTTTAACGTTTTGTTGACCGTGCATCATGATACATCGGTACAATGAGAAACAATAGGATGCACTATTTATTTTAAATTTATTTCAGTAATTGGCCTCTATATTTTGACGTTTTACTGACCGTGCATCTCAGTATATTTATCTCAGTAATTAACCAACTTGATGCACAAGACCTTTTGTTTTACAATAAGTTTATTTCCTGCCTCTACATGTTTCGAGCACATGTGCTCGAAACATGTAGAGGCATGAAATAAACTTATTGTAAAACAAAAATTTTGTGCATCAAGTTGGTTAATTACTGAGATAAATAGCCTCTATATGTTTTGAGTAGGCTCACTGCTTATCATCAGAAGGTACTACTCTGTATACACCAACTGCTGTATATACAGAGTAGTACCACTTGATGATGAGCAGTAAGACTGCTCGAATCATGTAGAGGTTAATTATGGAAATAAGTTGAAAGCAAATAGTTCATCCTTTTGATTCTAATTGTAATTATATGTTTTTATATTTCACACATAAGGTATTGTAATTAACTTGATTTCTCGTAACCATAACAGTGTAAGAGCGTATTTATAAATTAAATTTTAATGTGTGTAATAACTACCAGAAACAGCCCGTGGAAAATTTAGCTGCTTCTTACAGAGGAAAGTATGTATATTTCAAGGCCGTTTGATTATTACCGCCATCTCTCAGACACTGAGAGTAACTACGTCATCTCTAAGTTTATAAAAAAAAACACAATTTGTGAATCAATCATAAAGTTTCTCCCACTTTATACGTGTTACCTTATGGTGCACCATCCCCATAAATCTCACAGTATGATGTGATACTAATTAAAGAATTCTCTACTGTATGGTATGAAAATCCGTCATATACACATTAATCCTTCAACGGTTAACAGTGAACAGTCAAAGAGCTTGCATATCAATAAGAAAGCAAAATCACACACTTGGTGCCTCTAAGACTCATCAGCAGGGCAGGTTCTTTAGCTCCGCCAACCGCCTCGCCTTAACAGTCGTCTTCGGTGGTCCAATGAATCAAGTATTTCATCATCATTACATTCACATTAATTAAAGAGCCCCAGTAAACTTGGCCAGTCCCTCTGAAGTGCGTTTGTAGCTCCGGGTTATTTGATTCACTGCGTACACCAAGCTACAGAGATGTTGTCGGTGTAGGTTGATTTTTGTTGAAGACGAAAAGCCGAGGAGGATGAGGAATAAAAATGAAGCAAGGAGTTTCCCGTGATGGATGTGCACCATCTGCATCAATCATACTTTAGTGGCTGAAACAGATATTTTGTAAGAAAGGGGTGGGGGTAAAGAACAAAGGAGAGTAATGAGGAATAAGTAATTTTAATATACTTAATTTTTTATTAATTTTGTGCACATCTATATTACGAATGTCCAAAGAGAAATGAAGATTTATTGTCTGTAAAGTGATTTATTTATTTATTTATGATTTATGTAACGACTCTTTCAATCTTCGATTATACACCATCGATTAATACAACGATCAGTGAATAATGTAATGGAAGTGATGTGGAAGAAGAAGGAGTTCAGACAAACCGACCGGAAGTTCTCTTTCTTGCGACAGTAGATACAATTAGATAGATTTATAACATCTCAGGGCAACTGAGTTACTTTTACAACCACAAAAATTTATTTTTCAGAATGTGTCCTTCAGGCAACTTTTCTCAAATATTTATTTGCCGCACAGTGTTCTGTGTTTGAATAAAACTTGAGAGATCCCCAGATCAATGAACGTGACCTATTACATCCGTTGGCGTAAAATTAACTGTATTGTACCCTGTCCCTAGTGCCCCATATAATTTCGGTCATTTTTGTTTTCTCTAATTCAGCCGCTGCTCTATAGAAACTTTCAAACAAACAACTTAATAGCAGCAATGCCAATCCGGTCAAATAAGCAATTAAACGTCCTCTCCCTCTTAAGAACACAACAGGCCTACTTATTGAAGCATTTTAAAACTCAATTCGTCATTAGTGTTATGTACAAGTGAAGGCCCTTCGACCATTCGCCGTGCCTTAGGGTTCCTTGGAATACAGCTTAGGAACTTCTGGCTTCACGCATCAAATGGAATGTGTTGAGGTAAATACATAACACACGTGAAGGGTGTATAAATGGATAACTTTAGTAGGAGAACCACAAGGTAAGAAACTATTTGAGATACCTAGTTGTAAACAACAGGATATTATTAAAATGGGTCTCAGCATAATAGATAAGGGTGTCGAATGGTTAAAACTGGCCTAGGTTACGTTATAACTCGGAGACTCCTAAAAACAACAATAAACATTGTAGCCGTCTTGCAGGCTGCAGCCTGCAACACGGACACCACTCAAACCCAGCAGCACCAAATCTCCAACACACAACGAACCGAGAACAAAACGACGGATGTGGTAATTCAACAGCACAGTCGCAAGCTCCTGATGATGGATATATTAATTTCCGAAACATGTTGAATACATAACAAGTGAAATAAAATAGCAAGAGACATCAAGTTGGTCTTTTATTCTTCAGCTATCACAATGATACACGGTCCAATAAACATAAGCTTAAAAAAAATATATCCGACAGTTTGGACATGACCCACAAGATAAGTGATCCTGTATAACGATATTCAATCTCAGCAGGAGTGGAAATAAACAGAAGCAATACATTCTACATGTAACATAATTCTGACAGAATCTTGTTATTCGTCTCTTCGCCACGTCCGGGTTTCACCAGATGTCACTGAATTGTCAGTCGTACATCTGTCGATTGAGCTTGTACACCTGGTGACAGGTTTAGAAAGTAGGACTGGCCAACCTCGCTATCCCGCACCGCTGGTTTAGTCGGAACTGGTTGCCCGCCGTTGGGCATCAGCAGCAGTGCATTGCGCAACAACGTATGGCGGTCCTTCCGAGTGTAACCATAACATTTATGTGTCCTGCACTGTGGCCCAAACTGCTGAGCCACTAAGGAAGAGAGTATATGAAGGGAGTAAAGCAGGCAAGATAGATGGGGAGAACTAAAAGAAACATAAAACCGAAGGATAGTAATAAATAAAAAAAAAGAAGAAACTAATAAAGAAAAAGAGGGAATGGAATAGGTACAGATCGATATAGAGGAGCTAGAAAATGAGACAAAGATAGACAAGGAGAACTTCTTAAATTGTTTCCGACGAAAGAGATATTTCTACTTAATCCTTCACCAGATAGCTGAGCGAAACGCAGAGCAAGTCATGTGAAGGCTGAAGCGGAAAATTCCCCACTAAACAACTTCGACGAAAATTTGAGTGAGACTTCGCTTATGTCGGAAAACATTTGCTAACAGCGATTGTTATTCTCTTCGCGTCCGTCCGTCTGTCCGAACGGAAAGCGCGAATCCAACCTGACGGATTTCATTAAAATTTAATGGAAGTCAAAAAGAAGTGGTATAAAATTGCTCAGAACCTCCCCGATATAGGACAGTTTCTACGGTAGCAGCCTAAGGAGTGCAGTGACATTGTAACCCTTTGACCCTTGATACCACTGTTCTAGATCAGAACATGGACCCGTGGTCCTTAAAAGAAAAGAGTTTTACTTATTAACATCCTCTCATTCATACCTTGACTTCTCAAACGGTCGTTTCTGTCAAGCGTTTCCATTAAAAAGTTGAATGCCCGATGCTTAGGCAGGAAGCACGCAGTGGCCCAGCCGGAAAGCCGCGGAATGGCGTCATTAGAATTGTTCGTTAACATAATCCTTCCGACCGCAGGATCGATTCAGACTCTAATATAAATAAATAAAGGTAAAGGTAAAACAGTCCCATTACAGGTCCGTGGTGCCCAGAGGGTTCCAGGAAGTCGAGGTTCCCAGATTACGTGACAATGGCCCAGGATGGTGGTAAGGTTGTCAGCCTTACGCGCCGGCCGCATTTACCCCCATGAAATATTCGTGGTACTCATTTCTGTTAGAGGCTGAGTCGACCCCAAGGCCATAGTGCAATCGGAAGGATTATGTCAATGAAAAATTCCAATGACACCATCTGGAATCGAACCAGCGATATTCCGATTTGTAGCACAGCACCTTAACCACTGTGCTACCGCGATTTCAGCAGAAATAAATACCAGGAATATTTTCTGATAGTTAAAGGTGGTCGTTGCATAGGGCTGTGAACCGAAAATCTTGAAATATTAGAGCCTCAAACTGCTGGAACTCTCAGGGTTTGCCTACCTTAATATAGGCTGATGTGCTGAATACTCGAAATGCAATACACAGCTACAAGTGTTTTTAAACATTCTTTCCATATAATTCAATCCAATGTTCAAGCCAACTTGTCAATTTAAATAAACACACGTATAATACTTTGGCAGTCATCTTGTTTTAAACGACCGGAAGGATTTCGAATGGATCTGTTGAGAGATTTACCTGTCATTCTAAATACGAAATACTTTCGCAGTAGATCTGTCGTGTTTTGACTCCTGCCAGTATATCTAGGGGACCTTCTTTTAACAAGTGCTTCGTCGTTTCTTTATCGTACTGCAAGACCGTTATCTCGTTCTTAGCTTCAATCTCTGCACTTACAATCAGAACCCTGTTACTCTGTATGGAATGCAATGAATCACATTACAAAAACATACATAGTACAAGATACCGTAAATCAGCCTACAGCTAAGACTGAAGCATCTTCATTCATCTCAGTGGATTGAAAACAAGCTTGGCGAGTATGGATAGGCTAGTATTTTGGAGCCTTCGGCCGCGCGTGACTCGCGCGGGACTTGAATACAATCTCTTATGGCGTCACGACATATTTCTTTAACAAATACATCTCAACTATTATCGAGTGTTGAAAACAGACAGCGCTATTTATAAATAACACGGTTTGTAATAGACTTAGTACCGTACATTCTAAAATAAATTAATCACGTGCCAATACTCCTGTTGTTCACCGTTTATTTATTGAAACAAGATGAGCTACTGCAAGACTTTGAAATAAGAACACAAAAACACAAAGGAATGGTGATGATATTGGTCTTCTAATGAGGGGAAATTGAAGTGTTTTACCGAAAGGATAGGAGCATCTCTGCGATATATCAGGACAGAATGCACCAGCTCAGAAAACCAAACTGTCTTTTATACTCTAACTAGTATTAGACATGATAACACGATTTAATAGACGTGGCAGTTTTCTGAATAGAATCTTGAATGTGAACAAGTTGAGGTACATGTGATACTTCCTAGACAAAAGAAGGAAAAATGTGGAAGCCAGGACGATAAAAGGAAAATAAACAAGGAATTTCATAGACGAAGAAATACACAAAAAAAAAAGAAAGAAAGAAAACAGAAAGGAAGTACTACTGGATACGAAGACTGGAAAAGGAGCATTTTCCACTACCATCAGGCCCATGCCAATATTCTTGGTCCCGTTCAGCCTCGTACCTAGTTGGAACAAGATGTTCTTTCTCCGAGGGTAAGGCGGCCGGGATGTGAAGATGGCCGATGGTGCTCAAAAGATATCGAGCTGTGGGATGCACGAGGAATTACCTTCGGTCGGTTTATTCGCTCAAATGCAGGAGTGGCTTTGCCTTTATATAGAAAGCTAAACATATATCAATTATTTATTGAAGGTCTTGGCTATTGACTACAGTACTTTATAAATTGGTGGTATCTTACTGACGTGTCTTTAACCCAGGTGTTCTGAACATGGAACTAAGAATAAAAACTGCTCCTTTTCGTTGTGGAACTGTACCAACCGCTTAACATCGCTTAACGAGCATTTCGACAGACATTTTCTAGCATAATAAATCATAGAGGCTGCATTCGTAGTGATTTTGTAGCACAGAGCACATTTTTGTTGTGGCGGTAGGCCAACAGCCTGGATGGTTGTGGTAACTCTATACTTTGACATCACCATCTGCTTCTACCCTGGCAGATGTGATGATGCTACCTCCCGATCTGAAATCAGTGGAACACTTCAATGTACCACTCGCTTTCCACTTTATACAATAGCTGCAGAACGTGCCACTAACCTAAATCCAAGCTTTTCTCCCTAGAAAAATCCTACGAAAAAGAGGCAGGTGATAAGAGGCTAAAAGAAAGGACAATTGGAAAATAATGGATAGCCTGCCCCCTTCCGTGTGCTCTGTAACAATGGCCACGTTTCCATTAGTACCTGTATTCACAGTGATTTAGGAAGGACCCAAAGGGAAATCAGCCTCCTGATACATTAGCCCAAAAAGTTTGGGACCTATCACTTCATTATCACTTCATTATCGCAGATGATATAGCAGTTGTATTAATATTAAACCCTATTAAAATTTTGTTTTATTATGTTTCAGGACATGAATAAGCGTGAAATGCTTGTGCATTCGTAAAAAAGAGAGAGAATTTTATATATGTTGAATCTGGATGAAAAGTGGCGGATACTTAATCTAAGAGAAAAGTGGAATTTTTACATAATACCCATATTATTGTGTATTTTAAGTATAAATGATGATTTTTGTATAGATTAGTACTAAAAGTAGAAATAGTAATTGTTTATAGCCACAGATAAAGTTGCTATTGTTGGCCATATCACAAAATTTGGTAATTAAGGTATAAAAGGATAAAAGCATTCAAATGAAGAGAAAGAAATTTTAAAACTGTAAGCGTAAAACACAAAACTGTCCACGTGCAAGCTATTGAGGCACATAAAGAACGGCGGAATAACTTAAAGAATTCTTCCTCGTTATTAGACGGAGTCCTTGGCCAGCATCATGCACCGACCGCTTTACTGCAGGGCAAAGAAACGCCCGTATCGTTTCAATATGAGACCCCATTTGGACCCTCTGGACAAGAGAATAGTCTCTTGTCACAAAACTGGAGTGTTGGTCCTCTCAACGAACATTCTAACAGTTGAAGAATAAAAAACCAACTAGATGTCACTTGTTATATTTACTTTACTTCTTAGATACTCAACATGTTTCGGGCATTAATATGTCCAGCTTCAGGAGTTTGCGACTATGTTGCTGAACTACCATATTGGCTGTATTGTTCTTGGTTTGCTGTGTGTTGGAGTTAGGGTGCGGTTCGGCTAGGTCGGTGTCCGGGCTGCCGGCTGAAGCTTCAGCCGATAGCCCGGACACCGCCCTAGCCGGTCCTTATTGCTTCCACAGTAATGTGAGTAGGGTAGCCTACCTCCATAGTGGAAACATTAGCTACTTTGACCGTCCGCCATTTTATTAACATGCAATAAAGTGATTAAAACTCTGCCGAGAAAGGCAGAGTAAGTCAATCCAGCTTTCAAGGAGAGATGAGAAATTCCTGATCAGTAACTGTCAAAATAGTAACCACTTTGGAGATGCAGAGATTCTGAGGGGAAATAGTATTTAATTTGATATCAGACAAAGAGGGTGTAGGGATGCAAATCGTTCAGGATGGGGTTTATAAAGGACTCTTATCAGGAAGCTGTTTAACTTCCGGGTTCCTTAAACGAGGGAGAATTTTTTCAGTTGAATAGCTATTTCTGAAGAAGGGTTCTGTCCAAATGTGCCAGTTGAACAAAATAAATTAGGCTTACAAATTTGCAGCTGAATGTGTCACAAAGGCCCAAACGTAATTCAGGGTGGATCAGAGACGCCATCCTCTTTGGAAATACATTATTTTGCTGTATAGATCTAGGCGAAATTCAACACCGGATTGGGGGCGGCGCGTGTAGGTGCGTAGACAGAAACTTCACAGACTCACCTGTTGATGTAGCCCTTATAGTGCAATTCCATGAAGTATAAATAAGAAATATGGAATGTAGATCGCCTTGAAGGAAAATTTAAACATCTAAAACCGAAGTTTAAAGTGTATGAAAAAAAGGAATCACACTTGTAAACCTTGAAGCAAGTGGGACAACTAATCTCGAAATAGCAGAATTTGACGTTTCAAGCATGCCAATCCAAATACTCAAGCCTCATACTGGATATGGTCCTGAGACGGAAGACAGTGGTCAACTTCACGCCTCGGCCACTTTACCCCCGGGAAAGCAACCCCGTACCCTTTTTATACAGGGCTGCGGGGACCAGAAAAATATACACCTTCAAAGATACGAAACCCGAATCGTCCAGGCCGTAGGCTATTCCTTATACTGAATTCACTATTCCGAGTCCTTCACGTCGTTGAAACACATCTTGTTGTTGTTGTTGTTGTTCTTCTTCTTCTTCTCTGTTTTGCAATTAACCTTTCTGCAAGACCTCCTGTCGTAACATTTCCACCCTCACGTGACGTGCATGTAAGAGCTAAAATTCATTCTTGTGACAATTCTAGGATACTGACGTCATTCTCTTCTCCATTGTCCATACGTGATCTGCGATTCACCCAGCCTCCTATTCAGTAGCTACCGAGGAATCTTCCTCTGGAAGTTAAGCGGCCGAGGTGTGAAGATGACCACTCGCTTTATTCAGTACCGAAGTTAAGAAGGAATGGAGTTATACCTCCACTACCCCTCATGCATTCACGAAGGGCACAGCAACATTACCTTGAGTCCGTCGGGAAGACAAAGTTTCTGCAGACCGAATGTTAGCAGGCGTTCCCTATATTTAACGTGTTCTAAATTATTCATGGATATATTAAACACCTTATATATATATATATATATATATATATATATATACACTCAATCGGTTTATAGTCGAACTGGCATGAACTGTTCTTCATAGGCCTAGGGTGAGGAAACCAAAAGTTCATCCAGAATTTTCGTAGTGAAACCTTCTACAAAAGCATCCACTTGGCAGATCAAGGAACAGAGAAGTAGGATGGGGTTTAGGTTGCCAAGCTGTGGGCAATGTACGTGAATGGGAATGATCATGATCGTGACCAGGGGTGTGCGTTTATCATCGGTACTGAGCCAAAGACTTGGTCTAGTAGAATATTACATAGCAGGTTGAAAAGTGTGTTGAATACCAGTTTATAGGCAGGCAATGAAATGCCAGTCACAATCACTCTACAGACAAATTTATTTCAAGCATTTCTTGACAGCAGTTTCAAAGTTGTTTTATCCCTACGTTCATAACGGGGATCATTCTCGAACTGCCACCGCGAGATAAAACCAGTTCATCATTCTTACTGAGACAAATTTGGTATAATTATTTTAACACACCTCTATATGCTTTGTTACCTAATTACATTTCTTGAAGAGACATATCACAGGGTTTGTCCCCATTATGTCTGAGCGCACCATAATAATTCGGCATTATAATCTCAGGCACAGATAAGTTATACTGTCACTCCACTGGGCAAATGTTACAAAACAAATATGGAGAAGATGACAATCATCTTTTCCCAGAGGCGAAAATGTTTAATTGAATTCTGTTGTTGGTTCTTGTAAGTGGAAATTATTATACAAATAACAAACGAGAGGACTGAGAGTGTTAACTGAAGGCACCGAACACGAAGGCTTCTCCTTCTTGTACTTCATCAGCAGCGAAAGTAAAACTGTTTCCATAAACGCCATAAACTCACAGAAAGAGAGAAGAAGTACCACTCCACTCATTCCCAGACACGGTACAGGATGAGTTTAGGTGTTTACGTGTATTTACAAGAAGGAACCCCTGTCATCTTGGTATAGGATGCTGTATGGGTTGATCTGGACGCTTTCGAGAGAGAAATACATCTTACCGGGGTTCTAATACGGGACGGTCCACCCCGTACCCTAGTCGCTATACCGACTCTGCTACCTTGATTCCAAAGGACAACTTAGGTGCAGAAAATTTACAGAGCATGGTGTGAAGAGAGAGAAAATCAACAAGATGCAACAAGCACTGTGCTCGCATCCTACAACGCAGCGCCCCACAACCGCTGCCAACCACATCCAGCAGAACCAGCGCAGTACACCATATGCAGTAACACACGGTCTTTGTTCTCCTGAAGATGGGCATAATGATGCCCGAAACATGTTGAGACAGAAGCTGATAATAAACATCTGATTGTTGCATATTGTGGGTTTTCTCTCTCTTCATACTTTGCTCACGATGCACGGTCACAGGAACCTAAAGCTTACAGAGCATAAATATGGACTTTCAGATGTTAAAATCTAGTAGCAGATTATGCACATATTTCGGCGAACATGGCACGAAACTGTCAACTCAGACACCTTTCACTGCCGTGCACTGCTATATCCCCTACCCTTGTTCGTGTAGGTTTACGCTCTGTAAGTATAGCACAACTGCGTTTGGTTCATTCTTGCATTAAGATGCGAAGCCATCAATCGGTGTCGCACATCTGTGACGGCACTGACCACTGGTCATTTAACACTAATGAATGACCACGAGGCGCATGCCACTGGAAATGGACAGACGGATAATACCACAACAACAAGCGGCTTACAGGAAGGTTCGTAGCCGTCTCTAATTACCGCCCTAAAGCCGGCCTTTCACGGTTCTTGCAGAAACTATTACGGTGTGCCCAGAGATGTGTCCTGAAAGAGCAAGACACCAACTGCACTCGTCTGAACAGTAGAGGAAGCTCAACGACTCGTTACTAAGTTTGTTACAAACATAGGAACTGTGGAATGTTAGACATTGTCAAGTTATACAGTATGTCTTTAAATAGAAACGTAGCATCCCCCAATCCCCCCCCCCCCGCCCCTTCACGTTTAGCAGGTGTGGATTCCGTACGTGTGGAATGGGCATCTGAAATGTGACTTCAGCGTGTGGCGTGCAGGGTGTTTTCTTTGAAGTGTTCTGCTTTCCCGACCACGGAACTGTTCAGTCATTAAAGCACATGTTTTGAAATGTGTATTGGAAACATCCAATTTATTTTCCAAAGACAGCAAAAATAAAAACATAAAAGAGGATTTTGCCAGTCATATTGTGCGATAGTGAGCAGCCGTCTGTCGGCTGAGAGAGAGAAAAAAAGTGTTTCAGAATGAGAACGACGAGGGAAATATGTGGACCTAAGAAGAGCTGAATAGCTAAGTGAGCAATTTGGAGTGAAACTAAATAAGAATTAGGGGTTTTTTCATGGCGCAGCAGCCCCCAGTGGGCCAAGGCCTCCTCGTAATCGAGGGTTCACGTTCACACTCAGATATACCACTTTGGTAGGATTCCTCCGGACGAATGATCAGCCCGACGCAGAGACCTCTACCTGACAACAGACAACACAGATATCCATGCCTCCCGCGGGATTCGAAACCACAATCCCAGCAAGCGTGCAGCAGCTGACCCAAGCCTTAGACCGAGCGGCCACTGGGATCGGCAAGAAACGTTTTTGGTTCTGCATATAGTCTAGCATTGCTGTCACAGTGATATCTAGCTGCTAACGATGCTATGCAGGGTACAGATGAGAAAAGCAAATAGAATTGTAGTTGGAAAATTCTTGAAAAGGAACTACGTGGCTAACCAATTCCGTAAATTATTGTCCTTTTTGAGAAGCTAACAGTTTCTCAGCTAGCCAAAATTTCCCCGTATTTTATGGAACATGACAGTTCATTAACGCATTTCCAACAGCCCATCAACCTTCCCTATTCTGAGCCAGATCAATCCTGTGCGCGTCCCTCCATCCGATTTCTTTGAAGATAAATCTCCAGTTTGTCCTCCCTTCTACGCCTAGGTCATCCAAATGGTCTTTTTCCACTTACGTCTCCCCAAAACAACCCTGTATGCAACTCTCCTCTCTTTCCCATGCGGGCTACATGCCCAGCCCATTTCTTTCTTCTTGATGTGATCACTCGAACAATATTCGGTGCGCAGTGCCATCACGAAGCTCGCCATTATGCACTCGCCCCCCGTATCCTGTCGTTTCGTTCCGCTTACGGAAAGGAATTGCATGAAATGTCTAAAAGAAGATGTAAGATAATGCAATAATGATCCCAAAAATACAGCTTGTGAGGATGGGAGATGGGTGCAGCCAGCTTAGAATCCTATCCAGTGGTGGGTGTTGATACTAGCCGTCCTGAACTTCCGGGACTTCCAACCAACGAATCAGCCAACACCATCCCATTCGTTAAGGACCTCCATGAAGGTTTTGAAGTGGCGATGGGGAACACTAATTTCAGAATTTTTGAAGTTATTCTTCGTAAAATTTCGTTTTTATGTGGATCAAATTCAGAAAATATTGAACAGATATGAAATATAACCCTAAATATTGCTTACGTTCATACCTGTATTGAAGTGTTTAATCAGCAGGATCTATCTATCTATACGATGAAGCTGGAAAACAAGAAAATGAATTTCGATTAAATTTAAAAATCTAAAATTCATTATTTATAATTTAAAATATAAACTTATTTAGCAAAATCAGTTTTTGTTTCCCCTCGCTCTATGCAACCCCTAGAGTAAATGCAGCTGAAACCGAATTGTGTCAGATTTATCCGAACGCCCAGCATAATGTGCAATAGACTGTCAAGAGCTGCCTACAATTTATAGCTAATTTTATACGAGATATTATTAGAATTTTGTTAACCCCTTATAATGTTATACTATAGTTTATACCGGTCTATTCTTAGTCAGATTTGTCAAATATCCTTCTGTCAGGACTTAAAGTACTTATAAAGTTTATTTCTACCACAACTCTTCTGCAAAACATAGATAAAACAACTAAAGAAGTAAGAAACTGATTTTCGTTACGTAAATATTATCTCAAAGAACGCCTATCGCAGGTACTCTGCGCTGTCCACTGCAGCATGCCATATTGTTTGCATCACATTTGGCAACACACGATTTTCTTCAGTTTAATGACTTTAATGCCCTTCGCTTTTCATTTACTCACATAATGGATTATTAAAGAGAAAATAATACTGAATAGGGGCAAATGTGGAAGACATACGCGCTTCTTCAGCACTCAGACCCAACCAGGATCCATAAAATTAGTAAAATCTTCCTTGACATTTCTACCCGCATGTCGCGGATTATGGGAATTAACGTTATATTCCCATTACGAATATAAAGGACCAAGGTTTCTCACACGTTTGAATAGAAGGACAACTTATTTACGTCATACTTAAATACTAATTTAATAATCATAAAAATATTGTGACCTCTTTTAAGCCAACCATGATGAACAAATTGACGAACTTGATACGACTTCATGAAAAGGAATCAAGAGTATGCAACACTGGAGATCTTTTATAAAAGGGAATTTTTTTTCTACACCATATCTGAAGTAGGATGCGGTTTACTGCATGTTATATATATTAGTATCATATCGTATTGTTATAATCTCAAGTGGCCAAGGAAGCACAATGGTCTAAGATATACGTTAAAGATGTGGGGTGTTCAAAACAGAAAGAGGAGACCGCTTGGTCTCTCTCCCCCAGTCTGGGGCTGACAGCGCTGCTTGTCACAGAGCACACAAAGGGCTATCTTCATGCACCATTGAAAAGCATTCACAAAATATGTATTAAGATGCAGTATGTATATCTTGTTTTCATACACCAGTAATAGACGTTGCTTAGATCTTGCAGACATTTTTTATTACGGTTTAAGCGCGGGGGGGGGGGGGAGAGTAGCGGGTCGGTATTACTTTGCCTTTCTTTTCTCTTGGTCTCTTTTCTTTGCCCCATACACC
>Ga0123354_10001895_pt1 | contig 26581 bp, 25 predicted proteins | sample TergutLab28metaG_2_FD_97872 | JGI IMG/M metagenome (GOLD analysis project Ga0123354, IMG submission 97872) | Labiotermes labralis P4 segment gut microbial communities from Petit-Saut dam, French Guiana - Lab288 P4 | ecosystem: Host-associated > Arthropoda: Insects > Digestive system > Gut ...
AGTTGTGTAGGGAGGTTGTGGGAGCGATGGAATGTTGTGTTTCGCCAGAAATTCATTTGTGGTGACAGCCCTGTGGGCAGGGGTGATGTCATGGTGCAGGATCCAGTTACCAGATCGCAACTTCTCAGGGCGATGTCTGTGCACAGCGTCGCGGAGGCATTGCATGACTGTTTTGTAGATTTCCTTATTTACCGTCTGTCCTGTAGGGACAAATTCATGATGAACCAGCCTGTCAATGTCAAAGAACGCATCAACATGGTCTTGATATGGGACTTCACCTGCCGTGCTTTCTTTGGGCGAGGAGATGATGATGATGATGATGTGCTCCACTGGGAGGACATTTGCTTTGTTTCCAGGTCATACCTGTAAACCCAGCATTCGTCACCAGTGATTACTGAGGACATGAAGTTGGGATCATTTTGGGCTCAATCATTGAGGTCAGTGCAAATTGACACGTGATTGTCCTTCTGTTCTGCCGTTAGGAGATGGGGCACAAATTTCGCTGTCACACGTCTCATACGCAAATCTTCAGTTAGAATTTTCTGGCATGTACCGAATGCTATTCTAACTTTCTCTGCAGCCTCTCTGATAGACATCGGTCAGCACGAATGATTTCTCACACACGTGCCACGGTCTCCTCGGTGTGGGAGGTGGAAGGCCTGCCTGGGCGGGGTTGTCTTCAAAGGATCGGCGTCCACTTTTGAAATGGGAATACCACTCAAATGTCTTCGATCAACTTAGGCAGGACTCTCTGAAAGCTGCTTGCAGCATTTCGTATGTTTCAGCACCAGTTTTCCCCAGACGGAAACATAAATCAGTGCACACATGCTGCTGCACTTTCTCCTCCATCGTGAAATGTGACGCACACTGTTGTAGACTTTCACCCAAGGGCCTCCACAGAGTGAATGCGGGGAGATACCGACCTCCGGTTTTGCACATACACTTGTACAGACTTACCACGTGTCCCACTCTGTTGCCATTTCGCTACGTATTAGTTTCCCGGAAAAAAAATCAGTCTCGGAATTAAATGATCAGCCCACGTATAGAGCTCAGTTGTCAACTTCATGTCCCAGCCGTTTTACCCCTCGGGAAGGAAGCCTTGATAGTCATACAGTAGGAGGCTGGATAGGCCCCATAGCTGCTGCAGTCATTTTGGAGAAGAGAAAAATGTGCATCTGCCATACATTGGCCCTGGATCATCTAGCCCATAGCCAAGTGGCTGTTCTAAATGTGCTGATGCAGACCGGATTCAGTTTGCTTAGAAAATAATGTCCACTGTGTGGAACCTGTGGATGCAGTGATGTGGATTTGGGTTCTGTAGAGCAGGGGATGTTATGAGGATTCAGGTCTTGCGGAGTGTGACACTGCATATCACTGGTTCAGTGGTTCCTGAAGTTTCAAAGATTTATGGTGCCTTCATCATCAAGGCTGGAGCAGTCCATGACCCTTGAAGGTAAAGGCGGCAGCTTTGTTTGGACCGTGGGCAACCTCTAGACCAGTGGTGTAGTGTCTCAGAATCCTGTAAAATGGCTCAAACTTGCAGATAACGTTAGGCTGCCAGCACTGTATTGTGCTGTTGTGTTTGCACAGGGAATTGGACTTCTCTGCTGTCCGTCCTGGTGTCCGGGTGCTGGTGAAGTGTGAAGACTGCTTGTGGCATAGAGCGGTAGTGCTGACATGCAACAGCGAGGACAATTGCGAGGTGAAGCTAGAGTCTAGTGGCAAGACTGTAGAAGTGGCCCTGCACTGCATATTGCCACTGGGTATGTGTGATACCGGTTTGTGTGTGTGTGTATTACTGTGCACTGTGGTGGAATTGTGTTGTCTAGGTAGTGCCTGGGCCCTGGGCTGCAACTGGTGTGGGGAGTACAGCAGCCAGGCCATGAAGTACGCCACTCAAATGAACTTATTGCTGAGGTTGGGAATGAGTGGAGCTGTTGTCCACCTCCCTGTGAATGCCTTACCTTACCTTGCACCTAGAATGTGTGAACTGTCTCTTTGTACTGCTGCTGGGTACGCCATCATCCTAACAGCTTTGTTCTTCTCTCTTAATTCTCTTCTTCTTCTTCTTCTCCTTCAGTTGGCACTACAGCCCTTGGTGGGTTTTGGCCTACTTTATGATTTCGTTCCACAGTCTTCTATCTTTACACTTTTCTCTCCAATTTCTCACTTTCATCTTCTTTAGATCTTTTTCTACCTGTTCGAGCCATCTCAGTCTTGGACTTCCTATTGGTCTTGATGAACATGGTTCCCATTCAGTTAGTTTTTTGACAGTTCTTATTCATTCATTCTGATTACATGTGCTGCCCAGCGTAATCTTTGTGATTTTATAAATCTTACGATAGTTTCTTTCTTAATTAGGGTTTCTAATTCTTCATTTTTTTTATTCTCCATGTTCCATCATTATCTTGTGTTGGTCTGTATATTTTTCTAAGTACCCTTCTGTCAAATATCAGTAGGCGATTTTGTTCTGTGACTGTCATAGCCCACGTTTCACAACTGTATGTTACAATAGGTCGTATGATAGATTTATATATCTGCAGTTTACTGGCAGCATTAAGATCTTTCAGAAGTTTTTTGTTTGCAAACAGACTTCTATTTCCTGCTTGTGTGTCTTAATTTTATGTGTTTATCTTCTCTAATTTTGTGATTCACATGAATGTTAGTTTATCACACTTACCTTGTACAGATAGCCTGATTTTGCAGTTGAGCCAAGTTGGATTTGTTTCATATGGGTGTGAAACTTAGTGTCAGAACTTGAGGGGCAAATATAGATGGATGATGTTTGAGAACTGGGTGCTAATGGACGTATTTGGGTCTAAGATGGAGCAAGTGACAGGAGACTGGAGAAAACTGTATAATGAGGAGAGACATTTTCTGTGCTTCTAACTGAATGTTATTTTGGCAATCAAATTGGAGTTACGTGGTGGGTGGGGCATGTGGCATTTGGTTGGGGAATAGAGAAATGCATACAGCTTTTGGGTGGGGAAACTGCGTTGAAAGAGACCACTCAGAAGACTTGGGCATAGACAGGGGGTAGTATTAAAATGGATATTAAACAAGTAGGATGAGAGGACATAAACTGGATTAGTCTGGCTCGGGATAGGAACAAGTGACAGGCTTTTGTGACCACGGTAATGAACACTGAGATTGCATAAAATGGAGGGAATTCTTGACTAGCCAAGAAACTGTTAGCTTTTCAAGAAGGACTCTGCTTCGTGGAGTTGGCTGGTTAGCCTGATTGCATACAAAACTGGGGAGGAAAGGAATAACACAGGGATGCAAGAGAGCGTTCACAGCAAAGAATAACGTAAGGGTGTCTGTCTGTCTGCCTGCCTTACAATGTGCTATGCAGAATACAAAATATATTCAACTCTTAAATTGGTAACATAATGTGTGTGGAGTCACATAATTTTATGTGCACGTGAAACTGGGTCTTCCATTTTAGCTGTATATAGCATGATGCTAATCTTAACAATATGGAATGCAACAGTTTGATTATTACCTGGCCCAGAATACAAACTATATCTGTTGTGGTGTTAATTTGGCTGGTGAGATTTGGGAAAATTATTGCTGTTTATTCTGAGGACCCATTCAAAATAAGATTTTATTTAACATCCAAAAGAGTGACATATGTGAAGGGCAGTCAGAAAATAAGTTTACATGGTACAAATTTGTTGCTGTGTGGTTATCAATGGTTCCCAGCATCGCAGTAGAATCTTGGTGGTCACAAAATATGGATGATCACAAGATGGAAACAGTTGTGACGTGATGGCTGATATAATACAGGGGAGAAACTTCTGTCAACAGGGATTAGAATACTTAGTTGCAGCAAGGACTGTGTGGAAACCTGGTGGGATAGTGTTTCAGTGTGATGTTTAATGTTCTTATTGAGACTGGAAATAAAGAACATAAGTGTGCATGGTGAATCTATATTTTGATCGAACTTTGTAGATTTACCTCTGCCAGTTGGAAGGTCAAGAGAAGGAACATGGGTTTGTGATCTTCTGGTTGTGACACAGTGTGGTTTGTTGGATGGGTAACAACATTTCAGAGGAACTGTTTCCTTCTTCAGAGAACATGGGGACAACAGGTTCCTTTGAAGTGTTGATACACACCCACTGCACTGCACAGTGTCACAACCAGGCTACAGCACTACACACTTACTTATCATGTAGCTATGTCCCATCAGTTGTCACCCATGACAGCATGAATTCTAATAACTTGTATAGTGGCTTGATCATTGACTGAGTGTCCTGACACTGACAGACACACACAGTCTGGTGCAGTCAGTAAGTCTCCTGAATGTCCTGACACTGACAGATGCACACAATCTGGTGCAGTCAGTAAGCCACCTGAATGTCCTGACACTGACAGACGCATATAATCTGGTGCAGTCAGTAAGTCTCCTGAATGTCCTGAAATTGACAGATGCCCACAATCTGGTGGAGTCAGTAAATCTCCTGAATGTCCTGACACTGACAGATGCACATAATCTGGTGCAGACAGTAAGCCTACTGAATGTCCTGACACTGACAGATGCACACAATCTGGTGCAGTCATTAAATCTCCTGAATGTCCTGACACTGACAGACGCACACAATCTGGTGCAGTCAGTAAGCCTCCTGAATGTCGCTATTGTGTCTGTGTGTCACTTGTTGCTTCTGGACTGTGACATTGTGCCAACTTTGGAGCCTTTCAATAATGCATTGCTGAAGATACAAACATTATGTGACACTGTGTCACAGTTTTTGAATTTTTGAGGGACTGTAGGTATGCCGTATTGGTGCTATGACTGTGCGAAATATTGGGTACTGCTTGGACAATCAAGAAGTCTCACATTTTCAGTGTCTGATTCGCTCACAGGTGCTGGGGAGGATTGTGAACATGACAGCAGTGAAGATGATGATGATGATGATGGTGATGACAGTGATGTGAACTTGGAAGTAGACCCTGTGCTTGTTCAGCGGTCTCTGCTCAACACACCTAACTCACCAGCATTCAGAGACTGGGAGAAGTACACAAAGGTCAGTTGCCATATCACATGGTTGTTAAAATTTGCTGTGAAATATACAGGCACTGTGTTGTGTCAGTTACAGCCCTGAACTGGGCCTTCATCTGTGGGTAGGTTTTAAAGGACAGATGTACAGTTGTACCAGAGTTCACGTGGTTCTGTAGAGATGTGTCGCAGTTACATTTTGTTGCTTTAGGGTATAGGCTCTCGCCTCATGGCGCAGATGGGGTATGTGGTGGGTACCGGACTGGGGAGAAATGGAGAGGGTCGCCTGGAACCCGTAGAAGCGCTTGTATTCCCACCTGGAAAGTCTCTGGGTAAGTACGATTTGTGGCCTGCACTCTGCTGACATCTGAGGGTGAGTGACGTGAGAAACTTAGAGTGCTGAAACAAACAAGACCACACGGTATGGGCCATACATAATGGCAGTTCATCAGTGTGGTTTAGAAATAGGTACTGTGTACGATGGATCTGGCAGTGTGTTGAACAGCACAGGTAGTGCACGTGTAACGTAACGTTGCGGTGTGTATAGGCAATGATTGTTGCAGTCAAAAAGCTGTTAAGTATTACATATTCTGAGTGTGTGTCTGTGGCATTAGTTATCCAGCATGCAATGCACATGCACCATATTAATATCTGTGGCCCGTCCAGCTGTACAGTATTTTTCCACATTATCTCATAAATGGCACGCTTTTTGAAAAAAATGTTGTTGATCATGAAATGTGTGTTGCTGATTTTCTCTTCAACTTTGGTCTGAAACATTTCTCATTCTGTAAAGAACTTAGAGAGAGAGATTGTCAAAAATGTATATTGGTTTTCATTTAAAGTACCTGTTGTTCTTGTCGGATTTTAATGAAACTTGAATTTTCGTGACTTTTTTTTTTTTAAAATACTCATATCAAATTTCATGAAAATCTGTCAAGTGGGAGCTGAGTTGTGTCATGTGGACGGATGGAGAGACAAACATGGCGAAGCGAATAGTTGCTTCTTGCAATTTTGTGAATGTGCCTAAAAATGACAAAGCTGTACTGAATCTATATCTACACTAGAATAGATGGTAACATTTTGTAACTTGTTCATTTGACTTACCCCATATATATATATATATGTGTGTGTGTGTGTGTGTGTGTGTGTAGTGCTAGTGTTCAATATATAGATATAGGAGACATGTAAATGAGTTGGGAGTCTGCCCAGTACCACTCTTTTTGGTTTGGCCCTGCAGTAAAAGTCAAAATGGGGCATCCTGCAGAAATGGTCAGAAGTTCAGACACACATGCAGTGTGACTGAGATCTATTGAAAGTTGTAACATTGTAATATGCTGAAGGAGAGTTGTTCAAAATGTGCAGGACCGTGATGTGGTATGCTGTTTTGTTTTGGTCTGTCAAATTGTATGAAGGGTCAGGCAGAGGGTGCTGCAGAAGATATGTGGGCCTAGGAGGGAGGAAGTAATGGGGATGGTGAAAAGTGCATAGTGGGGGACTTCATGATTTGTGCTACTCACTGAATGTTATTTAGAACAAAGAGTTGAGATCGGCAGGGCAAGTGGCATGTGCAGGGATAAGAGTAATGCATACAGAGTTTTGGTGGAGAAACCAAAATGTGACTACTCGTGAGACTGAGACCAGGAAATAGATGGGGGGAATAACATTAATACTGATGTTAAAGATGTACGATGGGAGGGCATAGACTGACTTGATCTGGCTTAGGATAGGGACAGGTGGGAGGCTGGGTAATGAATGTTCAGGTGTCATAAAATGTGGGTAATTGCTGGACTAGCTGAGGAACTGTCAGCATCTCAAGAAGGACTTTGCTGTGTGGAGGTAGTTGTGCAGTGCAAACAAGATTTGCAGTAATTACTGACATATGCATATATATGTTGTGCACAAATTGTGGGTGCTTGGTTGCTAGGGAGACAAAATTTTGTGTGGTGGCACCCGGCTGTAGGCTAAAGGACGGACATATGCAGTGTATGGGTAACACATCGCGCGGCACAGGTACAGTACGTGGAACCGCAAGAAGACCACACTTTTCTATCACCATTATCTCCGTAACCGTTCATCTTCGGATATAGGTGTTTTGGGTTATATACTTTAACTTAAGGAACATTCTCCTGAAGTCTGGCACATTCCCCCAGGGACACCCTGTATATGTCTGCCCAGTTTAAACCAGCCAAACCCAATAACAAAAACCTGCCTATATAACAACACAGTATAAACTGAACCTGTTTATCTCACAGCACCAAGCAGGGACATTTGCTTGGCTCAGTCCAGTCAGACAGGCAGCCGAGCTTACAACGCTGCAACATGTTTAGTGAACTGTCTTCAGTGTGCATCCACAGAGTGATTTTCAAAACCCAGGAGGGTATATTAGAGCAGTGAGTGAGGAGGACAAAGGAGGTGAACACCAGATGTGTGTCCTTATCTGCTTGCATGTTAACTTGAAAATTATATGAGTAATGTGGTGTTTGCGTTTCTGCACAGTGCGGTGTGGCTGCCTGAAGAAGACCATCATTGGCTTAACATTTGTCATGACAACATGAAAATGTGTGTGGGAGAATATGCTGATGTTTCAGATCACTGCATGGCGCTGAGGGAGAAAGCAGGTGGTGATTCAAACTTGTTCATAGTAGAGAAGAGACTGAGAAGGCTACAAAAGAAGCATGAAAAGCAGAGTGAACGTCAGTGTGAACGGGAGAAGCAGGAGATGAACGTATTTGACTTCATAAACAGTAAACTTGGTGGCAAGAAAGGTTTGCAGCATGTTTATACTTCTTTTGTTCACGTTGTATGTTGGTGTGAATTGTTACATTGCATTTGTGGTACAAGGTGAGACAGAGCATTGCAGACTGTAGTGCTACAGACATGCTAGAATATTCTGGTGGCCAACACCTTGGCTGCTAGTTTAAATGGCTACCTGCAAGGCCAGTAATACCCACAGAGCTTTTAAAATGACAAGTGCATGCTCCACAGCACAGGGTTATTGAAATGTTTGGACGAAATTTGGTAGCTAAGTGGACTGTGGTGGCAATCTCGCCATTTTTAGTGGTTATGAAGTGTGTAGCATATCATGCAGTTCACTGACACCTCACAACTATCATTTCCCTTGTTGTCTGCAGTGTTGTGTGTTCCTTAAAAAGTATCAATGACAACAGGACGTCTTCTCATTGATGTTCTCCCATTCTTACAAATAATGCAAGCCAAAACAATTCAATTGCAACTAATTGCAATATTAAAATTTTATTTGAACAACAGAAATAATTGATTAATAACAACAACAACAACAGTAATAATTATAATACTACTACTAATAATAATATCAATTTCTGAATAAAATAGATTTTTTTTTCAATTTAAACTTTAGTTTGAAGAGTTCGTTGGCAGCGTCTGCAGGGTGTGAACGTTAGCTAGTGTCCTGTGCACAATGAAAGCCTGCTGTACATGGCTTTAGATTTGTGACAGCATGTTCCACAATAAACAGAAACATTGTTTTGGAAATTGTCCATTACCTTAGGTTTCCCACGCACATGGTGTTTCAGAAACTGGATCTGCTTCTGTCATAAGGCATGAAGGAAACTTGCCTCTATTTCTTTTGTTTTGGGTTTTCTCAATGGTTTTTGCAGTTGTGCACAAATTGTGGGTGCCTGGTTGCTAGGGAGACAAAATTTTGTATGGTGGCACCTAATATTTTCAGCATAATGTTGGTAGTTCATTCTGTACATACAAGAATGTTTTATCATGCGTGATTTCAGGATTCTACTGCAAAGTCGATGAGATCTGTGCTCTTCTTGGATGTTACACACTTTACAGTGGTAATTCCATACCGACTCTTAGGGACAACTTATCGGTCCCATCTCCTGCACACTGCATCAACTCTATTGGCTGGCATCGTGCTTACTGAGAACCAATAACTACCCACACGTTCCCCTTTATAAACCATGTACCAAAGTGTGACCAGTTCTCTTGGATTTCTTGACCCATAAATATGGTACTGATAGGTTGTCCCGAAACGTTTGTAAGGAATTACCGCTATATGCTGCATAATATCTCAGAAGAGCGCAGATCTCAGTGTTATCACTTTACATGCATTGAGCAGAATACACCGGATAACAGTGATGTTTACAGGTCACTCCAGAATTGTGAGCCCTCAATATCAAACTTGTTTCACGTCATCCTTTTGGCATGTAGAATTTGGAGGTGGCTCCTAAAGTCTTGGAAAGTTTGTACACTCCTTGTATTGTTGAGGAATCTGGTCTTCCAGGATGTGATGCAGTGTTGCTGGTTTAATGTTTCCCTGTGTTCAGAAGAAACAAAGTGCCTTTGTCTTTAGTGGTTGAGGGTTCTGGGGACACCTTCATGAACCTCTTACATCTTGAAGTTAAGGGTGCTGTTTCTTCAAAATTGAAATCCATAGCACTGCAACATAGCATGATGTGTCAGGAGACCTGAGTGTTCAGCCGTTCCTCTCTTTACACCTAAGTGTAGAAACAGATTTGACTTCTGAAACAGTGTGGGAAGGAGGAGACAAAAGAATGATGATATCCACAGCAGTAGTCATGTGTAATGTGTTCTTTATTAGCTGAGTGACAATCAAACTTTTGCAGGTGATGTTGGTGATCTGGCACGAGCATCCTCTTCAGCCTCCCAACCATCCAGCAAAGACAAAGGGTTGAAGTCTGAGTCTTGCCATGAACTGAATGTAGTTGGGTTTCGTGTGGGCGAAGAGATCCGACGGGCGGAGAAAGATCTGACTAATCTTCAAGAGTCCCTATCACGACATGTGCAGGGGTCCCCCATGCACGCCACGATTTTCAGCAAGATGGAGCTCAAACGGTTAGAGTTGGACAAATTACGGGCCTCAGAACGCAGCATCAACCTGGAGCAGAGCCAGAGGAAGGACTGCAAGAAACTGACGGTGTTCTGAGGGAGTGTTGCATGAATTAATGTGGGTCAGATGGTGGGGATGAGTTTCTATATTCCCTAACAACAGGGAAACTGTGCAATTCAGCTTTAGGGCTTTGACGGTGTCGTATGTTGGAGCTTTATCAATATTTAAACATACAATGCAATTTTCATTTGAGTCTAATAACTTCAGTGAAGTTCAAGTGTAAGATATGTATAGATGAGGAACATGTGACAATAAAGGTGGTTTATTGATTAGATTGTTGTATATTGCTGGCTGTGTTCATGGAAATGAATTCACTGATCTTTAGTTCCACAATGTTTTCTGCATTGTCAAGGGTAACCTTGAGATACAAGACAGTCTGCATGGCCATGAGAGGTGTTAGACATTCCTTTTAAATGTGTTTCTTTTTGAAAGGTTGTTTGTCATGGATTTATAAGTTTCATATGCACTTTGCATAGTCACAGGCTGAATGTTAATAAAACACACAAGGAGAATGTAAATGTGACAGTATATTACGATGCAGCAGGCACATTTAGCTGTCTGCCTTATGTTAAGGATAGACACAGTGTTCGTCTTCAGTCATTTCCTTGATAATAAGGAAATATGAGCTCCCATAGGCAGGGCCAGTTGGCTGATAGTTGCATCATCTTCCTGCAGTGGAACAGGAGACTGTCACCAAGCAGTGTGTGATGTGTCATACCAAACAGGTCAGTGTGGCTGAGACAAGTGTTTGTGTTTAGTACTTCTATATGTGCAGTGGAATTCTGATTTAGTGTAACCTGTTTTAAGGTTTGCCTGCATTAAGGGTTCATTTTTTGTGGTCTGAGCCAAAACCTTGTATAAACATATTTTTTCTTGATTTAAGGGTTGTCAATTTTAGGTTTTCCCCACATGTAAGCGCAAATATTTGGTCCTTACACTGTTTAAGTGTCGCCACAGTTTCTCAATGTAGGGTTCATGTTTACATCTTTGGAGTTTCAGTTGTGTAAGCATGCTGCACATTGGAAGTGAGGTGATGTCAGGATCGGTTGTGAGCTGCCACCGCACTGCACTTTTGATTCTCAAGAGTCGTGGAGATTCCGAGGAAGATGAGGAGGCTGGAGTGGAAGACTGGAGGAAGCAAATTTAAAACTCAGCAATTAAATTCTCAGATTTTGTACAGGCAGATGAAACTAGTCTGACTTCAGGCACCATGACCACACAGGAACACTCAGTGTCACATGCAAACAGTGAAGAAAGTGGCGACAGTGATGAAGAGGCGAACGCATAGCCCCCAGTTGCTGTGGTTGCTGAGGCAGGCAGGAGGTACTTGTGCTGCTGCAGGTGTGATGATGCCAGTTTGAGCAGACTCAGACGTTTTGAGAGAGAGCTACTTGCCATTCATCACATTCAACCAGAACAGCAGACATCACTCCTCAGTTGTTTTAGAGAGTAGCATTCTGGGAGCCCATTGTGCGTTTGCACTGTATTGTGTAGTGTTTGATATTACTAAATGGAGTCTTGCTCTGTAACTCAACATGTTCCCCCCCCCCCAGATTTGCCAACAGAAGAATGGACTTTCAGAATGTCTTGCACAGTAAACCCCAATTTTAATGTATTTTCAAGGTTTTTGTATCATGTCACATAAAATAAATCCATTAAACCCTTGATAATCAGGTAACAGTTAATCTGGATGTTGGATAACCTGGATTGACAAATATGAAAAATTCTATTGACAGTTGAGTATGTACGTATCAAAGACATGTGATTTAGAAAGACAGATGAGTTGCTCTGCTCTGATGATGATGCAGAGAGAGAGAGAGAGACAGACAGAACAAGATGGAACACACCTTACATATTTGCCAAATCTATCTGTTCATTGTTTTTGGCTCTGAGTTGCACGGACACTATTGTTGTTAACACTACATTTGTGAATCTGACAGGTGAAGGATCAGATGGTGAACTTGATTGAACCACCAGATTCTACAATTAAAAAGAAACTTATTATCACTGCAGGAGATGGCACTGTTGCAGTAACCAGTTATGTGCACTCTTCAACAGGTAGAATTGCAGGCATGTTGTGAACACTTTGTGACGGCAGTTGTAACCTTTTGGCGCCGGAATTATTTTTTTTAATTTTAGCTCACTCTGTATATAAAATGTGAATAATGCAGGCACCAAATACGTTAGAATTATGAAACAAACTGCATTTTGAAGAGACAAAAACGGAGAGTATACACCATGTTTAAAATATTTGGTACCTTTATTTGTTGAATAAATATATAAAATGGAACTTTGGAGGTTAGCGGTGCGGTACATCAACTATAGTTGACATTAGGTGTCTAAAGGTTAAAGATCAGCAGTGAAGGTCTGTTCAGACAAAATATGACACTTTCTTCAAACTTGCATTATTGTGTTAAAGAACAAGTACAACTTCTGAGTCATCTGTCGATGAGTAAATGTATGTATTGTGCCTTGTTTAGTATTTCAATCAAGGCAGTACATAAATATTTTTAAAATTTATTTTGATATTTTGTAAATTAATACATAGGTGGTGTAAGTTTTCTTGTCTTTCAGTACTATCTTTGCTGTGCCAGTCTGGATTATTGCTGAACCTACATGACCTCTCCTCCCAGTCAATTCAGATTAACCTTTTGACGCCTAATGTCAACTATAGTGGTCGTACCGCACTGCTAACCTCTAAAGTTGCATTTTATATATTATTCAACAAATATAGGTACTGAATATTTTAAACATGGTATATACTCTCCGTTTTTTTCTCTTCAAAATGCAGTTTGTTTCGTAATTCTAACTTGTTTGGTTCCTGTATTATTCACATTTTATATACAGGGTGTGCTAAAATTAAAAAAAAAAAAAATTCCGGCGCCAAAAGGTTAACAAGGTTACGCTGTTTACAAATATGCAGTGGACAGAAGAAAAACATCGGTATATTCACACCAACAGTGAATGTAGTGTTTCTGTAACCACAGCAGTAATTTCCTCTGTGATTTTAACACAGCCCACTATGTAACATTTTTCTCTATTTGGGGTACAAGTGGCTTGTCCCCCATACAGTTCTTAAATGAGGGTTGCACTTTGTGTGTCATATAAAAAATGACACAAAGTTGTGCCGAACATGTCCAACATGACCAGTTGTGGACACAAGAACTCTGTGCAGAATAAGTGCAAAATATTGTGTAGTGTGAAAAGTGTACTTGAAAAATATTGAATCAACACTGGACAAAAATAAGTGACAAAACTTGTGTTTTTCTGAGATGACGCATGGTTCACATTAAGTAGGAACAAAGAGCCGGGGGAACATACAGTTGTTAGAAAGTTTTGATGTGGTTCATAATGTTCTTGATATGACGATAAAGTGTGAGTCCAGTGTTCAGTGAGTGTGCGCAGTGTCCGAGGAACCAAACTGTAACTGGTAATGTGTGTTAGTTTTGGCACCAATATCACAGAATTACTGAAGAAGAGAATGTGCAGTGCGGTCCACTTGCTTTGCAAGAACTGAAGGACAGCGTTCAAACACAAAGTTCCAGCAATCAAAATTATGTCTGCTGTGCGATGGGGAACATTCTGGAAGGTGCAAGTCTGCTTAGGAGTGAGAGGTCGGCACTGAGAACTTTCTGTGAAAGAAGGCACATCGAACTTCAGCAGAAAAGTGAACTCCAAATTGCCATTGGGTGCCTTGCTGGGGGAAAAGGTCATAGTGACACTTCATAAATTCTCTAGAAATTTATGAGAATATTTGTTGGTGACTTAGAATTTCTGCTGATCAAAACTGGGCTAAACGTGTAGAGAAGAGACACTGCCACAAGCACATTGGTTACTGCATTACCAATTTCACAGTTGGGGATTTCTGTTTACTGGGTACTTGTCAAATTTTAAGTTCATTTTCAGAGTTTGTGAGCCCCTTGCTCCCCCTGTGAGTTTAGAAGATGGGAAAGCATTAATACAGGAAGTGAAGTAATGTAGTGAATTTAGTCAAAATGAATAGTTGTATTTACTGCTCAAGAGATTAAGCTACTTTTGATGCAAGTTATTTACGACAAAGGAAGCAACACTATGTTGATTTCTGTGTTGGGCATTGAGTCTGCTTGTGTTTATAAGATTTGAGGAGGAAATACAGGATTTGGATAAAGTAGTCAGATTATAGGGGAAGGTGGAGCATTCAGTACTCTCAGATAAATGAATGCAGGCAAACTGTGGAAGGAAAAGGCCCCTCGTTTGTTGTGCTCACACTGTTCTGTGGCACTTGGCACAAAGTCTGTGGTATCTGACATGCCACTTTTATGTCCACCATCAATATTGTTTGGTGGGTTGCTGATTATTGTAGGATGCATTTTGAAGTGAGGAATTATGTATCAGTTGGTGCGCTTGGCTGTACAGAGATGACCGCGGATACTTGGTGTAGTAATTATATTTGTGTATATTTCAATCCTTATGTCTTTAGACAGCACAGTGGAAGACATAAGATCCTGAACTGAATAGCAGCAGGCACTTCCTGAACTTAGTCAGCTTTTAATTTCTTCATGCATGCAAATTAATTACTTTTCTGACATTAGGAACTGTTTCACTCCCACCTTAAACTGCACGTCATGGACGACCTTTATTGTCTGCATCCCTTTAGGCTGTCAAGTACTTATATAGAAGTGGTTATAATTCACAGTGATCTTTCTATTATTATTAATATATTTGTATATAAGTAATAAAATATTGTTGTGCAACATAACCAACACTACTGTTTAATATAAGTACTGAATGACCGCCCAGCACACCCTTTCTCTATTCCAGGTAGGCCTATAAAGGAAAGCCATTTGAGAGAGACCCCGCAATTGGCAATAATTTAATATTGCGCTTAAATCTGTGTCCTTGTGACATCTGGTGATATCTCACGAGAACCACTGGCATACTGATAGCATGTTTGAAAATGTAAGAAATTTACCCAGTAGTGAAAGCCGGAAGTGATTCAGAATGTAGTTGGTGCTACTGGTTGTTTCTGACACGTGACCCAAATGAGGAACAGCAGTTTTATTGTTGTGAAGGTTAGGAAATGTTTGATTTTGGAAGTGTTATAGTGTAACTGCGAAGAGTGATTTCTCAAGACGTTGGTGCATAGTTGGTACTGTAGCATCGTTACGAATGATGTCGGGAGTAATGTTAAACATTATGTTGGTTTGAGACTAAGAGACTTAGTTTCATTGAGTGGTCCACCAACGCTCAATAACTTTGTTTATCGTAATGCTAATTTTATGTGGACAAGAGGGCGAAGCCAGGGAATTTTCCAACGAAGAAATATTGTTTCGGACATCAGTGAAACGTGCAGTAGAAAAGTGAGTTCACTTTTTGTGGCGTTTAAAGTTGTTAACGTGACTCGAGAAGTCATTGTCCTGTTAACAGGCGTCCTGTGCTGGTCCCTGTCATTAGCTACATAAATGCGGCTCGTCGCCCCTTCAAAATCCGTTGTAATGTTATCCATGTGTGCTGGTTTAAAAGGTTACCGTCTTGTATTTTTGTGTCAGCCATGTAGTTTGTTGTGTCTGAGACAAGGTCCTCTGCGGTTTAAGTAACGCAGAGAGAGAGAGAGAGAGATAAGTCAAAGCTCTCCGTGTTTGGAGAGCTGCTTTAACTCGATTCTAATTGAATCGTTCATGTGAAATGGAAGATGCCGGGAGATGTATTCACAACACTACAGCCACTTATTATTGTTTGGTAATGCTGAGCAAATGAAAACCACAGCGAGTTGCCTAATTATCCAGTCCGCTGAGCCTTTTGTGTGGCTGAGTGCGGTACAGTCTGGTGCGACACACAGGCCTGCTGAGGTCCGTGACGTCACTTGCTAGAACATCCGTAATATAAACTGTGGAGGTGAGCCTCCCAGCGTACCGACTGTCAGCGTTGTTGAACCAAATCTGACCAAACGGTGCTGACGACAGGCCAGCACTTGTGCTTCCTATTTTGGAAGTCGCGGGTTCTAATCCCGGCCCGCACACAGGCTATTCTGACCGATTTTTGGTTGTTTTACTCAGATCCTCCCAGGAAATAAAATGTCGCCCTTTGTATTTCCTTACCTCATCTCACCATCAGACACTGCTATAGTCTGTCACACCGACAAGCTAATGAACACAACGAAACTGTCTCATATCTTGTGCTGATACCGAACGGACCCACCAACAGTGACTTCTAAGGAAAGGTATGTAGCCGTGTTGTGCCACGAGATATGATTTTAAAGAAACGTCACTTATAGGCACGTAATGTAGCCCCATTTATCTGTAACCCTTCAAAGTACAGTGGTAATTATGTATACCATCGGATTCAACATAACACCACTCCACATTTCGCCCGAACAGTTTCGTGTGAGCCTCGCAAACAAATTAACCTGAAAAATCGGTGTTCGTGATGGACACCCCGTGTGTCTTCTGTGAGGTAGGATCATGATATTCAGACTGCTGTCCTTCACAGCAACCAGAAAAAGCAGTTATGTCCACAACTCATAAATCCTGCTTTCAATTTGCGCCATTTCTGGTTATCCAGTTCTGTTGGTACTATCGTGCTGGTTACATAATTCTGATAGTCCTCTTGTGGTGTTGCCCATGGCACACTTACTGCTGTTCGTATTGTTGCTGTTTCATTCTCTTGTTGTGTTGCGTTTTTTTATTTTTTTACAGCCAACTCATAATTGCGAGTTCTTGTAACGATCGTATGTTGATATTTATATATATATATATATATATATATATATATATATATATATATATATATTTCACTGGACGATTTTGGTCTTCTGGGATGTGACACTGTGTCGTTATGTGAGTTGTTGTTGCCGACATTTCGAAGAATCGTAGTGCATTCGGCGCCATATCACAGAAGGCTTAATCATTAGCAAGAACATTGTGAAAACCTCAAATTTCGCAGTATATGTTTGTTCTTAATGCACTATAAGCGTGCTTATGATCTGCTTCCATTTAAACCTTCACATGTTCAGCTCCGCTTGTCCACTAATTACCTCTGTCAAATCGCAATATGAAGGAAATTTTCGCACGACCGCCATCTTGAATTTTACATTCCACTAATTATTAGCCGAACAGAAGTTGTATGTTTTTCACTGCTCATTACAGTACGTTGTTATCCAACTTGTCTTTGCAAAGCTAAAGATTGAGGAAGCGTTTGAGGTTAGAATGCTGTGTTTGTGCCCGTCTGTGCGTCTTCGTTTGAAGTTCTGATCGAGTTGCCCAATGTGCAGGGCACAGAGGACGAATGTTGTGACATTCGAGAACAATCGAACGCCCTACCTTTCGATTACTACAATCGTTAATAACAACATGGCAGATTCGAAAAATAGGAGGCTGGAGCAATAACAGCGCCAGCTGGTGTAGCGTTCGCCAGTCGTGCGAAGTGCAGTTGTTTGCTGATTTGTAATTTCGGTACAGTGTGATAGAACAATTTGGTGGCCGTGCGAGCTTTTCGTATCATTCATTTTGGTGGCGTTAACTAACGAATGACGTGAAAGTTGGTATGGAGATAAGCCAAGAGTAGCCACATAGGGTAATGTATCAAACATTGCTTGTACATCGACAGCATGCGAGGTTATGACCCACAAACTGAACGTGCATCTGTATCCCAGAGCTGCAGCGGTGCAACAGAAAGGCCTGCATGTGCAAAGGGAAAGTAGATAGACAGGTTATGTTAGTTTCGTTTTTATTTAGACACATTCCAGTAGTCAGAAATTTAACACAATGACATATGCATGTGACAGCGATTACGGCGGATCAAATAAAGTAGAATGAGATGGGCGGGCCGTGTGGCATGTATGGGAAAGAAGTGAAATGCACACAGGGTTTTGGTGGGGAAACTGAAGGACGGATATCGTTTGGAAGACAATGACATGGATGGGAATATGATATTAAAATGGATCTGAAAGAAAGAGGATAATGGTGTAGTCTGGATTCATCTGGCCCAGAAGAGGGACAAGCCGTCGGCCTTGTGAAAAAAGTAACAAACTCTCCATTTTCAAGACATACGGGGAATATTTTGAGTAGCTGAGGAACTGTGACTATCTCCAGCAGGACTCTGCTTAGTGCAGTTACTGAGTTAGCGCACACCCAGCTCCGTCGAGGTGCTGGCTGGTGTCTACAGCAGTCTGGTGACCGCGACCCACAGCTGCTTGCTGGCCACAATCTTGCGCACATTATCCCGGCCTACCTCTTCCTGTCTGTTTTTGTAAGCTCCATGTTATTATTTCCATCTACCCTTTAGTCTAGCAAGTTGTCTTTTTCATTTACGTTGTTTATAAATGCGTGTGTGTATTTTCAATCGCGCAATGCGTGCTACACGTTTCGCTCATCGTGTTGACTGTGTCCGCTGAACAGTACACATCCTGAAGCTCATAGTGTTCAGCTTTCTCCCCTCAGCGCCCCGCCATTATTCTTCCTTTAGTGGGAGAGAGCAAGTTTACACCCACACAGCACAACAGGCACAACTACATTTTGTGCAGTGTATTTTAATATAAACTGTTTATGCAGTAAGAAAATACGGTAAACAGAATTCCGAATGTAGTGAGTTCTTTTGTTTTGATACAGTTGTTCTTTGTTATAGTAATGATATTACACATTATTTTAATTAATTAATTAATGATATGTTTGAAGACGCTGCCACTGGCTCAGACCACATGTCTTCCAGTGCTAGGATGAGTAGTGAACAGTGAATTGGAAGCGATAGGGGAGGACGTGGTCGTGGCCTGATTGCTGTCCCAGCGTTTGCTGTGGGACAACTACCAGGCAGGGTTTATTGTGAAGAAGGTTTGCCAACCAGTTGGTGGTATTTGTGGCGTGCTGATAGTGACCGACTGTGTGCGCTGACGTCACTGATGGGTGGTGTATGCAGTACTAAGAGGATGTGATAGACATTCGCAATCTCGACGAGAAAGACAACAGCCAATTGATGTGGGTGTTAAGGAAATGGGTTTAAGGCATGGTCTTGAACATCGGGAATTTGTTGGCGAGCTTAGCGACAGTTAGTTTCTCATTGCCCCTACTCGTAGCACGTAATGGCCACAACAACAAAGACCACATCCCCTGTGCGTGGCACAGTGGCCTGAAGGTCTATTGTCACAGGCCGGGACTGTCGCCTTTTCTATTGGCAGTTTCAAGAGGCGCCCCTGCACCATTATGCAGTGCAAAGTTACATTTCAAGTAGCAAATCTGCTTTTCTGGACGGTTAATTCTTTTGCTCCATTTCACATGCAATATTCAAAGCAATGATGGTGGAACTGTGTACAAACAGATGTTAATAGTATATATAAATGTAACATTGCACATTGGGAAGAGAGGTCAGACAAAGAGGCTGACTGGGAGAAGTGCGTTGAGGAGGCGAAGGTGTGCATTGGACTGTAGTGCAGTCTAAGAAGAAGAAGAAGAAGAAGAAGAAGAAGAAGAGGAAGGAGGAGGAGAAGGAGAATAATAATAATAAGAAGGATGAGGAGGGGGAGGAGGAGGATTGAACTCTTCGCCTCCAGTTGTGTGATGTATGTGATAGATATGTGATATGTGTGACGATAAGTATGTGAAGTGTGTGTCGACAGATATGTGAAGTGTGTGACGATAGGTATGTGATGTGTGTGTTGATAGATTTGCGAAGTGTGTAGATAGATATTTGAAGTGTGTGTCGATAGATATGTGAAGTGTGTCGATAGATATGTGATATGTGTGACGATAGGTTTGTGAAGTGTGTAACGGTAGATATGTGAAGTGTGTGTCTATAGATATGTGATATGGGTGACGGTAGGTATGTGAAGTGTGTGACGATAGATATGTGACGTGTGTGACGATAGATATGTGAAGTGCGTGTCGATAGATATGAAGTGTGTGTCGATAGATATGTGATATGTTTGACGATAGGTATGTGAAGTGTGTGACGATAGATATGTGAGATGTGTGTAGATAGATATGTGAAGTGTTTGTTGATAGATATGCGATATGTGTGACGATAGGTATGTGAAGTGTGTGACGATAGATAAGAGAAGTGTGTGTCGATATATGTGAAGTGTGTGTCGATAGATATGTGATATGTGTGACGATAGGTATGTGAATTGTGTGTCGATAGATATGTGAAGTGTGTGTCTATAGATATGTGAAGTGTGTGTCAATGGATATGTGAAGTGTGTGACGATAGATTTGTAAAGTGTGTGTCGATAGATGTGAAGTGTGTGTCGATAGATATGTGATATGTTTGACGATAGGTATGTGAAGAGTGTGACGATAAATATGTGAAGTGTGTGTCGATAGATATGTGAAGTGTGTGACGATAGATATGTGAAGTGTGGGTCGATAGATATGTGATGTGTGTGTCAATAGATATGTGAAGTGCTTTTTTTGTCCGATGCCACCACATGTCCTTGTGGACTTCGTGGACCTCCCTCCTGGGCATGGCAAGAATGTAACCGACTTCTGAGGTTGGGACGCCCATGAGGCGCAATTAACGTTGTCCTGATGATGTGAGTGGTGATAGAGGAAGATGTAGTGTCAGGAGGGCCATATGCGAAGTGTTTGTCGATAGATATGTGAAGTGTGTGACCGTAGATATGTATCCATGTCGATCGCTGATGGACACACAAAAACACTGTGTTGGCAGAACGTAAGGTTTCTGAACATTGAACTGGCGGTATGTATGGTGACCACTGGGCTGTAGAGGGTTCAAAGGCGGAAGTAACATTATTAACTTCAACATGCTGCAGGCCTGACTTTCCGACAGTCATTACAGGCTTCATTTCGTCTGTAGGTTTCAGCCTCCTATTCAATAGGCACCGGTCGCTCTTCCCCGGGGGTAAAACGACCGGGGCGTGAAGCTGACCATTCACCTCCATCTAATGCGGAGGGTAAGAATGAATGCAGCTCTGCTTGCCTTCACCCATAGCCTTCAAAATTGCAACTGTACTTTGTGAATAATAAGTAAACAGACGTACAGACAGACAGAACATCAAAACACGATTTTATGAAATGGTACACCAGCTACATGTTCCGACCCCATCAGGCTGATATCTGAAGCACATTAAGACAGAACACACGAGAGATATCCCTTGTGACAGACTGTTGCATTCCGGTCTGCACACTCAGTTCAGGATTGACTTTTGTGACAGAAGATATTAAAATTAAAATTTAAATCCCTTCCCAAATTTAGAATTGGCAGCTGTCGGTTGTTGATTTTATGATGATTTACTTGCAGAAGTCGTACGGAGATTTCGTATTGAGTGAAGCGTACGGTGTGAAGGTCGAGGTAGTTAAATGGCCGGTGTCTTGCTCACATCTCGGCACATGCAAAGTGTGCTTAAAAAGGTTTTTAAATTTACATCTTAGTGTTAATATCTCCTGTCACAAATGTCAATCCTGAACTGAGTGTGCAGACCGGACTGTAACAGTCTGTCACAAGCGATATCTCTCGTGTGTTCTGTCTTATGTGCTTCAGATATCAGCCTGATGATGAACATTTGCGGTCGAAACATGTAGCTAACTGAATCATTAATTCATAAAGTTGTGTTCTGATGGTCTGTATGTCTGTCGCTTTTCTTCTCATTCATATTCCAACCCCACGGGATGCAGAAGTTTCAAATTGTACTTTGTAAATGAAATATCGGCGGGCTGTTTTCTGTTCGAAAGTACCAGCTTCACGTTTCTCTCATATACATTTGGTCTTCGAGGTTTTCCTCAGTGTCGCCAGTAGTTCAAAGCCAATCGCTTCGCTTCGTTCTACATCAGCTAACCTATCGTTCGACAGTATACGCTCTGAGCTACTTTCATTGTCGTTAAGCCATGAACGAATGTCGAGGGGTAGTGGCGGTATAGCTCCACTCATTGTTAACCCCGGTAAGCGGTAAGCACCACGGCCCAGCCGCTCAATCAGTGTCCACTGAGTGGGATCCAGAGCCAGGCTGGACATTTCGGAGGGGACAAAAATAAACCATAAACACAAACAGTGCGTCAAAAATGTTATTGGCCGTTCGACTGCGCGAGGCGGAATAACGAATTGGGTATAGTAGACCTTTGTAATGGGCTGGCTACGTTGTGCAGAATTTTGCATGTGTGCTTAGAGTGGATGAGGCCAGAAGGCTGTAGGGTTGGCTGTAGCAGCGGATTGTACTGAACAAAGAGGAACAAAGGTGATCGGACACGCTGCACTGCAGTGAGTCAGTGTCGCTGGCAACAGTTACACTTTGCACTGCAGTTGGCCACAGTGCGTGCGGTAGTGTGCAGGGTGTTCAAACTACCCGCGTACTCCATGGGCACTCCTGGGCAAGGGAAAGAAGTTTCTGTCTACTCCAAAACGACCAGGCTTGCCCTGGGGTCCACCCGGCCTTTTCTTCAGTTGGCAACTGCTTCTTTTCCTTAGGTTAAAGCGGTCGGGTCCTAGAGCTCCCTGCTGAGTTCGTGTGTACCTGCACGTCGCGCACACAGGGACAGCGTACAGCACGCCACGTGACACAAGCACAAACATTTGTGTGTTTGTAACGAGCACTGAGCCTCTCATCGCTGCGTGTCGGCGGCTAATGGTTACACAAACTCTATGACGTTTACAGCAGGGGTGCGGAGCAACAGATGTGATGCAAATTGTTACTGTCCGCGGCAATTAGCTGCCTTTCACAAGCATCACAATGGCGGCTGATTAGCGTCCCCTAAACGACGCCGATTTGCTCCGACGTCCCGACAACAGAGCGTTTACTGGCGTCCTGTGGCTTCTGCAGGGACACGCGACGCCGAGGTGGGGCTGAGGAAAATATGCTGTGCGTCAAAAATTGAGTGGGAAACAGCGCTAGCGATGGCACAGAATTGATGGCTAGAAGCAGGAGTTCTTGGTCTAGGCTGTGGGTCCTTACCGATATTGGCATAGGAATGTAGTGACGAAAAATGTAGCGAATGAAAAACAGGTAAATTAAGGGAGTGAAATTTCATGGTTTAATTAAAAGTAACTGGAAATGAGGATCTGAGTCACATACAGAATATGTGCCGTAATATACAAGTCACACACAGAACATGTGCCGTAATATACAACTCAGACACTGAACATTTGCCGTAATATACCGGTCACACACAGAAAATGTGCCATAATATACAAGTCACACACAGAATATGTGCCGTAATATACCAGTCACATACAGAACATGTACCGTAATGTAGCAGTAACACACAGAATATGTGCCGTAATATACCAGTCACATACAGAATATGTGCCGTAATATACCATTCACACACAGAACATGTGCCGTAATATACCAATCACATACAGAGCTTGGGCCGTAATATACCAGTCACACACAGAACATGTGCCGTAATATACCGGTCACATACAGAAAATGTGCCGTAATATATCAGTCACACACAAAATATTTGCCGTTATATACGGGTCACACACAAAACATGTGCCGTAAAATACCAGTCACACACAGAACATGTGCCGTAATATACCGGTCACATACAGAAAATGTGCCGTAATATATTAATCACACACAGAATATTTGCCGTTATATACGGGTCACACACAGAACATGTGTCTTAATATACCATTCACACACAGAACATGTGCCGTAATATACCATTCACACACAGAACATGTGCCGTAATATACCAGTCACACACAGAACATGTGCTGTATATATACCAGTCACAAACAGAACATGTGCCGTAATATAGCAATCACACACAGAACATTTGCCGTAATATACCGGTCACACACAGAACATGTGCCGTAATATACCATTCACACACAGAACATGTGCAGTGATATACCAATCACATACAGAGCTTGGGCCGTAATATAACAGTCACACACAGAACATGTGCCATAATATACCAGTCACACACAGAAAATGTGCCATAATATACAAGTCACACAAAGAATATGTGCCGTAATATACCAGTCACATACAGAACATGTACCGTAATGTAGCAGTCACACACAGAACATGTGCCGTAATGTACCAGTCACATACAGAACATGTGCCGTAATATACCATTCACACACAGAACATGTGCCGCAATATACCTATCACATACAGAGCTTGGGCCGTAATATACCAGTCACACACAATACATGTGCCGTAATGTACCATTCACATACAGAACATGTGCCGTAATATATGAATCACATACAGAGCTTGGGCCGTAACGTACCAGTCACACACAGAACATGTGCCGTAGTATAACATTCACACACAGAACATGTGCCTTAATATACCAGTCACACACAACATGTGCCGTAATATACCAATCACACACAGAACATGTGCCATAATATACCGGTCACACAGAGAACATGTGCCGTAATACACCATTCACAACAGAACATGTGCCGTAATATACCAGTCACACACAGAACATGTGCTGTATATATACCAGTCACACACAGAACATGTGCCGTAATGTATTATTCACACACAGAACATGTGCAGTAATATACCAGTCACATACAGAACATGTGCGGTAATGTACCAGTCACATACGGAGCATGTGCCGTAATGTACGAGCCACACGCAGAACATGTGCCATAATATACCAGTCACACACAGAACATGTGCCGTAATATACCAATCACACACAGAACATGTTCCGTAATATGCCAGTCACACACAGAACATGTGCCGTAATATACCAGTCACGCACAGAATGTGTGCCGTAATATACCAGTCATATAAGAACATGTGCCATAATATACCAATCACAAACAGACCATGTTCCTTAATATACGAGTCGTACACAGAACATGTGCCGTAATATACCTATCACACATAGAAAATGTGCCGTAATATACCGGTCACATACAGAACATGTGCCGTAATATACCAATCACACACAGAACATGTGCCTTAATATACCATTCACACACAGAACATGTGCCGTAATGTACCATTCACATACAGAGCATGTGCCGTAATGTACCAGTCACACACAGAACATGTTCCATTATATACCGGTCACAGACTTCTTTATTTCGCACATTACTTACACAGTGCTTTAACAGCCGTTGCTACCGTACGTACTGGTAACAAGGAAGAGTTTATTTCACGATCGGTTTTTGCGCGCTATACGATAGTGCTATCGAAGTGCAGTTAATGGCTGTACCGCTGATTGTGACGGTGCTTAAACAATTGGAAGTGATGGGAGGTGGTCGTGGCCCACTTTGGAATATTATCCCGACAGTTGCTTGCATGGCCTGAGGTAGCTCAAATCACGATACAACTCATGATAGTAGCCGTTTTTACTGAGAGTAAAGTGACGATAGACTCACTTAAAATCATTCTGTGCACGGCTTCTTAATAGAGGAAATAAGAAATAATGTGCGACACCTATCTACGCTAAATCGAGCTGTTCACTTCGGGTGGGTGAAAGCTCACATCGGAATTGGTGACAACGAGGCGGCGTATAAACTCGCCAGGGGCAGCCCATGACGAGAATGGCCGAAACGTAATATAGGACAGGGTGCCGGCAGCAACTGTGGCCACCGAAATAAACAAACAATGGCTCATAAAATGGCAGAGTGAATGGAACAGCACAGAGAATCGAGTTTTGTGCCGATTGTTCTTCCCAGTGGTGGAGCAGGGATTAAAAATAAAGACAACCTTACACCTGAATCGACTGCTGTCATCGCCGGACACGGGAAAGCAAAATCTTACTTACACAGGTTTGAAATAGCAGATAACCCGACGTGAGCGTGCAACGAGGGGGTACAGACACGTGGACATATAATAGATGAATGCAAAATTCTGTACTCGCAAAGAAGTTCCTTGATACGGCACATAACGGCCAGAGGCGGGAACTGGCCCCCCTGCCAACGACGAACTGGTAGCCAATTATTTAAATGCCTTCTCAAGATTCATCAAATCTATAGACTTTCAAAAATTGGTCTAGACTAGCACATGACCTTTTCATCCTATTAACAGTGCTATCTGCAGAAATCTCTTGCTACAAAGTAAATATATTCCGAACAGAATAATGTAGCTCAGTATAAGAAAAACCGGAACATGTAGTATTACCTTGTAATGGAGCATGTTGTCAATAAAAATACTCATGATGGTTCAGGTTTCGACGGGGTTCGAAGCGGGCACCACCGGAATACAAGCCACAAGCTTTACCGCTGAGCTAACTTGCAGTTAGTATTTTTGTATAGGGTTTATACTAACTGAAGGTGGCAGAAGAGAACTGAAGTTCTCACAGCCATGTCTTATGGAATGTGACGCCGTGTCGGTTAGTGGTGCATAGCCACCGACATTTCGACGGATCATTGTGTGTTTATCTTGAAGGAGAACAGCGGGACAGGCTGTTTGTACTGCCGTACGGTTTGGTACAGAGTGCCATGAGCCACGGCATGATATGCAAGGAGACTTAACTGTCTGGATATCGGACGTACAGGTTTGAGGACTGCCATTGTTGGCACTAGCAGTGGTTACGGATGGCATTTGTGTGGCGAAGAAGTGCAGCGATGGTACTGAGGCATCACAGCAGCTGTTGTAGCCAGGCAAAGGCTAGCGCGGTTTGTTTCAACTGTTGTATATATTTTTTATTTATTTATTTACTGCAATTGGGTTGTTACCCGGTGGCAGTGGTTATTTTACATGTAAACAAAACATGAAATTAGTTACTACTAGATTTAAGTCGGGAGGGCTACATGAGAAGCATGTAGTGGCAACTTGG
>Ga0123354_10001898_pt1 | contig 26564 bp, 17 predicted proteins | sample TergutLab28metaG_2_FD_97872 | JGI IMG/M metagenome (GOLD analysis project Ga0123354, IMG submission 97872) | Labiotermes labralis P4 segment gut microbial communities from Petit-Saut dam, French Guiana - Lab288 P4 | ecosystem: Host-associated > Arthropoda: Insects > Digestive system > Gut ...
ACCCTAAAAAAAAAAAGCATTAAATATTCCACAACAACATATGTTGTGGGGGGGGGGGGGGGGTGGACATCACCATGTTTTGTGAAGTGAGAAAATTACTGCATAATTTTTTAGGAATTTGATGCACAGTTTGATGACCCTAGTGCTCACATATATTAAAACTAGGAATGTGATATTTAACGGGGACTTCATTTTGTTGAGAATAAAGTCACGGGATGTGACTTTGTGAGGTTTGGTGGATAGATCAAACAATTTGGAGGACCCTACTGCCCCTCCACTTCAGGGTACGAGAGTTCTTTCCTTCCAAGCCTGAAGTACACTAAGCAAAAGACCTTATTTGTTGCAATGTTTGTTGTAAGTGTAGGATAATGAAGAGTTATAATTAATGTCCTGATGATAAACATCAGCACACTCTATTTTGCTTGCTATAGATGCAGCTTGCGTACAGACAAGCCATATCCTCTCCCATCCACATTTTCAACCTGACTCTTACCAGATGTACCAAGCAAACAGTGCAGAAGCAACTTGCACATAAGCTGGTTAAGAAAATATAAACTGTGATTTTTGCTATATTTTAACTGCTGTAAATTATGTCAAGGACTTTAAAGAGCAAAGATATGTAATATTGATATTTGATATATTTGTTAACTGCAATTGGGTTGACACCCAGTGGCAGTAGTACAGTACACATTTACACAAAAATGATACATAGAATAACACAAATAACAACCTTGGTTGGAAGGCTTTCTGGGATTCGAACCCAAAGTGGTAAAACTAAAATTAACGATGAACTAACCGCATAAAAATTAACACTCAGGGCATGATCATAAAGACATGGTAATTTGAAATGTTAGTGGCAGATGGGAAAGGGTTAGTATTTTGAAATAAAGGGACTTGACATTTTGTCTTCATTGAGAGAACATGTTTATTGTGCCCAAGTATGGCACCTCCCTTGACCTAAGACAGCACTCAGCAGAATGTAATCTTGTGCAAATTGGTGCAAATCTAGTTGGTCATGACCAGTCAGGTTTATGTATGGCCCTGAAGACTGTCATGAGCTGTACTTAACATACTTATACTATGTATGTTTAACAAAAGCTGTTACCTGTTGGGAAGTTCCCTTATCTTCTTTCTGATATGAGAATGAAATGACAGTTATGATATAATGTTGCTTAGTTCAGGTGTGAGCTGCAGATACAAAAAGTTCGAGATATCATCCACAAGACAGATTCAATAGAAAAGAGCTCCATGTACCACCTAGGAATGTTGGCATAACAGCAGACTATGTACAGTACATTATACATACAGGACTCTGCAGAATGTGCTGATTACTAGTCTTTGCTCACTGAGTGGTCTGATGGACCGAGTGAGCTGTAGTGACTATGCTACAGGCTGCAAGATACAGATTTTGGACCCCAGTAGGGACATGCGATTTCTCTCTTCTCTGAAATGTCCAGACAGGCTGTGGGACCACCCAGCCTCTTATTCAAAGGGTATGGGGATTCTTCCCTGGGAGTAAAGAGTCCAGGGTGTGGAGTTGACCACTCTTCTCCATTTAGTGGCCAAGGTAAAGAATGAGTGGAGCTGTACCTCTGCTCCCCCGTTATGCCTTCATGGCATGGATAAGACAACTTACCTTAATATAGGATTCCACAGTGGAAGACTGTAATAAGCCATGTTTGTAGCAATGATGCAAGAGTACCTTAAGATCAGTCATTCTGGTGTAACAATGGGCAAGTAGGGTAAGAATGGTCTAAATCTGCAGTAGTTGACATACATTAGGCCAGTAAGTGAAACTCCATTCCAGCCATGTTTTATGTCATTGGTCAAATGGTCTTGAGTACTCTAGTACAGAGTGTGGGAGTCTGCAGATGTCATCTTGCTCACATTATATCATGTGGTTTCATTGTGTACAGCATCCCATTTCTGGTAGCTGCTGCATTTGTGGGTAGAGGTGTTCTGCTACCCAGACTGCAAGGCCTTATGCTTACTTAAGCATATTAACACTGATGCTGTGGTGCAATTACATCAGCTGCATGTATTTCAGGGCTTCCTTATGTCATTTTCTATGCTTAGGCCAGCTATTCCTAGCCTGGGGTCCAGATTTCAGGGGGTCTGTGAACTTGGATGGGAAAAAAATTACAACTTTATTAGCACTAACCTCTAACTGAAATTTGGCTTTTTGTTAAATAACGAATGTAGGCCACAAAGTAATTTTATGGCCTCTAGAATCCAAAAATGTTTGTTAACTTCACTAAATCGATTATCCAAAATTATTATAGACTAAGAAGGGGAAACCAGAATAAATTCACTTTTGCAGTGAACTGTCTTTTTAAAAAAAAAATGAATTTAATTTCAACTTGCTTCCTGCCTATCTTCCAAATGTATTTATTGTCTTGTTGATTTAAGAGATTAATAAACCAGCACTCTATTATCATATCTGTTTTTTAATATTTTGAAAAATGTGGTTGAGCATAACTGGTTTCCTTTGTAGTACAAACTGTAATATAGATTGTAATGCTAGATATATAGATATATGGATGCTTCTGGCAGTGAAGAAGTGTATCAATGGCGTCCTTTTTTTACTGACATTTATGGACTGAAATTATGTGTGCAATTCTTACATTGAGATCTTCAGTCTTCTGGGATGTTACGCAGCATGTATTGCTACATTTTGGGACAACCTACTGGTCCCATCTTCAAGGGTCAAGCAAGACAGTGGTGGTAAGAATCACCATTCTGCACTGTGTGAAGTCCCAAAAGCTCACAGATCTCACTTCATAGTTGATTACACATTTCCACCAAAGCCAGTTCTTTTCCTGATGGAAAACCAACACTGTAGTAAATAATACACTGTTGGGCTATAATGCCGTACAAGGCAGTTATTAATTGTCTGGCGTGCATAAAATGTGCAGAAGCTTCATATTCTGGGTTGATGTGAATGTATGGTTTATCACACTTACTATCATGAGGGGTCCCGTTTGTTCCAGGGTATAAAAACTTAAAAGCCAGTTAATTGCCTGAAAAATAATTCCTGTTTTAGTTAATGAGGCATACTGTAGACAACACCTACTGAAGATGCAGGTGAAACTTAACACACATCACAAGGCTATACAGTGGAACTCCATGGTAATGCACGTTCGGAAGGCGACATTTCGGAGAATGGGAAGTGGTGGAAAGGTTAGAACTGAAAATAGATGGGATGTATCAGGTGCAGGACAGTCTGCACCACCTATATCCAATATTTCCATGTAAGTACACCAAGAAGAGTCAGCAGCTGATCATCAGAGTGAAAACATATCTGTTCCTGGTGACACTGCAGAGTGCTGTTCTGTAAGCTAGATCAGTATTTAGTATTACTTTACACCTACCAGAACATACACCTCTAATCCCAGCCGAGGAGTCAATACCAATTGCCACAGCCCCCTACCTTCTCCTCTTCCAATTACAGTCTGTTTGGATCTTTTGCCATGTCTGCCGAACTACATGGCATCACACTATAAGACCGTAATCTCACTGCTGATCATCTTGAGCAGTTTCATACCCACAGCTTTGACCAACAACTGCACCGACAAAATCACGTTGTATCGTCAGAATTGCCAGTGCCATTGTAGCGTTAAATTCAACAAACAGTACTGTAGGTAATTTCAAATTATTTGTCTAATGACTTTGCCAGTACATTTTGTTGTAGCACTGCGATACATACTGGACTTCACAAGGCCTCTATATGTGTCTCATAACATTGCAAGTTTACATGCCAGCAGTAATCTTCATAGGTGTATGTCCATTTTCTAGCAATGTTACGAGTGTAGGAGATAAGGTCAGAGACGCCAAATCTGTAAATACAGTGCTACAACAATGCAGTGGTAAAGTAGTGAGACTAAACATACAATTGGAAATTACCTCAGTACTACTGTTGTTGAATTCAACACTACCATGGTACTGGTAGTTCTGATGCAGCAATGTAATTTCGTCAGTGCAGGTACTGAGACAATAGAGTCAGAGACTCAATGGGACATTTCACTCTATTATCAAGGGGTTCCGCACTTATATTACTTCAGCGAGCACTGCGGTCCATCGGTTAAGAAGCTAGACTGTCAAACTTATAATTGGAGGTTGGAGGCCAAAAAAAGTCCTATCTAAAGAAACTTATCTGTTAAATATATTCTTGGCCTCACAATTCATCAGGAAGTAGCAGAGTTAATACTTAACAAGAACTACATGGTCTGGTGGCTAAAGGGCACTGGACTGCGAAGCTTTATGAACAGCAGCAAAATTATTCGTTACGCAAGTAAGTTTTCTGGTAAACTGGGCGCCAGTTGAGAATTCTTGCTACTAAATACTGTGTGTGTAGAGGGGTGCAGATGTTCTAATCCCAGGTTTCCCACCAAGAAACTTAGTGTAATTTTTAAAAGGTTGCTCTTTTTCTATGCCCAGCAAGGACTTGGACTTTGAATATTTTCTGTTAAGATTCCTCGACCTTGTAATGCATCAGGAAGTTCCAAAATTATTCTCTCAACAAACACTTCGTGGTTGAGTGGATAAGATGACAGCCCTGCAACCCAAGGTTCAGCAGTTCGAGACTGACCGCTGGCAAGGACTTGGAGTTAGAAAGTTTTCTGTTAAAATTACTTTACCTTATAATTTGTCAGGAAGTTCCAAAATTAAAATTATTCTCTCAACAAGATCTAGTGGATAAGACGACAGCCCAACAACCCACGGTTGATTCTGAATTTTAAGGATTAGTCCTTAATTCATGTACAGATGCTTTAAATTGTTGTGATGTGTTAATTGGTGTGACAATTTATACATAATTGTTACATACATTTATGCCATTTCATTTCATTTTTTCAATCCCAGTAAGCCATTAGGCTTAGGATATGAAACATGTCCTCAAGATTTGAGAAACACTATCAGGCATACACTAATCAATCAACCTGTGTTCGACCTAAGCATCTGGGTTTTTTCAAGAACAGGTTATGTCATCAAAACTGCGCTTAAAGGAAACAGCTGCTGATTGGTCGTACTATTCAATTCAATTCAGTTTATTTTGCTTTCATTTGATCCAAAGGGGTTGTGACCCGTCAGATATGGTACTTGTCAATACAGAAATAAGGTTACAAATATACATGATGTAAGATACAATACAATTAATCTCAGGAAGTATCTAAATAGGCAACATTCTGACTGTAATGTAGCTGTGGAGAGTTATATTAGCTATGGTGTATAATCTAATATTCAGGATAGTATATGATAAATCACAATAAAACAGTAATACCATATAAGTGCAAGAATACCGAAAATTATTGGATATTAATACAATTATTACAGTACTGTGTGATGAGAGATATTTACAAATTAATTCTGATCTTATTGTTATCATAATATTCATTTAATGAGTAGAAGGAGTTTGTGTATAAAAATTTTTTTACTGCTTTTTTAAATGTTCTTGGATTATAGATGTAAGTTTTGATGTCCCATGGAAGACTATTCATTATCTTAATACCTGAATAATAAACTCCTTTTTGGTAAATGTTCAAATGTGCCCTAGGTAGGTGCAGGTTGGAAGTGTGCCTGGTGTTTATGTTGTGCATTTCAGAATTTGCAAAATACTGTTACCTATTATTTGATACAAATATAAGGAAAGTATATATTGTGACATCAGTGGTAAAATCTTTAATTCTATGAACAAGATTCTCTGTAACCACGCCCCATAATAATCCTAATTGCCTTTTTCTGCATTCTAAATACCTGAATACTATGAGAGGAATTTCCCCAAAATATTATTCCATAGGTTATTACAGCGTGGAAAAGGGAATGGTAAATCATTATAATAGCATTTGTATTTACATAGGGCTTAACAGATCTAATTACATAGCAAGCGCTACTCAGTTTATTTATTAAGTGGTCTATGTGTGGTTTCCAGGAAAGTGTATTATCAACTATTAGGCCGAGAAATTTAGTGTATAGGCTGTCAGAAATTCTATTATTATCTAAGCACGTACTTATGTCAATGGGTTGGCTGTTCTTTGTCCTGAAGTGTATGTAGTGAGTTTTTTCAATGTTTAATGAAAGGCAGTTTTTTTTTAAACCATGTACTAACATTTCCGAGAACTGTTTCAATATTCACGTGGAATTCCATAAAGTTACTGTGCGTGAAAAGTATGCTTGTATCATCAGCAAACAAAACTGGTATTGCCTTCTTGTTTATGAGTGTAGGTAAATCATTTATGTATAAAAGAAACAGTATAGGACCCAGTACAGAGCCTTGTGGTACTCCATGTTTAATCATTGCCCAGTTTGAAACAGCAGTATTGCGATTTGTTTTATTATCTATTAGGACTCTCCAATATCTACCTTTGATGTATGATTGAATAAGTTCCTTGCCCTTACCGATAATTCCATACTTTTCCATTTTTTATATTAATATGCCATGATCAACACAGTCAAATGCCTTTGTCAGGTCACAAAAGATAACTCCCACTATTTGTTTATTGTTTAAGGCATTTAATACTTCATTCATTAGTTTATAAGCAGCATTTTCTGTTGTAAATCCTCTTCAGAATCCATATTGTTCCTTACTTATGATGTTTTTGTGCAAATGGTCCAGTAGTCTTGTCTGTATTACTTTTTCTGAGATTTTTGAAAAGGAGGTTACAAGAGATATTGGCCTATAATTGTTTACATCTCTTCTATTACCTTTTTTATATAAGGGCTATATTACAGAATACTTCAATCTGTCTGGAAAAACACCTTTAGTAATTACTTTATTACATATATAATTAAGGGATGAGTTTATAAAAGGAGCAGTTATTTTCAGTAATTTAGTCGCGATTTCATTGTATCTCCATGAGTTCTTTGATTTAAGGGTTTTGATTATATATTCAATTTCAGAAGTTGTAGTTGGTTTACTGTGAAATGTTGTACACCTTAATTTTCTCATTTCCTTTGCATACTGTGAGGATATGTCAATAATTGCAGTATCTGGGGTATTTTTATATTGTATGTAGGCGTTTCTATCTGTAGTTTTATTATTCTCTGCTATTGAGGTTAAATAGTTATTAAAGGTCTCTGCAATAAGTTGTTGATTATCAGTAGTAATACCATCAATATTTAGGAATTTAATGTTTGTACAATGCATTTTTCTGTGTGTTTCTTTGTTTACTATGCCCCATGTTGTTTTATTCTTGTTAGCAGATTTTTAATGTGATTATCATAGTGGCTTTTTTTTGGCCTCTTTAATGACTTTGGATAGTATGTTGCAATAGCATTTATAGTACCCTTTAATGTTTGGATTTGTACTGTTTCTGCATGCTAAGTACAGTTTTCTTTTCTGTATACAAGAGGTTTTAATTCCTATCGTTATCCAGGGTGCCTTAGTTTCGTTATTAATTTTTTAATGGGAAAGTGGCATAAAAATCCTTAAGTAAGTGTTCAAAAAGAAGTTAAATATTTTATTAACATCAATACCATCAAAAACTAGACCCCATGATTGATAGCTTAGTCTCATCAGGTTCGTCATCCCCGTTGTGTTTATAATTAAACTATATTGGAGTGTATGTACTGTCTAACACAACTGTATGATGGTAGAGCTATGTATAGAATTTATTACATAAAGAACTACATGTTTTGGCACTTTACATTGGCCATCTTCAGGTTGAGAAATGAAAAAACTGAGTAAGCAGCTATACTCGACTTACGTGGGTTGTATACAGTGGGGAGGTAAGAGGTGAAGTAGGTATGAGATCTCGCATGTGTTATGTAGGATGGGTGGTGTGGGTACATGGGTTCTGCTATTATATGCTATTCTAGGTTAATATGGTTGGATCTACGGTATCATCTTATGTTTGTAGAGATTATATGTACATGTACACTTAGCTTATAAATACACAGCACGTAATTTTATATAAATGTAGTTTCTATAGTTATAGGGGGTTCATTGATCTAAGACTGTACAATATATAGTTCTTATAGTTGTAGTAGGTGATCTGATCACTTTGTTATTGTATTTACTATTATAATACATCAAGTTAGCTTAGGCTGTTTTGAAATTCTGCCATAGTGTATTTATTAATGTTTCTTTTGAAATAGGTTTGGTAATCATGTGACTTACTGTTATACAAAGTGTTTAAATTTAAATTTATAATCTGTGCATAATGGTCAGAAAGTCCATTCATTACTGAGATTACCTCATAGGTATCTATCTTAGTGGTATCAATAAAAATGTTATCAATGGCTGAAAAGGAATTTCTGTAAGTTCTGGTAGGAAACAGAACTATGCTAAAAAGATTATATGAATTTAAAAGGGCTTCCAACTTGCTCTTTTTGTCACTCTCCTGGAGATAGTTTTACATTTACATCACCACATATTACAAGGTTTGATTTTATACCACACAGCTTTTGCAGTATCTTGTCTAATTGCGTTACAAATGTATTAAAATTTCCTATGGGTGATCTATAAATAACTAAAATGCAGATGTTTAAAAATGTGGAGTCAGGTTTAAGTGCACAGACTTAAATGTCTTGGTCTACACAATATTTATCAAGATTTAGGGTAGTAAATTGGAGTTGGGATTGAATAAATATACTAACACCAACGTTTTTAAGTTTTCCTCCCGCAGTACTTGGCTCCTATAGAATAATTTTCTATATTAATGAAATCAGCTTCACATTGACTTAAGTGATGTTCTGAAAAGCACAATAAATGTGGCAAGTCTTGATGTGAATGACATGGGAGTTCAGTAGTCTTGCCTCTCAAACCTCTGATATTTTGATGGAATAGTTTAAGGTGTTGGTTTGGGGTCTGACCCCTTCTCTGTATTACACTGGTACCTATTGTTTTCTTTTCAGGGGGCCTGTTGTCCAAAAAAATATCTTCATTCTATGTCAGTGCTGTTCTCTGTGAGGTACAAACTGAACGATATACCAACGCCAACCAGACAGTGTTTTTTCCATTGTTCTTTTGCCTAAAGCGCAAAGAGTGTACTGAGTGTGTGATCCTGATTCAGTGACAGTAGTGCACCAAAATTGGTTTCCTGAAGAAGCTACGCTTTTGGAGGAGAAGGCACAGTGTCACTGTAACAACCCGCGACATTGCCACAATGACGGACAACCTGACTTTGGAGACCAGCACTCAGGTTTCTTCCCTCAAGACGATCCTGAAATGCGACGCAGGCACACGGGTTGACTCCAACCTGACCTGTGAGGCCTCAACGCAAGCACTGAATGATAACAAACAACCAGAGAACAGAAGCAACGTGGTGCTTCTTCTTCTTCTTCTTCTTCTTCTTAGGGCCCATCAGCTTATGCTCTGGATGCACCACAGCCTTTGGCTTATTGTACAGCCCTAAATACTCCATTCAGCACAGATTCAATAACCCTGTGCCTCATATGAAGAGGCAAAGGTCCCTTACTGAAGCTGTGATTATGTCTTTTGGTTCAACAATCAGCTTCCCAACAACATTATAGTGTTGACGAGCCAACACCTTGCAGCAGCAGATAATATGCTATACTGTTTCAGTCTCCATCCTGCAGAATCTGCAGGTTGGATCCCCATCAAACAGGCCCATAATGTAAAGGTGCCCCCTTACAGGAGCATGTTGTGTGAAGATCACAACTACCATTTTTAGTTAAAGCCTGCTTAGCTTAAGCAGGTCATCAGCTTTTTTCTTACATGGTCTGCCAATAAAAAGCTTGCCATGTCTACGGCCTGGCAAATCTCTCCAGGCATTATTATGTTGAGACTCAGTCCAGTTCTTAATTGCTTCTCTTGCCGAACACTTAGGTATTCCAAGAGCCGGCTCTGGACCAAGTAACGGCATAGCTGACGCTTGTCTAGCAAGCTTATATCAGCTTCCTCATTGCCAGGAATGCCACGGTGCCCCGGTACCCAAGTGAGGGTAACCTCATTCAGGCTAGCCAGCGCAGTGAGAGCATCCAGGCATTCTGGTCCTTAAGTCACTTTCAGGCTACTAAGTGCCATAAGTGCAGCCTGGCTATCAGAAAAAATAAGAATTTGCTTATTCTTATAAGCCCTTCTTATGTTTTCGCTTGCACATTGTAGAATGGCATATATTTCAGTTTGAAAAACTGTGGCAAATTTACCCAGTGGGAAGCTAAAGCTTCTATTTGGTCTCAGGCCAAAAATTCCAGACCCTGTCCCTGAGTTAGCCCTAGAGCCATCAGTGAACCAGTGGTGCTGCTGAAAAGGAGAAAGAGGAAATGAAGAATAAAATAGCTTAACTGGAGAAGTTCCTGGAGGAAAAGGACGGACATATACAGAAACTTGCCTGATGTCATGCCAAAGTACTGCAGAATCCTCCTGAAACACACTGTGTATTTCTTAACCATTTTAAGTCACAAGTGTTAATTTCTCGTATTGGTTTACTGAAGCTACACTCCCACTCTCTTGAACAGTTAACAGCAGAATTACAGTATACAGTAGAACTCTTGTGATTTTTCAGGTACATTACGTATAAATACCAACTAATGACATCAGTGTTTGATATGAATTCACAGTATCATATTTTTCACTGTTATCAGATACTGTAATGAGAAAATGCAAACTTAATGTAATTTATTTTTGTGCTGTATGTACAAAATAAGAACTATAATGTACAAACACATAAAATAATTATTTCAAAATATTTTTATTATGAAATTTTAATTCTTTAATGTAATGTAGTTGACATTCAACTTATTCTAATTGCTACTGACACAAGCAACACAATGCAAGGTAATCACAAATTTACACTCCTCACACCATCAGCAGAACTTTTCAAGCACATGTATTGGATGAATAACCTTCACATCCACAATCTTATACTATGCCATGGCAGGTAAATTGAATAATGACAGTAGTAATCTTCATTCACTGCCACAAGTACCTATCTTGGACACTCCTTTAGTGTTGGAACACTACTGTAGTTGAATATGTGTGCCATTAACAGTAAAACAGGTAAAGTGTTAAAGTTCTCTTCCAGTCTGGTCTGGACAGCTGCTGCATCTGAGAATACTCACAAAGCAGAAGTCTGGAAATCCCATAATTCAGTGCCGAACATTGTATGTGTAAGATAAATGTAATGCAATGGTGCCATCTGGTTCAAAGTCCACTATTATTCCCTTGTTCACTGCACAATATGACACTGACTAGGCTATGGGCTGGACAACTTGGGGTTCACATCCAGGTGGGGGTAAGATTGTCAGTAATGTCCAGACTGGCTCAGGGGCCCACCCAGCCTCCTTCACAGGGTATGTGGGAGCTCTTTCTCCAGGAATAAAGCACCAGGGGCATAAGGCTCACCATACATCTCAAGTGAAGAAAGAGTGCAGCCATGCCTCCACTCCCCCTATATGCCTTCATGTTATATACATATCAGGATGACTTCACCTGTTTTACCTGTACAATATGACATGCACATAAAAACTTACATAGAAATCAGGTCGAAGGAGAATAATATTGTGATTAGGAGGCAGAGAAGCAAAATGTACCAAGACTCCAAAAACACTAAGTCAGTTTAAATAATGCAGTATAAAGACAGTGGTGACCATTCTGGACATGAATATAATAAAGCTGGGTTACCCTGACAGCTAGCAGCAGACTCTGGTAGAGGGCATGTCTTTGCCAGTTATTCAAGAAATGCCCTCATATGGATCCAGACATTATACGATTCTATTCAGAACCAATCTGCACCTTCAAAACCTATTTCTTTAATATCTGCTTGAATATTATCTATGCCAGTCTTGGTAATGGTCTGCTTCCATTTGGATGAATTGTTAATTCTTGGCTTCTTTAGTTAAATACTATTATAGTAGGCAGTAAAAGCAAATGATATAAAATAAGAATAGATTTGGGTTCAAGCCCTTCTGGGCCTGATGCACCTGTGCCTTAAGACTGGCCCTTTGTGCCCCATATTCTACACTACATTGAAGAGCCCTGTTCCTTGAGCAAAGTTCCAGATGGCCCCTATACTTAGTTTTCTCATATCCTCAGGATCCAAAAAGAAGGAACCCAGGTATGTACATCTGAGTGAAGCCAAGGTCTCACACTCACACAAAATGTGGACTGAGGTTTCCTCCTCAGTACCACATTTCCTAAAATCTCAATGTCCTCTTAGGTCCAAAAAGGAACCCAGATATACTACCCTTCCCCCAAAGAATCCAGGCAAGCAAATACCCTTCAGGCTTCCCAATGGGGCCCCCAGGGAGAGAAACACCCGCCTACAGGGCATTGTTACCTCACACTTAATATATCTACACTAAGGAGCCACGTTCCTTTAACAAAGTTCCAGATGGCCCCTATGCCTCCGGGTCCAAGAAAGGAACCTGTATATACTTTCTTTTCTCTCAAAAGTCCCGGCAGACGAACCCCCTCCAGGGCCCCTATGGAGAGAGATACCCATCTACAGGACATTTTGCATATCTCAAAAACCCCATCTTTTGGGTTCCCCTCCCCCAAGGTCCCCTTCATGGAAACCTGCACAGAGAGATGCCTCACCACTACAGTCCTCCTTCATTCACCTACCAAAGTCCCAGGTATATGAACCCCCTCCTCACTGAGAGAGATGGCCGCAACCAGAGAATTTCCTAACATATCTTCCTGGGTCCCCAGTGAAGGAGCTCCCCCAGAGTCTCTTCAGAGATAGATACCCCCTTCATTCATCTCTCGAAGTCCCCGGTAGACGAGCCCTCCTCCAAGTTCCCCAAACGGGGCCCCTATGAAGAGAGATGCCCGTCTCCAGAGCCTTTTCTACATATCCTTCAGGGTCCCCAGCGAGGGAGCCCTCCCTCCAGGTTCCCTTCACAGAGCTCGCACAGAGAGAGGCACTCCGCCTCTAGAGCCCCTTTCAACCATATCGCAAAGTCCCCGGTAGATGGGCTCACTACTGGTTTCCCAACTGAGCCCCTGCCCATTCCCAGAGCCTTCCTTTCATAACCTTCAGGGCCCCTAGAAAAGGAGCCCCCCTCCAGTTTCCCCTAACCGAGCTCCCGTGGAGAGAGGTCCCATTTCCGGGGCCCCATTACAACTATCTCTTAGAGTTCCTGGTGATATCCATCCCCTGGGCCCTCCTCCCCATATCCGTCCGGACCCCCAGAAAGGAGCCCCCCTAATAGAGGTCCTGCAAAGGTAGATGCTACCCTTCCGGAGCCCTCCAACTATCTCTTAAAATTCCCCGTCAAGGGACTGGATCTTGCCCGGTTGCCCCTTACGGAGCCTCCAAGCACCGGAGTTCCCCGTGACTGGAGCCCTCCGTAGAATCCTTGCTGGAGTCCCCTACTGCGGTGCTCTCCTTAGATTCTGGTCTTCTTAGGGGGAAGTATAAGGTCCACCGAGCAAAGCTAGATATGTCTGGGAGGTTGTCTGGTATCCCAGAGGGTGCCGTTAGTGACAGACTCACCCACTGCCATTCATCCCATAGGCACGGCACTCACACCGTAGAATTGGGGATTGTTTTTCAAGGTTTACTCCTTTAGATCCATTGTGTGCTGCGCAACAGGGTCACCTCTCGTAGGATGTGGCTCTTCACCACACACAGACGGTCTTGGGTGGAGAGAGGCTATAACCGGCAACTACCACCCCTGGAGAACAGCTAGAGCCCTCTTCGGGCCACCAATGTCGCCTCTCAGTAACATGGTGACCCCGGTACGGCCCGGCCGACTCCCCTTAGCCCCATATAAAATAAACACGACTTTCAAATGTAGCTGTCATAAACTGAGGTCTTCTAATTGTCTGGGGTGTGGTGCTCTCATCTTCAAACATCAAGGCATCCAAAAAGTATGCACTTTCAAGCAGGAATCACTGACTGATATAGCACCACATTCCAGAAAAAAAAGAGACTGCAATGCGTGTATCTGTCTCCCATAACATTCACAACACTTTTCACGTGCATTTAAATATAATGATTTGCACTTCGAGAATCCTACGACAGTAAAAACCAACATTTGTGCAAACATATTTCAAAATGCACGAAACGAAAGCCCTCGCCTTCACCTACCATAAAGAGGTGGCGTAACTTTTCAACCACATATATATCTCTTTACTGCTATACAGTCTACGGCCACGACACGTGAGGTCGTCGCGTGCACACCACCTCGGATGACGTAGCACGTTCATTCTTGGTGCTCTGCGCGTCACAAGCGGCCAAACTTACAAACTAACTATCGTACTACTTCCGAAATGAGTTCCGTTGTCTTAAGCTGCAGTTGTGCGGAGGAAGATGCGTGGTCGGGTAAAATGTGTCATAAATGATCTGTGGACAGATGGCACTAAAGGTTGTGCCATGTTGTGTCGCAATGTTGTGTTATGTGGGAATGTGAGCTGTACCTGTTTTAATGTTCGAATAATACGAACGAAATGATGATGGATGTAGATGAGAAGGGGATGGATGCGCAAGAACACGAGGAAACTGTATGTTATGTTTTGTGGAATGTCATTCTTTCGTTTGCAATTGTTTTATCCGTTTCTCATGTGGAGAGTGGGCAGGAGAACCCAAGGATGTTTTTGTAATTTTTTCATATGGTGAAAAAATCAGATGTAATAGATTATCGTAGATAGTGCTTATATTGAGTATTCTCCCTTCGCTTAAACATTAAGTACGTCATATTTTAAGTTTTTCCTACAGGATGATCATACTTCCGTGTTCAGTACGAGACACATGTTTTGTGGCTTATTTCTAGATATAGCCATAGGAAACACGTTTGTTGGAACTGACGCAAAGTTTTATGAGGGATTTAAGAACTGTTACGTTGAAATGTAAGGTCTGTTGAAATATAAACCCATTCGTGTCTCGTTTACTAGCTGTACTGTTTGTGCTTAGTATAGTCTATATCTCCCAAATTCCGTCTCTTTACAAAAGGAAAAATGCACATTTTTGGTGGTGTTGTGTTATTTTTTATTTATGCCTCGGTGGCTGAACTATTTCCACAATGTTTTCCTCTATTTTTGTACATAAGTTAAAAATCATGCAAGATTGTGTGAGATTTAAAGTTTCCAGAATGGTGACTGAAGATATTGTCTTCTGGGAGTTGACATGTAGTGTTGTAAAAATTTGCCCAGAATAAAGAGGTAACAGGTTCGTCCAAAATTTTGGGAAATTTTTGCCAGATTGCATGTCATTATGGCCCAAGAGATGCTAATCATCAAGGATGACTTCCTTGAAAACCATTGTATTTGTTTCAGGATGAGTTACGCATTGAACGAAAAGAGGGTGGCAAAAGAGGGCGTAAACCTGGTAGGAAGGCCGCTGAGAAAGTTGATATGAAAGCAAAACTGGGTGAGTTTGGGGATATTATTACTTTACTGTAAGGAGTGGCATATGACCTATTCAGAATTTCATATTTTTGTATGTAGGAAGCTTGCTTATGATTCGAAAATATGTTATATGCATATGATACTTAGAAGATTATATAGCATTCTGTTATGTCATGAACAGCATACTTTTATGTTGTGTGTCTGCTGCTGGTGATGTGAGTGATGTCCATCGAATGGCAGGGTGACTTGCATATAGGTTAGCTGCATCGTGCTTGATAGAGAAGGGATGTACACTATTTTTAAATATATCTCCATACATTGAAATGGTCATGTGGGATAAGAAGAGGTTATTCTGTAGAAGTGTCATGTCCTGGAGATTTGGTGAGGTGTCAAAAAACGTGCTTAGTCATGTCAAAAGGTCTTGAAGTACAGACATTTTTTTCCTCCTGTATACTGCTGGTGTCTTCAAGCAGTGTCTGTGTTCTCTGCCAATATTTTTGGACATGATCTGGTCCTCAACATGTTCATGATGTGTGTCTCCTTTACCATTTACACCAAAGCACAATGCTTATGTGACATTAATGCTACAGATAACCTGATTCTCATGTCAGGTACTATGTTGGCTGTCCTGATAGTTTCTTCATGCTTTTTGTCAGTGCCACCAGGTTACTGCCTTCATTACATTTTGACTGCTTCCTTCCAAATTGTCCAATTCATCATCCACAAGTCATTCCACGATCAGTGCTGTACAGTGTGTAGTGCTGAGAGTGTCATAAAACTAACTGAAAAGTTGGGACATTTACTTCATTCTTAATAGGTTATTTTACATTGCATTCTCAGATATTGTGTCTCATTCTGTTTTTGTGAATGCCAGAATAGTGGGTAACTAGGCAACAACCACCACCTTCCAAATCCTCACCTGTTCACCAGGCTCATCATCATCTTCCCATCTCATTCCCAGCTAGAGAATATATTTACAATAATCTAAGAATCAGTCATTGTTCAAACATCAGAATGATGTGATTGCCATTGCTCTCATTTTCAGAGCGCAGCAGACAGAGTGCACGTGAATGTCGAGCAAGGAAGAAATTGCGCTATCAGTATCTTGAGGAGCTAGTAACTGATCGGGAGAAAGCAGTTTTGGCATTGCGTAAGGAATTGGAGAAGGTATGTGATAGAATGTAATTCTGTTCTAGTGCGGTTTGCCTCCTCACAGAAAGAATGTAGGTTTAGAACATCTGTCCCCCGTTTCAACGTTGGAAGTAGGTGACTGATTTTCTCAAAACATGATACTAGCATTATGCTGTTGGTACTAATAGCAATGTGGCGTGCACATGAACTTGTGAAGTGAGAACATAAGGTCTGGTTACTTAATTGTGAGTTCTGAAATAAGGAATGGTAATAGATGTTTGCGCAATATATTGTCAAGGTATTAATACTGCTGGAGAATAAGATTGTGGCAGCCACCTGTAAATGTTCTGCTCTGAGGTTAAAGAAGGTGATACTAGCATTGTCAGACTTTCGGATAAAATTAATTAAGCTTCTGGCACCAGAACCCAAAGATTCAACACTTTGGTATAGAAACTGGTCATTGGACATGAACCTGAGACATTTTTATCCATCCATTTTCTTCATAGCCTATTTTTTTAATTTACGTCGTATTGTCCTCCCTTCTCCTCCTCAGCCTTGTAAGTGGTCACTTGCCAAGTGGTTTTTCCACCAGAATTACATACACATGTCTAGTCTCTGTCAGATTTTTATATCCAGTCTTTGTACCTCCCATGACTGCACAGTTCCAGCAGTTCTAGGTGGGTTTTGCACAGTTTTCCTTAAATGTCCATTGGTTCAACTGACACAGCTCCAAACAACTTTCAGAGCACTTTGTTTACACACAGACCAACCCCTTGTTTTACACTGTAGTTGGGTTCCTGGAAGAGTGGGTGTAAGTCAAAAATGATATTCCCATCAAGAATTGGGAGTAAGCGTGATAGAACACAGACAACCAATGGGCGTTAAACGGAAAATGAGAGAGGGTAATTTCTTCTTCTTCTTCTTCTTCTTCAGGCACTGAACCTCCTTTAATTGGAGGTTTTGGCCTTCTCAATAACATCCTTCCACTTTGCTCTATCCTGGACACAGGTTAACCAATTTTTTATCTTATTTGACCAGGGTCCTGTATGATGATGTCCTTCCATCTATATTTGGGTCTTCCTCTTGGTCTCATGGTTAAGAGAGTCCATTTAAATATCTTCTTAGTTGCCCTGGTTTCAGGCATTATTTGTATATGGCTGAACCAGCCTAGTCTCTGGGCTTTGATGTAGTTGACTATATTTTCGTGCTTTATCAGTTTGTCCAATTCTTCATTGTTTTTTAATCCTCCATGTTTGATTTTCTTTCATAGGCCCAAATATTCCTCTTAAGATTTTCCTCTCAAAGACTAGCAGTTTCTGAATTATATTTTCTTTCAGCACCCATGTTTCTGATGTATAGGTCACTATTGGTCTTATTACTGTTATATAATTTTAATTTCGAACCTTTAGTGACTAATCTGCTTTTGAAAAACTTTAGATTTGCATTGTATGCCCTTATACCAAGAGCTATCCTTTCCTTAACCTCTTCTTCAATAGAATTGGTGTCATTTATAATGGACCGTAAGTATTTATATTGTTTAACCTGCTCTATATATGAGCTTCTAATATTTAAGCTCTCTATCTTGATGTCTTTTTTGTCGCACTTTAGTTATTTTGTTTTCTTCTCGTTTATTGTTAATCCGACTTCCAATTAATTATTTTTTAGTTGTTGGAATAGGTCCATGAGTGACTGTTTGGTACGTGCTGTTATCAATATATCATCTGCATAAGCCATAATTTGTCTAAGTCGCGTGGAAATATTGCCTCTTATGTCCAGTTCCTTTAATATTGTGTCAATTACCAGACTGAATAACATAGGAGAAAGCGGGTTCCCTTGTTTTACTCCGCACTCTACTCTGAACTCTGACGTGTATAAGTTGTTCACTCTTACCTTTGCCGTGGTGTTTTCAAGTGTAAGCTTGACTAGCCTTATTAATTTGGGGGGGGGGATTTTATACTGGATTAAGGAATCTAATATTTTGTTCCTTTTAATTGAGTCAAAGGCATGTGTGTAGTCTATAAATATATTATGAATATCAATATTATATTCATAGCATTTTTCAATAATTTGCCTTATCATAAAAATGTTGTCAGTTGTAAACCTGTTAGGTGTGAATCATGTCTGGTAGTCACCTAACTCAGTTTCTATAATATCTACCTGCCTCTGATTCAGAATTATTGCAAATATTTTATACGCAACATTTAACAATGTTATAGATGTATAATTCGTGCAGTCCAGTCTATCCCCCTTCTCATATATCGGGCAGATTACTCCTTCCTTCCATTGGTTGGGCAATTGTTCTTTTTCCCAAATCATTATTATAAGTTTATATAACCTTTGTTTCAGAGTTCTGCCACCCTGCTTAACTAATTCAGGAATTATCGGTGCCTCCTGCCTTGTTACTTTTCAGTTTATTAGTTATTGAACATACCTCATTGTAAGATGGGGGTTGTATTTCTACTTCGGTCTGGTTGTCACTTGTTATTGGCTGTACCCTATGATTACTAAATGAGTTATCTCTACCTAGGTTCAGGATTGTCCTGAAGTAATCCTTCCATCTATTTAAGATTTGACTCGTTTGAGTGATGATGGTGCTGTTTTCATCTTTACACATAAAGGGGGGTCTTATATGCTGCTGTCTTAAGTTTTTTAATCTCACTAAAGAATTTCCTTGATTCGTTCTTCTTGTGGTTTTCTTCTGTTTGTCTAATTGTCTCATCCATTCTTTTTTCTTTAGTGCACACATTCTATTTGCTTCATTTCTTTTCTTATGATACCATTCGCTACTCGCTCTGGTTTTATGCTGTAACCACTTTCTTCTCGCATCATTCTCACTCTTAATCGCTAGCTGGCAGTCCTTATGCCACCATTCACTTCTCTGTTTCTTGCTTTTGGATTACTTCATTTGCTGCTTCTGTGATTGCCGTCCTAATCTGCTCCCACTCTTGTTCTACGTCTTGGTGTTGTGCTTGTTTTGACAGTTTGGTGTATAAGGCTGTTTTGTATTCCAGGCACTTTATCAGATTCTTGAGGTTTGATTTATTCCACATCCCCGTCCAATCTCTGTTTTTCTTAATATATACTTTTGTAAGTTTTTGATTTAGTGTTATCTTAAGAAGAGAGGGTAATTTAAGAAGTGTAAATTGGTAAGTTGCATTAAAGCAAAAAGGCATACAATAAGGGCTGGGTGTACTTGTAATTTATGTTGTTGTCCCAAAGTAAGGGACCATATTTTACAGCCACACAAAAGAAGCATCACGGTTTCAGGGTCTTAACACCATCGGGTTTGGCATGTATGTTGCAATATTTTGGACGAATCTTTTGCTCTTGTCTGTGGAGTTGTAGTTGGAACAGTAGGTCCTTGTGAGTATTGCTTTAGGTGCCTTAATTAATGCTGGAGAAAATAAACAATATAGGACAACTTTGTGAACAGACCATTTTACTTCTTCTTTGTAGTGGCTGAACTGTTTTAGATAACAGAATATGCTGTTGGCTGATATCTGTGATTTATAATGTTATTTGTTTCATGTGCATGTTGCAGTATCACTCTTGGGGTAGGGAACTGGATGAAGGAAGAATGCCTGAAGGGATCACAGCAATGTTGGAAGAGATGGGAGCAATCAAACAGGAGAAGTAACAAGTAAGAATTGTTACAAGATTTTTTTTAATACTGAACATTGCTGTGCAGTAAGTAGCTTGTCTACTTCCAGTTTGGTGGGCCCAAGGTTCAAACCTCAACCCAGAGACCCACTGTTCTGACTGATGGTTTTCATGGCTTTCGTAGGTGTGTCTAGACAAATGCTGGAATAGTACCTCAAATTGAGCCATGACCTATTGACTTCAACATGTCTTTTCCCAAAATAACTTTGTATGAATCACTGAATGGATTCTCATTATATTTCATCTGGGTATGCCATAGTTACATGTTAAGTTATTCAGGTTGTAATCTTTATTAATGCAGATGACCACAAACCTTTTTAAACTTCTTGTTTGTTTTCAAAGATGTGAGCCAGTCGCGTCTTTTGGGCCATTAATATCTTGTTAGATACGAAGATAATGGGGAGTTTGCTAAGAATTGTCAGTGAATTCCAGTTTTGACTAAAATTGGACAGTAATTATGGGTGCTTTACATGTGCAGTTGCATTTCATGACCCATCTTGAGCATAATTGTCAAAGCACATGTGGGAAGGCAACAGTTTAAATATACTTTTGAAAAAATTAAACACATGTTTTATGCTCAGTAAATATCTTCCACATGTTTACAGTTTTTTGAGGTAATTGGACAAAAGTGAGCAAATGTTCCAATGTTAACATTACAGATATGTTTTTTTTTTTTATGTTGCGTGTATTTGTTGGTTAAGGTTTTCTGACTGAAACTTTATGTACGTTTCTCATTTCTGATCTTGCTCGTCTCAACTTTGATTTAATTATCATGGCGGTATTGTGTGAAGCATACAAATTATGAAGGTCCTTGTTGGGTAATGTTGTTGATTTTGCTGTTCATGGTGCTTACAGGTGAAGTCATAGAGTTACACGATAACATTATATTGCGTGTGTGTGTACATACTCCATGATTGCATTGACCTGCAAGAACGTTGGCCTCCTTTACAACAGTTGTCCATTTGTCTCTGTTCTGTGCCATCTATTTACTGTCAGATCTCATACATTATTCCCCCATCCTATAGCCATCCCATTCAGGAGCCTTCCCACTTTCACCTTCTGGCCTCTTTCTAAAACATTTCTAGCCATTTCTTAAATGATCCATTTTCAGTTTTACAAGTATGTGGAAGTTGTGGAAATGTTGGTGGCCTGTTGGGTTTTGACACCATATAGTGATCACATGTTCTGTCATTTCAGAGAAACTTACTGTTTCCATTAATTTAATATTGCACATACCGTGCATTATGGTCGTAATTTTAACAACCAATCATCAAGGTGACCCCCACAAAGCCCTAGAAATCGTGTATCGCATGTGAAGACTGCATTTCAGCACCACATGCTTGGGCAGATGTTTGAAACCAGTTGATATTTTGAGAAGCTGACAGTTAAGATGGTGCTCCCTGAAGATGGCGACAGTGAGCAGCGAAACGCGTCAGAGTATTCGTCAAACATCGTGACTTGGTGTATGAAAGATAGTGCATTAAGTGCTGGTTTAATAGAAGATAAAATAAATCATACTGTCTCCATCTTCAGGGTGACTGAGTTGGTCAGACTGGTTGCTGCAGTGATGCTGTAGAGGAAAACTTCAGTTATGCATTAATTCCTGAAGAGGGTTGCTTTCTCTCCTCTCATTTTCTCAGGACTGCCCTGTACCCTCTTCCATCCATACCTGTGATCGGCCAAATTCCTCCAACGCTTCCCGCTTAAATGACGCATTTTTGTCCACTGCATAATGTCACCATTCACATGGACCATTTTTCACCCTGAATGGATGCAGTCCATCTCTCTGAAACTTCATAACTTTGTTTTCTACATGGTGTAGAGATTCTTTATATTTTGCATCATGTATTGTTTTATGAGGCGAGGTTGTTGGCTTCACACGAAATCCCCACTGTGGCAGACAAGTATTGGCTTATCACCTGTGTCCTTCCCATCAATGGGTGACCCACAGGGAGTGCAGAAATATGTAAACTGAAAGCAGATTGTGATTTGAGGGTCTGATGCTGGTGAACATTACAACTCTGTTTTTCTTGGATGTGGGTGATGGAAATTGAAACTTACTGTTTCTTGTATTTTACTCTTGCAGCACTTGTCTGTGCAGTGTGTCATGTTTGGATGTGAGCACCACATCTGAAATTAGGGGTGGAATAAGTGAAGACAGTCTGAGTTTGCAGTTGGATGTTTCTTGCATTAAATTATTGAAGGCTGACATATACAGTGTTGAATATTGTATATCTTTGAATTGGTATTTAGCATGTTATATGGCATCTCTTGCTATATGACACCCATATATTGCCTCCGTGTGTTATGGGCTGGGAGTTACTGCTTTAGTTAGACATGCAGATTTTTACTCACAAGAACAGCTATGACCTTGAGCAAGGTGGCAGTAGGGGAAGTCATAATTACGCGTTCATGACCAGTAGGTGATATATCCTAGTGAACAGCATATTGGGCTGAAAGTGCAGTTGTGTTAAAAATCTGTGTTTTTCAGTCAAAGAAACTTATATTTTAGATGGGACATATATGTGTTCAAGGTTAGTCCCTCTTCACGCTGTGAAGGTCAGAGTTGTTCTGGTCAGTAAGTGGTAGTAGATTCCATTTCTGCATTTTTCTCTACAACATATGATTGAATGCTGGTCAACTAATACATGTACATTACAACTAACAAATTTTCACTTCCTGTGTCCACATTTAAGCAGTACTGTGGCCTCGTAACAAAGATAACCAGCTTTTCACAAAAACAAAATTGCTGTTCTAACTTGTGCTTGAACATTTTAAGAAATGTAATGTAAAAGAATGCCCAGAAAACTTGTGCTTATTTACATTTGCGTAGTCACTGACTTTTTGCTGGAAGTTAACCACAGTCTTCTCTGAAAAGTGTCATTTGTAAACAGTCCTTGCTATTAACTCCTGCCTGTTTGGTGCTAATGCAAGTAATTTATTTTAACACTCATATAAATCCATTTCATATCTCAACGGGGAATTATTAAAAATTAGTTTGGGGGAAATACACCCTGAGTAACTTGCATGCAGAGGTAGCCACATTTATATTAATCTAAACTTGCTAGAATAACAGTATGCATTTAGCAATGCTGCCATGTTGGGGAACTCTGATTAAACCATTTGTTCCACAACTGCCATCTTCAGCTGCTGTTTATAACTTCTCACTGGCATATGGTATTACAGTAGAGCAAGCCTGAGCCTTCTGCATATATAAGGACATGCTCCATGAATCCTTCTACAGCTCACCATACTCACAATATATCACTCTAATTTTGATATGTCCATTGTTGTGTGAAATTTGAACAGGAAATATTGGATTCGCAAGGAGTTAATTTTGTTTGCACAAGGTATTGTGATGAAACTAAGGGAATCCATTGCTGGCAATTTAAAAAGGTATAGAAACTCAGTACATATGTTAGAGTTATTGACTGTAGGTGTGTCCATCATAGAGGAGCACTTCTGTATGTTGTTCAACTGATTTCATTTGTGAAGCCATTGGAACTTCCTGAGGTGCATCAGCATCAGCCCAGGATGGCTACTTAGGTAGCTAAATTAAACTAAACTTACTAAAAACAATGATAAATATGTATGTTTTCAATCAGACACAACAATATTTTATTATTAAACTCATTGGCAACAAGTTTCAGTCACTAGGCCATCATTACATAAAATTTAAAATCGCTCACAAGTAGTGTGCATTAACTGCATGCAGTATGGGATCCCATAAAATTTTTACTCTAATGTTAAAAATCTGTTACATCCTTGAGTTATATTGTCTGTGATATAATATAATAAAGAGTTTTGTGGAGATCTGAAATAAAAATCAAATTTAAAGTGGATACATAATACATAATCTACTAGCCCCACCCAGTACTCGGCTTACACAAATGAAAAATAGAGAGAAAAATACGAACACTGTACTTGGCAGCATACACCGCAATTTGTGACTAGAGGCTATATATATATATATATTTTAACACAGTCTAAGTGTTGTATTATTATGATGATGATGATGTAATATCAATTTTGAATTTAGGTTTATTTCAGATCTCCACGAAACTTTATTATATTATATCACAGGCAATATAACTGAAGGTTGTAACAGATTTTTAATATTGGTGTAAATTTTATGGGACCCCATACAGCATGAAATTAATGTGCACTACATGTAACCTATTTTAAATGCTGTGTAATGATGGTCTAATGACCAAAACTTCTTGTCAGTAAATTGAATAAAATATTGTTGTTTATCTCAGTAATTAACCAACTTTATGCACAAATTTCTGTTTTACAATAAGTTTATTTCACGCCTCTACATGTTTCGAGCACCATGCGCCCATCATCAGGAGGTCAGAACTGTACCACACACCTACATGTGTGATGATACCAGAGGCTGTATGGTACAGTTCTGGCCTCCTCATGATGGGCACATGGTGCTCGAAACATGTAGAGGCGTGAAATAAAACTTATTGTAAAACAAAAATTTTGTGCATCAAGTTGGTTAATTACTGAGATAAATATACTGAGATGCACGGTCAGCAAAACACTAAAAAAAAATTGTGTTTGAAAACATATATATATATATATATTATTTTTCAATTCTATAACACAATGGAATGCCCTCAAAAAAAAAAATTAACTAATTAAGTAAATAACTAACCAACTCCATGGAGCAGAGCCCATTATGAAAATATGATATTCCCCCTATTAGTCAAGGAATTACATACATTTTATGACACTGGAAAGCTCATTGCTGTGTTCACAAAAGCCCATCATTTGTCACTGTAGTGAGCCAGATTAATCCAGCCCATTCTGTGCATCCTGTATATCTACAGTCCATCTTATTATTATCTTCTCATCTGTGCCTGTGTCTTCCAAGTGATCTCTTTCCATCAGTTTTTCTCCACAAAAACTCTGTATGTATTTCTCTTTCCCTTTACATGTGCCACTTGCCTCACCCAAGGCCTTCTTGCAGCCCTGTGAACACAGTAAGTCGTTATATTACCCCAGATTTGGGGATTTTTATGTCATAGTGCTTTATGTAAAGGAAATAGTCTGTAAATTTATTGAGAACAAAATATTTTCGTATTGTATTAAGAAACATATTGTAAATGTGTTATTTATGTAGATGGGTTCTTATATTTACTGTTTTGTAACATATGTCAAGTTGTCAGTACCTGTATTACAATTAAGTGTAACAGTTTCACATTTAATACCTGTGTCACTAGGGCACCACATTACTAATGCTTATTTGATTAGTCACATGTATATGGTAAATGCTGAACTCTGTCATTTGTCATCATCTATGATGAAGGTAATGTAAAACATGATGATATCAAACTTATAACCTTAGACCACATCCAGATTTCTTCAAGTGTGTGCACAAAGTCTGTGCTTGTGTTGTCATTGTCCACGCATTTGTAAAGATTTACTGTTGTGGGGGTTCTGGAAGGTGCATAGGAGAGGCATAACAGCTGTCGTATTATGCACAGTAGAGGCTTGAAGTTTTGTGAGCGTCAGTGATAAGAATTTTGATGTTTTGTGACTGCTCATATTAGTACTTTTTCTTCAAGCTATGATGCTTGGTTCTAACAAATCAGGACGAGACCACATGGCTGGCAAGTTGGCCACCACCAAGTTGTCCTGCTGTTAACGCGGGTCAGTCTTGATCTTATTTTGTGACATGAGGCTCTTATTCAATCATTTAATATTTCATGCTTACAGAGGTGTCTGTATTCTGTTAAAAGTAAGCTTTATTGCGTTTTGTGGTTTTGTGGTATTATATCATTACTGGGGCTTTATATGTTGCTGGAACCAAATAGACGTTTTATGTTGATAATGGAGTCCGATATTTGCGATGGATATCAGTGCCAATTAATCACATTAATTAAGAAATTGGAGACTCTGTTGTGTTGTATTTGTATGGTATGAACAACCCACTGGTTGAGAATCTCTTAGCTCTTGCATAACCACTCCATTGCCCCCACAGTATCTGACTGAGTTATGTTGCCTTTGTTTTATGGAGCACTCTGAGCTGAATATTTTGCCCTCAAGTTCAAGAGGACCTCTTGTATTTTAACTCTGAAAGTGGAGGAAAAGCCTGGTCCTGCATTGATGGAAATACATTGCACTAACTTGAGATTTCATGTGCACCAGGACACAGCATGCACTACCTGCATAATTTTTGTGTTACGTGGTACTTGCACTAAACCGAGAAGGCTGGTCCAATGGTTGGCGATTATCTTGCGGATATTACGTTGGGCAGTGTCAGTTGCCTGATATATACATCACACACACACATTATTTCAGCCAGCGTTTGGTATATTGGCTAGGCTGTGGGCTGGACAGTTCAGGGTTCGATTCTGGTGAGGGGTAAGAAGTTTTACTTGGGCCCATTCAGCCTCCTGTTCAGTTGGTGCTGAAATCCCCGCCGCCCCCCCCCGGAAAAAGCAAACGGGGGGGTGAGTGGGCCCTTACCCCCCACCAGGGGGGGGGGGTTAAAAAAAAAAACAAAAAACCA